>ERZ836358.208-NODE-208-length-79747-cov-23.903980_pt1 | contig 79747 bp, 65 predicted proteins | sample MGYA00519942_ERZ836358 | MGnify/ENA primary metagenome ERZ836358 (study PRJEB31850, sample SAMEA3708798) | human gut metagenome | biome: human gut; feature: human-associated habitat; material: faeces | place: China | collected 2014 ...
AAGGTCCACATGGGCCTGGCCATCGTGGACAAGCGCCGCCAGAAGGCCAATGTCTGCGAAGTCATGAACGTCATCGGCGATGTCAAGGGCAAGACCTGCATCCTGTTTGACGACATGGTGGATACCGCCGGTTCCCTGTGCAACGCCGCCAAGGCGCTGACCGAGCAGGGTGCCAAGGAGGTCTACGCCTGCGCTACCCACGGCGTGCTGTCCGGCCCCGCTTACGACCGCATTGAGGAGAGCCCCATCAAGGAGATGGTCTTCCTGAATACCATCCCCGAGGTGCGCAATACTGCCAGCGGCAAGCTGAAATTCCTGGATGTTTCCCATGTGTTCGCCCGTGCCATTGAGCACGTCCACGGCGGCACCTCCATTGCCGATCTGTTCTGATGTCCTCTGAAAACACATGGCTCATTGTAGGGCTGGGCAACCCCGGCCCTGAATACGCCAGGACCCGGCACAACATCGGCTTTCGCTGTCTGGATATTGTGGCTGATAAGCTGAACTGCACCGTTGACAAGGGCAAGTTCCAGGGCCTCTATGGCATGACCACCTATCACGGAAATAAGGTCTACCTTCTCAAGCCCATTACCTATATGAACCTGTCCGGCAAATCGGTACTCCAGCTCAGCGCGTATTTTCAGATCCCTCCCCAGCGGATCATCGTCCTTTTTGACGATATCTCCCTGGAGCCCGGACGGCTGCGGGTTCGTCCCAGCGGCTCCGCCGGAGGGCACAACGGCATCAAATCCATCATTCAGGAATTGGGCAGTCAGGACTTCCCCCGGGTAAAAATCGGCGTGGGTGCAAAGCCTCACCCGGATTTCGACCTGGCGGACTGGGTGCTGTCCAGCTTCTCCGCTTCCGAAGAGAAGGCCCTTGCCGTCTCTCTGGAGAATGGCGCAAAGGCCGCACTGACCATTCTGGATGCAGGCGTCAGCGAAGCTGCAAACAGCTACAACGGCAGCCATCCTTAAACACACATTTTTCCTCCAGGGTATCCCCCTGGAGGAAACTGTCATTCACACGGAGAGGGAAAATTTCCCTTTCCGCTTTGCCGCGTTGCGACATTTTATCCCAAATGAGGTGCATTATGGAACAACCCCTGCTTTTTCTGCTGAAGACCATCCCGGAGTACGCCTCCCTCATTGAGGCTGTTAAAAATGACCGGAATGCCGCCGTCACCGGCATCGGACAAATCAATCGGAGCCATATGATTGCCGGACTGCACAAGGATACCGCCCGGCCCATTGTGGTGCTCTGCCAGGACGATATGGCTGCCCGCCGGACCCAAGAGGAGCTGCAATGCTTTCTGGGGCTGACCGCCCCCATCCTGCCGGGCCGAGACCTGACCTTTTATGACGCAGCGGTTGTCTCCCGCAGCTGGGAGCAGAAGCGTCTGCGGCAGCTCTATGATCTGGCCGCCGGTGCGACCCCCATTCAGATCATGACCTGGGAGTCCATGAGTCTGCGGACCCTGCCGCCCCATGTTCTGAACGAGGCCAGCTTCACTCTGGAAATCGGCAAGGAATATCCTCTGGACGAGCTGAGCGCGCGTCTGGTTGCTGCAGGCTACAGCCGCTGCGGCATTGTGGAGGGCGTGGGCCAGTTCGCCATCCGCGGCGGCATTGTGGATATCTACTCTCCCGGAGAGGACAATCCCGTCCGGCTGGAATTCTTCGGCGACGAGCTGGACACCATGGGCTATTTTGACATTGATACCCAGCGCCGCAGCGATAATCTGACCGCCATGCGCATTCTCCCCACCCGAGAAACCCTGGCAGGGCTGCATCCTAAGGGAAAGGAAGGGCTGCTCCATGACCTGTCAAACCTTCTTTCTCGCCAAAAGCGGCGGAAAAACCTGAATGTGCCGCTGATCGACACCCTGACAAAGGATATCGAAAAGCTGGAAAATGACGTTCATTCTCTAACTGCGGACCGGTATATGGCCCTCATCTATCCGGACGTGGCCACGGCAGCGGACTATGCTCCTCAAAATGCCCTCTGGGTTCTGTGCGACCACGCCAATTTGCAGCGAGCCGCCAAAACCAGGACCGAAGAAATGGGACTGCAGCTGGACAGCCTGCTGCAGACAGGGCTGGTGGCCGGAGAGCTGTGCGATTTCGTTGCCCAGTGGGAGGACTTCACTGCCGGGCTGCGGGGCCGCACCGCCGTCTACTTTGACGCCTTCGGCGGCAGCGCCTATCCGGAGGACGCAGCCCCCTCTCTGCTGCTGCCGGTAACGGCCAAGCAGCTGCCAAGCTATGGCGGCAACCTGGATGCCGCCGTCAGCGATATGACCCACTATCAGAAAATGGAGTTTGGCACCCTGGTGCTCTGCGGCACCCGCCACAGGGCGGAGCTCATGCAGCAGCTGCTGCGGGAAAAGAATCTCTCCGCTTTTCTGGCCATTCCGCTGAACACCCTGCCGAAGTCCGGACAGATCCTGCTGACAGACGGCACCCTGCCCTACGGTATGGAATATCCGCTCAGCAAGCTGGCCGTGCTGACCGAGGGGCAGCTTATCGCAAAGACGGAGCCCAAGCGCCGCTCCTCTGCCAAGAAGACCGCCACCAACCGGCAAAAGCTGAACTCCTTCACGGACCTGACCCCCGGAGACCTGGTGGTCCATGAAAACTACGGCATTGGCCGCTTCGTGGCCATGGAGCAGATCAAGGTCGATAATGCGGTAAAGGATTATATCAAAATCGCCTACCAGGGCTCTGACACGCTGTTTGTCCCGGCGACCCAGCTGGACCTGGTGAGCAAGTATATCGGCGGCGGCGCAGAAAACGCCAATGTCAAGCTGAACAAAATCGGTTCCGACGCCTGGCAGAAAACCAAGGCCAAGGCCCGAAAGGCCGCCAAGGATATGGCCGGGGAGCTGATTCAGCTATACGCCGCCCGAAAACGGCAATCCGGCTATGCCTTCTCCGCCGATGCCCCCTGGCAGAAGGAATTCGAGGACAACTTCCCCTATCCCGAAACCGACGACCAGCTGCGCTGCATTGCGGACATCAAAAAGGATATGGAGTCCCCCATTCCCATGGACCGGCTGCTCTGCGGTGACGTGGGCTTCGGCAAAACAGAAGTCGCCCTGCGGGCCGTGATGAAGGCGGTCATGGACGGCAAGCAGGTGGCCATTCTGGTGCCCACCACGGTGCTTGCCCAGCAGCACTACCAGACCGCCGTGTCCCGGTTCCGGGGCTTCCCGGTGACCATTGACGTGCTCAGCCGATTCCGCACGCTAAAGCAGCAGCAGCGGACCTTGCAGGAACTGCGCAGCGGCAATGTGGATTTGATCATCGGCACCCACAAGCTTCTGCAAAAAAGCGTTGAATTCAAGGATCTGGGGCTGCTGGTGGTGGACGAGGAGCAGCGCTTCGGTGTAACCCACAAGGAGCGGCTGAAAGAGATCTCCAAGGGTGTGGATGTGCTGACGCTGTCCGCCACCCCCATTCCCCGTACCCTCAATATGGCCCTGTCCGGCATTCGGGATATGTCTACCATCGAAGAACCCCCAGCGGACCGGTACCCCGTCCAGACCTATGTCATGGAATACTCCACCGCCATTATTGACGATGCCATCCGCCGGGAGATCGAACGGGGCGGGCAGGTCTTCTACCTGCACAATCGGACGGAGACCATCGACCAGTGCGCCAGTGCCCTGCAAAAGCGCATTCCCGGCCTGACGGTGGGCGTGGCCCACGGGCAGATGAGCGAGGACGCTCTGGGAGAGGTCATGACCGCCATGGCCGAGGGAGACATTCAGGTTCTTGTGTGCACCACCATTATTGAAACCGGTCTGGACATTCCCAATGCCAATACCCTGATCATTGAAAATGCAGACCGCTTCGGCCTGAGCCAGCTCCACCAGCTCCGGGGCCGGGTAGGCCGCTCCACACGCCACGCCTATGCCTACTTCACCTACCGCCCGGACAAGAACCTGACGGAGATCGCCGAGAAACGGCTTTCCGCCATCCGGGACTTTGCCGAGTTCGGCTCCGGCTTCAAAATCGCCATGCGGGATCTGGAAATTCGGGGTGCAGGCAATCTGCTGGGTGCCGAGCAGTCCGGTCACATGATGAGCGTCGGCTACGATATGTATCTGAAGCTGCTGGACGAAGCTGTTCTGGAGGAGAAGGGCGAGGCCCCCAAGGCACCGGAATGCACCGCCGATCTGACCGTCACCGCCAACGTGGACAAGGACTATGTGTCCCGGGGCGAGGAGCGGATGGACCTGTACCGCCGTATGGCCGCCATTCGCTGTCAGGAGGATGCGGACGATCTTCTGGACGAAATTGTGGACCGCTACGGTGAGCCGCCCAAGGGCGTGCTGAACCTCATCGACATTGCCCTGCTGCGGGCCCAGGCCATGAAGCTGGGCATTAAGGACATCAAGCAGAAGGGCGGAGACATTCTCTTTGTACTCACCAGCCTGAATTTCGATGCCGTAGGCAGCCTGTGCTCCGATGCGGACTACAAGACCCGAGTAGTCTTCCTGGCCAACGCCAAGGAGCCCACGCTGAAGCTGAAGCTCTCCGTCGGCCCCGACAGCCTGAAGCAGGCCAAGGCCTTCGTCGCCAAATACCAAAGCTGCTGCAACAGCTGATATCTTTCTGTCTTAAAGAAATATTATATTGTGTCCCCGGAAAAACCATGCTATAATTATGGTAACTTATGGAACCTACAGGAGGATTTTCCATGGAGAAAGAACCCCATGTTTTTGAAGAGGACGACGAGGCCTTTCTGCGCTCCCTGAATGCACTGCTGGAGGAACCGGAGCCCCAGGAAACGCAGGCCCCCCAGGATGCTCCAATGCCCAAAAAGCCGCAAGTCGGCAAAAAGAAAATGCCTCCAAAAACAGGCGGCTTCTGGAAAAAGCTGGGCATTGGCACTGCCATTGCTGCCGCTGTGGCCCTGGCCTGTGCCCTGGGCATTCCGACCGTTACCCGTATTATGGACCCATACAATGGGCAAATCGTCTCCGATGTGTCCGTCGGCGGCGTGGAAATCGGCGGTCTGACAAAAGGAGAAGCAAAGAAGGCCCTGCAAGCCGCCTTTGGCGAGCAATTTTCGCAGAAGACTATGGAGATCCGCTTTTCGGAAGCGGGAACCGTGCTGGAAAAGCTGAATATCCGCTACCCCGCCAATTCCCTGCTTATCTCGCCGGAGGAATCCCATGCAAAGCTGGATGCCGCTGCGGCCGTAAAAGCCGCCTATGCCCTTGGCCGGACGGATTTGGACGGCTCCCGCACCATGTCGCTGCTGCCCTACCTGGGCCTGGACGAGGCCGCCATCCGATCCGTCGCTGACAGCTACGCCCAGCAGCTCGCTCAGCTCTATCAGGACAGCAGCTATACCGTCCAAGGCACAGCCCCGGACGTAACGAACTACAACGAAAGCACCCCCTGCCAGACGGTAACCCTTTTCCGGGGCTACCCCGGCATTGAAATTGACGCGGATGCCCTGTATGCCGAAATTCTGGAGGGCTACAATACCGGCAGCTTTGCAGTTAGCTATCAGGGTACCGTATCCGCCAAAAAGCCCGTATCTCCGGACCTGGACGGCTTGTGGAAACAGACCCGGCTGGCTCCCGAAAATCCCAGCGTGGATCTGACCAGCTACCAGGTCATCCCCGGCGTACATGGCTATGAATTTGATCTGGCAGAGGCCAGGCAGCAGTTCCAGAATCTGGCTTATGGTGAAAGCACCCTTATTTCCCTGCACTACACCGATCCCGAAATTGCCGATGAGGATGCCTATTTCCAGGATGTCTTAGGTCACTGCGAGACACCCCACGGGGACAATGAAAACCGCAACGGCAATCTGCGCAAGGCCTGCGGGATGCTGGACGGGCTGGTGCTTCAGCCCGGGCAGGAGCTCTCCTACAACGAAGCTCTGGGCCCCAGAACCAAGGAACTGGGCTGGCTGCCTGCCCCTGCCTACTCGGGCACGAAGCTGGTGGATTCTCCGGGCGGCGGCATCTGCCAGGTGTCTTCTACCCTGTACCTGGCCAGCGTCTATTCCGAGCTGACCATCGTAGAGCGGCGGAACCACGGCTATCCCGTCAGCTACATTCCCCTGGGCATGGATGCCACTGTCAGCTGGGGCTTCGCGGATCTGAAGATCCGCAACGACTCCCCCATGCCCGTGAAGATCCAGGCAGAGGAATCCGACGGTTATGTCCGCATCTCCATTCTCGGAACGGAGACCCGGGACTACGATGTGGAAATGTCCTATACCGTCGGCGGTCGATATGTGCGGACCTATATGAGCAAGATCGACAAGGAAACCGGCGAAGTGATCTCCAAGGAGCCCTACGCTTTGTCCGGATATATGGACGATATCTACTAATTTTTACAGGAGCGGTCAAAGGCCGCTCCTGTCTTTTTATGGGGAACAATCGTTAAGATATCCTTAATTTGCACATTTTCTCTTGACGGATTGGTCTATTCATGATAGACTTACAGCGGGTCGATGAGCGATAGACCATTTGCAGAAAGGATGATTTCTTATGGAAGAACGCAAGCTCGGTCCCGTAGAGCTTCGGTTTGCAGAGCTCATATGGGAGAACGCCCCCATTTCTTCCGGGGAACTGGTAAAGTTCTGTGCCCGGGAGCTGGAATGGAAAAAATCCACCACCTATACGGTGCTGAAAAAGCTCTGCGAGCAGGGTCTTTTTCAGAATCAGAGAGGCACCGTCACCGTACTGGTATCCCGTCAGGACTACCAGGCAAGGCAGAGCAAGCAGTTCGTGGCAGACACCTTCTCCGGCTCCCTCCCCGCCTTCCTCGCAGCCTTTGCCCAGGGAGCACCGCTGTCGCAAAAAGATATTGCCGATATCCGTGCCCTGATCGACCGGTTTGAACAGGAGGGACAGACATGACAAAGGTATTTCTGTATCTTGCCGACCGCAGCATTCGCGCCGGTTTTCTCATTCTGGCGGTCATTGGGCTTCGTTTTCTTTTCCGAAAGCTGCCAAAAGGGCCTCAACTGCTGCTCTGGGCGGTGGTTGCCCTGCGGCTTGCGGTTCCCTTCTCTCCGGAAAGTCCATGGAGCCTGCTCCCCAGTGCTGAACCGCTTTCCTCTCAGGCCGCAATAAATACACCTCTGCAAGGCTATCCCTCGATTTTACAGGCTGAAAACGAAATTTCTGTACCAGCGGCCACGGAAGCGCCCCACGTGGTCACCGGCGCGGCCCCTACCACAGCCACCCAGCCGCAGACGGGCAGTTCCGCTTCCCCAGGTGCTTTGGAAACGCCCGCAGCCTCCGGCCTCGGTGATCCGGATGTCTTTTTCCGTATCTGCACCGTTGTCTGGCTTCTGGGCATGGCGGCTATGATTTCCTATGGTCTGATCAGCTATTTGCGTCTGCGGAAAAAGCTCTCCGTCAGCCTGCGGCAGGATGGGTGCATATACATCTGCGATGAGATTTCTTCCCCCTTTGTTCTTGGGCTGTGCCGCCCGCGCATCTATCTGCCCTCAGGCCTAAGTCAGGCGGCAAAACCCTATGTATTGGCTCATGAGCAGGCACACCTGCGCCATGGAGATGCATGGTGGAAGCTATTCGGTTTCCTGCTGCTCAGTGTTTATTGGTTCCATCCTTTGGTCTGGGCCGCCTACGCTCTCTTCTGCCGTGACCTGGAAATGGCCTGTGATGAGCGAGCCGTCAAGGGAATGGATGACCGGCAGCGAAAGGACTACGCCTGCACCCTGCTTCTGTGCGCCGCACCGAAGGGCAGCTTTTCGGTATGCCCGGTGGCATTCAGCCAGAACAGCATCAAGGCACGAGTCAAGAACCTCCTGCGAAAGAAAAATGCCAGACTATGGGCAGGGCTTCTCGCACTCATAGCGGCGCTGGTTGTCATCCTGTGCTTCGCCACGAATCCAAAAAGCGCGAAAATTCCCGTTACGTCTGTCAGCAGCACGTTCTCAGAAACCGATGCATTGGATGCCATCATTTTGGATGCAGACAGCAATCAAATCCTTTATTCCCAGAACGCTGGCAATTCGATTGAAACAGGCGACTGGTGTCGGCTTGCGCTGGCCATTGCCGTGGTACAAGCAGTATCAGAGCCTGAAAACACCGTTGTCGATATAAAAAGCGCACCACGAACACAGCCTTATACCGATGGTTCTCCTTTTCGCAAAGAGGTTTTGAGTGGTCTGACCGTTCAGGATCATCTTTACCGGATGCTTCTGGCCAACGAAAAGGACTCCACCTATGCCCTGGCCCGTTCCGTCTTTGGAAACACGGCATCAGCTGTAAAAAAGATGAATGAAGTAACAATGGATATCTGTGGAACAGATCCCACATTCGGTGATATCTACGGTGAAATTTCCGGAAGCTTCCTCATTACGGACCTTGCCAAACTGATCAACGCCATGCTTGCAGAGCCGCTGCTGAACAAGATCTGGTGCGCCTCCTCTTACACGGTTCCCGCCACGGAGGAGCTTGTCTATTCCACCAATGCCCTTCTGGTCGGCAATCCCACAGGATACCATGGGATTGCCCAGGACGACCGGGTCACCGGCGGCCTCACTTCCGTGTCCGGCGATTATGCCGATATGGCCGTTACCGCCGAATATCAGGGCAAACGCGTACTGTGCATCCTCACCAGAGCTCTTCGTATTACCCATCCCTATGGGGACGACCCCAACAGCTACAGCGTAGTAGACTACTGGGGAAATTACGAGGAAACGGAAAAGCTTCTGAACATCGCCTTCGGTTAATGCAAAACCGGCTGCCCGCGGGCAGCCGGTTTTCATTATGCCTTTTCTTCCAATTCCGGCTCCTGCCGCTTTTCCATCCAGGGGCCTGTGCGGTAATAGTACAGGGAAATCACAGCGGCAGCAACCCAGCCCACAGGCCAGGAAACCCAGATACCCAGTTCTCCCAGAGCCGTCCGGCTGAAAACAGAGGCAAGAATCACCCGCAGGAACAGGTCTACAAAGGTTGCCACCATGAATTTCTTCATGAGTCCCGCACCCCGCAGAATGCCGTCGGCAATCAGCTTGGCGGAGATCACCATATAGAAGGGCGAAACAATGCGCAGGAAAATCAGTCCGGTTTTTGCCGCTTTGTCCGAATCCGCGTCCAGGAACAGCCGCAGCACATACTTGCCGCCCAGGAAATAAACCAGCACCAGGGGCACTGCAAAGGACCAGATCATTTTCAGTCCTGCCCGGAAGCCCTGGCGCACCCGGTCTAGCTTTTCGGCGCCGATATTCTGCGCCGTGTAATTGGAAACGCCGTTGCCGATGGTGGTGAAGCAGGTGATCACCAGACTGTTCAGCTTGATGGCCGCAGAATAGCCGGCCATGACTGCGGGGCCAAAGCCATTGATCAGGCCCTGGATGATGATATTGCCCACGGAGATAAAGCTCTGCTGCAAAATGCTGGGAATGGCAATGACTACGATCCGCTTCAACAGGCCGCCATCGAACAGCGGGGCCTTCTCCCCGGCGCAGACCTTCTCCAGCCGCCGGACCACTACAATGACCGCCAGCACACAGCTGATGCCCTGGCACAGGAAGGTAGCCCAGGCCACACCGGCTACCCCCATCCGAAACGCCTTGACAAAAAGGATATCCACGGCAATATTGGAAAGAGAGGAAACCGCCAGGAAATAGAAGGGTGTCTTGGAATCGCCCATGGCGGAGAAAATGCCGGTGGAGATATTATAGAAGAAGACGAAGGGCAGGCCGTAGACATAGATGTCCAGATACAGCTTAGAGTCCGTCAGGACTTCCTCCGGGGTGCGGATCAGCCGCAGAAGGCCGTCACAGCAGGTGACACCCAGGATCATCAGCGCCGCACATACCGCCGCACTGAAAATGCTGGCGGTGTAGACCGCCGTCTTCACGCCCTTATAGTCTTTGGCGCCAAACAGCTGGGACACAATGACGGAACAGCCCATATTGCAGCCAAAGGCAAAGGCCAGGAAAATCAGAGTGATCTCGTAGCTGTTGCCCACGGCGGCCAGGGCATTCTCGCCGATGAATTTTCCAGCCACCAGACTGTCGGCAATGTTGTAAAGCTGCTGGAAGATGATGCTGCCAAGCAAAGGGATACAGAACTGCCGCAGCACCTTATCCGGCGCGCCGACGGTAAGATCCTTATTCATTTCAAAACACTCCTCATGGATTTCTCACAAAAATTCATTCCTTATTTTAGCATATTCTAACAAAAAATCAACCGTTTTCTAAATTTCCGGCGTTTTCCATATCTCCGCTGTCTTCTTTCCATCCGGAATTCTTGGGAGAACCGTCGCCTTTGCCGGTTTCCCCGAAGATATGCTTTGTCAAGGGGAAAGGTTGTGGATTTTCCGGGGCGTTTTCTGTGAAAATCGCCTATTGTGCCGTTCCCGGCCCTGTGCTATAATCCGTCGCAGTGTGTTTTGTGGGAGGTTTGAAAAAGATGGCAGCACCTGTATTACAGTCCGCGCCCCTGCCCCTGTATCAGCTGGAAGCGGATGTCTTCTCGAAAATTCCCGGTATGGCCCAGCTCCGCACCGCCCGGGAGGATCCCAGGCTTCGGGCCAAATACCCGGACGCCGCCTTTGCCCTGATGACCGCGGAAAATCTCTTTACCGGCGACCCGGAGCAATGCGCCATCCATCAGGAGGCCTATTTTTCCATTTTACAGGGTGAAAGCATGAAAAACGTCCGTTTCCGCTATGAAAAGGAAATGGACGCCTATGTAAAAGAACATATGTGGGATGATTGAGCACGGGGCCGTTGCTTTTGGCAGCGGCCCCTGATTTCTATTGCAGCAGCTTCCACTGCTGGGGCTTGGGCAACTCCTCAGTGGTGTAGTCCTCCCGAGGGGGGCGGACGGCGTGGAGCTTTGGGATGCCTGTGCTGTCCAGGTAGATCACCTCGTAGGGTTCACTGTTCGAGGAATACATACATTCCACCTTCCACATCCGCGTTCCCTCATCGTAGGAGACCGTAAACACGTTAAAGTCCTTCTCCGCGACTTCCTTCTGTGCCTGCTTCAGGATGGTGTCCCGATCCGGCGACGCCTGGGGCTGTGTGCCCGCAAAGCCCTGGGTACGCATTTCGTAGCCCATAGCCTCTATGGCCTCCAGCTCCTCGGCATAGGAGAAGGCGGGCAGGGCCCGGATATCCACAGAGGCGATGGCTTCGGCAATCTGTTCCGGAGTCTCATCCATAACCTCAATGGCAGTCGTCTGCTGCTCGGAGATATAATCTATTTTCCGGATCTCTCCCGCGGCGTCATACTGAACACGCAGCTCCGCACCTTCGCGCACACCGCCCCAAAATTCAAAGGGGCCCTTCCGGAAAATCACCGTATCTCCGTCCGCTGCCGCCTGCTCTGTCCTGTAAAGGAAGGATTCCGTGACTGACAGTGCCAATTTCACACAGTCTGACGCGTCGTAATATACGGCTTCCATTTCTGCCGGGGGGCCGTCCATTTCCTCACTGCCCCAAATCAGGCTGTAGAGCTGCCCGTTCCATTCCAACTCCGCCCGATCCCATTGGAACTGATGCAGGCCATGAATGTAGCTGCACCTTCTCGCAAGGAAGTTGCCGTTGTCCCACCATATATCTTTAACCAGATCCTGGTCATCCATTGCATAATAGCTCTCGCTGCGGATGTGGAGGGTCTGTCTGGCCTTCAGCCGCGCCAGAGCTTTTTCAAAGTCATCCATATATCCCTGAATGTCATTGCTGAAGACGATGAACTTGGCATAGGCGCCCATGGTGTTTTCCGGGTGCTCCGGGGTGTTCAGCATCATGCCCACCCGATAGATGCCGGCCTCCAGCTGACCGTACATCCGGACCGGATCCACCGTCCAGCTGGTATTCTCCCCGGCAGGGAGCGACTGCCGGGAGACCTGCCAGGGTGCTCCGGACAGGGTTTGCATTTCCTGAAACGCTTCCCCGTCCCACTTCTCAAGCCAGTATTCCTCCCCTGCTTCCAGAGCCTTTTCCGTGTTTTCGCCGTAGGTATCCTCCCCTGTCTTGGTCGACCAGGGATTCGCCGTGATATTCAGTTTTCCATCATCCTTCAACTCCGCCGACAGTTCCACAACCACATCAAAGACATCCCAGTTCTTGGATGCGACACCGATATACTTCATTTCCTGATATTCCTGCAGTGCTTTCTGCTGCTCCGGAGTCCAGTTCAGATTCCTGGCAATGGCCGCGTAAACCGTAGCACCCAGGCAGGCCACCAAGGCGGCGATCAGCAGAAAACGGATCGTTTTTCTGCCGCGCCCACTTTTCTGTCTGGCCATCGTTCCTTCTGCCTCCTGAATCCAGGCATCCGGCAGGGTATTCAGCATGGAAAACAGATCAACCGACTTCATAAAGGCCCTCCTTTTTCAAAACGGCTCCCAACTTTTTCCGGGACCTGTACAGACTGGACTTGACCGCGGACTGGCTCAGGCCCGTTTCCGCGGCGATTTCCCCCAGGGATTCCGCATACCAGTAGCGTTTCAGAAATACGATTCGCTCCTGGGCTGGCAGTCCGCCGCAGAAGTCCCGGAGCCGCGCTTCCAGCTCTTTCCGCTCCATCTCCTGGGTCACGTCCCAGGAAGAGGGCGTGCAGGCTTCCAGCTCCTCCAGCGCCACAGCCACAGTACCGCCGCCGCGCTTGACCGCGCTCTGCTTCCGCCAGCGGCTGACGGAGATATTCCTCGTGATCTTGCCCAGAAAAACGGACAGGATCTGAGGCCGCACCGGCGGCATCCGGTTCCATGCGCTCATGTATGTATCGCTGACGCACTCCTCGGAATCGTCCGGGTTTTCCAAAATCCGGTTGGCAATGGTGAAGCAGTATTTTCCGTACTTTTTGTCCGTCTGTACAATGGCCTCCTCGGACCGATCCCAATAGAGATCAATAATGGCCTGATCGTCCATGTGCATCCCTCCTTGTTTCTTTTGGGCCCTTCACCTATACAGTCGCAGAAAACACCCGGATGGTTTTTCCTTAGTATAACAAATTTTGAAAAAGACGCAAGAAAAATGGGGCCGTTAAAAAGTCGTCGTCACTGGTTTGCAATGACACGCCTTCTTAACGGCCCCATAGGAAATCCCGGCCCCTTACTTCCGGTGAAACAGAGAGAAGCCCTTTTTCTCATAGGGCTCGGACCGGATCCCCTTTACCGTGTAGCCGGTCTTTTCAATGGCGGCCCGCACGGCGGCCTCATCCAAAGCATCCTCACTGAGGATCTCCGTCTCCCCCTTACCGTGGGAGGAGGTCACCCTTTTCACCTGCATAGCCTGACGAATGGCATCGTTAATGTGGCTTTCGCACATTCCGCACATCATGCCGTCTACATTTACAACGGTTTTCACCATATTGCATTCCACCTTTCTTACCGCATTATAGCATCTTTTAAAGTTAGCGTCAACTAACCAAAGTGTAGAAAAGTACGGAGCGGCTCAGCTTGCCGCTCCGTAAAATTTTACAGATGCAGGACCCTGTCCTTGATCTCCTGGGTTCTTCCCTGGTTCCAGAACTGGGTGCCGATGTAGCCGCAGGTCCGGCGGGCTACATTCATCTTGTTCTGGTCCCGGTTGCCGCACTGGGGGCAGACCCAGACCAGCTTGTGGTCATCCTCTTTGATCTCGATCTCGCCGTCGTAGCCGCAGACCTGGCAATAATCGGATTTGGTGTTCAGCTCAGCATACATGATGTTGTCATAGATGAACTGCATGACCTCCAAGACGGCATCGATGTTGTTCTGCATATTGGGCACTTCCACATAGCTGATGGCACCGCCGGGAGACAGCTGCTGGAACTCGGCCTCAAAGCGCAGCTTGGTAAAGGCATCGATGGGCTCGGACACATGGACATGGTAGGAATTCGTAATATAGCTCTTGTCCGTAATACCGGGAACCATGCCGAAGCGCTTTTGCAGGCATTTGGCGAACTTATAGGTGGTGGATTCCAGAGGGGTGCCGTACAGAGAATAGTCGATGTTCTCTGCCGCCTTCCACTGGGCACACTTGTCATTCATCTTCTGCATGACGGACAGGGCGAAGGGCTTTGCCTCGGCATCCGTGTGGGACTTGCCGGTCATGTACTTGACGCATTCATACAGTCCCGCATAGCCCAGAGAGATGGTGGAATAGCCGCCATAGAGCAGCTTGTCGATGGGCTCTCCCTTTTGCAGTCTGGCCAGAGCACCATACTGCCACAGGATGGGGGCCGCATCGGACAGGGTGCCCTTCAGCCGCTCATGACGGCACCGCAGCGCCTTGTGGCACAGCTCCAGACGCTCTTCAAAGATCTCCCAGAATTTGGCCACATCTCTGCCGGAGGACAGGGCCGCATCCACCAGATTGATGGTGACAACGCCCTGGTTGAACCGGCCGTAATACTTGGGCTTGCCCGGCTCATAGTTCTTGGCCCCCGCCACATTGTCCCAGCCGTTGCCGGACCGGTCCGGGGTCAGGAAGCTGCGGCAGCCCATGCAGGTGTACACATCTCCATTGCCCGGGGTCTCACCCTTGGAGAGCTTGTACTCCCGCATCTTCTTCTCGCTGATATAGTCGGGCACCATCCGCTTGGCGGTGCACTCGGCAGCCAGACGGGTCAGGTACCAATAAGGGGTATCCTCCCGGATGTTGTCCTCTTCCAGCACATAGATCAGCTTGGGGAAGGCCGGGGTGATCCACACGCCCTTTTCGTTCTTCACGCCTTCATAGCGCTGGCGCAGGGTCTCCTCGATGATCATGGCCAGGTCCTTTTTCTCCTGCTCGTTCCGCGCCTCGTTCAGGTACATGAAGACCGTAATGAAGGGAGCCTGGCCGTTGGTGGTCATCAGAGTAACCACCTGGTACTGGATGGTCTGGACGCCGCGGCGGACCTCGTCACGGAGCCGATCCTCCACCACCTTGGAGATGGCCTCTTCGCTGGGCGCAACCCCGAATTCCTTCATTTCCTTTTCCACGCTGCGGCGGATCTTCTCCCGGCTGATCTGGACAAAGGGGGCCAGATGGGTCAGGGAGATGGACTGGCCGCCGTACTGATTGGAGGCCACCTGGGCAATGATCTGGGTGGCAATGTTGCAGGCAGTGGAGAAGGAATGGGGCTTCTCAATGAGGGTGCCGGAAATAACAGTGCCGTTCTGGAGCATATCGTCCAGGTTCACCAGGTCGCAATTGTGCATATGCTGGGCATAGTAATCGGAGTCATGGAAATGGATGATGCCCGCCTCATGGGCCGCCACGATCTCCCGGGGCAGCAGAATGCGGCTGGTGATATCCTTGGACACCTCGCCTGCCATATAGTCCCGCTGGACGGCATTGATGGTGGGGTTCTTGTTGGCGTTCTCCTGCTTGACCTCCTCGTTGTTGCACTCGATGAGGCTCAGGATGCGGTCGTCCGTGGTGTTGGACTGGCGGGCCAGATTCCGGGTATAGCGGTAAGTGATATACTCTTTCGCCACCTCAAAAGCACCGTGGGCCATGATGGACTTCTCCACCAGGTCCTGGATCTCTTCAACGGAAGGGCTGCGGCCCATTTCCTCGCAGGAAACGGTGACGCTCTCGGCAATGCGGCTGATCTGAACAGGCGTCAGGCGCACTTTTTCCTCAACGGCATTGTTGGCCTTGGAAATAGCCTTATTGATTTTTTCAATATCAAAAACGACTTCTGTGCCGTTTCGCTTGATGATCTTCATCGTGCGGTCCTCCTTGTGTTTTTTCTCTTCGTTGCCTCATTATACTACATATTGTGGTTTTGTCAAGCGCCAACCACTAAATGTTGTGGTTGCGCTTTTGACGAGGAATAATTCGGAAGTCAACCGGATGCCCCCAAAGTGCAATTCCCACCGGAATGTTCCCAAATTGTCCATCCGGCCAAAAGAAAGCATTGTAATTCCGAAAAGAATATAGTACAATGAAGTTGCATGGTCTTAACATAATTCCGACTGTTCCCGGCAGAAAGTAAAAAGGAGCATTTTCATGGAAAAGAAATTCAGCAATCTGCACAGCGGCGAGGAAGCCTGCCTGTATACCATCCAAAACGGCGGTCTCACCGCCAAAATCACAAACCTGGGTGCCACCCTGGTGCAGCTGTGGGTCCCGGATGCCTCCGGCACGGTTCAGGACGTGGTTCTGGGCTATGACGATGCCCAGGCCTATGTGGACAATGATGGCTTTCTGGGGGCCACCGTGGGCCGCAATGCCAACCGAATTGCCGACTCCCGCTTCCCGCTGGACGGAAAAATCTGTGTTCTGACCCCCAACGAGGGAGAGAACAACCTCCACTCCGGCCCCCACACCTACAATGTGCGGCTGTGGACCCTGGCAAATCTGGAGCAGGATTCCGTCACGCTTACCCTGGAAAGCCCCGACGGCGACCAGGGCTTCCCGGGCACTGCCCATATCCGGGTGACCTACCGTCTGGACGGAGAGGGAGGCCTGCACATCTGCTATGAAGGCCGCAGCGACCGGGAGACCGCCTTCAATATGACCAACCACAGCTATTTCAATCTGGCCGGTCAGGAGCATCCCGAAAAGGCTGTCCATCAGGTTCTGTCCATGCCCGCCCGGCACTTCTGCCCCGACGATGCGCAGAACATCCCAACCGGAGAAGAGTGCCCGGTAGCAGACACGCCCATGGATTTCCGGGTTCCCAAGCCCATCTCCCGGGACCTGGACGCTGACTACGAGCCCCTGCACCTGCAGGGGGGCTACGACCACAATTTTGAGGTCTTCTGCAACCCCTGCGCCACCCTGACGGACCCGGAATCCGGCCGCAGTATGTCCGTCTATACCGACTGCCCCGGCGTTCAGCTCTACTCCGGCAATTATCTGGATCAGACCGGCAAAGGCGGCATTCATTACGGCAAGCACAGCGGCATCGCCCTGGAAACCCAGTTCTACCCCGATGCTTTGAACAAGCCCCAGTGGAAAAAGCCTATTGTCCCCGCAGGGAAGCGCTATGTAAGCGAGACGGTTTACCGCTTCTCCTGGAGATAAAGGCACCCCATCCCGATCCGGGAAGCCACGGGCTGCAAATTCTGCCCGCAATTTTTCAGCCAATAACAATTTTCTGCTGTGTGCATACACTGTCCTGAGAGAAAAAATTACGGAGGCTCCGATTTTCACGAATCGGGGTCTCCTCTTTCAGGAGGGAATTTCATGGCCGATCAATGCACCGATACCCTGCGCTGCAATCCCAATGAGCTGCGGCAGGCAATGTCCATTCACACCCGGAAGATCACCGACTCCTGTCGGGACAAAGACTGTATCGAGGACCTGCCCGTTTACCTGACCGCGGGCTCCCAGCGGGCTCTGGACGGCTCCGCCAACACCCGGGTCCGCTGTGCCGAGCTCCTAAGCACCTACATAGATGTGGAGCCCGTGACCTTCGACCGGAATCATTACTGTGTAGACATTACCTTCTACTACCGCATCCTGGCCGATACCATCATCGGCGCCAACCGCCCGGCAACACTCTGCGGCCTGGCCGTCTTTACCAAGCGGGTCGTCCTCTGCGGTGAAGAAAGCTGCGCCCACATCTACCGCAGCGACCTGCGCCCCTGCACGGCAGACGCCATCACCCGAAACCTGGCCAACCGGCCAACGGCTGTGGTGGAAGCGCTCGATCCCATGGTGCTCAGCTCTCGGGTTCGGGAAGCCTGTGAGTGCGGGGGGCGGGACTGTCCTATGCAGATGCCGGACTGGGTGAAGACCATGTTCGATGAGGACCTGGTACTGCAAGGAGACCGCAGACGGCTCTATGTGACCCTGGGACAGTTCTCCATCGTCCGGCTGGAACGGGACGCACAGCTCATCGTACCCGTTATGGACTACAGCATCCCCACCAAGGAGTGCTGCGACTCCCCGGGCTGCGCCGAGGACCCCTGCGAGCTGTTCAGCCGCATCCCCTTCCCTGCCGCCCAGTTCACCCCCAAGGGCTGCGACTGCAAGCCCAGATGCCAGCCCGATAACGGCTGCTGCAGCAAATAACCACACCGCCCCTCTCGAATTGGAGAGGGGCGGTAACCATCCAATACGTGTCGTCAGAGCCTCCACAGTCCAGAATCGTACCAGAAGCAGGCTTCCAGACAGGTATGAACAGTTCCGTGAAATCAGCCATGCGGATAAAATCCGACCCTTCCGTGCAGAGGAAGCAATCCATAGGCCTTGCTTTTCCATAAATACCCAGGTTAATCAGGATATCATCCTTGCCATCCCGGTTCACATCGCATATCTCAAATCCGCTAAGAGAAGACGGAAGCAGGTCATCCCGCATAGGAACCGTTATCGATTATCCGCCAACATCCAATTCATAGAAATATTCGTCTTCTGATTCTTGGTAGTAATACAAGTCACCAGGTTCTGGTTTTTCATTGACTGTGATCGTGCCATGGAATTCTGTGATGCACTCTGCCATCGCTCCCTCTGCGGTTTCTTTCAATACCTCCTGTGTAGAAGCTGGGGGCTCAGCGTCAAGAGCCTTCTGCCCTGCGCACCCACACAGCAACAGCACCGCTGTCATTCCGATGACGGCGGTTTTGGGGATTTTGCAGTTTATCATTTCGTCCAAACCTCTAAATTGTCTGCAATTTTTTGGGGAAGGTCAATGTCTGCTAAAAATATAAACATTCCCCTGCTTCATTATCTGTCGCTCCCCTTCTTCAGTTGCTGATACACCTTGCTGGCAAGAACGAAATCTGGTGTGCCATGAAGGACCGCACGGCCCTCTTTCATGATATACACCTCGTCAAACCGTCGCAGATTCTCTTCCTCCAAATCATGGGTCGCAACCAGGATCATTCGGCCATCCATGGCGGCGATCTGATCCATGATGTTCCGGGCATTGGCGGCATCCAGCCCCGCGGTGGGTTCGTCAAACAAAAGAATCTTCCCGTCCTCCGCCAGAATGCGTGCAAAGTCAAACCGCCGCTGTTCGCCGCCGGAGAGTTTGGCACTGTTCTTTTCCAGAAGCTTGTCCAGACATCCCCCGGTGCCGCGGAACCATTCTCCCAGCCCGGAACGCAGAAGGGCCGATTTCAACTTTTCCTCCGGCATCCTGCGAAACAGGGACACATTATCCCCAATAGAGGCAGAGAAAATCGTTGTCTCCTGAGTCAGGTACAGGAGCTCCTTGTGTGTCAGGCCGGGCTTTTCTGTAACATCTTCCCCATTGACCGCAAGATTTCCGCCCTGCATTTCCAAAATGCCCGCCATGGTGCGAAGCAGCGTGCTCTTTCCGCTGCCGCTGGGACCCACCAGGCAGATTTTCTTTTCCCCATCCAGCCCGATAGACACATCATTCAAAATTTTACGGCCGCTGCGGACCACGGTGCCATGGGAGAGCGCAACTGACGAAACATTCTCTGCGTCAGACTTGCAGCTGCCCAGTCTATGATCTCCGCTTTCCAAAAAGGTCTCCAGGTCTTTTGCCACTGCCCGGCCGGACAGAATTGCGGAATAGTTTTCGCTGATGATCTGAAAAGGCCCCGCAACCAGGTTCATCAGGCTGGTCAGTGCAATCATTTCCGGTACCGTTATAGACCCGGAGACAGCAAAGATCACGCCGAAAACCCAGGCCCCCAGAACGACCAGATTGCCCAGGCCATAGCTGGCAGACATGGACATTCTCTGCCATACTCTGCCCCGCAGAACACGTTTCCTTGTATCCTCGTTGGCTTCTCCATGGTAGCGGGAGACATCCGCGCTGCGGCCAAAGATTTTCAGTCCAGTAAAGCCTGCCATCAGCTCATTCAGCAGGTCCACATACCGGGATTTCGCCGCCACAGAATCCCGCCTGGTGGATTCCAACCGCTTGGTGAAAAGCTTTGGAACCACCAGCGGCAGAATACACAACAGGATGACAATCAGGGTCATAGTGGGCTGAATGGCAGTCGTAGCCGCCAACGCAAAAATCAGGAAGAACAGTTGGCAGACTACATCCAGCAGCGCCCCGATATAGTCCGATTCCACCTCGCTTACCTGGTCATTGATCATGGCGAGATAATAGCCGTCTCCCTTGCTTTCCTTTTCCTCAATGCTGCACGCCAAGATACGCTCCAGTAATGCATTGCGAAGCAGCGCGGAGGTTTTGGAACGCACATTCAATTCGGTCCAGCTGAAAGCGAACTCCAGTGCAGCCTCCAGAATCACATACCCCAGCGCCCAAGCAACGATTAACGCCAGACGCCCGGAAAGCCCTTCCAATGCCGTTTCGGAAATATACTCCAACAAAAACGCCTGCGTCACGTTGATTCCCGTCCACGCCAGAGCGGCAATCAGAAAAAGCGCCAATTCTCTTTTGCATTTTTTCAGAACGAATTTCAAGATGCTCCCCCCAATATAAAAATTATGAAATTACTCCTGTATTTCGGCCACAAATTGAAACCATCCGTCACGATACGCGAAAGTGTACTCTGCCTCCAGCCGGTTAAGAATATATTTCACTGCCTGCAAGCCGTATCCATGTTCCGTGGTCTCTTGTTTTGTGGTTGGTATTTCACCGTGCAGGATCTCCACCGGCGCAGAAGTATTGCGAACGGAGATATAAATGCATTCTTCTTTCAAAATGCTGCAAACAATTTCCCTGTTTTGTTCCAGCTTCAGACAGGCCTCAATGGCATTGTCCAGCAGGTTTGATAAAAGGACAACCAATTCGTTTGTTTTTATGGCAACGGACGAAAGGTCGTTCACTTTCACATGCATTTTAATATCATGCTCCTGTGCCACTTGGTATTTTTGATTTAATACAACATCTATGACAGGGTTGTTAGACGCTATGCTGAAAACTTTCAGTGCTCGATTTGCCTGAAGCTGATGGACATATTCCTGTGCAGCCATATATTCCCTCTGATCCAGTAATCCTTGCAAAACTTGTATATGCCGCTGGAACTCATGGGTTGATTTTCTTTGTATACTATAGCTTTTCTGTAAGGCTGCATAATTCTCTGTTTGAATGGATATTTGTTGCCGTAGCAGTCGAAGATCCTGCTCCTGTTCCGTTGCCTTCTCTATACTGTTAATGACATAAAGCATGGCAACATTTGCAATCATGATAATCCCTACAAAAACGACAACGCCGATTGAAACATCTTCATCCCGTGGGGATGTATAAAATAAAATCGCAAGCATTGCGGCACTCACCGCTGGAAATAGAATGGACAATTGCACCCATTTGCTGCGCTGTTTTCCCAAGTTTCCTTTCTTGCGAAAGTGGTACAATATCCACATCAGAAAAACCACCAACAGTTTCTCTGATGTTATCAGCGTAATATAAGACAACTTGTGCCAAACAAAAGTATTGTAGCTGATTCCGAGAAGATAACACATACCATGGATGGCAAGGGTGTCCATGGATGCATTGAAAATGTTGTAAACAATCGCCAGACAAATATGTACCGGGACCGCTCCCTGTAAAAGGATCACGGACAGCACCGTGTAGACTGTTACAGACAAAACCATTTTAACATATTGATTCATTGGAATATTTGTATAGACACAGCAAAAGATCCAAATTGCAAGCACTTTGGGTACATACCTTTTGCCCAAATTCCTTTGCGGCAGAAATGCACCATGAAAGAGAATACAGCCAAACAGATCCAATCCACCCCAAAGTGCACCAATCACATACTCCATCACTGCCACCCCTTCCATAGAAGAAATTTCTGCTTGTTTTCCGCATAGCTCTTTTCTCCCACCCGGAGGGTCATCCCATTGTCCAGCATGGCTTCCCGGCACTGGAACTTCTTCAGGTGCTTCATATTCACCAGATAGCTTTTATGAATCCGCAAAAAGCCCAGGGGCTCCAGCCGCTCCTCCAGTTCAGAGAGGGAGCCATAGAAATCGTATTCCCTTTGCTTGTGATCTGGCCGTACCGTTCGCGTCACAACCGTTACGTTGTGCTGCTGCACTTCCAGATACAGAATATCCTCCAAGGGAATCTTAATGATTTCACCGTTGACCTGAATGGGCAGGGTTTCCTGATTCAGCTGTTTCAAAGCCAAAGGCAGGGCGGCCTTCAGGTCCGCATTCAGATCCCGCTTTAGAATATACCGGAACGCCCGGACCTCATAGCCCGACGGTGCGTATTCAATGAAATTGGTGACAAAAAGAATGACGGTATCGGCCCCCAATTCCCGTATCCTTCGTGCAATATCCATACCGGTACAAGCAGCACCGTCGAAATCAATATCCAAAAGAGCAATATCACAGCCGGACAGGATTTGGTCACTGATGGACGCAGCATCCGAAAGGGTATGGATTCTCGCCCCCTCACCGGCTTCTTTCAGAACGCTTTCCACAATGACGCGGATTGACGCAAGCATATTGGCATCATCATCACAAATCAGAATATTCAGCATAGGTCTCCTCCCATTCTCTCCATCAGGTATTCCTTTCCGTCAGTATATCAGCATTGGATGCAAGATTCCAGGATTTCAACGCAACTGCCACTTTTTCAGCACAAACGCGACTTTTGATACGATTTTTATTCCGTGCAACCATTGCCTTCCCCATGGAGCTCTGCGCAGGGCTCATCAACTTTGGCAAAACGGCTGGAAATCATCCGGACGCAAAAAGAGAACGCTTATAAGCAGATGGCAGCAAGCTGGAAATCCAAAACTTTTTTGGATGCGTTCATAGGGATCATCCAGATATTTACAGCCGGAAAAATCAACAACAATGGGATCATCTGTTACCGGCACGTGTGCATAATCGCCCATTTTCACACCTCTTTACACGGTTTCAAGAAAAGGAAAACCACCGAACAAATCATGTTCGGTGGTTTTGGCAGGGGCACAAGGACTTGAACCCTGAGCCTACGGTTTTGGAGACCGCCGCTCTACCAATTGAGCTATACCCCTATGTCTTTTATTCAAAAAGGAATGAAACCTTGGCTTTGTGGTGGGCCTTCAGGGACTCGAACCCGGGACTATCCGGTTATGAGCCGGAGGCTCTGACCAACTGAGCTAAAGGCCCGTTCAGAAACGTGACGCTTGTCATCACGGGTGATATAATAGCATAAATTGGCTCATCTGTCAAGTATTTTCTTTCGGGTTTCTGACCGATTCCCAGCGGCGGATGACTCCGCCGCTGGGAAAAAATCACAATTACTGGTCTTCCTCGTCTTCGAAGGAGAATTCCAGAGTTTCACCGCACTTGGGGCAGACAATGCTGCCGGATTCCAGCACTTCTTCGTCGAAGTCGATGACATTGCCGCAGGCACACTCTACCTCGTAGATGGTGGAATCCTCATCGCCGAAGTCAAAGCCCTCCTCGGGCTCCTCCTCGTCCTCAGAGTCGTCCTCTTCGGGGTCGTAGTAGTCCTCGTCGTCTTCGTAATCTTCGTAATCCCCGTCCCAGTCATCCTCGTCGTCTTCATCCAGGATGAAGTCTTCGATGGCGTCCAGGTCCTCTTCGATCTCGTCCAGCTCATCGGAGATGGCAATGGTGGTATCCTCAATGTCCACCATACGCTTGGACATATCGCCGAGCAAATCAACGATGGCAGCGATCATCTTTCCCTCGTTGGTCTCCGTGTCCAGCTTCAGGCCGTCCATGAGTCCCTTCAGGTAGGCGGATTTTTCAGAAATCGTCATATTCGTTCTCCTTTCAGCCAAGACAGCTGTGATTAAACCTTGGAACGGCCCAGGTACTCGCCGGTGCGGGTATCGATCTGGATCTTGTCGCCCTCGTTGATGAACAGGGGCACCTTCACGTCGGCGCCGGTCTCCAGAGTGGCGGGCTTCAGGACGTTGGTAGCGGTGTTGCCGGCGAAGCCGGGCTCGGTCTTGGTGACCACCAGGTCAGCAAAGTTGGGAGCTTCCACGCCGAAGACATTGCCCTTGTAGCTCATGATGGTGCAGACATCGTTCTCCTTGACGAACTTGAAGGAATCGTCCAGGACGCTGCCATCGATGGGGGTCAGCTCGTAGGTCTCGCCGTCCATGAAGTAGTACAGGTTGCCGTCGTTGTAGGAGTACTCCATCTTCTTGCGCTCAATATATGCGGTGGGGTACTTGGCAGAGGGGTTGAAGCTGGTCTCAGTCACGCCGCCGGTGATGACGTTCTTCATCTTCACGCGGACAAAAGCAGCGCCCTTGCCGGGCTTCACGTGCTGGAACTCGATGACCTGCATAACCTTGCCATCCATTTCAAAGGTTACGCCGTTTCTAAAATCACTTGCAGAAATCATTGATTTATCCTCCTAATTTATGTTCCCTTGGGGGGATACAAGAATCTATATCCTTAACCATGTTAGTTTACCCCATATGTCGTCATTTTGCAAGGGGTATTCTGAAAAAATTTAGATAATCAGCAAATCTTTGGGAATATTGGTGATATCTTCGCAGCCATTCTCGGTCACAATTGTTACATCCTCAATACGGACGCCGAATTTTCCGGGCAGATAGACGCCGGGCTCGGCAGAGGTAACGGCTCCGGCGGGGATGGGCTTTTCATTGCGGAAGCTCATATTGGGGCCCTCGTGGATCTCCAGGCCAACGCCATGGCCGTAGCTGTGGCCGAAATAATCGCCATAGCCTGCATCAGAAATGACCTTCCGGGCAGCGCCGTCCACCTCAGCACCGGTGACACCGGCCTTGGTAACGGCGATACCGGCCAGCTGTGCCTGCAGGACCACATTGTAGACCTTCTTCATTTCCTCGGTGGCGTAGCCCACGGCAAAGGTACGGGTGGTATCCGAGCAGTAGCCCTGATAGAGTACGCCGAAGTCCATGGTGATGAAATCGCCTTCCTGAATGACCCGCTCCCCTGCTACGCCATGGGGCATGCTGGTATTGGGTCCGGAGACAACGATGGGATCAAAGGACAGGCCCTGGGCACCGTTCTTATACATCTCATAAATCAGCTCCGCCTGGGCCTCCAGTTCGGTCATACCGGCATGGATTCTGGGCAGGGTATCTTTGAAGGCTTTATCGGCGATCTTCTGTGCCTTGCGCAGCAGGTCCAGCTCCCAGTCCTCTTTCACATCCCGGAAGCCATTGATCTTGGCATTGAAGGGCACCAGCTTGGCATTCAGGTTCTTTTCCAGGCCCATAAATTCGGCCACGGTCAGATAGTTTTCCTCATAGCCCAGAGCGGAGACGCCAAAGTCCGCAATGGCCTCATTGAGGCACTTGGCATAATTCCGGCCGGAATTCACATCCAGGACCTCAAAGCCCTTGATATTTGCCTGGGCGGACTCAATATAACGGCTGTCGGTGAAATAACGGCAGCCCTTCTTCGTTACGATTGCCATACCCTCGGCAATGTCGAATTCCGCGCCGTAATGGCGGCTGTAGCGAGAGGTCAGCAGCAGACCGTCGGCCTCGCCATCCAGCAGGGACAGGAACTTTTCCAGATTTTTCATGTTTTTATTCTCCTTTTTCTCGCCGCAAAGACAAAAGGCAGCTCCAGAACGTGGCGTGCCTTCAGCCAGAAGGTGTGATTATCAATGGCCTTTACCAAAATGGGGGTGACCCCTGCCAGGTTTCCGGCCAGTGTATCCGTAAAAATCTGATCGCCCACAATGGCAGACTGCTCCTGGGCGAAGCCGAACCGGGCCATGCACTGCTGCAGCCCCCGGGGTCTCGGCTTATGGGCCCGCATGATATAGTCCAGATGATAGGTTTCGCAGAAACGGATCAGGCGGTCATTCTTGCTGTTGGAAACGATGGCGATCTTCACAGGGGAAGCATTCATCTCTTCCAGCCAGGAGCGCATCCGCTCTGTAGGGACATCGGTGGTATAGGGGACGATGGTATTATCAAAATCCATCATCAGCAAACGGATCCCCTTCTCCAGCAAAAAATCCGGGGTCAGATCTGTCAGCTCCGGGGTCATAAACCTGGGCAGAAGCGAAAAAGACATAGTTTCTCTCCTTCAAACATATGCTAACGGAGAAACACGCTTCGGCTGCTGATCCCCGATTCTTGGGTTATTATAGCACGGTGAGGAGGATTTGTCCATGGGAATCCCGCAATATCTGGCCATGACGGATGGTGAAATCGCTGCATGTGCCCGTCTTCCCCCAAGGCTTGCACGAATGGGCTGCCATTTTTCCGATGACGGGCTTGTGGGACTTCCGCAGGCACTTCCGCGCGGCGCGCTGCTGGTAGTGGATGACCGGGTACCCATGGCGGCTCAGGATCCGGAGCACATTCTTGACCAGCTGGCAGAAGCTCTGGAGAAGCTCTCCTGCACCGGCCTTCTGCTGGACTTCCAGCAGGCGGAAAATGCACCGCAGCGGGAGCTGGTCCGGCTGCTTGCCCGGGAGCTGACCATTCCCCTGGCTGCGCCTCCGGCCTATGCAGCAGAGGGCTGCCGTCTCTTTCTGCCCCCTGTGGCAGCAGATCAAACCGTTGAGGAGGCGCTTTCTCCCTGGGCCGGGAAAAAGATCTGGCTGGACACCGCCCCGGCAGCCGTCCGGCTGGAGCTTACAAAGCAGGGCTGCACGCGCACCCCGCTGCCCCGAATGGCAGCTTCCGGAAAATTCCAAGATCCCGGGCTGTGCTGCCGCTATTCCATTGAGCCAACGCCCAATGGCTTTCAATTCACACTATACCGGGCTCGCTGCTGCATAGAAGCCATACTGGAACAGGCTGCAGCGTTTGGAGCAGAGCTGGCCGTGGGGCTCAGCCAGGAATGGGAGACCTAAAAAAGCCGCCCCGGAAACTCCGGGGCGGCTAGCGCACAACTCAAGAGGGATATTAGTAGAACTTTCTCTTGTTCTTGCGGGCAGCTTCAGACTTCTGCTTACGCTTCAGGCTGGGGCTGACGTAATGCTCGCGCTTCTTAACTTCGGCGATAACGCCCTCCTTGGCGCAGCTGCGCTTAAAACGACGCAGAGCGCTCTCCAGAGACTCGTTCTCCTTTACGCGAATTTCAGACATTGTTTTCCCTCCCTCCGATGCATCCGGCTCGATCCTGGATGCTTTCAGGGCCATACGGCTTGATTATTATATGGTGGATTCACCCAAATGTCAAGAAATAATTCGAGATTTTTCAAAAAAATTCAAAATTATTTCACAATCAGGTTGACCAGCTTGTTCTTGACCACAATGGTCTTCACCACACTGCCCCCCTGCTTCTCCAGGAAGCGGGCGATTTTCTCATCGGCCAGGGCATTTTTCACCACGGTGTCGTTGTCCAGGTCCGCATCCATCAGGACGGTGCCCCGCATCTTGCCGTTGATCTGGACGGCAATGGTGACCTCGTGATCCTTGCACTTGGTCTCGTCATAGGTGGGCCAGGATTCAAAGGCAATGGTGTGGTCGTGGCCCAGCAGCTGCCAGAGCTCTTCGCCCACATGGGGGATGATGCAGGAGATCATCTTAATGAAGCCCTCGGCGTACTCTCTGGGGCAGGTACCATTCTTATAGACCTCATTGACGAAGACCATCATCTGGGCAATGGCGGTATTGAAGGCCAGGGCCTCAAAATCGGAGGAGACCTTCTTCACGGTCTGGTGGTAGATCTTGGTGAGCTTGCCGTCGTCGGTATCGGTGATGTTGGCGCTCTCGGAGAAGAAGTTCCACACACGGTTGATAAACTTCTTGGCACCGGCCACACCCTGGGAGCTCCAGGGCTTGGAAACCTCCAGAGGGCCCATGAACATCTCATACAGCCGCAGGGTATCTGCGCCGTAGTCCCGGACGATATCACTGGGGTTCACAACGTACTTGGGGAAGCGCTTGCCCATCTTGATGCCGTTCTCGCCCAGGATCATGCCCTGGTGCACCAGCTTCTTGAAGGGCTCCTTCACGGGGGACAGGCCCTTGTCGTACAGAAAACGGTTCCAGATACGGGAGTACATCAGGTGGCCCACGGCGTGCTCCGGGCCGCCCACATACAGGTCCACAGGCATCCAGTGCTTCAGCAGCTCCTGATTGCAGAACTCCTTGTCGTTCTGGGGGTCGATATAGCGCATGTAATACCAAGAAGAACCGGCGGAGCCGGGCATGGTAGAGGTCTCCCGGGTGCCCTGAATGCCGTTGCGGTTGTACTGCTTCCACGCGGTGGCATTTTCCAGAGGTGCCTGACCGTTGCGGCCCTTATAGTCTTCCAGCTCGGGCAGGATGACAGGCAGCTCCTCATCGGGGACAAAATAGATCTTGCCGTCCTGGGTATAGACGCAGGGTACGGGCTCGCCCCAATAGCGCTGACGGGCAAAAATCCACTCCCGGAAATGGTAGTTGACCTTTCTTCTGGCAACGCCCATCTTTTCCAGCTTCTGGGTAATGGCCTCCTTGGCCTCCTCCACAGTCAGCCCCGTGAACTCCTCGGAATTCATCAGCTTACAGCCCTTGCCCAGGTAGTCCTGCTTTTCAAAGGCGCACTCGGAAACATCCCGGCCCTCAATGACCTGAATCATGGGGATGTTGTGGGCCACAGCGTACTCAAAGTCACGCTGGTCGTGGCTGGGCACAGCCATAACGGCGCCGGTGCCGTAGCCGGCCAGAACAAAATCGCCGATGAACACAGGCACCTGCTTGCCATTGACAGGGTTGATGGCATACACGCCCTGGAGGCGGCAGCCGGTCTTGCCCTTGTTCAGCTCGGTGCGGTCCATGTCGCTCTTCTTGACGGTCTCGTTGATGTAGGCCTGGACCTCTTCCTTGTTCTCGATCCGGTCCATCAGATCCTGGACGACCTTACCGTCGGGAGCCAGGACCATGAAGGTAATGCCGTAAATGGTTTCGATACAGGTAGTATAGATGGAGAAATCACCGCCGCCCACCAGCTTGAAGTCCACCTCTACGCCGGTAGACTTTCCGATCCAGTTGCGCTGGATCTCCTTGGTGGATTCAGGCCAGTCGATCTCATTCAGGCCCTCCAGCAGCTTCTCGGCAAAGGCAGGCTGGTCGATGACCCACTGCATCATGTTCTTCTTTACAACAGGATAGCCGCCCCGCTCGGACTTGCCGTCGATGACCTCGTCGTTGGAAAGCACAGTGCCCAGCTCTTCGCACCAGTTCACCGGCATCTCAATGCGCTTGGCATAGCCCGCCTCATAGAGCTGCTTGAAGATCCACTGGGTCCACTTGTAGAAGCTGGGGTCAGAGGTAGCGATCATCTTGGACCAGTCATAGTCAAAGCCCAACTCCTTGAGCTGCTTGGAGAAGGTTTCGATATTTTTCTTGGTAAAGCCCTCGGGATGGTTGCCGGTACTGATGGCGTACTGCTCAGCGGGCAGGCCAAAGGAATCATAGCCCATGGGGTGCAGCACATTGTAGCCCTGCATCCGCTTCATGCGGGACATGATATCCGTTGCCGTGTAGCCCTCGGGATGGCCTGCATGCAGGCCCACGCCGGAAGGATAGGGGAACATATCCAGAACATAATACTTGGGCTTGGAGAAATCCCACACATCCGTATGGAAGGTATCGTTTTCCTCCCAATATTTGTGCCACTTGGCCTCAATGGCGGCAAAATCGTAATTCATTGCTTTCCATCTCCTGTTAATTCGCGGGTTCTTCCACGATGATATCTTTCAGGTCTACACGCTCGGCATCCGCCCACAGGCGCTCCAGGGCGTAAAACTGCCGGGCCTCTTCCGTAAACACATGGACAACCAGGGTACCGAAGTCCAGCAGCTCCCAGGAATTGCCCCGGTGGCCCTCCCGGCCCAGCATAGGCTCGCCCAGCTGCTCCATGGTGTACTCGGCGTAGTCGCAGAGGGTCTTGACATGGGTATTGGAAGTGCCGGTACAAATCAGGAAATAGTCTGCCAGAGAGCTGACGCGGTCAATTTTCAGCAGCTGAATATCCATGCCCTTCTTGGAATCCAGGGCCTTGGTTACTTCATAAGCGATTTCTTTGGGTGTAAGCATTTATTTGTTCCTTTCTGGGAATGGTTTTGCCTCCCCCTGAAAGAGGAGGTGGCCTGAAAGGCCAGTGGGGGTATTTCAAGACCGAACTTCTCAGTCTCGGCTGACGCCGAGACTGCTCCCCTTTCAGGGGAGCCCTGTTTCTAAGTGTTCAGATACGCCAGAGCCTCCCGGGAGGCGGGGGACACTTCCCCGCCCTGCTCCGCCAGATGCTCCAGGGTCATTTCCAGGCCCAGCTTCAGCGCTGCGCGGATGTCGGAGAAGGCCAGCTCCCGCAGGCGCTCCACTCCGGGAAAATCCCGGTTGGGCTCCATATAGTCTGCCACATAGATGATGGTTTCCAGCAGGTTCATATTGGCCTTTCCCGTGGTATGGGATTCGATTGCGGAAACCACAGCCTCATTTTCCCCAAAAATCCGCTGCGCAACCAGGCTTCCTGTGAGCGCATGGAGGGTTTTGGGGTATTTTCTGGAAAAATCGTCTAACATTTTACCATACGCCTGGCACAATGTCAATTGCAGCGGCCCATCCAAAGCCTTGGTGATATCGTGCAGGATCCCCGCCCGGGCGGCATCCGTTTCGTCTGCTCCCCAGCGCTTTGCCAGGGCTACTGCCGTATCCCGGCAGCCGAGAACGTGCTTCACCCGGTTGGGATTCAGCAGCCGGATAACCACCGGCTCCAGCCGCTCCATGGGCAGATTCCGGAAATCTGCCGCCGTATCGTAGAGCTTCTCCCGCCGGATATACGCAAGGACCTCCGGATGCAGGAACTCATCCCCGGCCCGGAAAGCCAGGAGCCGCCGGACCTGGGTGGAGGAAATGGATACAACGGGATTTTCCAGAAGGATGACCTTTCCGCCCAGCGCCATCAGCTCCCGGGCCTCGCTTTCCAGCAGGGCCGCTTCCTTCTTCTCTCCCCGCCGCAGTGCAGCCAGGGTCACGCAGCGCAGCAGCTCCGATGCAAACCTCCACTGCCGGAATTTCAGGAACATATCCGCCCCCAGCAGCAAATAGATTTCTGCACCGGGATACTGCCCCTGAATCAAGCGCACTGTATCATAGGTGAAGCATTCTCTTCCGGCAGAAATTTCCAAATTGGAAACCTCCGCCTTTTCAATGCCCTGTACTGCCAGGCGCAGCATCTCCAGGCGCTGCGCCGGGATCGCATCCGGGGCCGTCTTTCCGGGAGTCTGCCAGGTTGGCACGAGCAGCAGCCTCGTCAGCCCCAGACAGTCAGCCGCATATGCGGCGCTTTGAATGTGCCCGATATGGGGCGGATTGAAAGAACCTCCAAAAATGCCGATTTTTTCCATTTCTCTCTCCCCTTCCAAGAATCCCGCATATTTCTAAAGAAGCCGAAATCAGTCCCTTTCCTTCTGCCGCAGCTGCTTTTCCCGGTCCCGCTCAATGGCCCGCTCCACAGCCTTCTCCTTAAAGAAGGCATTGCGCTGCTCCCGCTGGAGCTTGGCCGCATGGCGGCGGGCACGAATGCCTTTGCGCACAGGGTCGGACTTGCTGACAGGGGTTTCCTTCCGCTTGGCCCGGCCGGTCATGTTCCGCTCAGCCTGCTTTTTCTCGCTGAAGCGGTAGATCACAAACTTGGAGCCCACGCAGGCAACACCCTCGGCACCGGTGGCCTCACAAATGGCATCGCTGACCTCTCGGGGGGACATCAGGGCCCCTTCCAGGACCTTCCCCTTGACCAATTCTCTTGCGGTGAGCTGGTTTTCCGCCTCCGCAATGACGGCTTCCGTGACGCCGCCCTTGCCCACCATGAGGGTGGTATCCAAATCGTTGGACTGAGCCCGCAGCTCAGCGCGCTGCTTACTGTTCAGCATAGCCTGCCTCCTTTAGTTTTGTATAGAAAATCTTCAACGCCTCTGCCCGGTGGGACACCCGGTTTTTCTCCTCCTGGGGAACCTGGGCCAAGGTCTTTCCGAATGGCGGATAATAGAAAATGGGATCGTAGCCAAAGCCGCCTTCTCCGGCGGGGGCATGGGTCACAAAGCCGTGGACCTCGCCCCGGGCCTGGATGGACTTGCCGTCCGGGGTCACCAGGGTGATGACGCAGACGAACTTGGCCTGCCGCTTGTCATCCGGCACATCCTTCATATTTTTCAGCAGCAGCTGTACTCTGCCCGCATCGTCCAGGCTTTCGTCAAAGCCGTAGCGGGCGGAATAGATACCCGGCTCTCCGTTCAGAGCATCCACCGCAATGCCGGAATCATCTGCCAGAGCGGGCAGTCCTGTGGCCTGCATGACGGCATTGGCCTTCAGGAAGGAATTCTCCTCGAAGGTGGAGCCCGTCTCCTCCACGTCGATATCCACGCCCAAGTCCGATTCCAGCACCAGCTGAATATCGAATTTTTCCGTGATCTGGCTGATTTCCACCAGCTTGTGCTTATTTTTGCTTGCCAATACTACCTTCATATACCGTTCCTCATTCAAACAGGGCATCCACAAAGTCCTTTGCCTGGAAGCGCATCAGGTCCTCTGCCTTTTCGCCAACGCCAATGAATTTCACCGGCAGGCCCAGGGTATCCGCCACGGCGATGACAATACCGCCCTTGGCCGTGCCATCCAGCTTGGTGACCGCCAGAGCCGTTACCCCGGCGATTTCCTTGAACTGCTTGGCCTGGATCAGACCGTTCTGGCCGGTAGTTCCGTCCAGCACCAGCAGCACCTCCCGGGAGGCATTGGGCAGCTCCCGCTCCACGATGCGGCTGATCTTGTTCAGCTCGTTCATCAGATTGGTCTTGTTGTGCAGACGTCCTGCCGTATCGATGATGATCACATCCACGCCCTTGGTCTTGGCGGACTGAATGCCGTCATACACAACGGAAGCGGGGTCCGCGCCCTCGTGCTGGCGGACGATGTCTGCCCCGCTACGTTCCGCCCAGATTTCCAGCTGGTCTGCGGCGGCAGCCCGGAAGGTATCTCCCGCCACCAGCAGGACCTTCTTTCCTTCATCGCACAGCTGTTTGGCGATCTTGCCAATGGTGGTGGTCTTGCCCACACCGTTGACGCCGATGACCAGCACCACGCTGGGCGTCGTGCTCAGATTCAGTTCCGCAGAGCCCACGCTGACCATGTCCGTCAGGATCTCCTTCAGCGCGCTTCTGGCTTCCTCTGTCTTGGTGATATGGCGCTCCCGGATGGTTTTCCGCAGAGCTGCCGTGGCCTTGGCAGCCGTCTCCACACCCAGGTCTGCCAGGATCAGGCTCTCCTCCAGCTCATCATAAAAATCATCATCGATTTCCGTACCGCCGGAAAACAGGCCGCTGAGGCTGTCGCTGAGGGCATCCCGGGTCTTGGTCAGGCCTGCCTTGATCTTGTCAAAAAATCCCATAGTATTCTCCTTTTCCCTTTATTCTCCAATTCCCAGGTATTCTTCCATCTGGTTCAGGTCCAGGCGCAGGAGCTTGGACACGCCCTGCTCCTGCATGGTCACGCCGTAGAGCACATCCGCAGCCTCCATGGTGCCGCGCCTGTGGGTGATGACGATGAACTGGGTTTTTTTCAGGTTGTGCAGGTACCCGGCAAACCGGTCCACGTTCCGGTCGTCCAAGGCTGCGTCGATCTCGTCCAGCAGACAGAAGGGCGTAGGCCGCACCTTCAAAATGGCGAAGTACAGCGCAGTGGCCACAAAGGCCTTTTCGCCGCCGGAGAGCAGCGTAATGGTCTTGACCTGCTTTCCGGGGGGCTGCACCCGAATCTCAATGCCGCAGGTCAAGGGGTTTTCCGGATCCTCCAGAATCAGCTGCCCCTTGCCGCCGCCGAACATCTCTTCAAAGACCTGGCCAAAATAATGATCGATCCTGCCAAACTGCTCCACGAAAATGGAGGTCATTTCCTTTGTAATATCCCGGATGATGCTTTCCAGCTCCCGCTTGGAGGTGAGTACGTCGTCCCGCTGCTCCGCAAGATAGCTGTAGCGCTCGTTGACCCGGGCATATTCATCGATGGCTCCCAGGTTGGGCGTTCCCAAGGCGGCGATTTTCCGTTTCAGCTCCGCAATGCGCTTGTTGCCTGCGGACACGGACTCGATCTCGCCCCGGGCCTCTCCGGCCGTGCCGGGGGTCAGGCCATAGGAATCCCACAGCTTGTCCACGATCTGTCGCTCCTCCATGGAAGAGGTGACCTTTTTCTGCTCCAGCAGGGCACAGGCCCGCTCCATATTGAGGATTTCCTTGTTCTTCTCCTGGGCATCGTGCTCAGCCTTGGTCTTGCCTGCCTCGGTGTCTGCCCGGGCCTGCTGCATCTGCTGCAGGGTCTCGTTCATGGCGGCGGCTTCCGCATCGTTGGCCTGCTGCCGCTGCTCCAACTGCTCGATTTCCTGGGAAATGCGCTGATTTTCCTGCCGCATAGCATCCATCAGTGCCTGCTTCTTCTCCCGGTCTCCCTCCATGGCAGACATCAGGCTCTTCAGGTCCTCCATATGGGAAAGGGCCGTGGTCCGTTCGGCATCCAGAGCCGCTTCCTTGGTCCGCAGCTCCGTCATGTGGCCCGTAATGGCGTCGGTAGCCTGGGCCGCCTCGGACTGGCTGCCCTCCAGGCTTTCCGCCTGCTGCCGGGTCTTGGCCAGATCCTTTTCAAAAATCTGCAGCTTTGCCTTCTGGGCAGATAGACGTTCCCCGTCGCTGCGGTCCCTGGATTGCAGACTCTCCCGCTCCCGGTCAGCAGAGCTCTCCGCCTCGGCAATGGCATTATAGAGCACCTCATACTGCTTTTCCTGGCCCTGGAGCCGAAGGACCTGGTCCTCCGCCTCCCGGAGCTGGTCCCGGGCGGTACCCAGCTGGAACTCCACCTGGTCAAACAGCCGCTGGCACTCCTGCAGTCTGGCCTGCTCCGCCTCCCGCTGGGAAAGGAGCTGCTTTTCCTGGGCCGTCAGCCGTTCCAGTTCATTGGCCCGGGACAGAATGCCTGCATCTTTATTCACAGAGCCGCCGGTCATAGAGCCGCCGGCATTCATGACCTGGCCATCCAGGGTCACAATACGGAACCGGTTTTTAAACTGCCGCGCCATAGCAATGGCCGCATCGATATCCTCGGCAATCACCGTCCGGCCCAGCAGGTTCAATACAATATTCCGGTACTTGGGGTCGAAGCTGACCAGATCTGCCGCCACGCCCACGAAGCCCCGGCACTTCTCCACGCCGGGCTCCTGGAGGCTCTTGCCCCAGATGGTCGACAGGGGCAAAAACGTGGCCCGGCCGCCGCCGGTGCGCTTCAAATAGGAAATTGCCGCTTTGCCGTCGGCCTCGCTGTCCACAACGATCTGCTGCATGGCCGCACCCAGGGCGATCTCAATGGCAACGGTGTAGCTGTTTTCCGTACGAATCAACCGGGACACCGGCCCATGGATATTCCGCAGTCCGCCCCGCTGGGCCTCCTGCATGATCATCCTTACGGATTTCTGATAGCTCTCATAGTCCCGCTCCATGGCCCGGAACACCCGGACCTTGGCGGAGATGCCATCCAGCTGGGCCGACAGCTGCCGCAGCGTTTCTGCAGCATCGTCCCGGTTCTTTTTTCGGCTCTCCTGCCGCAGGCTAAAGCCGGAGATCACATTTTTAGAGGCCGTCACCTGGTCCTGGGCGTTTTTCAGCTCCCGGCGGCAGTCCTCCAGATTTTTCTTCGCATCTTCCCGCCGCTCTCTGCCGGAGGACAGATCCTCCTCCAGCTGAGCAAGGCGCTGCCGGGAGCTCTCCCGGTTCTCTTCCAAAGCCCGGATATCCGCCTCGCAGCCGGCAATCTCCGTTTGCAGCTCCGTCTGCTTGGTCCGCAGCTCCAGGAACCGTTTGCTCAGGCCCTGCGCGGAAGCGGTCATCTCGACCAGCTTCTGCTGGGAGGCCGCGATTGAGGAGCGCACATCGGCAAGGTCCCGATCAATCTGCTCCACCCGCTGCTCGGTCTGGGCGATCTGGCTTTCCAGACCGCCGGACCGATCCTGCTGGCCCCGAAGCTCCTCTTCAATGCGGCTTAAATTGGCATTGTTGTTTTCCACATTTCCCCGCAGCACGGCCATCTGGCCGTCCAGCTGCTGATGGGTACTCTGGAACATGGAGGTCTTGACCCGGACGGATTCCAGGGCGGCATCCTTTTCCCGCAGGGCCCCGCCCAGCTCCTCTGCCTGACGGTAAAGTCCGTCCAGATCGTCGTGGGCCTGCTGCAGGACGAAGGAAGCCGACGCATAGTCCTCTTCCGCTTTTTTTGCGGCAGCGGAGAGCTTATCCAGGGCATCCAGCCATACGGCTACCTCTACCCCCTTCAGCTCCTCCTTCATTTCCAGATACCTCTGGGCCTTTTCCGATTGAAGCTTCAGCGGTTCCAGCTGCAGCTCCAGCTCGGAGACCTTATCGCCGATGCGCAGCAGATTGTCTTCCGTGCGCTCCAGCTGGCGCTCTGTCTCCTCTTTCCGGTGGCGGTATTTGGAGATACCGGCAGCCTCTTCAAAGATCTCCCGGCGGTCCCCGCTTTTCAGGGAAAGGATCTCATCGATGCGGCCCTGACCGATATTGGAGTAGCCCTCCCGGCCCAGGCCGGTGTCCATCAAGAGCTCATTGATATCTTTCAGGCGGGCAGACTGGCGGTTGATATAGTATTCGCCGTCGCCGGAGCGGTAGTAGCGCCGGGTGACGACCACCTCATCGGCATCGTAGGCCAGAGCCCGGTCAGAATTGTCCAGCGTCAGCGTTGCCTCCGCAAAGCCCAGCTGCGGGCGCTTGGCCGTTCCGCCAAAGATCACATCCTCCATTTTGGCACCCCGGAGGGTCTTGGAGCTCTGTTCGCCCATGACCCACAGGATCGCGTCGGAAATATTGGATTTTCCGGACCCGTTGGGACCTACAATGGCGGTGATATCATCGCCGAACCGGATCACCGTTTTGTCCGGAAAGGACTTGAAGCCCTGCAATTCCAGTGATTTTAAGTACACAGCATAACCTCGTTATAACCTCGTTTCGCATCATTCGGGCAGCAAAAGCATTCGCCTTCCGCACTCCTGATACGGATAATGAATCAGTTTATTATATCCGCTTTTTCTTTGAATTGCAATGATCTTTTTCGGCTTTTCCGGGAGCCGTCGGGGAATTTCTCCAATTCCCTTTGTTTCTCTTCCGCTGCAAGGACGGCTCTTGGCAATAGTGCCCAGTTTTCCACGGCATCGTTCCGCATTTTTCCAATTTTTCTGTAGATATTCATCAACTACCGCGATTTTGATTGACATTGTTCCCATGATGCGATAGAATGATTAGGTGTGCGTTGCCGTGCTGCGGCAACCATCATGCGTTTTCCTTTTCGGTACCCTAAAACGCGAAAGGATGTTTTATTTTGGATTTGAATGAGAAATTGGAGCAGGTCTGTCGGCTTTTCCGCATTGAGGATACCTATCTCGGTTATGAAACCATCCAGATGGGCAACGTCAACCACACCTATAAGGTAAACTTCCGTCTGTCTGACGGCACAAAGAAGTCCTTCCTGGTCCAGAATGTCAACACCTATGCCTTCCGGGACCCTGTGGGGCTCATGGACAATATCGACAAGGTCACGGAGCACATCCGTGCAAAATCCCCCAGAAAAACCTGCCTGCATTTCCACCACACCGCAGACCGGAAGACCTACGTCATCGACGGGGATAACTTCTGGCGCATGACCAACTACATTCCCTCTGTCACCTACAACACCGTAAAGGACCCCATGGTCCTGCGCAATGCCGGTCTGGTATTCGGTGAGTTCCAGGAGCAGCTGTCTGACTTCGACATCAACTCCCTGAAGGAGACCATTCCCGGTTTCCACAATACCCGCCAGCGCTATGCACACTTCAAGGAAGCCGTAGCCCAGGACAAGGCCCACCGCGCAGGGGAGGCTCAGGAGGAGATCCGGTTTCTGCTGGAAAACGAGGACCTGGCCTGTACCCTGACCGATCTGCACCAGGCAGGAAAGCTCCCGCTGCGGGTGACCCACAACGATACCAAGATCAACAATGTGCTCTTCAGCCCGGAGGACCACAGCGCCCTGGTCGTCATCGATCTGGATACGGTCATGCCCGGTCTGATGGGGCACGATTTTGGCGATGCCATCCGGTTTGCCGCCAACCGCTGCGAGGAGGACTGCCCGGATCCCGGCAAGGCCGGCGTGGATATGGAGGTCTTCCGTTCCTTTGCCGAGGGCTTCCTGGAAAAAACCGCCCACGCCATGACCCAGGCGGAGGCCGACACCCTGGCCATCAGCTGCTTCTGCCTGACGGCAGAGCTGGCTGTTCGCTTCCTGGGAGACTACCTGGAGGGCGACCCCTATTTCAAGACCCTGTACCCTGAGCACAATCTGGTCCGCACCCGCTGCCAGATCGCTCTTGCAAAGGATATGCTGACCCGGCGGGGTGAGATGGAAAACATCATCCGGGATTGTCTGGCGCAATACAAATAAGCTGATACATTTTCATTTCCGTCTGCGGTTTTGCCCGCAGGCGGAAAGTTCCTTTATAAGGAAACTTTTTCTTGATGAAAGAGTCTGTATGTGGTATACTAATCTTTACTGAAAGCTGAAATACTGCCTTTGCGCAGTTTTGAAACGAAGAGAAAGAAGGAATCGGCTTGTATCGAAAGTTTGGGAAACGGATACTGGATATTTTGCTCTCCGGCTGCGGCGTGATCATCCTGTCGCCCCTGTACCTGATTCTTGCAATTGCCATTAAAATCGATGACCCAGGCCCCATTTTCTTTCGCCAAAAGCGTGTGGGACTGCACAAGACCCACTTTCAGATCCTCAAATTCCGCACCATGAAAATGTGCACCCCCCACGATGTACCCACCCATCAACTCCAAAATCCGGAGCAGTACATCACAAGCGTGGGAAAGCTCCTGCGCAAGACCTCTCTGGATGAGCTGCCCCAGATCTTTCAGATTTTTACCGGAAAAATGTCCGTTATCGGTCCCCGCCCTGCCCTGTGGAACCAGTTTGATCTCATTGCAGAACGGGACAAATACGGTGCCAACGATATCCGCCCCGGCCTCACCGGCTGGGCCCAGATCAACGGCCGGGACGAGCTGCCCATTGACGTAAAAGCGAAGCTGGATGGCGAATATGCGCAGAACCTCAGCTTTGCCTTTGACTGCCGCTGCTTCTTCGGCTCCATCACAGCCGTGCTGAAGCACAAGGGCGTTGTTGAGGGCGGCACCGGCGCCATGGACAAGGAGCACCAGGCATGAAGCACATTCTGATCACCGGTGCCAACAGCTATTTGGGCAAGAGCCTTGCAGCCTATCTCGGGCAATGGCCGGAGGAATTTCGGGTGGATTCCATCAGCGTCCGGGATGACGCCTGGAAAGCAGCCGATTTTCACGGCTACGATGCCATCTATCATACCGCAGCCCTGGTGCATATGGAGCAGGACAAGCAGGACCCCCGGCAGGCAAGCCTGTACGACCGGGTAAATGCACAGCTTCCCATCGCCATTGCCGAAAAGGCCAAGGCCGAGGGCGTGGGACAGTTCCTCTTCCTCTCCACTGCTGCCGTCTACGGCTGCACCGCCCCCTTTGGAAAAACCGTTACCATCACCGCAGATACCCCTATCCACCCTGCAGACAATTACGGTGCCAGTAAATGGAAGGCCGAGCAGGGGCTCCGTGCTCTGGCGGAGGACGGTTTTCATGTTGCCGTTCTGCGGCCACCCATGATCTATGGCAAGGGCTGCAAAGGGAACTACCGCACTCTGGAGGCCATGGCAAGAAAGCTCCCCTGCTTCCCCGCCGTCTCCAACCGGCGGTCCATGCTCTACGTGGGCAATCTGAATGAGCTGGTCCGGCTGCTGCTGCAAAGCGGCGAGGGCGGCACCTTCTGCCCCCAAAACTCCGAATACGTCAATACCGCACAGCTGGTTTGCCAGATCGCCCGGGAGCACGGCAGGCATGTGGCCCTTGTCCCCGGCTGCGGCTGGGCACTATCCCTGCTGCGTCGCATGACCCCTGCCGTAGACAAGGCCTTCGGCAGCCTGTGCTATGATTTTGCTTTAAGTCAATACCCCCAGGACTACTGCCTGTGGGACTTTGCCGCCTCCGTGCGGGAATCCGAACACTGAAACAGAAAGGAGCCTCGATCCAACGTGAAACCCAAAAAAGACGTTCTCTTTCTGTGCCAATTCTTTCACCCCGAGTACATCTCTTCCGCCCAGCTGCCCTTTGACACTGCGAAGGCACTGCACGATAGCGGGTTCCGAGTGGACGTGCTCTGCGGCTACCCCAAGGAATACTATAACGGCCCCCAGGTCCCCAAAAAGGAGACGATTTCCGGTATCGGCATTCAGCGGCTCTCTTATCTGCAGCCCAGCCGAAGCCACACCTTCGGGCGGCTCGTGAATTACTTTTCCTTCACCCTTTCCGTACTGGCCCACCTGGGAAAGCTGCGGGATTACCGCACCCTGGTCGTCTATTCCAACCCGCCCATTTTGCCCTGGATCGTCTCCTGGGCAAAACCGCTTTTTGGCTGCAAGCTGGTTTTTGTCTCCTATGACCTGTACCCCGAGCTGGCTTTGGAAACCGGGGCCCTGGGCCCGGACAGCAGCGTTACCGGACTCATGCGGCACATCAACAAGGTTGCCTACCCCCGGTTTGACCGGGTCGTGGCCCTTTCCTCCGAAATGAAGCACTTTTTGGCGGAACACCGCACCATTTCTCCGGACAGCATCCGCGTCATTCCTAACTGGTATCCCGACGGCGGCGAACCGAATCGGGATCTGACGGACAACCGTTTTGCCGAAACGCTGGGCAATAAATTCGTGGTCTCCTATTTTGGCAACATGGGAACGGTGCAGGATGTGGACACCATTCTCGGTGCCATTCGCCTGCTGAAGGATGACGACGGGATCTTCTTTCTTTTTGCCGGTCACGGCAACAAGCTGGATGCGCTGAAGCAGACAATTGCCCGGGAGGGGCTGAAAAACGCCCGGGTTCTGGACTATCTCCATGGCAAGGACTACCGGGATGCCCTGCAGATCAGCGGGGCCGCACTCATTTCCCTGGAACGCGGCACCACCGGCCTGTGCGTTCCCAGCAAGACCTACAGCTATATGATGGAGGGCATTCCCCTGATTGCCATCATGGACGACAGCGACATTGTCGCGGATATCGAGGGCGGGGCTGGCGTGCATTTGAAAAACGGAGAATGCCAACGCCTCGCGGATCTGATCCGCGGCATGGCGGCAGACCCGGAGGGGTGCCGCGCCATGTCTCAAAAATGCAGAGAGCTCTATCTCCGCAGATATACACCGGACATCTGCACCGCCCAATATGTCCGCCTCTTCCGGGAGCTTCTCGGCAAGGAGGACACATGAAATATCTGTTTATCAATTCCGTCGCCGGCTTCGGCAGCACCGGCAGAATCGTTTTGTCCGCCTGCGAGCGGCTGGAGCAGCAGGGCCACACCTGCCGCATCGCCTATGGGCGGCAGGCTGCACAGTGCGCTGTGCCCACCATAGCCATCGGAAGTCCCTGGGACTACCGGTTTCACGCCCTCTGCCACCGCATCTTCGGCACCGGCGGCTTCGGCTCCCGGGCAGCCACAGCCCGTTTTCTCCGGCAGGTCCGGGAATATGACCCGGATGTGATCTGGCTGCACAATCTGCACGGGTACTATATTCACGTAGGACTTTTGTTTGATTATCTGCGCAGCTGCGGGAAGCAGATCATCTGGACCCTGCACGACTGCTGGGCCTTCACCGGGAACTGTCCCTATTTTTCCGCAGTGGGCTGCGAAAAGTGGAAAACCTGCTGTGGCAGTTGCCCTCAGAAAAACGTATATCCCAAGGCCCTTCTGGATGCCAGTCGAAAGAACTATCTGCGGAAGAAGGCGCTCTTTACCGGTATTGAAAACCTTTCCCTGGAGGTCCCCTCCGAGTGGCTGGCAAACCTTGTCCGGGAGAGTTTCCTGAAGGATTATCCCATCCGGGTCGTACCCAACAGGGTAGATACCGGCGTTTTTCATCCGACAAAAAGTGATTTCCGGCAGCGGATGGGACTGGAGGGCAGCTTTCTCGTACTGGGCGTTGCAAACGTCTGGGAGCCCCGAAAAGGGCTTGCGGACTTTCTTGCCCTTGCCGCACTGCTGCCGGATAGCTGCCGCATTGTGCTCGTTGGATTGCCGGAGAAACAGATCCAAAAGCTTCCTGCCGGCGTCCTGGGGCTGCCCCGGACCCCGGACAGCCGCACCCTGGCGCAAATTTACACCGCTGCCGACGTCTATGTCTGCCCCAGTGTGGAAGAGACCTTCGGCATGACCGTTCTGGAGGCTGCCTGCTGCGGTACCACCCCAATCGTCTATCAGGGCACCGCCTGCCAGGAGGTAGCCGAGGCCCACGGTGGGGTAGCCGTCCCTCGTGGCGCGGAGCATCTGGCCTCTGCCATTGTGGCGCTTATGCGCCGGGAGGAAATATGACCGATCGATTTCCCTTTCCCCAGAAACCAGCCTATAAGGTACTTTTCGGGCTGTATTTGTTTCTGATCCTCTATCTCTGCCGGGTCAGCCAGGTATCCTACTATCTGCTGGGCTTTTATAAGGCACAGTTTTTCAGTCTGGGTATTACCCTGGCGGCCTTGGCGGTATTTCTGATTTACCAGCGCAGGCACCTTTTGCAGATCGTCCTGAACTACCGTGTTCTGCTGGCGCTGCTGTTCGCTGCTGCCATTCTCATACCCATGTGCATAAAGAGGGACTGGCAGATGATGTATTTCAGCATCCTGCTGAGCATCCTGATGGGGGTATTCTTCTCCTATTTTGTCACCTGTGCCCAGGCCGGAAAAGGCTTCTGCATCGTAATGGCAGTTCTTGCCGTGTATTCCCTGGCGGCTTTTGCGCTGCGGCCTCTGGCGGACCGGGGCATCCTGACGCCGCCTGTCTTTGCCAATGCCTACGGCGGCGAATTTTACAATTATATTCTGGCTTTTGTGCCGAAAACCATGGTCCGGGACCGGAATTTCGGCATTTTCCGGGAGCCGGGCGTTTACCAGTTCTTCCTGTTCCTGGCACTGTATCTCTGTTTCTACCACGTGGCATGGGAAAAGGAACTCCATATGTGGTGCTGCAGCGGCATTCTTTGCCTGGCACTGCTGAGCACCTTCTCCACCGGTGCCATTGCAGCCATGGCGGTGCTGCTGGTGACCGTTTACTTTGAAAAAAAGCTCTACCGCAGCCCTCTCGGCAAACTTCTGACGGCGGTCGCCTTCATTCTGGGCGCAGCGTTTCTTGCCTGGCTTTTCATCCGGAAGCCCCCGCTGTATACCACCCTGCTGTATATGGTCCAGAAGGTAACGCCGGGGAATCCCTCCTTCGACGACCGATTCGAGAGCATCTATATCAATCTGCATCTGCTCTCCTTCCGGCCCAGGGTTGGAAGAGAGGTTGCCTACGTTCTGGAGATCATCCCCGACAACACCAGCTCCACCACCATTCTATTTGCCATCCTGGGCATTTTCAGCGGCTGGCTCCATGTAATTGCATGGCTCTGTCTGGTCCTTCGGGGCAAGGGGCACTGGGCCACAAAGCTGCTGTGCCTGCTGGCGCTGGCCATTACCTTCAACACCCAGAATCTGATCTCCGATCCCTATTTCTGGATCTTCCCCATTCTGGCGCTGATCGAATGCGTGGAGCTTCTGCTCGACCGGCTGCCCAAAAAGAACGCATCCACCCCGGAGCAGGCTTAAGCCTCCGGGTCGGGAGGTACTATGCACATCATTTATGCCGTGACAACCTGCTCTGAAAAGATCTATCGGCAGCTATTCTCCGATACGGCCCAAAAGCCTGCCTTTCAGAGTCAAAAATACCACCGTCTGCTGATTGAAGGTCTTGCCAGTCATGTCGCGGTGGACGTGGCAGCGACGCTGCCGCTGAACCGCAGTCTCATGGATACCGCCTCCCTGGCCCTATCGCCGGAGGAAGAGGGCGGGGCCCGCTATCAGTACGCAGTGGCCTACCGAAACCCGATCCGCAAGATCCTCTCCGGGGCCCGGCAGGTTTACTCCACGGTCTGCAAGCTGGCAAAGCCGGACAGCGTTGTCTTTGTAGACTGCCTGAACTGCACCACCGCTCTGTTTGCCCAGCTGGCCGCCCGGAAAAAGGGCTGCCGGTGCGTAGGCATCATCACGGACCTGCCGGATATGCTTGGCTACAGCAAGCTCTACCGGAGCCTGACCAACCGGGTCATCGCCGGATGCACCGACTATGTACTGCTGACGGAGCAGATGAATGCCCGAGTCAATCCCACAGGGAAGCCCTATGTCATTCTGGAGGGTCACGCTGACATTGCAATGGCCGGCAGGCAGCCCTCGGCCGACAGGAAGCAGCATCCCCGCATCTGCCTGTACGCAGGAAGCGTTCAAAAGATCTACGGCCTGGAAAACCTGGTGAAGGGTTTCCTTCTGGCCGATCTGCCGGATACCCAGCTGGCCATCTACGGTCCCGGGGACTATGTGGAAGACCTGAAAGCGCTGGATGACCCCCGGGTCCGATACGGCGGGATGCTGCTCAGCAGCGAGATCGTGGAAAAGGAAATGGAGGCTACGCTGCTGGTCAACCCGCGGCCAACCGATGCCGAGTTCGTGAAATACTCCTTTCCCTCCAAAACCATGGAATATATGGCCTCCGGCACGCCGGTGCTGACCACGGACCTGCCGGGAATGCCAAGGGAATATCTCCCCTATGTCAATCTCATCCGGAAGGAGACCCCCGAAGGCGTTGCCGATGCCTTGCGGGAGGTACTCTCCCGGTCTGACGAGGAACTGATGCAGCAGGGCCTTCAGGCAAGGCGCTTTGTCCTGGAGACCCGAAACAATGTGGTTCAGGCAGAGAAGATCCTGACCATGCTGGAATCCACCGAAAGGAACTGATACCATGCGGCTTTTGTGGCTTTGCAATTTAATACCCGGCACCGTGCAGCAGGCCATAGACGGCACCGCCGGGAACGGGCTGTGGATCGACCACACCCTGGAGGACCTGCTCGCGGATCCGGAGATGACCGTCCGCGTTCTCTGCCGGGGCCCCAAAGCCTGCCAGGGAAGCCTTGGGCAATTGAGCTACCGGGTTTTCGAAGAGCCCGTCATGCACCGCTATGAGCTTTCCCTGGAGCCGCTGTTCCGGCAGGAAATTCGCGCCTTCTCTCCGGACGTGATCCACATCTGGGGAACGGAATACAGCCATACCCTTGCCATGCTGCGCATCTGCCGGGAAGCGGGACTGCTGGACAGGACCGTCGTAGGCCTTCAGGGTCTATGCTGCATCTGCGGAAAGCACTATGCCGACGGGCTTCCCGCCGGGGCCGTCCGGGGATTCAGCCCCCGGGACCTGCTGCGGCTGGACAACGTCGCCATGCAGCGCAGCCATTATCTCCGCAGGGGGGACATGGAGCGCGCCGGGCTTTCCATCACCCGGCACATTTTCGGTCGGACCCACTGGGATGCGGCTGCCGCCCGGATGCTGGCCCCCCAGGCGGAATATCATTACTGCGGCGAGACCCTGCGGAAATGCTTTTATTCCGGTCAGTGGCAGTATGACCTGTGCCAAAAGCACAGCATCTTCGCCTCCGGCCCGGATACGCCCATTAAGGGCTTCCATCATCTTCTGGAGGCGCTGAAGCTGGTTTTGCCGCAATATCCCGATACCGTCATCTCGGTACCCGGGCCGGATATCTTCCGTCCACAGGGCCGTCAGAAGCTATTGGAGCAGACCTACCACCGGTATTTGCGCCGCTATGCCGCAAAAAACGGCCTGACGGATCACGTCCGTTTTCTGGGATGCCTGAATGCCGAGCAAATGAAGCAGGCATTTTTGAGCGCCAATGCTTTTGTGCTTCCTTCCGTTATGGAAAACTCCCCCAATGTCCTCGGCGAGGCTATGCTGCTGGGACTCCCCTGCATTGCAGCGGATGTAGGCGGCGTTTCCTCCATGCTCCATGCGCCGGAGGAAGGGCTGCTGTATCAGTCCTCAGCCCCCTATGTTCTGGCCCAAGACATCTGCCAGGTCTTCGCCATGGGCTCCCAGGCCGCTGCCATGGGTGCAGCCGCCCGGAAAAAGGCGCAAAAGACCCACTCCCCGGAAAACAACCTTCATGCCCTTCTGGCCGTCTATGCCGGCCTGGCCGCCCACAAAGAATAGGATCGCTCCATGAAAAAACGGAACCGCGTTGGTTTTTTGAATATCCTCTCCACCTGCCTGCTCTATGGCATTTCCATCATTACGGCCCCGCTGTTTTCCCGGCTTCTGGGCACCGGCGGCTACGGAAATGTCTCCAATTATAATGTGTGGGTCAGCATTCTCTCCATTGCCGCCACATTGCAGACCCAGGCGACCCTGGCCAACGCCATGGTGGAATTTCCCGCTTCGGAGCAGGACAAATACCAGTCCAGCGTTCTGAGTCTGTCTCTTGTCTGCTTTGCGGTTGTCGCGGCGCTGGTGCTCCTGTTTCTGGGGCCCATCAGCAATGCGCTGAACCTGCCCACCTTTTTCATTCTGCTGGTGCTCTTCCAGTCCTTCGGCACCTATGGCGTGAACTTCATGAACCGGAAGCTGACCTATGAAATGAAGGCAGGGCGGAATATGCTCCTGTCTCTGGTCACCACCCTGGCCACCATGGGGCTCTCCCTGGTGTTCGTCCTGGCCCTGCCCCAGGAACAGCGCTATTACGGCCGGATCACCGCCATCGCCGCGGTCTATGGCCTTCTGGGCCTTGGTCTGTGCATCTCCATCTGGGCAAAGGGAAAGACGTTCTACAATCGGGAATTCTGGCACTTCTGCATTCCCCTCGCCATTCCCTATATTTTCTACAACCTGGCAGACCTTCTGCTTGGACACAGCGACGTGATCATGCTGCGGCAGATGATAGGCGACAGCACCAGCGGCATTTACTCCACCGCCTTCCAGCTGGGTACGGTCCTTTATACCATCTTCACTGCCCTGAACAATACCTGGGTTCCCTTCTTCTATGAGGATACCAAGCAGGGCAATGCCGATGCCGTCCGCAGCAGTGCAGAGAACTACCTGGAGCTCTTTACCGTTCTTTCTGCCGGCTTCATCCTGCTGAGCACAGAGGTCTATCACCTCTTTGCAGGCCAGGACTTCTGGGGCTCCACCAACCTGGTTCCCCTGTTTGCCCTGAGCCACTATGTGAATTTTCTGTGCACCTTCCCCATTACCTATGAGCAGTATCATAAGCAGGCAAAGATCGTAGCCGCTGCCACCATCGCCTCTTCTCTGATCAACATTCTTTTGAACTATCTGCTCATTCCCCCTCTGGGAATGCTGGGTGCGGCGCTGGCTACCGTCATTTCCCACACCCTGCAATTTCTGGCTCACTATATTTCCACCCGTTATTTTCTCGGAAAACAGACCTATCCCTTCAGCTTCTCGCTGTGGGGCAAATATGCCGCAGCATTCCTTATTGTTTTCGTTCTGGTATATCTGCTGTCCGGTTTCTGGCTGATCCGCTGGGCCCTTGGCGCAGCCATTGGCATTTGGGAGCTGCTGCGCATCCGGAAACGAAACGCTCTGATTTGATTTTTCCCGATGGTATCGGAATCCCCAAGGAGGCGATCCTTTTGGCAAAGAAAAAAGTGCTCTTTGTGGCGACTGTCGTCAAGACCCACATCGTACAGTTTCACATTCCCTATCTGAAAATGCTGAAGGAAATGGGCTGGGAAACCGCCGTAGCCGCCAAAAATGACTACGATGATCCCAATGAATGCAACATTCCCTATTGCGACAAATATTATCCCGTAGCCTTTGGCCGTTCTCCCCTGACCCGGGACAATATCCGGGCCTACAAGGAGCTGAAAAGCATCATTGATGAGGGTGACTTCGACATGATCCACTGCCACACTCCTGTGGCCGCTTTTCTCACCCGTCTTGCCGCCAGGGATGCCCGGAAAAAGGGCTGCAAGGTGGTTTACACCGCCCACGGCTACCATTTCTACAAGGGTGCACCGCTGCTGAACTGGCTGGTGTTTTTCCCTGCGGAGTGGATCGCATCCTTCTTCACGGACGTGCTCATCACAATCAACCGAGAGGACTATGAATTCTCCAGGAAGCACCTTCATGCCAAGCGTCTGGAATATGTCCAGGGCGTGGGCGTCAAGCTGGAGCGCTTCCAGAATCACTCCGCAGAGCGGGATGCCATCCGCGTCTCCCTTGGATTGGGCAAAGATGATTTTGTCCTTTTGTCCGTTGCGGAAATGACAAAAAACAAAAATCACCGCATGATGCTGGAGGCCATGGCCCGCATTCCGAATCCCCATGTTCACCTGTTGTGCGCCGGTCGTGGGCAGGAGCTGGAAAACAACATTGCCCTTTGCAGCCAGCTTCATTTGATGCATCGCGTCCATTTTCTGGGCTACCGGTCGGATGTTCCGCAGTTGTACGCCGCAGCGGATGTCTTCCTCTTCATCTCCTTCCGGGAGGGCCTGAGCCTTTCCCTGATGGAAGCCATGTCCAGCGGGCTGCCATGCATCGTCAGCCCCATAAGAGGCAATGTGGACCTGATCACGGACCGGAAAGAGGGCATCTACGCCCGCTTGCATCCAAAATCCATTGCGGAAGCCATTGTCTCCCTGGAATCCGACCCGGAGCTGCGCCGCACGCTTGGCGAAGCCGCAAAAGAAAAAGTCCAGGCCTTCAGCCTGGACACCATCTCCAAACGGATGGAAGAGATTTACCGATCCATTACGGAATAAATGATGAGCCCCTGCCGCGCGGCAGGGGCTTCTTGTATCTTATGCGTTCACACCCGGGAATAGCTTCTCAATGGCCAGTCTTGCGGCCTCCTGTTCGGCGCGCTTTTTGCTGCGTCCGTCACCCCGGCCCACTTCGGCGCCGTTCAGGGTCACGGCCACGGCAAAGTGCTTGTCGTGATCCGGGCCGGTCTCGTCCAGAAGAACATAGGCAAGGACCTGGTTCTTCTTCTGCTGCACCAGCTCCTGGAGCTGGGTCTTATAGTCCGCATTGTGCAGCTGCTTCACGGGCACCTGCACCAGGATGAAGGTCCTGACGAAGTGCAGTGCCGCCTCCATGCCGCCATCCAGGAAGGATGCGGCGATGACGGATTCCACGGCATCTGCCAGAATGGACTCCCGGGTCCGGCCGCCGCCCTGCTCCTCGCCGTGGCCCAGGAGCAGGTGTTCACCCAGATGGATCTTCTCGGCAACGCCGGCCAGCGTGGTCTCGCAGACCATATCCGCCCGCATTCGGGTCAATTCCCCTTCGGGGCGATCCGGGAAGTTCCGGTAAAGGTAATCCGCTACCAGCATTCCCAGAATACTGTCTCCCAAGAATTCCAGCCGCTCATTGCTGAGCAGGCTGTTGTGCCAACGCTCGTTGGCATAGGAGGAATGGGTCAGGGCATTCTGCAAAAGGGAGATATTATGAAAATGATAGCCGATCTCCGTTTCCAAATCTTTAATCATTGGTTTGCTCCTTCGATTGTGCCAGCAGGGCCAATGCCTGCTCCATATCCTGCGTAATGTCATTTTCGGCTGCGTCCATTGCCTGCTTGACCGCATTGCGGAAGGCCAGACGGTCAGACGCGCCATGGGCCTTGATAACGGGCTTCTTAATGCCCAGCAGTTGGGTGCCGCCGATCTCATGATAATCCAGCAGCTTCATCATCTGCTTCACGCCGGAGCTGCACAGCAGATAGCCCAGCTTGGAGAAGACATTCTTCTTGAACATCCGCTTCATCAGGCTGCCCACAAACATGGCGGTGCCCTCAATGGACTTCAGCAGCACGTTGCCGGAGAAGCCGTCGCAAACCACAACATCCACATCTCCCAGTGGAACGCCCCGAGCCTCCACATTGCCCACAAAGTTCAGCAGGCCCTTCTGGGATGCATCGGTGAGCAGCGCATAGGCATCCCGCTGGAGCTGGGTCCCCTTGGAATCCTCGGTGCCGATGTTCAGCAGGCCCACTCTGGGATTTTCAATGCCATACTTCTTCTTGGCATAGGCAGAGCCCACCAGGCCAAATTGCAGCAGGAATTCCGGCGTGCACTCGGCGTTGGCACCGCAGTCGCAGATCACCGTGTTGCCGCCCTTTTTATTGGGCATGGCAGGACCCATGGCGGCCCGACGGATGCCCTTCACCCGCTTGACGATCAGAGTCGCGCCGGTGAGCAGCGCGCCGGTAGAGCCAGCAGACACGAAGGCATCGCCCTGCCCATCCGCCAGCAGCCGCAGGCCGATGACCATGGAGGAATTCTTCCGCTTGTGGATCACCGTGCCGGGATCGTCGTGCATATCCACCACATCATCCGCCCCGGCAATCTCCACACCCTTGGGCAGATCGTTGTAGCCGTTCTTCCGCATGACCTCCAGGATCTCTTCACTGCGGCCCACCAGAGTGATCTCCGCACCAAAATCCTTGGCGGCATCAATGGCACCGAGGACCGGTGCCTCGGGGGCCAGGTCGCCGCCCATGGCGTCCAGAATGATCTTCATTGTGTATCCCTCTCTTTCCGCTCCTCAGAATCCCTGGCCGATCAACGCATCGATCTGTTCCAGAGCTCGCTGAGAAATCGCCAGATTCTTTTCCGCCTTTTTCCGCACCCGGTATTCCAGTGGCGAAATAATGCTGAAATTGATGTTCATAGGCTGGAAGTTTTCAATAGAGCCGTCGCTGATGTACAGTCCCAGGGCCCCAATGGCCGTGGTCTTGGGGAAAGCCACAGGCTCTTTTCCCTGGACCTTGGCGGCCATGGCAACGGCAGCCAAAAAGCCGGAGGCGGTGGACTCCACATACCCCTCCACGCCGGTCATCTGCCCGGCAAAGGCAACCAGCGGGTTGCGCCTGTCTGCATAGAATTGGTCCAGCAGCCTGGGGCTTTGCAGGAAGGTATTCTGGTGCATGACACCGTAGCGGACAAATTCCGCATTGCGCAGCGCCGGGATCATGGAGAATACCCGCTTCTGCTCCCCAAACTTCAGGTGGGTCTGGAAGCCCACCAGATTGTAGACGCTCTTGGCCGCGTTGTCCTGCCGCAGCTGCAGCACCGCATAGGGCTCCGCCCCGGTTTTCGGGTCCGTCAGGCCCACGGGCTTCATGGGGCCGTAGCGCAGGGTATCCAGGCCTCTGCGGGCCATGACCTCCACGGGCATACAGCCCTCGAAAACCCGCTTGTCCTCGAAGCCATGGACCTCCGCCTCCTCGGCGGAAATCAGCTCTTTCACAAAGGCCTCGTACTGCTGCTTATCCATGGCGCAGTTCACGTAGTCCGGTGTTCCCCGGTCATACCGGGACTGCCACCAGGCAAGGTCCATATCCACGGATTCCGCCGTTACCAGCGGGGCTGCAGCATCGAAAAAATGCAGATAATCCGTGCCAAAGTATTCGCCGATGGCCTTGGACAGGGCATCCGATGTCAGCGGCCCCGTTGCAATGATGACCGGACCTTCCGGCACCTGGGTCACCTCTTCGGACACCACCGTAATCAAAGGATTGCTCCGAATCTTTTCCGTTACCAGCTGGGAAAAGCCCTTCCGGTCTACGGCCAGGCAGCCGCCTGCCTCCACCCGGGTGGCCTCGGCACACTGCATGATCAGGCTGTCGCACCGCCGCAGCTCTTCTTTCAGCAGCCCAACGGCATTTTCCAGCCGATCTCCCCGCAGGGAATTGGAGCAGACCAGCTCTGCAAAGTCCTGGCTATGGTGGGCTGGGCTCATCTTCTGGGGCTTCATCTCGTACAGCCCCACGGAGATGCCCCGCTTGGCCAGCTGCCAGGCAGCCTCGCAGCCGGCAAGGCCCGCACCGATCACTTTCACTTCCATCAGCCGTTCTCCTTTTTGGTCTTTGCAGCGGGTTTCTTTGCAGCGGTCCTTTTCGCGGTGGCAGTCTTCTTAGCCGCAGTGGTCTTCGCTGCCGTTTTCCTGGCAGTTGTCTTTTTTGCCGGTGCCTTCTTGGCAGCGGTCTTCTTGGACTCGGTTTTTTCCTCCGCTGCTTCCGCCGTTGGCTCCGCATTTTCGGCGGTTTCAGCGGCCTTTTTCTTATAGTAGCCTCTCTGGTCCTCAGGCAGGAACCGGGAGCACTGTTCATTGATGCAGAAGGGCTTCATGCGGCCCTTTCCGGACTTTTTGAACAGGGTCTGACCGCACTCCGGGCAATCCTCGGCAGTGGGCACATCCCAGGTCATAAAGCCGCATTCCTGACCACGCTCACAGGCATAGAAGGCATAACCCTTCTTGGACTTGCGCTTGAGCATTCCGCTGCCGCACTTGGGGCAGCGGCCGGGCATACGCTCCACCAAGGGCTTGGCGTTCTTGCACTCCGGGAAGCCCGGGCAGGCCAGGAACTTGCCGAAGCGGCCCATTTTGATGACCATCTTCCGGCCGCAGAGCTCACAAACCTCGTCCGTTTCCTCCTCGGGGACTTTCAGCCGCACACCCTCCAGAGCAACCTCCGCATCCTTCATTTCCTTTTCAAAATCCTGGTAGAAGTCCGCCAGCAGGTCTTTCCAGTTCTGCTTTCCCGCTTCCACAGCGTCCAGACGGTTTTCCATATTGGCAGTAAAGCCCACGTCCACAATGTCCTGGAAACGCTCCTTCATGAGCCCCGTGACCACCTCGCCCAGAGCTGTGGGCACCAGGCGCTTGTCCTGCTTGACCACGTAGTCCCGGTCCTCAATGGTGGAAATGGTGGCAGCATAGGTAGAGGGGCGGCCAACCCCCTGCTCCTCCATGGCCTTGACCAGGGTTGCCTCGGTAAACCGGGCAGGAGGCTGGGTAAAGTGCTGCTGCTTGTCCAGGCTTGCAGCCTGGGCCTGCTCCCCCTCGCTCAGATCGGGCAGCGGAGAGCCCAGGGCCTCGCCGTCGTCATCCCGGCCCTCCTCATAGACGGCAATAAAGCCGGGGAAGCGCAGGCTCTGGTGGGTGGAGCGGAAGGTATGCCCGGCGCAGGCCGTATCGATGGACACGGTGTCATACAGGGCGTTTGCCATCTGGCTGGCCAGGAACCGGCTCCAGACAAGTTTATACAGCCGGTACTGGTCCGGTGTCAGGCTGCCCCGTACCCGCTCAGGGTCCAGCTCTACATGGGTTGGCCGGATGGCCTCGTGGGCATCCTGGGCTTCTGCCTTGGTCTTATACACGTGGAACTTCCCATAGTAATACTGCTTACCGTAGCGGTTGGAAATAAAGTCCGCAGCGGCAGTCATCGCCTCATCGCTAAGCCGCAGGGAATCGGTACGCATATAGGTAATCAGGCCCAAGGTTCCCTCGCCCTCCACGTCTACGCCTTCGTAGAGCTGCTGGGCGATCATCATGGTCTTCTTGGGGGTCATGTTCAGCTTCCGGGAAGCCTCCTGCTGCAAGGTAGAGGTAGTAAAGGGAGGTGCGGCGGACCGCTTCTTCTCCGCCTTCTTCACGTTGGTAACGGTAAAGGGCTTGCCGGCAATATCGGCAATGACAGCATCGGTCTCGGCCTCATTCTGCAGCTCCCGTTTCTTTTCCTCGCCATAATAATGAGCCACAAAGGAGCCGGGCTTCTGCAGCCGGTTCAGCGTCACATCCAGGCTCCAGTATTCCTTGGGCTGGAAGGCCCGGATCTCCTCCTCCCGGTCCACCACCATCCGGGTGGCAACGCTCTGGACACGTCCAGCGGAAAGCCCTCTGCGAACCTTTTTCCACAGCAAGGGAGAGAGCTCATAGCCCACGATCCGGTCCAGAATTCGGCGGGCCTGCTGGGCATCCACCAGGTCATAGTCGATATCCCGGGGGTGCTGGATGGAGTCCTTGACCACCTTCTGGGTGATCTCGTGGAAGGTGACCCGGTGGGTCTTCTCCTCCGGGAGCTTCAGGAGCTCCTTTAAGTGCCAGGAAATGGCCTCTCCCTCCCGGTCAGGGTCCGTTGCCAGATAGACGGTATCGGCCTGGGCGGCGGCGGCCTTCAACTCCTTGATGAGTGTCTCTTTGCCCCGGACGGGAATATATTCCGGCGTAAACCCGTGCTCCAGATCCACGCCCATTTTGCTCTTCGGCAGGTCCCGCAGGTGGCCCATGCTGGCCTTGACCACATAATCGGGCCCCAGGTATTTGCCGATGGTCTTTGCTTTGGAAGGCGACTCAACGATCACCAGATTGTTGGATTTGCCCATGAAATACTTCCTTTTCAATCATTTTTTGCGGTTCACCGCTGCCAGGAAACGCGCTTTCCCGGATGCCGGACGATTTTCTTTTTGATCTCCAGCATCGTCAGCAGCCCCAAAATCTTTCCGGATGGCAGGCCGGAGCGTGCAATCACATCGTCCACACTCTGAATACCGGAGCCGATGGCGTTCATCACCGTCCGCTCCTCCTCGGAAAGGCCCGCAAGGGGTTCATTTTGTTCACTATACGGCGGGGAATCCCCGTTGTCAATGGTTTTTTTCTTTAATTTTTTGGGAATGACCGTTTTCTCAGGTGTCGCTACGGTGGAATTTTCCCGGATCTGCGAAAGCTTGTCCGGATAAATCCCCTCATATTCCTCCATGATCTCCTGACCGGTTGCCACAGCAATGGCCCCGGACCGCAGCAGCCGATTGCTGCCCCGGAAACCCTCGTTGTCCACATTTCCGGGGACCACGAACACATCCCTGCCCTGCTCCAGGGCGTACTTTGCCGTCAGAAGCGCACCGCTTTTCTCCGGCGCCTCCACGACCACAACCCCGCAGCTCAGGCCGCTGATGATCCGATTCCGCTTGGGAAAATGCCAGCCAAGCGGTGGGGACCCCGGGGCGAATTCGGATAAAATACAGCCCAGCTCTTCCGTTCTCCGGAAAAGGCCGCTGTTCTTCGGTGGGTAAACAATATCCGCACCGCAGCCAAGAATGCCCACAGCAGGCACCCCTCGGGCCAATGCGGCACCCATGGCTGCCGCATCGATTCCCTCTGCCAAGCCGGAGACCACCAGGCCTCCCGCGGCGGCGATTTCCCCGCCCAGCCGGGCCGCAGCCTGCCGCCCGTAATCGGAAGCATGCCGGGTGCCCACCAGGGCCACCGTGGTCAAATCGTCAAAATCCGGCAGCGTTCCCTTATAGAAAAGGACCACCGGGGCATCGTAGAGTTCCTTCAGCCGCTTGGGGTATTGGGCATCCCCGAAGGTCAGCACCCGGATGCCCAGGCGCATACAGTCCGTCAGCACCCGCTCTGCATCCCGGAGATCGTGCCGCAGCAGAACATCCGCCTGCTTTTCCGTCAGGCCTTCAATATCAGCTGCGCGCAGTGTCTGCTTATCCGCGCGAAAAATATGTTCCGGGTCCTCAAAATGCCGCACCAAGGCTGTCTTTGTACCATCCCCGATATCCTTACAGCCCGCAAGCCAGAGCCAATAGAGCAGCATTTTGTCACCCTCTTCATTATAATTTCTGCATCTGCCACATGACGGCCGCAGCGGCCACAGCAGCATTCAGGGATTCACAGTGAGGATTCATGGGAATGATCAGAGCATCCCCGGCCTCCTCCAGGATCTCCTGACGGACCCCCTGCCCCTCGCTGCCGATGACCACGGCCATGGTGCCCACATCTGCCTGTCGGATATCCCGGGCCGTCTCCCGCAGCGCTGTCACCGCCAAGCTGATTCCAGCCTGACGGCAGGCATCCCGGGCTTCCGCCCAGGTGGTCACGGTAATATCCCGGCGGAATACGGCACCCATACTGGCCCGGACTACCTTATGGCTGAACGGGTCCGCGCAGCCCTCCAGCAGAGCCACCGGCACATTCCAAGCATCCGCCGTGCGCAGGATGGTGCCCACGTTTCCGGGGTCCTGGATCCCGTCCAGCAGCAGCATTCCCTTTTCCGGGACAAAGGACTTCTTTTCCGGCAGACGGCACAGAAACACCGCCCCCTGGGGGGTCTCCATGGGGGAAATTGCCTCCATGACCTCTTTGCTCACCCGGACAACCCGAACATTCTCCGGCAGCTCTACCTCCACACCATCGCAGAGGAAGGCCGTCTTCAAACCTGGGCAGTGCACAGCGGCCTCTTTCAGCAGCTTGGTCCCATCGGAGACGAAAAGCCCTGCCGCCTCCCGGGCCTTTCGGGAGGTCAGCAGCTTTCTCACCTGCTGCACCGTGGGATTTTTCCGGGATGTAATTCGTTCTTCCGTCACAGCTTCTGCACCTTTTCCAGGGCGATGTTATCGCCCAGCACTACCATGGTATCCCCCTGGCAGATCACATAGTCCGCTACAGGGGAAACATTGGTCTTGCCGCCGTTTTCCACCGCGATGATATTCACGCCAAGCTTGGCCCGGACATTCAACTCCCGCAGCGTCTTACCAATCCAGCTTTTGGGAGCGGGTACATCCAGAATGCCAAAGTCCTCGGAAAGCTCGATGTAATCCAGCACATTGTGGCTGTTGAGCGATCTTGCCAGACGCTGGGCAGACTCCTGCTCCGGGATGAGAACACGGTCCACGCCCAGCTTCTCCAGCACCTTCCGGTGGGTCTCGTCATGGGCCTTGCATACAACATAGGGAACGCCAAGCTCCTTCAGGTTCATGGCGATGAGTACTGAGGCCGCCAGATTGTCACCGATGGCGATGACGGCACAGTCCAGATTCCGGACGCCCAGGGCCTTCAGCACTTCCTTATCCTGAGCATCGCCCACGACCGCATGGGTCACATCCCCAGAGATTTGCTGCACAAAGTCCGCCCGGACATCCAGGGCAAGAACCTCTGCCCCCAGCTTACACAGCTGCCGGGACAGCGCCGAGCCGAAGCGGCCAAGACCAATGACTGCATAGGATTTCATAAGCTTTCTCCTTATCCGATCAAAAGGTTCGTCTGGGCATAGCGGAACCGCTCCATGGCCTGCTCTCCCGACAGGAAGCCCAGGCTGATGGTCAGCACGCCCACACGTCCAAAATACATATACAATATAATCAAGCACTGGGCAGGGACGCTCAGGCTCCCCGTGGTTCCCGCCGTAAGGCCAACCGTAGCCAGGGCCGAAACGGCTTCGAACAACGCATTGACAAAGCTTACGGGGGATGTCGCACAGATGAAAACGGCCCCAAAAAACGCCAGCAGCACCATCGCGGTTGCAATGGTCATGGCATCCAGGACCTGCTTGTCCGGAATGGTACGCCGGAAGGCGCAGACGGTGCTTTTCCCCCGGAGTCTTGCCCACAGGAACAGCAGCAGCACAACAAAGGTAACGGTTTTCAGGCCGCCTGCCGTGGAGCCGGAGGAGCCGCCCACCAGCATAAAGAGCACGGAGGCCGCCTTGCCGCCATCGGTCAGGGCTCCCTGGTCGATGGCCGCAAATCCTGCCGTACGCAAGGTCACGGATTGGAAAAAGCCGTTTAAGAGCTTCCCGCCCAGGCCCATGCTTCCCAGTGTCGCCGGGTTGTTCCACTCCACCAGGCAGGTCACCGCCCAGCCGGACAGCAGCAGCGCTGCCGTAGCACACAGCACCAGTCGGGTATAAACCGTCATGCGCCGGAAGGGTTTCCGCTCTGCCAGCTCCTCCCATACAAGAAAGCCTAAGCCGCCCACAATAACCAGTGCCCCAAGGGTCAGCAGCACCACCGGGTCATTCTGGAAGGTGATCAGACTCGCTCCCGGCTCCAAAAAGCCAAAGACATCAAAGCCGGCATTGCAAAAAGCCGAAACAGAGTGAAAGACGCCCAGCCATAGTGCCCGGGAAAATCCAAAGCGAGGCCAGAAATACACCGTCAGAATTGCCGCACCGATGCCCTCCACGCTGAAGCTGCCGACAAGCACCGTGCGCTGCAAGCGCACAACGCCCTCCATATCGTTCAGGCTCAGAGCCTGAGCCATAACCATGCGCTGCTTGAGGCCCACGCGCCGCCGCAGCATGAACACAAACAACGTTGCAACGGACATAAAGCCCAATCCACCGAGCTCAATCAGGCACAGCAGGACTCCCTGGCCGAAGCCGCTCCACTGGGTGTAGGTATCAAAGGGGGTGAGTCCCGTCACACAGGTGGCCGAAGTTGCCGTAAAGAGGGCCGGAAGGAACGGGCAGCGCTCTCCCGTGCGGGAAGCAACGGGCAGCGTCAGCAGCACTGTTCCCAAAAGGATAATAATTGCAAAGGCAGAGGCTATGATTTTCATAGGGCTCATAGGTCTTCCCTGCCGCTTTCTGTACCAAAGCAGGAATCTATTTCGCAGACGCATCGCATTTTTCTCCTTTTGCCCGCAGGAACGCATTTTACTTCCCTATTATACCAGTCTTTTCCCCTTTTGCAAGGACTTTTTCGGGACTATTGCAATTGTTGATCCGCCTGTACAGCATCAAAAAGAGAGCTGCCAAAAACAGTGTCATTTTAAGCCAGCACCCACACCGGCGTGGCAGTCCCCCGGATGTTAGAACTTCTTGGCGTAAAATCGCCAATTTCATTCAACCGGTGGACCACCGCACCGGTAATGTCAGTCACCGGTGCACAATGACACCATTTTTAGCAGCCCCATAGGCTTTTTGTACCGTCAGGATCAGCCGCGGCTCATGGACAGCGCATCCACACCCATCAGCTTCTCCGTCTCGTCATCGAACAGGAGTTTAAGGGTATCGGTATCTGCATCATAGCGGATCTTGTCGCCGTTGCAAAGAATCACACCATCTTCCACAGCATAGCTGCCGTCGAATTTCAGCGCTTCAACAGCAATATTGAGAAGTTCCTGCAGCCTGAGCTCATCTATATACTCCTGGATCGTCATCCCAGTCACAGCCTGGAACATCTCATCTGCATCATTGACCCCCAGCAGCGCATAAACCTCCTCCAGTGTATACCCTTCCGCAGCAAATTCCTGCTCCAGCATTTGCGTCATAAGGTCCCGTAAAAAGGAATTCACCTTTTCCACAAACCCGTCCATATCAACGACCGTTCCCACCATGGAGCAGGTCCCGTCCTCAGCAAAAGAGCAATTCACCACGATCTGGAAGGTAACGCCCTGTTCTCTGAGCGCCTCTGCGATCCCCTCCATCTGGGACTCCGCCCCATCCAGGAAAAGTTCCGTCACATCCAGCGCCTCACTGTGCCAGCTGCCTGCAATTTTCTGGCGGAGCAGCCCATCCTGTGCGCGGGAAGCATAGCTCACTGCATCGATATAGTCCCCCAGCGTCTGGAAGGCTTCCAACGCGCTTTTGTAATTTCCTGCGTTGAAATCCTCCACTGCCAGGGCGTAGCGGCACTGTTTCAGCAGTTGCTTGCTGTCCTGATAATCCCCCAGTGCTTCCAGCTGTTGGGCCGCAGTGGCATAATCCCCACGCTCCATGGCATTCACAGCAGACTTATAGTCATTGCTTTTACAGCCCGTCAGCGTCAGCGCCAGAAGCAGTGCCAATACCAATGCAATTCTCTTTTTCATGGAAATCTCCCCTTTCTTTTTCTACAGCTCCATTATGACACAGGCTCTATGGGAAGTCAAGAAAAAGAGCGAAAATTACATTTGTTTCTTTGTTTATCCCCCCATTTCCCCGGGGCGCTTACCACAGGGTGTCCTTGGCGTCCGGATAGTGGAACACCTCTTTGAGCGTTTGGTAATAGGGCGTGGGACTGCCGTCCTGCTCATAGCGCCAGGGATAGCCGTATTCATGCCCCTCGGAGGAGACGATGCAGTTGGGGTGTTCCTCTGCAAACCGGTCCAGCTCCTCCTGGGATACCTTTGGGTGGACATCCACCAGGCATTCCAGGTTGGGAAGATCATTCAGCGGAGACAGGTCCTCTATCTTGGTATAGCTGATGTTCAGCCTCTGCAGAGCCGTGCACTGGGAAAGGGGCGTCAGGTCCGTCAGATAGCCGCAATTGGAAAGCTCCAGAAACTCCAGATTTTTGCAGCTGGCAAAGGGTGTCAGATCCTTGATCATGGAGCCGGAGACGATAATGGCTTTCAGGTTCGGCATATAGGCCGCCCAACTCCAGTCTGACAATGTGTCGTTATGCCCAAAGTCGATATATTCCACATCCTCACAGTATTTGAGCTGGGAAACGGTGCTGTTGGTCACATTGTAGACATAGCGCAGAATGGTTCTGTCCGTCAGGCAGCTGCCCTGCTTGGCAAAGTAAATGCGCCAGACGATCTTGGTCCTGCCCCGGTATTCGTCCCGCAGCTGGGCAAGCAGCTCATTGTCAAAGCGGCAGTTTTCCAGGAGAAAATAGTCGCAGTCCCGCAGAATTCCCAAGGCCTGCCGCAGCTCCTCTTCGTATTTCTCCCCCAGGCGCTTGTTCCGGAACTCGATGCGTTCATCGTCCGTGGAGACCTGCTTGCCGAAGAGGTCGAAAACATAGTGAAAATGGGCCTCTGTCCCCGCCTGGAGTACCGCCACGTCCTGGGGTGTCATGGCGGTATTTCCATCGGCATCCATGAGCTCCACACTCTGCAAGGCCGGCAGCAGAGCCAGCTTTCCGCTCACCGCCTCCACATCCGCTTCCTGCAGGGAAGACAGGTCCAGCGTCTCCGTATCCCAGGGCAGCTCCTGTCCCAGCAGGTCCACGGTATAGGTCAGCTTCAGCTCCGGATAGACACTGCGCAGCTCCAGAATCTCTTCCTGGGTCAGAGATGTCTCCCGCAGCGTCAGGCTTTCCAGCGCCGGAAGGTACGTCAGATTTTCCTTGAGGGTCTCAAAATCTGCGTCTTTGGCATACAGCTCCAGGGCAGTCGCTTTTCCGTCCACCCGAGTGCTTCCGAACGCCACATCATAGAGGACCTCCACCTGGGGATGGCTGCGCTGATAATCCAAAATTGCAGCATAGCAGTCGCTTCCCCGCAGATCCGCCCGCTCCAAAACAGAATACGCCTCCAGATTTTGGATCGTATCCTCTGTCACGACCATTTCCACAGAGGTAACAGGCTCAGTCGTTGAGGCCGTTGTCTCCGGGACAGTCTGGTTTCCGCAGCCACATAGCAGCACCAGAACGGCCAGCAGAATCGCACATTTCATTGCCCGCATTGCAATCACCCTTCTATTCTTTTTTTAAAAATTATAGCATAGCTTCTCCGGAAGCGCAAACCAAAGGTACAAAAATAAAGAAATCTTGATTCCACCCCCAGTTTGTCCAGCCATTGGAAATTTATGACTTGCCACGGAACACATACCGATGGTATAATATAGAAAATCGATAAGGAGGGTATCCATTATGGAAAAAGCAAAGGTTTATTTCACCAAGACCATTACGCCGGAAAACGTCATCCGGATGTATGAGGCTCTGGGCCAGGCGCTGCCCGGCAAGGTAGCCGTAAAGGTCCACTCCGGCGAGAAGGGCAACCAGAACTTCCTTCGGCCCGAATTCATGAAGCCCATGATCGATGCCGTCAAAGGCACCGTCGTAGAGTGCAACACCGCCTACGGCGGCGAGCGGAATACCACCGACAAGCACGTGAAGCTCATGGAGTACCATGGCTGGAGCCACTATTTCGATGTGGACATCATGGATGCAGAAGGCCCCGATCTGGAGCTGGAAATCCCCAACGGTAAGCAGATCAAAAAGAATTATGTAGGCAAGCACCTCAGCAATTACGACTCCATGCTGGTGCTCTCCCACTTCAAAGGACACCCCATGGGCGGCTTTGGCGGCGCACTGAAGCAGCTGTCCATCGGCTGTGCCTCCTCTGCCGGTAAGTCCTACATCCACTCCGCCGGTAAAGTAACGGATCAGGATATTCTGTGGCAGAACGTCGCCCCCCAGGACGCTTTCCTGGAGAGCATGGCCGATGCCGCCAGCAGCGTGGTCAAGCACTTCGGCAGCAACATGGCCTACGTCAGCATCATGTGCAACATGAGCGTGGACTGCGACTGCTGCGCCGTTGCCGAGGATCCCTGCATGAAGGACATCGGCATTCTGTCCAGCCTGGACCCTGTGGCTCTGGATCAGGCCTGCATTGACCTGGTCAAGTCCTCCAATGACCCCGGCCGGGATCACCTGCTGGAGCGCATCAACTCCCGCCACGGCACCCACACCATCGATGCTGCCGCAGCGCTGGGCTTCGGCACCCAGGACTATGAGCTGATCAGCCTGGATTGATTTCTTTTTTCTGCACAAAGCACGCCGCCCAGGGGGACTTCCCGTGAGCGGCGTGTTTTCGTTTTTATACTTCGGTTATGCCAGCCATTTTTCCGCGCCGGCAATGATTTCTTTTTCCGTCTCCCGGGCCTTTTCGGCATTCTCCGCGCATACAGAGGCATAGAGCTTCAGCTTCGGCTCTGTGCCGGAGGGGCGGACCACCAGAGAGCAGCCGTCTTCCAACAGGAATTTCAGCACATCGGACCTGGGCAGGCCGTTCAGGCCCATGCTGTAATCCAGCAGCGCCTTCACCCTTTTCCCGCCGAATTCCGGAATTTTCTCCCGGAAGGAGGCCATAATGCTCTGCATTTTCGCGAACCCGGCACTGCCGTCGAATTCATAGCTGTGGAGCGTATTCAGGCAATAGCCATAGGTTCCATAGAGTTCCTCCAGCTTCTCCAGCAGGCTCACACCCCGGGTCTTATAGTAACTGAACATCTCGCAGATCATATAGGCCCCGTCCACGCCGTCCTTGTCCCGGACGTAGGAGCCGGTCAGGTAGCCATAGCTCTCCTCAAAGCCGAAAATATAACTGTCTGCCCTTCCCGTCTTTTCCAATAGGACGATCTGTTCCCCGATGAACTTGAAGCCCGTAAGCACATTGACGGTTTTCACGCCGTAGTGTGCCGCAATGCGTTCGGCCAGATCCATGGTGACAATGGTCTTGACCATAACGGGGTTTTCGGGCATCTTCCCGTGCTTCACACGCTGGGCGCAGATATAGTCCAGCAGCAGCAGGCCAACCTCGTTGCCGCTGAGCAGCCGGTAGTCCCCTTCCAAAGTCCGCACGGCAATGCCCACCCGGTCACAGTCTGGGTCTGTAGCCAGGAGCAGGTCCGCATTGGTCTTTTTCGCATACTCCATGCCCAGGGCCATGGCCTCCCGAATTTCGGGATTGGGATAGGGGCAGGTGGGAAAATGGCCATCGGGCTTTTCCTGCTCAGGCACCACTGTAATATTGGTATAGCCCATTTCCTTCAGCGTGCGGGTCACGGGCTTCAGTCCGGTACCGTTCAGCGGGCTATACACAATGGCAACATTTCGGTTGACCTCTTCGCCGAACAGCACCGACTGACTCTTCACTTCCTGCACAAAGGCCGTATAAACATCATCCGGAATATACCTGACCGTTCCGCTTGCAATATCCGTTTCAAAGGCACTGTGCTTAACATCCGCAAAGATGTCCAGCTTTTCGATCTCTGCCAAGATCTCCGCTGCGGCCTGGGTCGTGATCTGGCAACCGTCAGCGCCGTAGACCTTGTAGCCGTTATACTTGCTGGGGTTGTGGGAGGCCGTGATCATAACGCCCGCAGACGCTTTCAGGTATCTTACCGCGAAGGAAACCGTGGGAACAGGCATCAGTGTGGGCCAGATGTGCACCTGCACTCCGTTTGCCGCAAATACACCGGCAGCGACCCGGGCAAACAGGTCGCTCTTGATGCGGCTGTCATAGCCAATGGCCACGGACGGGTTCGAAAAATGGGTTTTCAGGTAATCGGCCAGGCCCTGGGTCGCTTTTGCCACCGTATAAACATTGATGCGGTTGGTACCTGCACCGATCACGCCACGCAAACCGCCTGTGCCAAAAGCCAGGTCCCGGTAAAAGGCATCCTCTTTTTTTGCATCGTCCATCCGCCGCAGCTCTTCCCCCAACTCCGGGTCTGCCACAGCCTTTTCCAGCCAACGATCATATTCCTGCTCAATATGCACAGTCTTTCATCCTTTCACATCCAGAAATTGTGCCTGCCCATGAATGGTCAACGTCACGGAATCTGCCGGGATAAAAATGCAGTCTCCCTTATAAAAGGGAATGGAACCGCTGTCAAAGGAGATGGTTCCGCAGCCGCCCACACAGAGCAGCACACGGAAGGCCAGCTCGTCAGCCCTATACTCCACCTTCTGCCGCCGCTCCGTATTGACCAGCATCCGGTACACTTCAAAGTATTTACACCGGGACAGCAGCTCCGAAGCCACGCCCTGCCGGTATTTCAGCACTCGCAGTGGCTGTCTGGGCTCTGCGCTACCGTGAAGATTGGCAACGTCCAGCGCCTTTTCAATATGCAGCGGTCTTTTCCGGCCGTTCCGGTCCACCCGGTCATAGTCATACAGGCGGTAGGTCAGATTGGAGCTCTCTTGAATCTCCGCCACCAAGGCCCCGGCCCCGATGGCATGAATGGTCCCGGGCGGGATGAAAAACAGGTCATCCCTGTGAATGGGGACCTTTTGCAGGTATTTCATGACGTCTCCCGCTTCGATCGCCCGGCGCAGCACTTCTCCGGTGCAGTCCTGCCGGAGGCCATAGATGAGGCTCGTTCCCGGCTTGGCATCCAGAACGTACCACATCTCTGTTTTTCCCAGCTGTCCATTCTCATGGAGTCTGGCATAGTCGTCGGTGGGATGCACCTGAACGGACAGATCCTGCTTTGCATCGATGAACTTAATGAGAAGCGGCAACTCCTTCTCCCCTCTGTGGCGAAGGCCCAGGTACTCCGGATGGATCTTCAGCACCTCCGCCAGGGTTTTCCCATCAAAGTCGCCGCCTGACACAGAACTCTGCCCGTCGGGATGGGTGGAGCACTCCCAGGTCTCTGCCAGGGGGGCCAGGGGAATATTTTTTTCAAAATCGTCATTCAGCCGACTTCCGCCCCAGAGGTAATCCTTCCCCACAGGCCGAAGCAGCAAGGGTCTGTTCTTTTCCGGCATAGGACTTCCCATCCTATCAATACTCCAATTCAAATTTCTGCTTGTCCTGGGCGCTGATCTCCTCACCCAGCTGCACCTCGATGAGCTTCAGCTCCGTGTCAGCCAGCACCGTATGGCGGCATCCGGCCGACATCGTAATGACATCCCCGGCATGGACCTTCTGCTCCATGCCGTCTACAACGGTCCTGCCCTCGCCGGCAATGACCACCCACACCTCATCCCGGTGCTTGTGGCTGTGGTAATTCATGCTGTGGCCCGGATTCAGCGTCACCTTGATGGTCATGGAAGCAGCTTCCACATCAATGACCTTAAAGCTGCCCCAGCTCTTCTCCGCAAACATGATCTGCTGCTCGAATTTGTCCACAAAGGGCTTGATATAGGAGCTCTGTTCCTTGTCGGAAACCAGGATGCCCTCGGGAGACGCGGAAATGATCACATCGTGCAGCCCCATGGCCAGCACCGGCACATCCATCTCATTGATGATATGCACGCCCGTGCACTTGTCATTCAGTTCTCCCTTGCCGATGATGTTCTCATCCATAGACTCGGTAAGGGTATTCCAGGTGCCCAGGTCCTTCCACATACCGGCATAGCGCACCACCTGAATTTTGGGCTCGTGCTCCACCACCGCATAGTCGAAAGAAATCTTTTTCAGGGTATCGTATTTATCGAACAAGTCCTGATAATCGGTAAAATCCATGAGTTCATGGGCCTTGTTCATCACATACCCCAGCTTATAGGCAAACACGCCGCCGTTCCACAGGGCCCCCTGGGCAATGTAGCTTGCAGCCACGTCTGCCGTGGGCTTTTCTTTGAAGGTCTTGACACCGGCCACATGGTCCCCGCTTTCCGGGATGATATAGCCGTACTTCTCGCTGGGATAGGTGGGCTCAATGCCCATAAGCACCAGATTGGCCTCTCCTCGATCCGCCTGGGCGGACAACTCCTTCAGCGCCTCAAAATAGCCATCCTCCACGTAAGGGTCTACGGGGCAAACCACCACAGACTCCTCTGGCGAAACGTGCAGCACATCCACCAGATAAGCCGTGGCCAGTGCAATGGCCGGGAAGGTGTCCCGGCGGCAGGGCTCCACGCTGATGCCCACATTCTCCCCCAGCTGATTGTGGATGGCGGAGACCTGGGTCTTGCTGGTAGCAATGGTCACCGTGGCATCCGTATCCACCTTTTTGATCTGCCGGTAGACCCGCTGGACCATGGACTCATAGCTGCCGTCCTCTTTTTTGAAGAACTTGATGAACTGTTTGGAGCGGATATCGTTGGACAGGGGCCAAAGACGTTTTCCGGATCCACCGGAGAGCAGAATAATATTCATAATCTTTTCCTCAGCGTTCGGCCCGCATGGGGTTGTTCAGAAAATCCTCATAGGCAAGCCGGATGCCGTCTTCCAGTTCCGTCTTGTAGGTCCAGCCAAGAGCCATAGCCTTGGAGACATCCAGCAGCTTCCGAGGCGTACCGTTGGGCTTGCTGGGGTCCCACCTGATCTCGCCGGTATAGCCAACCACCTTGGCAACCAGCTCGGTCAGCTCCTTGATGGTCAGCTCCTTGCCGGTGCCTGCGTTGACGGTTTCGTTGCCGGAGTAGTTGTTCATCAGAAACACGCACAGGTTGGCAAGGTCATCCACATACAGGAATTCCCGCAGGGGACTTCCGTCGCCCCAGCAGGTGACGCTTTCTGCCCCGCTGGCCTTGGCCTCATGGAAGCGGCGGATCAGGGCAGGCAGCACATGGCTGTGGGTGGGGTGATAGTTATCATTGGGGCCATACAGGTTGGTGGGCATGACCGAGATGTAATCCGTGCCGTACTGACGGTTCAGAAACTCGCAGTATTTGAGGCCGGAAATCTTCGCCAAGGCATAGGCCTCGTTGGTCTTTTCCAGTTCGCTGGTCAGCAGGCAGTTCTCCTTCATAGGCTGTGGCGCCATGCGGGGATAGATGCAGGAGGAACCGAGAAACTCCAGCTTCTTGCAGCCGTTCTTCCACGCGGAATGGATGACGTTCATCTCCAGTACCATGTTATCGTACATAAAGTCCGCCAGTGCATTCTGGTTTGCCACAATGCCGCCCACCTTCGCAGCAGCCAGGAATACATACTCCGGCTTCTCCGCTGCAAAGAATTCTTCGACTGCATCCTGCCTTGTCAGGTCCAGCTCCTTGTGGGTACGGGTGATAATATTGGTATAGCCCTGGCGCCGCAGCTCCCGGACAATGGCAGAGCCCACCATGCCCCGGTGGCCCGCCACATAGATCTTCGCATTTTTCTCCATCATTTTGCTGCCTCCTGCATAGCCTTTTCCCGTTTGGCCAGTGCCCGGTCATGGGTGGCCATGATCCTTACTAGCTCTGCATAGCTGGTCTTCTGGGGATTCCAGCCCAGCTTGGTCTTCGCCTTGGTGGGGTCCCCCCACAGGTTGTCCACATCGGTGGGGCGGAACCATTGGGGATTGACGGAAACCAGCAGCTTTCCGGTCTCGGCATCATAGCCCTTCTCGTCAATGCCGGTACCCTCCCAGCGAATGCGGTAGCCATTGGCGGCAAAGGCCTTTTCCGTAAAGTCCCGGACCGTGTGCTGCTCGCCTGTGGCGATGACGTAATCCTCGGGGATCTCCTGCTGCATGATCAGCCACATGCACTCCACATAGTCCTTGGCATAGCCCCAGTCCCGGAGGGAATCCATATTGCCCAGTTCCAGATGGTCCTGCAGGCCCTCTGCAATGCGGCCGGCAGCCAGGGTGATCTTTCTGGTAACGAAGTTTTCCCCACGGCGCTCGGATTCATGGTTGAACAGAATGCCGTTGACGGCAAACATCCCATAGGCCTCCCGGTACTCCTTGATCATCCAGAAGCCGTACTGCTTGGCAACGGCATAGGGCGAATAGGGGTGGAAGGGCGTGGTCTCTCGCTGGGGAACCTCTTCCACCTTGCCGAAGAGCTCGGAGGTAGAGGCCTGATAAATGCGGCAGGTCTTTGCAAGGCCGCAGATGCGGACCGCTTCCAGAATGCGCAGGACACCCAGAGCATCCACATCGCCGGAATACTCGGGTACATCAAAACTGACCTGCACATGGGACTGGGCGGCCAGATTGTAGATTTCATCAGGCTGCACCTGGCCGATGATACGGATCAGGCTGGTGGAATCGGTGAGATCGCCATCATGGAGACGAAGCTTTCCCATCAGGTGATCGATGCGGGCCGTATTGGAAATAGATGCCCGGCGGGTAATGCCATGGACCTCGTAGCCTTTTTCCAAAAGGAATTCGGCAAGATAAGAGCCATCCTGGCCGGTAATGCCGGTGATCAATGCTTTTTTCATTCTAAAAAACCTCTTTCGGTCATTTTTTCTTATTATAACACATCCCTTTCCATTTGTCGCCCCCTAAAATAAAGAAAAGAGACCGATGAATTTTTCTCTGCTTTGATGGTTTCCTTATCTATCCACTTTTTGCAATGATATTAATACTATCATTCTCCAGCAGGTATTTCCCATTCTTTTTCTGTTTTTTCTCCGGATATCTCTTGATTTTATCCAATCTCTGTGATAAGATTTTCGAAAAGGATATGCAATTGCATTTCCCGTGCGCCGCAAAATGCTATTAATTCTATCATTTGAGAGGACGTTTTCTATGAAGAAGCTTTCCTTCGACCGTTTGGCCGAAACCGTAAAATCCAGTCGAAAGGAAAAGGGCCTGACGCAGATCGAGCTTGCAAACCTGACGGGTATCAACCGCTCCATGATCGGTCAGCTGGAGAACAGAACCTTTAAACCATCCATCGCGCAGCTGGAAGCCCTGGCAGAGGCGCTGGACTTCGACATCACAGCGCTGTTCGTTGACGAAGCAAAGGCCAAACCCAAAAACGCTCCAAAAAAGCAATACAATATCGCCGTAGCCGGTACAGGCTATGTGGGCCTCTCCATTGCCACGCTGCTGAGCCAGCACAACCACGTGACTGCCGTGGATATTATCCCGGAAAAGGTGGAGCTGATCAACCAGCGCAAATCCCCCATTCAGGACGAATATATCGAAAAGTATCTGGCCGAAAAAGAGCTGGACCTGACTGCCACGCTGGACGGCGAAAATGCCTACCGAAATGCGGACTTTGTCGTCATCGCCGCCCCCACCAATTATGACAGCAAGAAAAACTATTTCGATACCTCCGCCGTAGAAGCCGTGATTGAGCTGGTGCTGAAGGCAAACCCACAGGCCACCATGGTCATCAAATCCACCATTCCCGTGGGGTATACCGCTTCCGTTCGAAAAAAATACGGCACGGACAGCATTCTTTTCAGCCCGGAATTTCTGCGGGAATCCAAGGCGCTGTACGACAATCTGTATCCCTCCCGGATCATTGTCTCCTGCGATGAAGGGACCCGGGAAAAGGCGGAGACCTTCGCCGCCCTTCTGCAGCAGGGGGCCATTAAAAAGGATATCCCCACACTGTTCATGGGCTTCACCGAGGCCGAGGCCGTGAAACTCTTCGCCAATACCTATCTGGCCCTGCGGGTCAGCTATTTCAATGAGCTGGACACCTACGCCGAAACCAAGGGGCTGTCTACCCGCGACATCATCAACGGTGTCTGCCTGGATCCCCGGATCGGCACCCACTACAATAACCCCTCCTTCGGCTACGGCGGCTACTGCCTGCCCAAGGACACCAAGCAGCTGCTTGCGAACTTTGAGGATGTGCCGCAAAATATGATGACCGCCATTGTGGAATCCAACCGCACCCGGAAGGACTTCATTGCCGACCAGGTGCTGCAAATGGCAGGCGGCTACTCCTACGAAGACGGACAGTATGATCCGTCTCATGAAAAAGAGGTCGTCATTGGGATTTACCGTCTCACAATGAAATCCAACTCTGATAACTTCCGTCAGTCCGCCATTCAAGGTGTCATGAAGCGCATCAAAGCCAAAGGCGCTACCGTTATCATCTACGAGCCCACACTGGCCGATGGCCAAACCTTCTTTGGCAGCAGGGTCGTCAATAACCTGGCACAATTCAAAGCTCTCTCCCACTGCATCATCGCCAACCGATATGATCCCTGCCTGGACGATGTTCAGGACAAGGTCTTCACCCGGGACATTTTCAAACGGGACTGAGGCCCCACCGGGAGCAGAACAGCTCCCGGTATTCGATGCCATTGCAGCTTGACATCTATTCTCTTTTCGCTTATCATAAAAACGGTATTCTTCCATTTTAAAGGCAAAAAGGGGGCGGCTGTGTTGGGTTTTTTCGCCGTCATTCGAAAAATCTATACGCACCTTTTATCCGCAGCAGGCACACTCCTTACCAGATTTCGCGGTACCTCTGCCCCAAAGCAGCCCCGGGCCATCAGCAGCTCCGTCAAACGCACACCGATCCCCCTGGAAGCAGAGGCCCCGGGGTTTCCCGCAATCCCCCTTGAGAAGGCCGTGCTTCCTGCCGACGTGGAGGCGCAGTTGGCAGCGGTGAACTGGGACCGGCGGGATGTTCTGGTGGGAACTCTGCGAAACGCTGCGCAACTCAAAGCCTGCCTGGATGGCCGGTTCTATTACATTCCTGCCGCCCTGGTCACCGAGGAAGACAAGCCCATTCACTATGTGGCCCTGTTCCAGACGCCCCGCGTTTTCCCGGGTCATGCCGGAATTTTCTGGTACGGTGCAGTTCAGCGCAGTGCCCTGGTCCAGCGTGGAAGCATTCTGGAGGTTCCGCAAACCCACGGCAGCCCGGACGCGCCGTATTACCGTTATCAGATTTGCCAATGGCTGCCCCTTCCCACGCCCATCCGTCCCCGGGAGGCCGGATTTGTCCGGGCCTTCACCAATCTGTTTCTGCTGGAAAACGCAGAATTCATCCCGGAGCTTCTGCTGGGCTCGGAAGAGGAATACCGTCTTTTCCTGGAGCTGAAGCGGCGGGTCCCCGCAGCGCCGCCGGAGGGTACAGCTTCCGGTTTTGCATGGGAAGATATCCGGGTGCTCCTCGCAGACGGGAATATCCGGATGTTCCGGGCAGAGCAGGCCCTTGGCAGCTGCTCCATCCAGTCATTTATCCGGTATCCCTTTGCAGCCTTTCGGCAGCTATATGCCGGTCAGGCGCTTTTCCATCCGTCCGAATCGTTCTAACCCCTGTGTTCCGTCCGCCGGAACGCAGGGGCTTTGCATTTTCATCCCGCAAGGGTTACCAAGCAGGATGCCTATTTGCAGGCAGAAACCGCCGAAAAAGGAATTACGGACATCAATGACCTCTCCCCTGTTCAACCCGGGCTGTACCTATGGCAGGGAGATATCACCACGCTGAAGTGCGACGCCATTGTCAACGCAGCAAACTCCGGCATGACCGGCTGCTATGTGCCGAACCACCGCTGCATTGACAACGCGATCCACACCTATGCCGGCGTGGAGCTGCGGCTCGCCTGTGAAGCGCTGATGGAGCAGCAGGGCTATGCGAAAAGCCCCCTGATCTTCGAATCGGCTAGCCGGCAGATCAGGGGGCTTGTCTTTTGGGTATCCGTCTTTGGCCAAAGACCGCCGGTTTGGCGGCCTTTTTGCATTGGTTCGACTACAAATTGACCGCGTTCTGGGGAGTTCCCTCCAGATAGGACCGGATATTCTCCACTACCGTATTCAGCAGCCGCTGGCGGCTCTCCACCGGGGCCCAGGCCATGTGGGGCGTGATGATGCAGTTTGGGCAGTGCAGCAGCGGATTCTCTTCTGCAATGGGTTCCGTACTGACCACATCCAGCGCCGCGCCCCGGAGTTTCCCGGCCCCCAGTGCCTGGACAAGGGCCTGTTCCTCCACCAGCGGCCCCCGGGCTGTATTGAGCAGAACCGCCCCGTTCTTCATTTTGGAAATGGCTGCGGCATCGATGATGTGCTCCGTCTCCGGGAACAGCGGGCAGTGGAGCGAGACCACATCCGACTGTGCAAGCAGGGTATCCAGGTCCACATAGGCTGCGATGCTGCGGCCCTCCTCACTCTGGCTGCGATTGTAGGCCAAAACATGCATACCGAAGGCCCGGGCCAGTCTGCCCACAGCCTTGCCAATGGCCCCAAAGCCAATGATGCCCATGGTCTTTCCCGCCAGCTCCATCTGGGGCGTCCGCCAATAAGTGAAGCAGTCCGCCTTGGCCCAGCCGCCGCTGTGCACATCCCGGTCATGAAGACCCACACGGTGGCACAGCTCCAGCAGCAGGGCCATGGTAAACTGTGCCACCGCCGCCGTGCCGTAGCCGGGCACATTGGTCACCGGGATCCCCCGGCGGGCACAGGCAGCACAGTCCACCACATTGTAGCCCGTCGCCATGACGCAGACCAGCCGAATCCCCGGGCAGGCTGCCAGAAGCGATTCGGTAATGGGCACCTTATTGGTCAGAACGATCTCGCCGTCCCCGATCCTGGCAATGGCTTCCGCCTCGGAATCCGTGCGGTCGTAAATAGCCAAATCGCCAAATTGCTTCAGAACATCATAGCTCAGATCCCCCGGGTTCAGGGCATAGCCGTCCAGAATTACAATTTTCATGACATACTCCTTTCTTCAAAACAAGTCCAGCATACTGTCCAGATAAACTGCCTCCCGGACATGGATATGGTACTCCGGCTTCACCAGATAGTGCAGCAAAAATTCCAGCACCATAGCGCTGCCCAGTCCCCGGCCCTCCAGCTTGAAGTTGGAAAAACCCATGGGCAAATAAATGTTCCGAATATCCTCCGGCCCAAGAAATCCCGGGTTTTCCATAGCTTTGGAAAACCGGTAGCCTGCCCCGCCATCCGGCGCGGCGCAGATATGGTCTGCGCAGGGCTCCCCAAGATTTTTGCGGCTGACGTTTTCATAGCATTGCTTCCGGTCCCGGCAGCCAAACCAGCAGCATTCATTGCACAGGAATTCCACTTTGCTTCTCTGCGCAGCGCTCAATGTCCGCCAAAAATCAAAATCCCGATTCAGTCGAAAATCCGGCACAACGAAGCGGAAATCCGTCCGGTCCAGCTCTGCTGCAAGAGCCTGCCGGTCTGTCAGGACCTTTGTCGTCGAGGACACAAAATAAAACGCAGGATATTCCCGCTTCAAATAGTCCAGCAGCAGCTCAGAATGGACGATGACCCCGTTTCCGGGTCTGGCGCTGAACAGACGGCACAGGAAATTGCACCTTCTGTCCGACAGGTGCTCCCGCCGCAGCAGGGAATTGCTGAAGGTCAGCCGGGCAGAAATCCCGTATTCCTCCACCAGCGCCAGCACATCCCGGGGGTCATTGTCTCCGAAGCCGACCCTTCCCCCACCCCAGATACAGTCCGCCGGGGCACCATAAATGGAGCCGATCTCACACCGGTCAAAGAAATATTCCCTGTGCTCCCGAAACAGGGGCAGGAAACGGCGGTACAGCTCATAAAACTCGAACAGCCCTGGAAGGTGAAAAAAAGCTGCAGACTGGCACAGACGATTCATCTGGTAACTCCTTAAAAAATGCAGGCCCGGGAAATCCATCGGTCCCCGGGCACTGCCTTATTCTCACTGATTGACGGTATCCACAAATTTCAGGAAGCCTTCTCTTCCGTCTTCCGTCCGCTTGTACACGCCTGCATCCTCCAGCACCTGGGCAAAGACCTTTCCGGTCTCCCGGAGCAGAATGTCCAGCGCATTGTCCGCCGTAAAGGTGTACTGCTTTTTGAGCCCGTCCACCCAGTCCGCGTGCTTGGCCTGGACCGGGTCGGCCCGCAGATCCGCCCCGGCGACGACCTTCTCGGCCAAGTCGCTGAGCTCCCCTTTCAGGCGGCTGGGCAGCACGGCCAGACCCATGACCTCAATGAGGCCGATGTTTTCCTTCTTGATATGGTGCTTGTCCGCATGGGGATGGAACACACCCAGCGGGTGCTCTTCCGTGGTGACATTGCAGCGCAGCACCAGGTCCAGCTCAAACAGCTCCCCTCTGCGGCGGGCAATGGGCGTAATGGTATTGTGAGGCTCCCCATCGGAGAAGGCGAGAATCCCCCGCCCCTCATCGGAATAGCCCCGCCAGGCATTCAGGATCTTCTCGGCCAGTTCAGACAGGCGACGGGGATCGCTGCCATCCAGGCGAATGACGCTCATAGGCCACTTCACAATTCCTGCCTGAATGTCCTCGAAGCCCCGGAAAGCAACCGGAGTCTCCACAGGAGCCGTCTCCATGGCGAAGGTATAGTGGCCGCCCTGGAAATGCTCATGGCTCAGGATGGAGCCGCCCACAATGGGCAGGTCCGCATTGGAGCCCACAAAATAGTGGGGGAACAGCGTTACAAAATCCAGCAGCTTATCGAAGGCGGACCGATCAATTTTCATAGGCACGTGCCGGCCGTTGAAGACGATGCAGTGCTCATTGTAATAGACATAGGGTGAATATTGCAGGTACCAGTCTGCCCCGGCGATGGTAATGGGGATGATGCGGTGGTTTGCCCGGGCGGGATGGTTCATTCGGCCGGCATAGCCCTCGTTTTCCCGGCACAGTTGGCACTTAGGGTAGCCGGACTGGGGGGCATTCTTGGCGGCAGCAATGGCCTTGGGATCCTTTTCAGGCTTGGACAGGTTGATGGTGATGTCCATCTCACCGTATTCACTGGCATATTTCCAGCGCATGTCCTTGGCAATGCGGTAACGGCGAATGTAATCCGTATCGCAGCTCAGGCGGTAATACCAGTCCGTAGCCTCCTGGGGGGACACGGCATATTTCTCCCGGAAAGTGCGGATGATCTCTCGCGGCATGGGGGTCACAGCCCCCATAATACGGGTATCGAAAATGTCCCGAGCCGTAACATTGTCCTCGCACAGGCCCTTTTCACAGGCATAGTCCAGAATGCCTTTCAAAATTTCCTCCAGGTCCTCGCTCTGGGGCTCGTCGGAGGGCGCATAGTCCTCCTTATGCAGGATGTCCAGGATGCGGTTTACCAGCACCTGATGGTCCACAGGCTCGGCAAGCCCCCGGTTCATGGCATAGGAAACCAGGGAATCAATGTAGGTTTCGATCTGCATGGCTTATACCTCCACTTCCATCTCCACACCGCCCTGGGGGCGGATGGACAGTACGTGGCAGGCTCCCTGGCCCAGAACGGAATCGATGCCGGCCCGGAAACTTTCCAGGATCTCAAAGGGCACAAAGGCCTGGACGGTTCCGGCAAAGCCGCCGCCATGGACCCGGTAAGCGCCCTTGCCCTGGAGATAGTGCTCGCACAGGGCAAGGCTCAGGGCAACGTCCTGATGCTCGGTGTAACCGGCGGGGATGACATTCTGCAAATACATATAGGAGGAGTAGCCGCTCTGCTTGACCAGCTCCAGGAAGCGCTGGAAATTGCCCTCCCGCAGCGCTGCCACCTGCTGGGGCACCCGGGCGTTCTCCTGATAGAAGTGAATGGCCCGCAGCACCGCCCGGTCCGGGCAGACCTTCCGCAGTGCAGGGATGGCGGCAAAGAATTCCTGCTCGTCGATCTGGGTCAGGACCTCCTTGCCAAAGTAGGCACAGACCTGCTTCAGCTCCCCGGGAATGGCGGCGTATTCATCCGTCAGGTCCGCATGGCTGGCCTGGCTGTCGATGATGCACAGGGCATGGCCGCAGGCAGAGAAATCAAAATCCACCGGCTCGATGACAGGATGCTCCTTGTCGAAGAAGTCAATGGTCACCAGATTGCCCACGGCAGAGGCCGTCTGATCCATCAGGCCGCAGGGCTTGCCGAAGAAGACATTCTCGGCATACTGGCCAATTTGAGCAATTTCCGGCTGACTGACCTTCCTCTCAAAAAACAGGCCGTTGACAATGGTTCCGATGAGCACCTCAAAGGCAGCGGAGGAGCTCAGGCCGGACCCGGGCAGCACCGTGCTCTCGCAGTAGGCATCAAAGCCCGCCACCCGGCAGCCCAGCTCTGCAAAGCGGGCGCAGACACCCCGCACCAAGGCAGGCGTAGAATTGATTTCCCCCTTCTGGGGCACCAGGCTGTCCAGCGACACGGTGCACAGAGGATAGCCCTTGGAGAGAATGCGCACGGTCTGAGTCCCATTGACCCGGACCGCAGCCTGGGTATCCAGATTTACGGCAGCCGCCAGGACCCGGCCCCGCTGATGATCCGTATGGTTGCCGCCGATCTCCGTGCGGCCGGGCGCGGAGAAATAGCGTTCCGGCTTTCCGCCGAAAGCCGAAGCAAACCCCCTGTCCAGAATTTCCTGCTGTGCCTTTGCAAGATGCAGCGTCTGTAAAGACATACGAAAAACCTCCCAATCAAAATATCCGGCAAAGCCGGGATGAATCCTTGCCACCATTATACATGATTCTTCCGAAAAAGGAAAGACACAAAGCTTTCTTTTGTATATCTTTTTATTTTTCCCCTGCTTCCGTCCCTCAGCTTCTTTTGCCGCCCCGGCACAGTGCATGGACTGCCAGACTGAGCAGCAGCATTGCCGCCGCCACGCTGACCCAGCCAAAGCCCAGCTTGTACATGGGCAGCCCATGCAGCAGCGTATTCACACCGCCAAGGGGCACTCCCGCTTCGCCCAAGGCGAACAGCACGCTGACCGCCGCTGTGCCCGCTACGGTCATGGGATAGGCAAAGCGGTTGTTCTTCCACAGGTCGTGGCTCAACCCCAGCAGGATCAGAACGATTGCCACGGGGTAAATTGCGTTCAGCACCGGGATGGAGATACTGAGGATCATGCTCAGGCCCAGATTGCACACCAGGAAGGAGAAAAATGTAATGATATAGGCCCAGGCGCGGTAGGAAACCTTCTGGAAAAGCATGGAAAAATACTGAGAAATGGAGTTGATCAGGCCCACACAGGTGGTCAGACAGGCCAGGGTGAAGATGGCAGCCAGCAGCACGGCACCGACGCTGCCGAACACCTGGTAGACAATGCACCGCAGCGTCCAGGCACCGTTTTCTTGAATTTCATAGACCCCGGAGCTGCACATTCCCATATAGGACAGCATGGCATACACCAGAGCCAGGATGGTACCGGCCAGCAGGCCTGCCAGAACCGTATAGCGCATTTTGTCCCGCTTCTGCTCCAGGCCAAAGGTCCCCAGGGTCGTGGAGATCACCAGGCCGAAATTCAGTGCGGCAATGGTATCCATGGTGTTATAGCCCTCGGTAAAGCCCTTGAGCAGCGGCGCGTGGGCGTAGCTCTCCTGAGGCGGCGCAACCTGGGTTTCGCCCCGGAACAGGAAGCAGACAAACAGCAGCGTCAGCAGCACCAGCAGCACCGGCGTAAGGCCCCGACCGATGCGGTCTACCAGCTTGCCGGGGTTCAGGCACAGCCAGAGCGCCACCAGGAAAAACACCAGGGAATACGCCGCCATCCACAGCGCCGCATTGCTGTTCTCCGGCAGATAGGGGGCCACAGCCATCTCAAAGGGCACGGAGGCCGCTCTGGGAATGCCCAGTCCCGGACCGATGGACAGATAGATCAGCACTGCAAACACCAGCGCGAACCGCTTGCCCACCTGACGGCCCAGCTTTTCCAGCCCATCGAATCGGGCCACGACCACCACGCCCAGCACCGGCAATATCACCGCCGTCACCAGAAAGCCAACCATGGCCGGGAGGGTATTGGCTCCCGCATTCTGCCCCAAAAAGGGCGGAAAAATCAGATTCCCCGCCCCGAAGAACAGCGCAAAAAGCATGACGCTTACCACCAAAAGATTCTTTTTTCCCAGTTTCATAACATTTTCCTCTCTTTCCCGGAAAACTCCAAACAGATCGGCATGCAGTCCGGTGTCAAAATGCCAGTCCGTTCACAGTTTCCCAAAATAAAAAAGACCCGTCTCAAATTTCTTTGAGACGAGTCTAAATTACCCGCGGTACCACTCAAATTGCGTGCAGAAACGCACGCCGCTTTCAGGCTCCAACAAGCCCTAGGCACTTACGCAGCCTGCGCGGAAGCCCCTACTTGCAGCGCTTTGGGGAACCTCAGCTCGGAAGGGATGGGATATTATGACTGCTGCCTGCCAGGCTTCCACCGTCCCCGGCTCTCTATATGGTGCGCAACCAAATCCGTCTTCGTCATAGCTTTTTCTATTCACTTGTCCTCATTGTACAGACGAAACAGCACTTTGTCAAGAATTTTTCTTCAGCGGAAGAACGTCCGCCATACAAGGACAAATCAGGCAGCCCCGGAAGGAGCTGCCCGAAAAGGGATCGGTTTTTACTTGTTTCTGTTCTCCAGGTAGGCCTTCTTGGCGGCAGCCAAACCGGCCTTGGCTCCGGCGAAGCCTGCCTTGGCGGCATCGGCTACGTCAGCGGCCACAACTGCGGCAGCCTCCCTGGCGTTCTCGGCGAACTCCTTGGCAGCCTCCTTAGCAGCTTCCTTGGCCTTCTCGCGGTCGGCAGCCTTGGCTTCCTCGGCAGCCTTTTCCGCATCGGCCTTTTCAGCCTCCTGCTTAATGGCAGCCTGGGCAGCGGCCAGACGGGCGATGGGCACGCGGAAGGGGCTGCAGGACACATAGTCCAGGCCCAGAGCATTGCAGAACTCCACGGAAGCGGGGTCGCCGCCATGCTCGCCGCAGATGCCGCAGTGCAGGTTGGGCCGGGTCTTCTTGCCCAGCTCCATGGCAACCTTCATCAGCTTGCCAACACCGTTCTGGTCCAGCTTGGCAAAGGGATCGTTCTCATAGATCTTGGCCTCATAGTAGGCGTTCAGGAACTTGCCTGCATCGTCGCGGGAGAAGCCGAAGGTCATCTGGGTCAGATCGTTGGTGCCGAAGCAGAAGAACTCGGCTTCCTTGGCGATCTCGTCAGCAGTCAGAGCTGCGCGAGGGATCTCGATCATGGTACCAACCTCGTAGGTCAGCTCCACACCGGCAGCAGCGATTTCCGCATCGGCCGTCTCCACGACTACCTTCTTCACAAAGGCCAGTTCCTTGGTCTCGCCAACCAGGGGGATCATGATCTCGGGCTTGATTTCCCAATCGGGATGGGTCTTTTTGACATTGATGGCGGCCCGGATGATGGCCTTGGTCTGCATTTTGGCAATCTCCGGATAGGTGACGGTCAGGCGGCAGCCGCGGTGACCCATCATGGGGTTGAACTCATGCAGGGAGGCGATGATGGCCTTGATGGCCTCTACGCTCTTGCCCTGGGCCGCAGCCAGCTGCTCGATCTCAGCCTGGGTGGTGGGAACGAACTCATGCAGAGGGGGGTCCAGGAAACGGATGCACACAGGGCTTCCCTCCAGGGCCTCATAGAGCTTCTCAAAGTCACCCTGCTGATAGGGCAGGATCTTGTCCAGAGCGGTCTCCCGCTCTGCAACGGTATCGGAGCAGATCATCTCCCGGAAAGCAGCGATCCGCTCGGGGTCAAAGAACATATGCTCGGTACGGCACAGGCCAATGCCCTCTGCGCCCAGCTCCTTTGCCTTCTTGGCATCGGTGGGAGTATCGGCATTGGTGCGGACCTTCATGGTGCGGTACTTGTCGGCCAGAGCCATAATGCGGCCGAACTCACCGGCGATTTCGGCATCCACAGTGGGGATAACGCCTTCATAAATATTGCCGGTTGAACCATCGATGGAAATGAAGTCGCCCTCGTGGTAGGTCTTGCCGCCCAGCGTAAACTGCTTGTGCTCTTCGTCCATATTGATCTCGCCGCAGCCGGAGACGCAGCAGGAACCCATGCCCCGGGCCACAACGGCAGCGTGAGAGGTCATGCCGCCGCGAACAGTCAGGATGCCCTGGGCAACCTTCATGCCGGTGATATCCTCAGGAGAAGTCTCCAGACGAACCAGAACAACCTTCTCGCCTCTGGCGGCCCACTTTTCCGCATCCTCAGCAGAGAACACGACCTTGCCGCAGGCAGCTCCGGGAGAAGCGCCCAGACCACGGCCGATGGGGGTAGCCTCCTTCAGAGCCTTGGCATCGAACTGGGGGTGCAGCAGGGTATCCAGATTCCGGGGGTCGATCATAGCAACGGCCTTCTTCTCATCGATCATGCCCTCGTCCAAGAGGTCACAGGCGATCTTCAGAGCGGCCTTGGCGGTACGCTTGCCGTTACGGGTCTGGAGCATATAGAGCTTGCCGTTCTCCACGGTGAACTCCATATCCTGCATATCCCGGTAGTGGTCCTCGAGCAGGGCGCAGACCTTGACGAACTGCTCATATGCTTCGGGGAACTTGTCGGCCATCTGGGCAATGGGCATGGGGGTACGGACACCGGCCACCACATCCTCGCCCTGGGCGTTGGTCAGGAACTCGCCCATGAGCTTCTTCTCGCCGGTGGCGGG
>ERZ836358.211-NODE-211-length-79429-cov-25.199675_pt1 | contig 79429 bp, 65 predicted proteins | sample MGYA00519942_ERZ836358 | MGnify/ENA primary metagenome ERZ836358 (study PRJEB31850, sample SAMEA3708798) | human gut metagenome | biome: human gut; feature: human-associated habitat; material: faeces | place: China | collected 2014 ...
GGATGAAACAGTCCTGTGGACTGTTTCCAAATTCCGGCTGGACGGAATTTGCACCTTATGTGCTTCCTGGGTAAGGGCTTGCATGGCCTTTGCGGGAAGGAGAATGCATGATCTTCGCAGAAGGAATGGACTTTTTCCCGAAAGAATGCTATAATCATTTCATCAGACCACATCCGGCCCGGGCCGGGGATTTGGAGGAAGCCGATGAAAAAGATTGCAGTTCTGATTCCCTGCTACAATGAAAGTCAGACCATTGCCAAGGTTGTCGCCGATTATCGCGCGGCGCTGCCGGAGGCAGACATTTATGTATACGATAACAACTCCAAGGACGGCACCGACGAGATCGCCCGGAGGGCGGGGGCCATCGTCCGCTACGAGCACCGCCAGGGCAAGGGCAACGTGATCCGGACCATGTTCCGGGACATTGAGGCGGACTGCTACCTGATGATCGACGGCGACGATACCTACCCGGCGGAGAATGCCCGGGAGATGGTGGACCAGGTGCTGGAGCAGGGAGTGGATATGGTCATTGGCGACCGGCTGTCCTCCACCTATTTCACGGAGAATAAGCGCCCCTTCCACAATGCAGGCAATGTGCTGGTACGTAAGCTCGTAAACGGTTTCTTCCGGGGCAATGTGACGGACATCATGACAGGCTACCGCGCCTTTAGCCGGACCTTCGTCAAGAGCTTCCCAATCCTGTCCAAGGGCTTTGAGATCGAGACGGAGATGACCATTCATGCGCTGGATAAGAATCTGTGCCTGTCCTCCGTCCCCGTGGGCTATCGGGACCGCCCCACCGGCAGCGAATCCAAGCTGAATACCTTCTCCGATGGCTTCAAGGTCCTGAAGACCATCGGCACGCTGGTAAAGGATTATAAGCCGATGCCCTTTTTCACCTGCATTGCGGCGATCCTGGCCCTGGTGTCCCTGCTCCTGTTCATTCCGGTGCTGGCGGAGTACAATGCCACGGGGCTGGTGCCCAGAATCCCCACGCTGGTGGTTTCCGGCTTCTTTATGGTTGCGGCGCTGCTGGTGCTGGCTGTGGGCATGATTTTGGACAGCCAGAGAAAACGTGCCCGTCAGAATTTTGAGCTTCAGATGAACATCCTTGCCTCCATACAGCACCTGCGGGACGAGAAATAAAAAAGGCTTTCTGTCAATCGTTGGGGTAGGGATAAAAGCGAAATAAAAAAGACTGCCATTGCCTCTGCGCGGCTTTCGCGGATGGGCAATGGCAGTTTGTTCTGTTCCGGGATTCCTGGGCGAATGCGGTCAGGAGTTATCTGCGCAGATTTCCAAAAACTCCCGGACGATGGCTCTGGGGGGCTTGCCGCTGCGCCAGATCAGCAGAATTTTGGTGTTCAGGGATTCCTCCAGGATGGGCCGGATGCACAGCCCCTTGCAGAGATTCTCCATGGATCTTGGAAAAATGGCGGTGGCAAGACCCTGCTCTGCCCACTGCATGGCATCCCGGGCGTCGTCGCAGACGCACAGCACCCTGGGCTCCAGCCCCTGGGCATGGAAGGCATCCAGAAGGAAGCGCTCATAGCGCCGGTAGAGGATGAGGGGGGTGCCGGTCAGCTCCTTCAGGGAAAGGCCCCCGCCGGAGACGCCGGGGCCGGAAACCGCGATCATGGGTTCCTCGCAGAAAAGCTGGTAGTCCAGATCGTCCAGCTGCAAGGGGGTGCGCACCACGGAAACATCGATGATCCCGCTCCGCAGCAGATCTGCCAGGGAGTAGGTGGAGCCGTCGTGGACCTCAAAGGTCACCTCCGGATGCTTTTGCACGAAGGCGGAAATTATTGGCAGAATGGGACCTACGGTGGTGGAGGTCATGCCCAGGCGCAGAACCTGACGCTTGCCGATCTTGCTGACCTCCAGCTTGGTGGAGTCCGCAAATTGCAGCAGCTCCTCAGAGCGCTGGTACAGGAGCTTTCCGGCCTCCGTCATGGTGACGCCCTGGCGGCTGCGCTCGAATAGGACCACATCCAGCTCCTCCTCCAGCAGCTTCAGCTGATAGCTCAGGGGCGGCTGGGACATATTGAGCTGCCGGGCTGCCTCGTTGATGCTGCCGGTCAGGGCGATTTTCCGAAAGTATTCCAGCTGACGTATTTCCATAGGATATCCCTCGCTGATATATTTTTTATATTACACAGGCATAGAAACAAAATTATTCATATGAATCATACCGTGCTATAATGTGCTTGTCAATCAAGAAAATGCAATAGGAGCGACAAATATGAAAAAACTGGCAAGTTACCTGAAGCGGTACACCAAGGAGAGCATCCTGGCCCCGCTGTTCAAGCTGCTGGAAGTCGTGTTTGACCTGATGGTCCCATTGGTAGTTGCCCGCATGATTAATATCGGCGTGGCGGGCAATGACCGGGGCTATATGGTCCGGTGCTTCCTGATCCTGATCCTTATGGCTCTGCTGGGCCTTGCGGCCAGCATTACGGCCCAGTTCTTTGCGGCCAAGGCCAGCACCGGCTTTGCGGCGGACCTGCGGCAGGCGGTATTTGACCATATCCAGGGCTTCTCCTTTACGGAGCTGGATACCCTGGGGGCCGACACCATGATCACCCGGCTGACGGACGACATCAACCAGGTCCAGACCGGCGTCAATATGGGCCTGCGGCTGCTGCTGCGCAGCCCCTTTGTGGTCTTCGGCGCTATGATCATGGCCTTCACCATCGATGTATCCTGTGCATGGGTTTTTGCAGTGGTCATTCCCCTGCTGTTTGTGGCCGTCTTTGCCATTATGCTGAGCAGCATCCCGCTGTACCGGAAGGCTCAGTCCGCTCTGGACCGGGTGACCTGCCTGACCCGGGAGAACCTCACCGGCGTGCGGGTGATCCGCGCCTTCTGCCGGGAGGACCATTCCGTCAGGGAGTTTGACGAGAGCAGCCAGGCCCTTACCAAGCTCAATGAGTTCGTGGGCAAAATTTCCGCCCTGCTGAACCCTCTGACCTATGTGCTCATCAACCTTGCAGCCGTGGTCCTCATCGACCGGGCGGCCATCCGGGTGAACATCGGCTCCATCGCCCAGGGCGATGTGGTGGCGCTGAACAACTATATGCTCCAGATCACCGTGGAGCTCATCAAGCTGGCTTCTCTGATCATCACCCTGACCAAATCCATGGCTTGCGCGGGCCGTGTGGCCGGTGTTCTGGAGCAGCCCACCTCCATGACCTATCCCGAGAAGAATGCCCAGCCCCGGGAAAATGGCGACGAGGCGGTACGCTTTGACCGCGTGAACTTCACCTACCGCAATGCCGGCGCCCCCAGCCTGACGGACATCAGCTTTTGCGCCGGGAAGGGCCAGACCGTCGGCATCATCGGCGGCACCGGCAGCGGCAAGTCTACCCTCATCAGTCTGATTCCCCGGTTCTATGATGCAGCCTCCGGTACGGTTTGCCTGGACGGCTGCAATGTGAAGGAATACACCCAGCAGGCCCTGTGCCGGAAGGTCGCCGTGGTGCAGCAGCGCTCGGTGCTGTTCCAGGGTACCATTCGGGACAATCTGCGCTGGGGCAATGAGAATGCCTCGGATGAGGAGCTGTGGCAGGCCCTTGAGGTTGCCCAGGCCCGGGAGATCGTTGAGGGCAAAGAGGGGCAGCTGGACTTCCGGCTGGAGCAGGGGGGACGGAATCTCTCCGGCGGCCAGAAGCAGCGGCTTTCCATTGCCCGGGCGCTTGTGAAGAAGCCGGAGATCCTGATTCTGGATGACAGCTCCAGCGCTCTGGACTTTGCCACGGACGCCGCCCTGCGCAGCGCCATTCATGGCCTTGGCGGCGGCGTCACCACCTTCCTGGTGTCCCAGCGCATTGCCTGTATCCGGCAGGCGGACCAGATCCTTGTGCTGGACAACGGCAGCCTTGCGGGCGTCGGCACCCATGAGGAGCTGCTGGAAAGCTGCGGCCTCTACCAGGAGATCTATGATTCCCAGTTCCCGGGGGAACGGGAGAAGAAGGAGGGGAATGTGTGATGAAAAGAAAGACCAATCCGGAGAACGGAAAGACCCTGAAAAAGCTCTGGGATCACATTGCCAAGTTCCGGGTGCTGCTGATCCTCAGCGTGCTCATGGCCGGTGCTACCGTGGTTTTGCAGCTGTATGTCCCCATCCTGTTCGGCGACGCCATCGACAACATCGTGGCGGCCGGAAAAGTGGATTTCGCCATGGTTGGCTTCTATCTGAAGCGTGTTGTCATTCTGGCGGTGCTCTCCGGAGTGACCGGCTGGGTCATGAGCGTCATCAACAACCGCATGACCTACCGTGTGGTCCAGGATATCCGCGCCCAGTCCATCCGGCATATCCAGCATTTGCCCCTGTCCTATTTGGATAAGCACAGCTCCGGCGACATTGTCAGCCGGATCATCGCCGATGCGGATATTCTGTCCGATGGCCTGCTGCTGGGCTTTTCCCAGCTCTTTTCCGGCATTGTCACCATTGTGGTGACGCTGGTATTCATGTTCTCCAAGAACTTCTGGATTACGCTGCTGGTCATCTGCCTGACCCCTGTCAGCTTCTGGGTGGCGAAGTTCATTTCCTCCCACTCCTACGGAATGTTCCGCAAGCAGAGCGAGGCCAGAGGCAAGCAGACGGCATTGATCGATGAGATCGTCGGCAATCAGAAGGTGGTTCGTGCCTATGGCTATGAGGAACGGGCCTCCAGGCGCTTTGCCGAAATCAACGGGGAGCTTCGCGACTACAGTGCCCAGGCGGTCTTCTACAGCAGCCTGACCAATCCCTGCACCCGGTTTGTCAACAGCCTGATCTATGCGGGCGTAGCCCTGCTGGGGGCGATCCTGATTCCCGTGGGCAGCCTGACCGTAGGCGGCCTGACGGTGCTGCTGTCCTATGCCAACCAGTATATGAAGCCCTTCAATGACATCAGCTCCGTGGTCACGGAGATGCAGAACGCCCTGGCCTGCGCAGCAAGGCTCTTCGCCCTGCTGGAGGAGCCGGAGGAAAGCGAGGATGCTGACGGCACCCTGGAAGCGCCCAGGGGCAATGTGGGAATTGAGGATGTTTCCTTCAGCTATGACCCCAACCGGAAGCTGATTGAGCACTTCAACCTGGATGTAAAGCCCGGAATGCGGATTGCCATCGTCGGCCCCACGGGCTGCGGCAAGACCACCTTTATCAATCTGCTTATGCGCTTCTACGACACGGACAAGGGCGAGATCACCGTAGACGGCAAGGAGATCAAAACCCTTTCCCGCCATGCTCTGCGGTCCGGCTACGGCATGGTCTTGCAGGACACCTGGATCAAGCAGGGCACTGTCCGGGAAAACATCGCCTTCGGCAAGCCAGAAGCAACGGATGAGGAGATCATCCGGGCCGCCAAGGAGGCCCACAGCTGGGAGTTCATCCGCCGTCTGCCCCAGGGCCTGGATACCGTCCTCTATGAGGACAGCATTAGCCAGGGCCAGAAGCAGCTGCTGTGCATCACCCGGGTTATGCTGACCCTGCCGCCCATGCTGATTTTGGATGAGGCCACTTCCAGCATCGATACCCGCACGGAGATGCTGATTCAGCAGGCCTTCGACAAGCTCATGGAGGGCCGCACCAGCTTCGTGGTGGCCCACCGCCTGTCCACCATCCGCAATGCCTCTCTGATTCTCGTTATGCGCGACGGCAAGATCATTGAGCAGGGAACCCATGAGGAGCTCCTGGCCAAGGGCGGGTTCTACAATACCCTCTATAACAGTCAGTTCCAAAGAGTGTAACACAATTCCAAACCAGAAGCGCAGCGTTTCCTGATGGCCTGAAAGGGCAGGGGAGCCGCTGCGCTTTTTGCATTCTCGGAGGAAATGCGGCAGGAAGAAGGAAAACTGCCGCTTGAATTAATGCAACTTTTGACGAAAGAAACTGCACGGTGTATTTGAGCGAAAATCAAATGTCCTCGAAAATGTAGTCAATCAGTCGTTATATGTTTGAGATTCTCTACAGATATCTGTGGAATTCTACAAAAAGAAAAGAAAGCATTGACTTTCGAAATTGAAGTGCTATACTGATTTCATTCATTTTCTTTAACACGATAAAGTAATAATGTGTTAAAAGCAATGGGAGGTTTCAACTATGGATGCAAAGAAAATCATGCAGGCGGCTCTGGCGATCCAGCCGGAAATTCAGGCAAATCGCCGGGAGCTGCACCGTCACCCGGAGCTGGGTATGGATTTGGTCTATACCAAGGCCTTTGTCAAAACAAAGCTTGAGGAAATGGGCTATGTGCCCCAGGAATGCGGCAAGAGCGGCCTGGTGGTCCTGGCCGGTGGAAAGAAGCCCGGCAAGTGCTTCCTGATTCGGGGCGATATGGATGCCCTGCCTGTAGAGGAGCAGGCAAATGTGGAATTCCGTTCCCAGAATCCCGGCAAGATGCATGCCTGCGGCCATGACACCCATACCGCTATGATGCTGGGCGCAGCAAAGCTGCTCAAGGGCATGGAGGACGAAATTGAGGGCACGGTCAAGCTCATGTTCCAGCCCGGCGAGGAAACATTGGAGGGAGCACAGGATATGCTGGCGGCAGGGGTTCTGGAGAATCCGAAGGTGGACGCCGGACTGATGATCCATTCCATGACCGGCATGCCCTTCCCCAAGGGCATGGTTGCCATTCTGGATGGAGGCAGGGGAATGGCCTCCTGTGACCAATACAAGATCACCGTCAAGGGCAAGGGCGGCCACGGCGCCATGCCCCATCTGACCATTGACCCAATCACCGCTGCAGCCCATATTCAAGTGGGGCTTGCAGAGCTCCACAGCAGGGAATTGGAGCCCGGAACCTTCGGCGTTGTCACCACGGGCATGTTCCATGCAGGCGGCGCACCCAATGTTATTGCAGACAATGCGGTGATGGAGGGCACCATCCGTACCGGAGACATCAAGGTCGAGAAGATGCTGATGGATCGGCTGACGGAAATCGCCAAGACCATTGCCAAGGCCTACCGATGCGAGGCGGATGTGGAATTTGTCAAGCATTGCCCGCCCATGATCTCCGATATGGAGGTGGGGGCAGCTACTACCAAGTATATGAAGGAGCTCCTGGGGGACGGTGCTGTGCCTATGTCCGTGATTGCTCCCGGCAATAAGGTCAGCGGCGGCAGTGAGGACTTCGCTTTTATCAGCAATGAGATTCCCGCCTGCGCTTTGATGCTGGCTACCGTGGGGGACGACAAGGAGAACTATGCATACCCCCAGCACCATCCTAAGGCCAACTTCAATGATGAGGTTCTCTACGAGGGAACTGCTTCCTATGTCTATGTGGCCACCCGCTGGCTGGAAGAGCACAAATAAAGGATTTTAAGAACAGAAAGAGAGGAAATCACTATGGTAAAGGGATCTGTTGTTGCGAACAGCCCGCTGTTGTATGCCATGATCGTTGTGGGCCTGGGCATTATCATCGCATATGCAATTATGAGCGTTAAGAAAGCCTCCGCAAGATGTGCCGAGCTTGGCATTGGAAGCGATGTCATCAAGAATGTTGTGAAATCCACCGTTGTGTCCTCCATTGTCCCCAGCCTTGCCATTCTGTTGGGATTTATCACCCTGACGGTTTCTCTGGGGGCGGCGCTGCCCTGGTGGCGGCTGTCCGTTATCGGCTCTCTGTCCTATGAAGCGATGGCCGCTTCCTATGCTGCCAACGGCCTGGGTGTGCAGCTGTCCGATGTGCTGACCTCCGATGCAACGGTCTTCGGTGCGATTATGATCGTCATGTCCATCGGCATTTGCACCGGCCCAATTATGGTGACCCTGTTTGCAAAGAAGTACTCCACCGGAATCATGCAGGCCAAGACCGGCAAGAGCGAGTTTGGCCAGATCATGGCAGGGTGCTTCATGCTGGCAATGTTCTGCGTATATATCCCCATTATGGTATTCACGGACCTGCCCACAACCATGACCCTGGTGGTCAGCCTGATCGTGACCGTGATTTGCGGCACCATTGCCAAGAAGCACCCGGTGCTCAATGACTTCACCATGGCAATCGCAATGATCGTAGCAATGGCATCCAGCGTTCTCTGGGTGCAGGTATTTGCGTAAGGGAGGAAAAGAAAATGGCAAAACAAAAAACACCTGTAACACTTGATCCGTTTACTCAGTGGGCGCATAAAACCGGCCGTATCTTCATGATTGTTTTCACTGTGTACATGGTGGTAATGCCCTTTATCATCTGCACCGTCTATGACTGCATGCCCAGCTTTAAGATGTGTCTTCCGGGCCTGATTTCCATTCTGGTCATTATGACTCCCATGAGTGTTGCAGAGATCGGCAGCTATACCCCCATCTTGGGTTCCTCCAGCTATCTGACCTTTGCCTCCGGCAATCTGATGAACCTGAAAATGCCCTGCATTATCAATGCCCAAAAGATCGCCAAGGTGGAGCAGAGCACGGTAGAGGGCGATGCCATTGCCTTGATTGCCACCGCTGTTTCCTCCAGCGTGACCATTGTCATCCTGGCGCTGGGTATGCTGCTGCTGTCCTTCATTCAGCCAATTCTGGAGAACGAGACCTTCGAAACAGCCAGCAACTATCTTCTGCCTGCGCTGTTCGGCTGCATGAGCCTTGGCCTGCTGGGCAAGGGCAGCGGCAAGACCAAGGTCAAGAATAAGCTGCTCCCTGCCATTATTCCTGTGATCCTTGTATCCGTGCTGACCATCATGGGCATTGCCACCACCGGCATTGCCGGAATCCTGATGATTGTGATGATCCCCATCCTGATTCTGATTTCCTGGATTATGTGGAAAGCCGGAATCGTCAAGGTTGTTCCTAACGATTGAGCGAAAAAGCTGGGGCTGTTAGAAAACGCTCTGTCATTGCGAACCAGCGCGCACGCTGGTGTGGTACCCCAAGGGTATTTCCTTCGGGCACAATCCCCCGGATTTTCAAACATCTTGGCCGTAAAACCAAGCTGTTTCCATCCAACCGGGGGGCTGCCACACCAGTGACGTCGGTCACTGGTTCGCAGCGACATACTTTTCTAACAGCCCCAATTTTTAAACCTGCGTTTATTCTTCCCGAATGCTCTCCACAATGCTGCCTTCAAGCATCTTTTTGACCTGCCTTCGGATCACCAGATAGCATAGCCCGGTGAGCAGGAGGGCGGTAAAGATGCTTGTGGTGGCGTTGAGCCGGATTTCCCGCCAATTGTATTGCAGATAGTCCCAGGCGCTGAAAAGGTGCAGCCCGACCACCAGCAGCCAGGCAAGCCCGGCGGTTTCCGGGATCTGCCGGAAAAAGAGCTGGGTCAGGCTCCTTTCGTCGCAGCCCACGGCCCGCAATGTTCCAAGGGTGCGCGTTTCTGCGCGTATCTGGCGAAGGATGCTGCCGCAGAGCAGGACCACCGTTAAAAGCAGCATTGCAATGCTCAGGCCGCAGAAGAAGAGGATGCGGCGCATGCCGCTGCCGGTCCGGCTGGTCTGGCTTTCCCGGTCATCCAGGACAGCAATGTCATCCTCCCGGGCGGCAATGCGCTCCAGGGCGGCCCGGAGTGCGTCATACTGTGTTTGGGTGATATCCTCCCGGTTATTGATGCGAATATATTGGGTGTTGTCGCAAACAAGACCCAGATTTTTCAGCCCCTGAGGCGTTGTGATCACCTGGCAGCCCGAGCCTGTGAAGCGCTCCGCATTCACCACTGCGCCGATTTTCGGCTCCGCACGCAAACCTCTCGCCGTATCAAAAGGCAGCGCCTGGGCTGAGGTTGTCAGATCGATATTCTGCGATTGCTGCTGCGTCAGGCACAGCTGCACAAGAGGCAAAACTTCCCCCGCCCCAAACTGGTCGTTCTCCACAGGGGCATAGCCTTCCTTCGGCGTGTAGGAGATGCTTCCGATGCCGTCTTCCCGGTATTTCACATAGAATTCCGGGGCATTTACAATGACTTCCTCTCCGGCATCGATTTTGGCAAGGTCGATTTTTCCGCCGGTGGTGCTTTTCTCCAGCCCGGATAAATCGGAGAGCACCAGAAGCGTCAGCTCCATGGTTGATTTCTCCGTTCCCAGAGCCGCTTTCAGTGCCTCATGCCAGGCGTAGGCCCGGGGGTGCTTCTCGGCTGCGTCCCGGTATAGCTGGGTGTTATCAAAAGCGGCTTTTTCAAAATAACTGCCCACGTGGTCGGTAAGGCCGATGGCATCGGCATACCAGCAGCCCTTTGCGTCGACAACACCCGGAAGAGCCTGAATTTCCTCCAAAACCTCCGTATCGATATGGTAGGCCCGTTCCGCAGTGAACAGGGGACAGCCGGTATTGAAATTTTCCCGTTCCAGAGCAAAGCTTTGTGTGTCCGTATAGGATGCCTTGGTGGAATGGAGGACCTGCACCTGATAGAAAATCTCCGAAACGCTGCCATAGACAGCCAGATTCAGGATAACGGTCATCAGCAGGCAGCCCAGCTGCCGCAGGGGGTGGAAGCGAAACCGCCGGGCATTCCACAAGGAAGCAAGATGGAAGCGTTTCCTGGAGCGAATTTTGGGAAACCCCAGCACCGGCCCCTGGAATGCCGCCGCCTGGGTGCGGGAAAACAGCGCAGGCAGCCGGGCAGCCAGCCAGACAAGCAGGAAGCTGCCAAGGGCAGCCCCCAGAATCCAGGGCGTTTTCGGCGCAAAATGCAGGCTGTCCGGGAAAATCCGGCACATGCCCCATACCAAAAGAAAGGCGCAGCCAACCGCGGCAGGGCAGAGCAGGGCAGACAGAACCATTGCCTCCCGGCTGCTGATGCTGCGCAGCTGATGCCTGGTCGCGCCGATGGTGCGATATATGGCGTATTGCTGCCGCTTCCGGTCAAACTGGCCGCCGGTGGCCTCCAAAATGCCGATGAGGCTGCCGCCCAGCAGGCAGGCGCCGCCCAGCAGAAGGGAAGCACTGATGTTTATATTCTCCCGGAACTGCGCCCAAAAGCCGTAAAACGGCTCCGTTTCGTAGATGTCTCCAAACCAGTCGACGCCCCGACAGCTGTTTTCGGGAAAGGCAGCGGAAAGGGCTTCCATGCCGCCCTTCCCGGAAAAGATCACCACCAGATGCCGGTTCACCGCACTGCCGCCCTCCTGGGATGACACCAGAATTTCCGGCATGGCAAGGCTGGAATCCGGAACCGCCGACAGAAAGTCCTCCCGGGTGTCATCTGCAAACTGGGGCTGCAAAATGCCCACGATGCGGTATTGTCTGGTTTCGGTTTTGCCCTTGGCCGTGAAGGGGACGACCAGACTGTCTCCCACCTGCGCCCCGGGCTGCAGCCGCTCCAGGGCCGTGAGATCCACTGCCGCCTCTCCGGCCTTTTCCGGCAGCCGCCCTTCCATGCAGCGGCGGTTGAGGATTCGCTGGGCGGCTTCATCGTAATAGCCCACAGGGAAATCCTTCACCTGCCCGAGCACGGTCACGCAGCCATACTGCCGCACCCCGGGGATGTTCTCCGGCACAGACTGTACAGCGAATACAAAGGCGTCCTCACTGCCGTAGGCCCCATTCCGCCGGTCTGTGGCGGCCTGCATCAGGGCAAGGGTTCCCAGCACCGTGGAAACCGCTGCGAAAATCGCCAGAAACGCGCTGATACCCAGCAGGAGATAGTCCTTTTTATTGGCCCGGATGCCGGAAAAGGCCAGGCGGTTCATGGTCAACCTTTTCATAGCTGCACCCCTCCGCTGTCCCGGGCGATCTTCCCGTCCGTCAGGTGGATCACCCGCTGGGCCTGTTCCGCAACCCCCAGGTCGTGGGTCACCAGCACCAGGGTGATGCCCAGCTCCCGGTTCAGCTCCCGCAGCAGCTCCAGGACCATCCGCCCGGTCTGGCCGTCCAGGTTGCCTGTGGGCTCGTCGGCAAAGAGGATTTCCGGCTTGTTGGCCAGAGCCCGGGCAATGGCAAAGCGCTGCTGCTGCCCGCCGGACATGGCCGAGGGCAGGTGGTTCCGTCGGCTGCCAATGCCCAGAATATCAATGAGCCGGTTCAGGTAAGCTTCATCCGGGCTGCGCTTGTCCAGCATCAGGGGCAGCAGGATGTTTTCCATCCCCGTCAGCTCCCGCACCAGATTGTAGCTCTGGAATACAAAGCCGAACTGCCGCCGCCGGAGGATGGCCAGCTGGTCATCCCGGAGCCGGTAAAGGTCCTTGTCCCGAAATTGGACGCTGCCTTCTGTGGGCCGGTCAAGTCCTCCCAGCATATGCAGCAGGGTGGATTTGCCCGAGCCGCTGGGGCCTGTGATGGCCGTAAAGCTGCCCTGCTCCAGAGAGAGGGACACGCCCTCCAGGGCCTTCACCAGCTCCTCGCCCCTGCCATAGTGCTTGGAAAGGGACGTACACTGCAAAATTGTCATGAAAAAGCCTCCTTTGGTATTGGATAGCTCCATTGTAATGCGGGAAGCTTACGCTGCCGTGACGGCTGCCTTACGATTTCGCAAGACAGCTGTCCAGCTTCGGAAAAAACAGGGTGAATTGCAGCCCGCCGGGGATGTTTACGGCGGTGATGCTGCCGTGGTGCCGCAGAACCACCTCTTTTACAATGGCAAGGCCGATCCCCGCCCCGTGGCCCGGGTGGCTGCCGTGGTAAAACCGTTCGAAGAGCCTGGGAAGCTCCTCGGCGCTGACGCCGCCGCCGTCGTCGGAAAGGCAAATCGCCACCTCTCCCGCCGTCTCCTCGATGGAAATGCGGATGTGCCCGGAGGGAAGCGTGTGCTCACAGGCGTTTTTCAGCAGATTGGTAAGGGCTTCGCCCATCCAGATCTCGTCGCAGCGCAGCGCGGCCGTGCCTGTGACCGTCATTGTTTTCTCCGGGTATAGCTTCGCCAGGGGCTGCCAGCAGCTGCCCACAAGCTCCAATAAATCATGGCTTTCAAAATGAAAGGCGTAGCCGTCGGCGCAGAGCCGTTCCAGCCGCAGCAGGCCGGAGATCAGGGCCTGCATCCGCTCCAGCTGGACCTGCTCCTGCTCCAGATGCGCCCCCTGGTCCAGCTCCACAAATAATTGCAGGGAGGCCAGGGGCGTTTTCAGCTGGTGGGAGATGTCCGTCAGCAGGTTTTCACTGCGGCGGGCCTCCAGCCGGGTCTGCTCCCTGGCGTGGAGCAGGGCGTTTTCCAGCCGGGCGGCGGCGTTTTGCAGCCGGGCACTGGGGCTTTCACCGAGAGAGATTTCCAGAGGCGCTTTTTGCCCGTCCAAAAACGCCTCCATTTGCCGGTATAGCTTTTTCGTCTTCTGCCGCTGCCGCAATAGCCCCCAGAGAAGGCCCAGGCAGAGGGCCGACAGCCCAATGCTCAGTCCACCCATTGGTAGCCCACCCCCCGGACGGTTTGGATATGCTGCCCGCCGATCTTCTCCCGCAGGCGGCTGATGTGGACGGAGAGCGTATTGTCGTCCACGAATTTCCCGTCGCTGTCCCATAGAGCACCTAAAAGAATGTCCCGTGTGGCAACGCCACGCTGCCTTATAAGGCATAGGAGAATTTTGTATTCCGTCAGCGTCAGAGGCAGCGCCGCCCCCTGGCGGAGCACCTGCATACGGGCCTGGTCAATTTCCAGCTCCCCCCGGGTCAGATTGGGGCTGTCCTTGCGCAGCAGCACCCGAACGCGGCTCAGAAGCTCCTGAACCCGGAAGGGCTTGGTCACATAGTCGTTGCCCCCGGCGTCCAGCCCGGTGACGATGTCGAATTCCTCATCCCGGGCGGTGAGGAAGAGAATGGGCGCGGCGCACCCCCTTGTCCGGAGCTCCCGGCAGAAGGAAATGCCGTCCCCGTCCGGCAGTGTCACATCCAGGATCAGCAGGTCAAAGTTCCGGCTGTAAACGGACTGCCTTGCCTGAGAAAGATTCCGGGCCTGGCAGGGGACATAGCCGCTTTTTTGCAGCAGCTCCGTAAGCCCCTGGGAAAGATAAAGATCGTCTTCCACAAGAAGAATGGAAGAGGCCATGGCATACACCTCCAATTTTGAACCATTATACCACAATATACAAGGGCATGTCCTGAAGATTTCGTAAGGGAAGCCCCACAAAATGACAATGGCGGCAGCCTGGTATCATCCGGCCCGTTTGGGCTGGGAGACAAGAGGCTGCCGCCGCTGTGCTGCTGTTAAGATGTGTTTACAGGTGCAGCTGCTCCCGCAGTGCACCCTGCAGGACCTGAGAGAAGTTGATGTTGTGTTCCAGTGCTGCGGCATTCAACCAGGCGGGGAGCGTCACGGTCCTGCTGACGGACCGGTTGACCTGTGCCATGCGAATGGAGGGCATATACACATCCACAAGGACGGCCCGCTCGTTGGCTTCCAGATGAACATTTTTCAGAGAAGTTGCCTCGGGAATCCTTTCCCCATCCTCCTCCATGCCAAAAAGAACACAGCCAAGCAGCTCCCTGGCGCTGGTAAGTGCATCATTGTCGTCCACACCGCTGGTGGCAACATCCAGATCCGGGAAAAAAACGGAAATTTCTTCGCCTTCCTTATAGGAAAAAACGGCGGGGAAGGTATATCTTTCGGGCTTTTTCACAACACATACCTCCAAAAACATAGGATATGTCAGGAGGGCGCCAGATCACCGGAACCGGAGACCTGACTGCCGCTCGATGCTATCCAGGGTCTTGCGGGGAATATCCTTATCCGGGTGCTTAACGGTAACGCGCCCCGGCTTCTGAGGATGTTTAAATTGGTGATGACTTCCCACGGTATTCACGAGATACCACCCATCCGCTTTTAACGCCTGGATAACATCCCGTGAGCTGTAGCTTCTCATGGAATGCTCCCTCCTGACGCAAATATACTAACACATATTATTCTATTTGTCAATACATGTGACACATATTATTATATGCGTTATTTTGCAATTACGCTGTGTAATACTGCGCCTGTGCGTTCCAAAGCTGGGCGTATTTGCCGGAGGACTGTTCCAGCAATGCCTCGTGGGTGCCCTGCTGGAGGATGCTTCCCCGGTCGAAGACCAGAATTTCATCGCAGAACTTGCAGCTGGACAACCGGTGGCTGATGTAGATGGCGGTTTTGTCGCCGGAGATTTCGTTGAACTTGGCGTAGATCTCTGCCTCGGCCATGGGATCGAGGGCGGCGGTGGGCTCGTCCAGGATGATGAAGGGGGCGTCCTTATACAGCGCCCGGGCGATGGCGATCTTCTGGGCCTCGCCGCCGGAGACCTCGATGCCGTCCTCACCGTAGTCCTTGTAGAGCTGGGTGTCCAGCCCCTTGGGGAGGGTCTCCAGCCGGGGGCCGAAGCCTGCGTCTGCCAGAGCCTGTTTCACCCGCTGGGGGTCATAGTCTATAGAGCCCGCCACATTGCTGCCCAGGCTCTGGGAGATCAGCTGGAAATCCTGGAAGACGATGGAGAAAATGCCCATATAGTCGTCATACCGGTATTTCCGAATGTCGATGCCGTTTAGAAGAATTTCCCCCTCCTGAGGGTCGTACAGGCGGCACAAGAGCTTAATAAAGGTGGTCTTGCCGCTGCCGTTTTCCCCGACGATGGCCAGACGTTTGCCGATTTGGAACTTCATGGAAACGTTCCGCAGTGCCCAGGCTTCGCTTCCTGGGTACTTGAAGGAGACGTTTTTGAATTCCACCTGATAGTTCCGGTCCGCCCGCTTTTCCGTGGTCAGACTGCCCTGGTACATGGCGTTGGGCAGGTCCAGGTAGCGGAAGGTGGTTTCCAGGTGCTCGGAGTTGGCCTGCAAACTTCCGTAGGTTTGCAGCAGGCAGAAGATGGCGTTGGCCAGCGCCGTGGCTGCGCCCACATACTGGGTCAGGCTGCCCACATCAAAGGCCCCGGCCCTGGCCTTCAGGCAGGTGAACAGGTAGATAAAGCCGGTGGTGATGGCGCTGCTGCCCAGAGCCAGGGCAGAGCGAATGCCGATGGGGCCACGGGATGCCTGGCCGAATGCGCCATCGTAAGTAAAGGTTTTGTCGGTGCTCAGAAGATTGGAAAGAATGGACTGCTGGTCGTAGATGCGCACATCCAGCCGGGTTTCCTTGCGAATGGGGAAATCCCAGAGGTAGGAGAACAGACGGTTTCCAAACGTGGCATTCCTGGAGAGATTGTTGTTGATCTCCGCAATTTTTCCATAGAGTCTACCTGCGAAGAGGTTGATGCCAATCAGGACTGCAGCAAACAGCAGAAGAAACACGGGACTATTGAGAATTGTCAAAGAACCGGCCGTCTCGGGGACCTTGGAGAGAAACAGACCTACGGTCAGGCTGACGCCTCCAAGCACACCCAGCAGGCCATTGAGAAAGTCCTTATAGACAATGGCTGCGTGCATCAGCCCAAGGCCGCTCCAGTTTTCATTCTGGGCAATTTGTGCCCGCAGGTCCTGGGTCTCCTGCCTGTCCGCATCGGCGTAGTCCATGGAAACGGCCTTTTTGCAGAAGAGAATTTCCTTACGGCCCCAGATATCATCCAGCAGCGTTTCCTCCCGCTCCTTGAAAAAGCCCCGCAAGAGCGTCATCAGGCCGGTGACGATTACCGTCACAATGACCCATTTCCAGAGGACCTCCGGCCTGCGCTGCCCGGACAGTTCCGAAAGAATCCGGGCGGAGAGATACACCGTCACATAGGGCAGCCAGGCGGTCAGAAGGGCTTTGACGGTGACCACGGGGAAAAATTTCGGATTTACCGGGTGCAGCGTTCGGATGGCCCGAAGCTCCATGGCAAGATTGTTTTTTAAGGTCCGTTTTATCTGTTTCATCAGAATTCCCTCCCTTCCTGGTAGTAGCGGCTCTGAACTTCAAAAAGGGCCGCATAGCCGCCGTTTTTGGCCAGCAGCGCTTCATGGGTGCCTTCCTCGGCGATCTGCCCGTGGTCCAGGAACAGAATTCGGTCGCAGAACCGGGTGGAGGCCAAGCGATGGGAGATAAACACCGAGGTTTTTCCCTGAGTCATGGCGCTGTATTTTTGGTAGATGTCGTCTTCCGCAATGGGATCGAGAGCGGCGGTGGGCTCGTCCAGCATCAGAATGGGGCCGTTTTTATAGAGGGCTCTTGCCAGCATGAGCCGCTGGGTTTGGCCGCCGGAGAAGAGCACGCCGTCCAAATGGACTTCCCGGCCCACGTGGGTGTGAATCTCCTGGGGCAGTGCCCGGATGGCCTGGGAAAGTCCGGCCTTTTCCAGGCAGTCCCAAACCCGTGCTTCGTCGATTTTCTCGTCGGCCTGGGCGACGTTTTCCGCCACGGTGGTGGAGAGCAGGGCATATTCCTGGAATACGGCGCTGAAAAGGGTGTAATAGGCATCCCGGTCAAAGGTCTTTACGTCCACATCGTTCAGAAAAACCGTCCCCTCCGTGGGGTCGAGCAGACCGCACAAGAGCTTCACCAGGGTCGTTTTGCCTGCACCGTTCAGGCCCACGACGGCCAGCTTTTCTCCGGGGTGCACCGTCAGGCTTAAATCGTGAATGGTGTCCTTGTCTGCTTCCGGGTAGCGGAAGGATACATGGTCCAGCCGCAGGGCGTATTCCTGGGCCTTGGGCACGGCGGCGCCGTACTTACCCCGGAAGGGTTCCGGGTAGTCCAGGAATTCCCGCACCTGGCAGATGTCCAGGCTTTGCTTGTTCAGCTTGCTCAGGCTCCCAAGAATGCCCATAATCCAGGCGGTGAAGGTGGTAGCGGCGGTGAAATACAGCAGGAATTGGGAGACGGGCAGTCCCTCCCGCAGGGTCAGGCCAATCAGATACCAGTAGGCAATGCCGTTGCGCGCAAGGGTCATCAGCACCCCCACCAGATCTACCAGCAGCCGCTTTTTCTCACACCGCAGCAGAAAATCCAGATAGGCGTCGTGAATGCCGTCCAGAAGCGCCTCCATCCAGATTCGCAGGCCGAAAATGCGGATATCCTTGGCAAAGGAAATGGATTCCGCTTTCCCGCGGAGGTAGCTTTTCTTGTTGTAAAACTGGTTTTCTTCGTCCCTATGGGCGTAGTACCAGTTGTCCTTATAGCGGGCGGCGGCGAATTCTCCCAGGCAGGTCAGGGCCATGAAAAGCAGCAGCCATCCGTTCAGGCCGGACAGAATGGTGGTATACAGGATGAGCCCGCCGACGTTGGTCAGCAGGGCGGTCAGCGTGCGGAAAATCTCTTCCGTTGCCTCCCGGTTGCTCTCCGTTGCCTGGTTGGCTTTGCTCAGCAGCTTCTGAAAATCTGCCCGCATGGTATTGGGATAGGCGGTGGTGACGGATTTTTGCAGGATTTTCTGGACGATGGAATCCCGCATCTCCACAAGGCAGAAGGTTCTGACCTCCTCCAAATAGGCCTTGCCCCCCAGGGTGAGAAGCAGCGCCAGGGTGAAAAACAGAATGGTACCCAGAAGATTTTGCAGGGGCGCGTGCTGCTCTACCAGGGAAAGAACCCCCGGGGCAATGTACAGCTGGCTCACGTTTGCAAGCACATCCGCAATGGCTATCAGCAGACAGAAGGTCAGCCCCTGCCGCCGGGTGTTCCAGCCGATGGAGAGCATCCAGCCGACGTTTTGCAGGAGGCTATGGGGCTGTTTTTGTTTTTTTGATTTCATATGGGAAACACCTCTCTTTGCGCCTATCCTATCATAGAATTTCATCCCCGGGGGAATCCGGGGATGAATCGTAGGTTTCGGGGGACGAATTGCACCTATACCTGGGGCAGCAGAATTTCTGTGGTAAACGCCCCGTCCTCGCTGTTCCTACTGATATAGCCGTCTAAGCGCTCTACAATGGCATCGATGCGGACTAGGCCGAAGCCGTGGCCCTCGCCCTTGGTGGTGCGGAAGCGGCCCCCCAGCTTTGGCAGCTTCTTCCCGGCGGTGAAATTCGTAAAGGAGATGTAGAGCTGGGTGTTCTTCATGTCCATGTATACCCGGATGAGCCTTTTGTCCTCCGGCAGGGGCAGGCTTGCCTCAATGGCGTTGTCAAAGAGGTTGCCGATGATGCAGCACAGGTCAATTTCCGAGGACTTGAGCTTCACGGGGATATGGGCGTCGGCTACCACCTGAATGCCCTTGGACTTTGCCAGGGAGATCTTGGAATTCAGAATGGCGTCCGTCATGGCGTTGCCGGTTTTGATGACGGTGTCCACGGTGGTCAAATCCTGATCCAGAAGGTCCAGGTAGTTCCGGATGGCTTCCCAGTCGCCCTTGGCGGCGTAGGCCTTCATAACCTGGATGTGATTCCGGTAGTCATGCCGCCACCCCCGGATCTGCTTATACATATTGTCCACTTCCCGGTAGTGGGTCTCGATCAGCTCCTGCTGGTAGGCCTGCAGCTGCCGGTCCACACGTTTGGAAAAGAATCCCATTTTTTTACCTCATTGCAATGATAGCCCGGTTGACCGCCTCATAGGCCCCCCGGGGCAGGGGAATGGAGTCGCCAACCGAGAGCATGATCGACCCTTTGGTCACCCGGCTGATCTGGGTCAGATTGACAATGGCAGAGCGGCCGACCCGGAAGAACCGCTCGTCCAGCTCCTTTTCCAGCTGGCCCAGGGTCATTTTCACGGTGTAGTCCTGGAGGGCGTGAATGGTGACGTAGTTGCCGCTGACCTCCGCCCAGCGGATGCGGTGGACAGGCAGGCGGACCATCTCCCCGGAAAGCTCCAGGTGCAGCACCTTTTCGTTCTTTTGCAGCTTTTCAGCAGCCCGGTCCAGCACGGAGAAGAGCTTGTTTTCATCCAGGGGCTTCACGAGATAGTGCAGCGCCGCCACCTCGTAGCCCTCGGCGATGTAATCCGAGTAGCCGGTGATGAAAATGATCTGAACGGTGTCGTTGCTTTGCCGCAGCCGTTTGGCCATGGTGACCCCATCCATGCCGCCCATTTCGATGTCCAGCAGCAGAATATCAAAGTCGCTTTCCTCGGCATAGTGGAAGAGAAACCCCTCGGCAGAGGAAAAGGCTTCTATATGTGCCGTGCGATCCCCTTCGGAGGCCCAGCGCCGGACCAGGGAAGCGACATAGTCCCGATCCGCCTGGGAATCGTCACAAATGGCAATTTTGTAGGTCATGCGCGTGACCTCCTTGTGCGTTCATTTTGGCTCCCCTGAAAGGTATAGGGGATGTTGGCTGTTTGCAGCCTACAGACCCTTAATGCATAGCGGGCGCTGTCAGCGAAGCTGACTGAGGGGTTCTGTCTGAAGCTCAGTCGAAGATTTTGGCTGGGTGCCTCCGGCGGGGAGCTTCTTGTCCCGCCAAGAAGCTCCGCAAGAATGCGGCTTAAGGGAGGCGCTGTCGGCAAAGCCGCCCTCCCTTAAGAATCCTTCCCGGCCTCAGAAGAGACACAGTCGGTGCTAGGGCACTTCCGGCGCGGAAAATGCGCCTATCTGGGCACTTTGAGACGGCGTGATCTGGCGTACCCATTGGGTTGGCCTGCTCAGGAGGCTAAGCTCACTCCGGAATTTGCGGATACCGTTCCAGCAGCTGCGCTGCCTGGGCGCGGGTGGCCTCCAGCAGCTCCGCCGTGGAAGACGCCTCTGTTACCAGGTATTCGCCGCTTGCGAAGCACCCCAGCATCCGGTCGTTGATTTCCGGGGCATAGTGGGTGTAGTCCTTGTAGTTGTTCAAATCGGTGACGAACGGTGCATTCTGAAAGTCAAAAATGCGGACATTTTCGTATCCCAGCAGCATTCTTTCCGCATAGGCCTTGAATTCCAGGTAGGTTTCCCCGTTTCCGGCCCCAAAGGCATAGTTCCAGTACAGGGCAGAATAGGGCGGGAAGAAGAAGGTATAGTCTCCCTGGGAAAAATCCAGATGGGTCAGGTATTCCTCGAACCGCTTCTTCATCCGGGCCAGTACGGTTGCCCCGTCAAAGGCGGCATTCTTGGCGGGAGGCGTGTAAAGGGACAGGGTGGCCTCTTCGCCGAAGGTCCAGTCGTCCCGCCAGTCCTCTATGCCGTCAATGCTCATGGCCCGGGTGAGTTTTTCCGGCAGGGAGAGCCCCAGCGCCCTGGCGCCGGACAGGGCGATATCGATGGGGATAAAGCGCATCCAGGTCTCGTAGCCCAGCAGATACCGGTAGTCGTTCCAGGGGTTGTCATCCATCAGGTAGTCGGGAAACCGGTCCATGTCGTCCCATTTTTCCGGGGCGAAGAGATATTGGTCCAGGCAGATATAGTAGTGCTTTGCCTTGCCAAGCTCACCTATTTTGTCCGTGAGCTTCTGAATCTCCGTCAGGCTGATGGCCCCGGTGGTGATTTTCAGAGGCTTGCCCCCCAGGGTGTCCCGGAAGCGCTGCATGTCCGTATTCTGGATCATGGAGGAGCCGATGAGCACCGTATCATAGTCGTAATTCTTGATAAGCCCCGGGGTGACCAGCCGGGAATTCAGCAGGTATTGGTTGTCCCGCACCCGGTAGAGCATATAGGGGTCAATGCACCAGGTGCACAGGCACATCAGCATCACCAGTGCCATCGTCAGTGCCAGCAGCCGCAGCAGCCATTTTTTTGCCATAGCCAGCTCCTTAGAAATTGAAATAGATAAAGACGCTCTCCCGGGACAGATGCACCAGGGCAATGCAGAAGAGAATTGCCGTTGCCCACAGCGCGCCCTTGCGGCAGGTGAATTCCGTAAGCATCTGGCAGCTGTTTTTGCACCGGAAGCAGATCACCGCCAAGGCTGCCAGAATGCCCACAACATAGATTGCGTTCAGCAGATTCGGAACGCCCACAAAGCCGTCCACGGCCAGCGTTCCAACCTGGGCGAAGGCAAGGTTGGAAAAGTTCACCATGCCCCGGTAGACCGTGGCGGCGCTTTGGAAGCTCTCCGCCCGGAACAGCACCCATAGGGCATTGACGATCAGAAAGGTGCAGCCCACCCGAACCCAGTGGGGCACCCTGGAAAGGGGCTTGGAGAATACCCGTTCCAAAGCGTTGAAAAGCCCGTGCAGCGCACCCCACAGCACGAAGGTCCAGGCAGCCCCGTGCCACAGGCCGCTGACCAGGAAGGTGATGAGCAGATTCCGATAGGTGCGGAGCTTGCCTGCCCGGCTGCCCCCCAGGGGAAAATAGACATAGCTTTGCAGGGCGCGGCCTAAGGTGATGTGCCATCTGCGCCAGAAGACGCCGATGCTCTCAGACCGGTAGGGGGAGCGGAAATTGAAGGGAATGTCGATATTGAAGAGCTTCCCCAGGCCCACGGCCATATCGGAATAGCCGCTGAAATCGAAATAGACCTGGAAGGTATAGGACAGGGCCGTGGCCCAGGCGGCGCAGAAGCCCAGGCTGGCTGCCCCAAAGCCCGTGTCCACAAACAGGGCCAGAGTGTCTGCAATTACGGCCTTTTTAAATAGGCCAACGGTGAAGATGTAGGCCCCCGCCGCTGCATTGTCCCAGTTCCAGTACCGCCGCCGGGGGTCTTTGAACTGGGGGATCATCTCGCTGTAGAGCACGATCGGCCCCGCCACCAGCTGGGGGAAGAAGAGCACGAAGATGCAGTAGTCGTCAAAGCGCTCCAGGCATTCCTCGCCTTTCCGAATGGAGACCAGGAAGGACAGCTGCTGGAAGGTAAAAAAGCTGATGCCCAGGGGCAGGGCAATGTGCTTGAGCAGGAACGAGGTATGGAACAGGGCATTGATGTTTTCAACGAAAAAGTCCCGGTACTTGAAGTAGCCCAGCAGGCCCACATTGAAGAGTATCCCCAGCCAGAAGCACACCGTCTGAAATCTCCCCTTGCCCCCGGAGATACAGGCGGCCAGAAGATAGTTTACAAAGATGGAGACAACGATGATCAAAAGGTAGCTGGGGTTAAAATACCCATAGAAAAACAGCGAGGCTCCGATGAGGAACAGCCGCTGATAGATGGGTTCTTTCAGACCCGAGAGCAGATAGTACCCCAGCAGCACCAGGGGCAGAAAGGCGAAGAGAAAGATATAGGATGAAAATACCATGGTATCACCTGTGCAGATAGGATAGCCGCTGCTTTTGGGCAGCATCGGCTTTGGGAATGCCGTCCCGGCAGAAAAGACCGTAGAGGGTATTGCAGCGCTGCTCCAGAGCGGCATAGCTGCTTTCCTCCTGCCAGCCAAGATTTTTGCAGAAATCGCTGCCCTTTAAAAGGCTGCGGCCAACGTCGTCAAAGGCCAGAATCCGGGCGTAGGGGGCGGGGGCGGCAAGGTCCTCTTGGGTCAGCCCCAGAAATGCGCACAGCACCATCCGGTCTAACCGGGAGCGGGTGTAGCGCTTGGTTTTTACCCGGGTGAGGATGTCCTCCAGGCAGCCCTCTTCCCGGCTGGCGTGCATCAGCCGCCGCCAGAGCCCCTCGGAGCCATAGGGCAGGGCCTCAAATTCCCCGTCCGTCATGGTGCGCAGCCTGGCCAGAATGGCCCGCTCCCCGGCGGCGAGGGTGTACACGGGGGCGCTTTCGAAGCAGGGGGCGGCCTCCGGCGGCACGAAGCCCAGCCAGTCCGTTCCCGAGGCGATGCACCGCCGCAGAGCCGTGGCGGAGGGGTTTTCTGCGTCCGGCGTTTCCGCGTGGTAGCTGCCCCGGCGGGTCACGGGGAAGGGGAGAAGAGAACTGCCCTGGGCGAGAATGGCCTTGCAGTATTCCGTGGCAAGAATGTCGTTGGGCTGCTCCAGAAGGGTGCCCGGAATGCCCAGGGCCTCCAGGGCCTGCTGCCTTGCGGCGGGGAAGCTGATTCCCGCAGAAAGCTGCTGCCGCAGCTGCTCCGAAAAGCCGGGGCAGAGCAGAGCCTGGGCCGTGCCCATGAGCGCGTCTGAATTTCCGGACTCCGTGCCAAAGCACAGGTAGTCGCACAGCGGGCTCAGAATGGCAACCCCGGCGGAGGCGAACCCCTCTGCCGAGGAAAGGCTTGCCGTCACCGGCAGCTCCAGCACCAGGTCCGCGCCGCTGAAGATGGCAGCCCTGGCCCGGACTTCCCGGTCGAAAACCGCAGGAGCGCCCCGCTGAACGTAATTTCCGCTCATGAGGCACACAATGGCCGCATCCGTCCCAAACCGCTGCCGTATTTCCGAAAATTGCTTCCGGTGGCCCCTGTGAAAGGGGTTGTATTCGCAGATTATGCCGACGATCGCCAAAGTTTTTCCTCCAAAAGCAAAAATTTTTCAGATAGGGCTTGAGAAAATGGGAAAGATGGAATATAATAGCATCGATATTGTATCACAGATCAATGAAAAAGAAAACAATATTTTTAGGAGGAGATTCCAATGAACGTTTTGATTATCAACGCCGGCAGTTCTTCCCTGAAGTACCAGCTGATGAACCCCGAGACCGGGGACGTCGCTGCCAAGGGCCTGTGCGAGCGTATCTACATTGACGGCCGTCTGACCCACAAGGTGGGCGACAAGAAGGTTGTCAAGGACATTCCCATGCCCACCCATTCCGAGGCCATTGCCGCGGTGCTGGACATCCTGGTTGACCCTGTTGACGGCGTGATCAAGTCCGTTGACGAGATCGATGCCGTGGGCCACCGCGTGCTGCACGGCGGCATGGAGTTCTCCGACTCCTGCATCATCAACGACCAGGTCATCAAGGCCATCGAGAAGTGCATCCCTCTGGGACCTCTGCACAACCCCGCAAACCTGATGGGCATCCGTGCCTGCCAGGCTGTTATGCCCAATACCCCTCAGGTCGCCGTGTTCGACACCGCCTTCCATATGACCATGCCCCCCAAGGCCTACCGCTACGCCATTCCCAAGGAATACTACGAGAATGACGACATCCGCCGCTACGGCTTCCACGGCACTTCCCATAAGTACGTGGCAAAGCGCACCGCCGAGCTGGTTGGCAAGAAGAACTTCAAGATGGTCAACTGCCATCTGGGCAACGGCTCCTCTCTGTCCGCCATCAAGGACGGCAAGTGCATGGATACCTCCATGGGCCTGAGCCCTCTGGCCGGTGTGCCCATGGGCACCCGCTCCGGCGACATCGACGCCTGCGTGGTGCAGTTCATCTGCAACAAGTACGGTATGAGCGTGGATGATTGCCTGACCATGCTGAACAAGAAGTCCGGTATGCTGGCCCTGTCCGGCGTGTCCTCCGACTTCCGTGACCTGGGCGAGGGCGCAGACAAGGGCAACGAGGATTGCAAGCTGGCTCTTGAGAAGTTCGCTTACGAAGTGGCCAAGTACGTCGGCGCTTACGCTGCCGCTCTGAAGGGCATCGATGTGCTGACCTTCACCGCCGGTGTAGGCGAGAACGACGGCCTGGTCCGCGCCATGGTCTGCGACTACCTGGGCTTCATGGGCGTCAAGCTGGATGCCGAGCTGAACAAGTGCCGCGGCAAGGAGATGGTCATCTCCACCCCCGACTCCAAGGTTCAGGTCTGGGTTGTTCCCACCAACGAAGAGCTGATGATCGCTCAGGACACCGCTGAGCTGGTCAACGCTGCCAAGAAGTAAATAGCAAGCCAAAGGGGCTGTTAGAGAAGTATGTCGCTGCGAGCCAGTGACCGATGTCACTGGCGTGGCAGCCCCCCGGTTGAATGAAAATAGCTTGGTTTTACTACCAAGATGTTCAAAAATCCGGGGGATTGCCACACCAGCGTGCGCGCTGGTTCGCAATGACAGTGCGTTTTCTAACAGCCCTTTTTCCGTTATCATTCATCAAAGAAAGGAAGACCAACATGGAACCAGTCGAGAAGCGCTTTCTGCGCTATGTAAGCTATGAAACCACCTCGGACGAATCTTCGGAAGACTGCCCCTCCACGGCCAATCAGAAGGTCCTGGGTGCCGCTATTGTAGAGGAGATGCTTGCCATGGGCATTCAGGATGCCCGCATGGACGAAAACGGCTATGTCTACGGCACCGTCCCCGGAGACCCCAGCCTTCCCACCATCGGTCTCATCGCCCACATGGACACCGCCCCCGATGCCAGCGGCGCGGACATCCAGGCCAGAATCGTGGAGTACACCGGGGGAGACATCCTCCTGAACGGGGAAAAGGGCATTTATCTCCGGGAAACCGACTATGCGTCCCTGAAACGCAATCACGGCAAGCACCTGATCGTCACCGACGGCACCACCCTTCTGGGGGCGGACGACAAGGCCGGCGTGGCGGAGATCCTCACCGCTGCGGAAATCCTGCTGACCCAGGGCGGCAAGCACGCCACCCTGAAAATCGGCTTCACCCCCGATGAGGAGATCGGCCGGGGGGCAGACAAGTTTGATGTCCGGGGCTTTGGCGCGGACTATGCCTATACCGCCGACGGCGGCACGGTGGGGGAGATCGAGTACGGGAACTTCAACGCCGCCTCTGCCTGCGTGACCTTCCACGGCCTGAACATCCACCCCGGCTCCGCCAAGGACAAGATGGTCAACTCCCAGTATATCGCCATGGAGTACCAGAGTCTGCTGCCCGCCGCCCAGAAGCCGGAGTATACGGAAGGGTATGAGGGCTTCATCCATCTGACCGATATGCGGGGCGAGGTGGAGAACAGCCAGCTGCGCTATATCATCCGGGACCACGATATGGCCAAATTCCAGGAGAAGAAGCGCCTGATGACTGCTGCCGCGGACTTCCTCAACCACAAGTACGGCCCGGGCACGGTGGAAATAGCCCTGCGGGACAGCTACTTCAACATGCGCGAGAAGATCGAGCCCTGCATGGAGATCGTGGACCGGGCGAAGAGGGCCATGGCCCTTGCGGGCATGGAGCCGAAGGAGGTCCCCGTCCGGGGCGGCACCGACGGCGCGCGGCTTTCCTACGAGGGCCTGCCCTGTCCCAACCTCTGCACCGGCGGCGAGAATTACCACGGCCGCTTTGAGTATATCCCCGTAGAGGATATGGAGCAGTGCGTAAAGATGCTGGTGAATATTCTCAGAATGCAGTAAAAAATGTGGGGCTGTTAGAAAACGCTCTGTCATTGCGAACCAGCGCGCACGCTGGTGTGGCAATCCCCCGGATTTTCAAACATCTTGGCCGTAAAACCAAGCTGTTTCCATCCAACCGGGGGGCTGCCACACCAGTGACGTCGGTCACTGGTTCGCAGCGACATACTTTTCTAACAGCCCCATTGCTGTTTTTCGCGCTTATACGTACCCGTACATCCCCCGGATGCTGACCTCGCCGCTGCTGACGGCCTCGGTGTGGCCGTCGTCAAAGCGGACCGTGAGATCGCCGTTCTCTCCGATGTCCAGGGCTGTGCCGTGACGAATTTCCTCCCCACGGACTACGGAGATGTGCTGCCCCAATGTCACGCAGTCCCGGCGGTACCGGGCAAGGATGGCTTCCTTGCCGGTGAGAAGATTTCTGTCCATCTTGGCCAGGGCCTCCATCATGGCGGCGGCAACTCTGGGGCGGTCGATTGCCTTCCCCGTGACCATGGCGAGAGACCCGGCCCGGTCCCGGAGCTCCTCCGGGAAGTCCTCCGGACGCTGGCAGCAGTTGACCCCGATACCGATGACCACGCAGAGCTTCCCGTTCGTATCATTCAACAGCTCCACCAGAATGCCGGAGAGCTTCCGTTTCTCCCAGACCAGATCGTTGGTCCATTTGATGCCGGGGCGGAATCCGGCGGAGGCCTCCACGGCGTCGCACATGGCGGCGCCCACGGCGCAGGTCAGGTGCATGAGCTGTTCCTGGGGGCATTCCGGCCGCAGCAGCATACTCAGGTAAATGCCCACGCCCCCGGGAGACTGGAAGCTGCGGCCCAGCCGCCCCTTGCCCCCGGTCTGGCAGTCCGCCACGGCAACGGTGCCGTGGGGCGCGCCCAGAAGGGCCTGCCGCTTCAGAAAATTATTGGTGGAATCGATGGTATCGAAGTAGTGGAAGCGGTCCGCCCAGGGGTAGTCCGGGGAGAGGGCCCCACGAATTGCCTGTTCCATGTCAGTCCATGTCCTTTACAATTTCCGCAGGCGCTTCGTCCAGAACCTCCGGGTGCTGGATGAGGCGCTTGTAGTATTTTAAGAAGGCGGCGTAATAGAAGCCGTCTACGGTCCGCTCGTCCAGGGTGAACCGGAAGTCTATGTATTTCCGCTGGACCACGGTGCCGTCCTCCTGGAGCTCCAGGGCTCTGCGCTTGCAGCCGAAGGAGCCAAAGACCGGCAGGTTGCCGAAATCATACAGGTGGTGATACACCGGCGGGATGCCCAGAGAGCCCATGGAGGTGAAGAAGATGCTGCCGTGGAAGGGGCTGACCTCCAGCAGGAATTTGGGCAAAAGCCCGAAATAATCCAGGGTTTTCAGGAACCACACAAAAAATTTCAGCACCACGCCGGGAATCATGGTCAGGGCATAGGCTGTGTTGTCCACGCCTGCGTCCAGAGGGGTGTTTTTTACTTTGACAATGGCGTCGTTCATTTTCTTGTAGACGTCGTAAACCGTGTCCCTGGGGCTCAGGTGGAGCTTGATCTCCGTCTCCGCGCCATCGGTGGTCATGTCCTTTTTGATGGTCATGCAGAACTGGATATCTTCGCCCCGGGAGTAGATCTTTTGCCCGGCGATGAACCGGTTCACGCCGGGATATTTGGCAACGCCTCTGCAATAGGCGGTCAGGAAGACGTGCATGATGCCGAAGTTCGTCAGCCCCTCCCGGCGCTTCTGGCGGATGTAGCGGTCCACATTGGTGATCTCAAAGGCCTCCTCAAAGAGATTGGAGGAGCCGTTGCGGTTGACCATGATGTAGGGAATGATGTAGTTGACGGGGGGCAGGGAGCGGATGCGCCGCCCGTCCACCCGGTCGCCCCAGGTGGGGTGGTATTCTCCCGCCGGGTCGATGCGGATGGCGAAGATCAGCACGGTTGCCCCCAGAAAGAGCAGCGTGTTGGGCAGCAGCTGGATGACGGCGGGCCAATCCTGCAGGAAAATGGCCTGCCGGTTATAGTAGAGGATGGTGGCCAGGGGGAAGAGCATTACGGGGAACAGCAGCCACGCCCGGTGCAGCCGTGCGCCGGAGGTGATGTCCGTATAGATGAGGCCGAAGCAGATCAGGGCCAGCCAGCTCAGGGCAATGAGCATCCGCCCCTGGAGGTTGTGCATGACCCACACAGCGGAAAACAGCACATAGAGCCACACGGGGATGGCGGTCTTATAGAACTGCTCCCGGCCTTTGCAGAGGGTGATGAGCATATAGAGCACCGTTGCCGCCACAGGCAGCCCCATCTGGAGCCACAGGCTGGTGTAGATGGGCATATGGTGGAGGCCGTACAGCACGGTCCGGCTGATGGCCGACCCGGCCAGACACACTGCCATGAGCCAGGCCCAGCCGTTTTTGGGGTTGACGTAAAAATGAATGTTTTTATTCATGGGGGTATACTCCTATCGATCCAGGGATTTCTTCAGCGCCGCCATGTGGGCCGGGGTGGTGCCGCAGCAGCCGCCAAGGAAAGAAGCGCCGTTTTCATAGCAGGCCTTGACGATCCGGGCAAAGGGCTCCGGCTCCAGCTTGTATTCGGCCTGCCCCTTTTCGTTGATGATGGGATTGCCTGCGTTGGGCTTGCAGATCAGCGGCAGCTTGGTAAACCGCCGCAGCTTGCTCACCAGGTGGGGGACCATGCCGTCTGCCGCCACGCAGTTGAAGCCCACGGCAGCGGCGCCCCAGTTCTCCAGCTGCCCCATCAGCGGCCCTGCATCGTGGCCGCTGTAGAGGAAACCGCCGGACTGCATGGAATAGGTGATCATGGTGGCCCCGGCTCCCTCCAGCTCCGCAGCGGTGAGGATGGCCTCGGCTTCCTGGGGGTAGAGCAGGGTCTCGCCCACCAGCAGGTCTGCGCCGCCGTCGATGAGGCCCCGGATCTGGCGGCGGTAGTTCTCCACCAGCAGGTCAAAGTTGTCCGTATCCCAGCTGTCGCAGAAGGCGGCCAGGGTGGCAATGTCGCCTGCGATCAGGCAGCCCGGGGCGGCGGAACGGCTCAGAGCGATGAGCTGGGCATTGATGGCCTCGGTGTGGTTTTCCAGGCCGATTTTCCGGAGGGCAATGGGCTGGGCCTGGAAGGTGGGGGCATAGATGATTCTGGAGCCCGCCTTGGCATAGCCCCGCTGGAGCTCCACCAGGACCTCGGGGTTGCGCAGAATCCATTCCTCCGTGGCGCAGTCCCGGGGCATTCCCTTGGCGCGCAGGTAAGAGCCGGTGGCCCCGTCCAGCAGGCAAGGCCCCTGGGCCAGCAGATCGGAAAAATTATCCTTTGTCAGCATAAAGATTTTACCTCAGTTTTCAGATGATGGGTATATTATATAGGAAGTGGGTAAGAATTGCAATACCGTTGACCTTTTTCATAAAACCTGCTATAATAGGGAAAATTTTTTCAGAAAGGAAGCTTTTACCGTGAAAAAAACCGTACTGCGGGAATATGCCCGCTTGATCGTCCGCTGCGGCGTCAATGTTCAGAAGGGCCAGGAGGTCATCGTCTATGCGGACCTGGACCAGCCGGAGTTTGTCCGGATGGTGGTGGAGGAGGCCTATAAGGCCAAGGCCAAAAAGGTTACCGTGGAGTGGAGCTATCAGCCCCTGACCAAGGTCCATACCCGCTATCGCTCCGTCACCACCATGGGCACCGTGGAGGAGTGGCAGAAGGCCAAGTATCAGCACGAGGTGGACGTAGTGCCCTGCCGCATCCATCTGATGTCCGAAGATCCCGACGGCCTGAAGGGCATCAATATGGAGAAGGTCACCAAGGCCCGCCGCATGAGCTACCCCATCATCAAGCCCTATCAGGACCAGCTGGAGAACCGCCAGCAGTGGTGCATTGCCGCCGTCCCCGGTGCAGCCTGGGCCAAGAAGGTCTTCCCCGGCGAGCGCACCGGCACCGCCATGGAAAAGCTCTGGGAGGCCATCCTCTTCACCTCCCGGGTCACCGATGACCCCGAGAAGGCCTGGGCAGACCACGACAAGGACCTGCAGGCGCGCTGCGACTACCTGAACAGCCTGGGCATCCGCTCCCTGCACTACACCGCCGACAACGGCACGGACTTCACCGTGGGGCTCATTCCCGAGGGCCGCTTCTGCGGCGGCGGAGAGACGGCCCGCACCGGCATCTTCTTCAACCCCAATATCCCCACGGAGGAGTGCTTTGTCTCCCCCAGAAGAGGCCAGGCCGAGGGCATTGTCTATGCCACCAAGCCCCTGAGCTATCGGGGCCAGCTGATCGAGGGCTTCTCCATCCGCTTTGCCGGCGGCAAGGCCGTGGAGGTCCACGCCGAGAAGGGCGAGGACCTGCTCAAGGCCATGATCTCCATGGACGAGGGTGCTGCCTACCTGGGCGAGTGCGCCCTGGTGCCCCAGGCCAGCCCCATTGCCGAGAGCGGCCTGCTGTTCTACAACACCCTGTTCGATGAGAATGCCGCCTGCCACCTGGCCCTGGGCATGGGCTTCCCGGATACCATTGCGGACTTCCAGAATAAGACATTGGAGGAGTGCCGCAGCCTGGGCATCAACGATTCCATGATCCACGAGGACTTCATGATCGGCTGCGACAGCATGACCATCGACGCCCTCTGCGCCGACGGCTCCACCAAGCCCATCTTTCGGAACGGGAACTGGGCGTTCTAAAAAGCCGCTCCGTCAAACCTTCCCCTCCGGAGGGGAAGCTCTTTGGCTCCCCTGCAAGGGGAGCTGGCTCGGCGCAGCCGAGACTGAGGGGTTCCGGCTTGGCATGTAGGCCAAGCCTCGCCGGAGGCGAAATACCGGGCTTAGCGTTCAGAAAAGCCGGAACCCCTCCGGCCTGCGGCCACCTCCCCTTTCAGGGGAGGCAAAGTGCCTTTTCACCAACCGCTCCCGCCCGGAACGCCCCTCCTCCGGAAAAATAATTTTTCAAAAAACAAAAATAATGCTTGCAATTTCCTTGCGTGTATGATATTATACCTAGGCGATTCAAGATTGCTAAGGACATTTATGCCCTTTAACTGATATGAAAGAGGTGAAAGAAATGAAGGAAGGTATCCATCCTAACTACGAACAGACCACCATCCGCTGTGCCTGTGGTAACGTCATCGCGACCGGTTCTACCAAGAAGGACATTCGCGTTGAAATCTGCTCCAAGTGCCACCCTTTCTATACCGGCAAGCAGAAGCTGGTTGACACCGGTGGACGTGTTGATCGCTTCAACAAGCGTTTCGGCCTGAAGTAAGAGATCCAATTACCCGCACTACGTTGGTAGTGCGGGTTTTTTGCATTTTCCGGTTGCCTGCACGGGGGAGAGTATGGTATAGTTATAGCAAAGAAGGGGCTCCCCTGAAAGGTATAGAGACTGTTGCCGCTTGCGGCTTACAGCCTCTTAATGCAAAGCTGGAGCTGTCAGCGCAGCTGACTGAGGGGTTCTGTGAAAATGCTGAGGCTTGAGACAAAACCCCTCCGGCCCTGCGGGCCACCTCCCCTTTCAGGGGAGGCAATCAATGGAGGAACATATGGAAGAAAATTTTGAAAGCAAGCAGGAGCGGGCGGTGCTGGTTGGGCTGAACGCCGCCTGCTTTACCAAGGAGCAGACCGCCACAGAGGAGAGCTTGGAAGAGCTGGAGGCCCTGCTGGAAACCGCAGGCGGCTTCTGCACCGGCAAGATGCTGCAAAACCGGCCCAATCCAGACCCCCACAGCTTCATCGGCGAGGGCAAGGCCCAGGAGGTCCGCATGCTGGCGGAGGCCACGGCGTCTACCATGGTCATCTTCGACAACGAGCTTTCCCCGGGAAATATCCGGGCCTTGGAGGAGATCATCGGCCTGACGGTGCTGGACCGCAGCGCCCTGATCATGGACATCTTCGCCCAGCGGGCCAAGACCAAGGAGGGCCGCCTCCAGGTGGAGTTGGCCCAGTATAAGTATCTCCTGCCAAGGCTCTCCGGCATGGGCAAGAGCCTGTCCCGGCAGGGCGGCGGCATCGGCACCCGCGGCCCCGGCGAAACCAAGCTGGAGAGCGACCGGCGGCACATCCGGGAGCGGATCACCCGGCTGGAATCGGAGCTCGCCCAGGTCCGCCAGGTCCGGGGCGTCCAGCGGGAGCGCCGGAGGAAGAATTCCGTGCCGGTGGTGGCCATTGTGGGCTATACCAACGCGGGAAAATCCACCCTTTTGAATCAGCTCACCGGTGCGGGCATCCCCGCCAACAACCGGCTGTTCGATACCCTGGATACCACCTCCCGGCTGCTGAAGGTCTCGGACAATCTGGATGTGATCCTGTCCGATACCGTGGGCTTCATCGCCAAGCTGCCCCACCACCTGGTGGATGCCTTCCGGGCAACCCTGGAGGAGCTGGAGTATGCGGACCTGCTGCTCCACGTCATCGACTCCGCCGACCCCAACCGGCAGGAGCACATCGCCGTTGTGGATAAGCTCATCACCACCCTGGCCAAGCCCGGCACCCCGGTGCTCTACTGCTATAATAAGGCGGACCTGGTGAGCCGGGAGGACATCCCCCTGGGGGAGAACACCGTGGCCGTATCCGCCGCCAAGGGCGTGGGCATGGAGGCGCTGCTCCAAAGAATCGAGGAAATGCTGGGCCATGCCCGCCATCATGTGGTTCTCTGCCTGCCCTATTCCATGGGCGGCCAGGTGGATGCGCTCCACAGCGGGGCCAAGGTGAACAGCGTGGACTATACCGCGGGCGGCATCGAAATTGACGCGGTGCTGGACGATATCCTCTATGGAAGGCTCCGGGAGTACGTGACAAAGGAGATTTGAGCCGTGGAAGAGTATCTTGTGCCCACCGGCTTCGGAGAAGACGAATTCATTGAAAAGAAGTCCCGCTTCATCGGCCGCCTCTGGCCTGCGGAGACGGAGGAGGAGGCCCTGGCGAAGATCCAGGAGATGAAAAAGCAGCACTACGATGCCACCCACAATTGCTGGGCCTATATCATCCGGGACGGGGCTGTCCGCTTCTCCGACGACGGGGAGCCCGGCGGCACCGCGGGAATGCCCATGCTCCAGGTTTTGCAGCGGGAGGGGCTATTCAACGTGGTCTGCGTGGTCACCCGGTACTTCGGCGGCATTCTGCTGGGGGCCGGTGGCCTGGTCCGGGCCTATACCAAGGGGGCCAAGATCGCCGTGGACGCGGCGGGCAAATCCATGAAGCGGGTATGGACGGTGCTGTATCTGCCCTGTCCCTATTCCTGGTATGAGCGGGTGAAGCTGGAAACGGAAAGCTTCGGCGGCATCATCCGCAGCACGGACTTCGGCTCCGAGGTGGAGCTGGAGCTGCTGTTCCCGGAGGCCAAGGCCCCGGAATTTTTGGAAAAGCTCACGGACATGACCGCCGGAACCGTGGAGGCCATGGAGACCGGCGCGGAATACCGGGCGTTCCCAATATAAGGAAGGCATTGCGCACCGGCGCGATACCCCGGGGGGATTCTCCGGATCATCATACATCGCAGACAGCTTTGAATAAGGAGTGATTTCCATGACGGTACGGGAAGAACTGGAGCGTTTGGAGCATCGGCGGCTGAACCCCTTGGCGGCCTTTTCGGACAGATCCACAGGCCGCCCCAGGCCGGAGCCGGAGCGGGAGGAGGATGTGCGCACCTGCTTCCAGCGGGATACGGACCGCATTGTCCACAGCAAGGCCTTCCGGCGGCTCATGCACAAGACCCAGGTGTTCCTGAACCCGGAGGGGGACCACTACCGCACCCGCATGACCCATACCCTGGAGGTCACCCGCATTGCCAAGACCGTTACGAGAGCCTTAGGGCTCAACGAGGACCTGGCCGAGGCCATCGCCATGGGCCACGACCTGGGCCACACCCCCTTCGGCCACGCGGGGGAGGCCGCCCTGACGGAATGCTGGGGCCGGCCCTTCCGGCACAATGAGCAGAGCCTGCGGGTGGTGGATATGCTGGAAAAGGACGGCCAGGGCCTGAACCTGTGCAACGAGGTCCGGGAGGGCATTGTGGGCCACACCGGCCCCGTGATCCCGAAAACCCTGGAGGGCCAGATCGTCCGCCGGGCGGACCAGATCGCCTACGTCAATCACGACATTGACGATGCCATCCGGGCGGGCATTCTGACGGCTGAGGACATCCCACGAGACATTGCCGCCATTCTGGGGGAGAACCAGCGGGACCGGATCAACACCCTGGTCTGCGACATGATCTTCACCTCCCGGGAGGCGGGGAGCATCTGCATGACCCAGGAGATTCAAAAGGCCCTGGCGGATCTGCGCAGCTTCATGTTTGCGCGGGTCTATCACAACCCCGTGGCCAAGGGGGAGGAGAGCAAGGCCAAGGATATGCTGCAAATGCTGTTTCGGTTTTATGTGGACCATCCGGAGCAGCTCCCGGCGGATTTCCAGCCCCAGCTGTCCTTCGACGGCCTGGGCCGCACGGTCTGCGACTATATCGCAGGCATGACGGACAACTACGCCATCGAAAAATTCAACGAGATTTTTGTGCCCTCCGGCTGGAATGTCCGGGGATAATATGCTATAATACAATTTCAAAAAGAGAGAGGAGGGGAGCGCCAATGCCGTTTCCACCGGCATTTCTGGATGAGCTTGCCGCCAGAAACCCAATTGAAGAGGTCGTGGGCCAGTACGTCAATCTGAAGCGTTCCGGCTCCAATCTGTTTGGCCTCTGCCCCTTCCATGGGGAGAAAACGCCCTCCTTTTCCGTAGCGCCGGACAAGGGGATCTACTATTGCTTCGGCTGCCACAAGGGCGGCGGGGTCATCAATTTCGAGATGGAGATCGAGGGCCTGAGCTACCCGGATGCCGTCCGCGCCCTGGCCCAAAGAGTGGGCATGGAGGTGCCGGAGGACGAGGAATACCAGAGCCGCTACCGGAAGCAGGAGCGGCTGTGGGCGCTGTCCAAGGAGGCCGCCCGGTTTTTCGTCAGCCAGCTCTATGCCCCCGCCGGGGCGGAGGGCCTGCGCTATGCCGAGAGCCGGGGCATGTCCAAGGGAACGCTGACCCGGTTCGGCATCGGCTTCGCCCCCAACAGCTGGGACAGCCTCTGCAAAGCCATGCGGGCCAAGGGCTATACGGATGAGGAGCTGCAAGGTGCGGGCCTGGTATCGGTCTCTCAGAAGAACGGGAATCTTTACGACCGGTTCCGCAACCGGCTCATGTTCCCCATCATCGATGTCCGGGGCAACGTCATCGGCTTCGGCGGCCGTGTCATGGACAATTCCACGCCGAAATACCTAAATTCCCCGGAAACGGAGATTTTTAACAAGCGGAAGAACCTGTTTGCCCTGAATGCGGCGAAGAAGTCCAAGCTGGGCTATCTGATCCTGGTGGAGGGCTATATGGACGCCATCGCCCTGCACCAGTACGGCTTCGACTGCGCCGTGGCCTCTCTGGGCACCTCCCTGACCGAGGAGCATGCGACTCTGCTCTCCCGCTATACCGAGCAGGTGGTGCTCATCTACGACGGCGACGAGGCCGGGCAGAACGCCACCAAGCGGGCCATCCCCATGCTGGAAAAGGCGGGGTTACAGGTAAAGGTCCTGCAAATGCGGGACGCCAAAGACCCGGACGAATTCCTGAAAAAGTTCGGTGCGGACCGGTTTAGGCTCCTTCTGGAGGAGTCCTCCAACCGGGTGGAATACCAGCTGCGCGCCATTCAGAAGAAATACGATCTAAGCGTGGACGAGGACCGGGTGAAATTCATCGGCGAGGCCGCAGAGCTGGTCAGCAGCCTTGGGAGCGCCGTCCAGCGGGAGATCTACGGAAACCGGGTGGCGGAAGCGGGGAAAATCTCCCCCGAGGCCATGAAGATCGAGGTGGGCAAGGCCTACAAGCGCCGCATGAATCGGGAGAAGCGGAAGCAGGAGCGCATCGAACTGGCCCCTGCCGTGGCGGCTCAGCCCAAGAGCCGCACCATCCACTATGACAATGTGAAATCCGCCAAGGCAGAGGAGATCGTCCTGGCCCAATGCCTGACAGACCCCGCCATGATGGACGAGACCGAGAATCTAAGGCCGGAGGAATTCTCCTCTCCCTTGCTGGGCCGGGTATTCGACCAGCTGCGGCAGCAGAGCCGCCAGGGCCTGGCCCCCGGCATTGCGGGGCTGACGGACTTTACGGGGGAGGAAATGGCCCACATTGCCGGGATTTTGCAGCGAAACCCCGGCCCGGTCTCCGAACAGGCCCTTCACGACAGCATCCAGGTGATCCGGCAGCTGCACGATTTCAAGTCGGCCAGCACCGACGGCACCAATGACACGCTGATGGAATTTTACCGGAAAATACAGGAAAGCAAAGGGATCAAAGCATGACAGAGACGACAGAGAAAGACACCGCCATCCCCGTTCCCAAGGATGAGGACGATATCCGGCAGTACCTCCGGGAAATTCGGCAGATCCCCCGGCTGACCCCGGAGGAGGAGCGGGAGCTTGCCCGCCGCTGCGCCCAGGGAGACGAGGAGGCCATCCGAAAGATGGTCAATGCCAATCTGCGCCTGGTGGTGTCCGTGGCCAAGGAGTATTCCGGCCGGGGCGTGCCCCTGATGGACCTGATCCAGGAGGGCAGCATCGGCCTGCTGGCAGCCGCCCGGAAGTTTGACTACACCCGGGACCTTCGCTTTTCCACCTATGCCACCAAATGGATTCGCCAGGGCGTGACCCGGTGCCTGCTGAACCATGCGGGGGCCATCCGCGTCCCGGTCCATACGGCGGAGCGGATGCGCAAGGTCCAGGCGGCCCAGGCGGTGCTGCGCCAGGAGCAGGGCACGGAGCCCACGGCGGAGGAAATCGCCGCCCGGGTGGATATGCCCAGGGAGAAGGTGGCGCAGCTTTTGCAGCTTTCCCCGGATGTCTGCTCTCTGGACGTGCCTGTGGGGGACGAGGACAAGAGCAGCTTCGGCAATCTCTTAGAGGACCTGGAGGCCCCCCAGCCCCAGGAGGAGCTGGTCCGCAAGGAGCTGAACGACGCCATCGACCGCCTGCTCTCCAATCTGACCGAGCGGCAGCGGACCATTCTGCGGCTGCATTTCGGCATGGAGGACGGCGTCTGCCACTCCCTGGAGGAGATCGGCCAGAAGCTGGGCATCTCCAAGGAGCGGGTGCGCCAGGTGGAAAAACAGGCCATGGACAAGCTCCAGGCCCTGGGCACAAGCATGGGATTGGAGGATTTTCTGGAATGAATACATTGGATTTTTCCTTTGACGACAGCCCCTGGGAGCGGTTCCTGGCGGGCAGGCAGCCGGGGGATACGGTAAACGCCGCCCACTTCCTGACCCTGCTGGAGCAGGAGACGGAGGAGGCCGTGGAGGACGCCTTTGCTGCCTTGGAGGCCAGGAAACTGCTGCTGGATATCTCCCAGCTGCCGGTGAAGCACCACCAGGGCCAGGCGGCCCTGCGGCTGCGGCAGGAGGCGGAGCTGGCCGAGCAGGGCATGGATGTGTCCGGCCTGAGCGAGACCGACCCGCTGCGGCTCTACCTGGAGGAGATCGCCCAGATCCCCCTTGGGGAGGATGAGGCCACTCTGGCGGAGCAGGCCGCCCAGGGCCGGGAGCCCGCCGCAGAAAAGCTCATGAATCTGGGACTGCACCGCGTGGTGGAAATTGCCAGAGAGTACGCCGGCTGCGGGGTGCTGCTGATGGACCTTTTGCAGGAGGGCGGACTGGCCCTCTGGCAGGCCATCGGCACAGAGGACTATCTCGCCCGCCGGGACAGCGTCATTCGGGCCGCCATGGCCCGGGCGGTGACCTTGCAGGCCCGGGCCAACGGCGTGGGCCAGAAGCTGCGCCAGGCCATGGAGGACTACCGGGCGGTGGACGAGCGGCTGCTCTCGGAGCTGGGCAGAAACCCCACCCTGGAGGAGATCGCTCTGGAAATGCACATGACCCCCGAGGATGCCGACACGGTGCGCCGCGTCCTGGAGGATGCCAGGATGCTCCAGCGGGCCACAGCGCCCAAGGAGGAGGAAGCAGCCGGGGAGGAGAACCAGGCCGTGGAGGATACGGCCTATTTCCAGATGCGCCAGCGCATTGCAGAGCTGCTGAGCGTGCTGCCCCAGGAGGATGCAAAGCTTCTGACTCTGCGCTATGGCCTGGAAAAGGGCCTGCCCATGACCCCCGAGGAGACCGGCAAGGCCCTGGGCCTGACGGTGGACCAGGTGGTGCAGCGGGAGGCAAAGGCCCTATCCCTTCTGCGGGAAGAAAAATAAAGGCGGCAGCTTAGCCGGGAAATGAGGAAACATATGGGAAAGAAAATTTCTGTGGCCATCGATGGCCCTGCCGGTGCAGGCAAGAGCACCATTGCCCGCCGTCTGGCGGGGGAGCTGGGCTTCCGCTATGTGGATACCGGGGCCATTTACCGCACCGTGGCCTATTTTATGGACCTGTGGGGGGTGAGCCCCAAGGATGTGGACGGGGTGAACCGCTACATCGATGAGCTGACCGTCGGCATTGAATACGATGACGAGGGCGTGCAGCATATGCTCATGAACGGCATGGACGTGACGGGGGACATCCGCACACCGGAGATCTCCCAGAAGGCCAGCCTCATCTCCGCCCACGCCGTTGTCCGGGATGTGCTGCTGGATATGCAGCGGAATATGGCGGAAGAATATGATGTGGTCATGGACGGCCGGGACATCGGCTCCGTGGTGCTGCCCAAGGCCACGGTGAAGATCTTCCTTACGGCTTCTCCCGAGGTCCGGGCCAAGCGGCGCTATCAGGAGCTGCTGGAAAAGGGCCAGAAGGCAAGCTATGAGCAGGTGCTTAAGGACGTGCAGCAGCGGGACTACCAGGACACCCACCGGGACATCGCCCCCCTGAAGATGTGCCGGGACTCCGTGAAGGTGGATACCTCCGAAATGGACCTGGAGCAGTCCGTGGCGGCCATCCGGAAGATCGTAGAGGAGAAGATTGCCCGATGAGTGTACGCGTTGCCAAAAGCGCCGGGTTCTGCTTCGGCGTCAGCCGGGCGGTGGAGCTGGTCCAGTCCTCCGCCGCAGCGGGGAAGCGCACCGTGACCCTGGGGCCGATCATTCACAATCGCCATGTGGTGGAGGCCTTCCATCAGGCGGGTGTGGGGGTCATCGATTCTCCGGAGGAGGCAAACCCCGGCGATACCGTCATCATCCGCTCCCACGGTGTGGGCCGGGAGGTCTATGCCCGGCTGGAAGCCCGGGGGGCCGAGATCGTGGACGCCACCTGTCCCTTTGTCAAGCGCATCCATGGCCTTGTGAGCCGTGCGGAGGAGGAGGGGCGGCTTCCCATCATCATCGGCACGCCCACCCATCCCGAGGTGGAGGGCATTGCCGGCTGGTGTACCGCCTGCAAGATTTTTGATAGTGCAGATTCACTAAAAAAATGGGTCACGGAAGAAAGAATTGCTGCGGACTTGCCAATTTGCATGGTTTGCCAGACAACTTCCACAGAAAATTTGTGGAAATTATGCAGAAATTTTGCAAAAAAACAGTTTACTAACTTGAAAATTTTTGATACAATATGTAAAGCGACTGAGGATAGGCAAACCGAGGCGGCGCTTTTGAGCCGCCGGAGCCAGGCTATGGTTGTGGTTGGGGATGCGAAAAGCTCCAATACCGGCCGGCTCGCCATGATTTGCCGCGAATACTGCGACCGTGTAGCTCTTGTTGACGATGCCAGCGAACTGGAGCCCGCGTTTTTCGCCGGTATCACTGATGTTGGAATCACGGCTGGTGCGTCCACACCGGCGTGGATTATAAAGGAGGTCAACAAGACTATGAGCGAAATTACCAATGTTGAGGCTGTACAGGAGGAGAACTTTGCAGAGCTTCTCGAGCAGTCCATCAAGACTTTAAATACAGGAGATAAGGTTATCGGCACCGTTACCGGAATCGGCAATACCGAGATCCAGGTAGACCTGGGCACCAAGCATGCCGGTTACATTCCTTATGACGAAGTCAGCAACGATCCTTCCGTGAAGCCCGAGGATGTCCTGCACGTCGGCGACCAGATCGAGGTCTTCGTCGTTCGCGTCAACGATCAGGAGGGCACCGTGCAGCTGTCCAAGAAGAAGCTGGACGGCCTGAAGGTCTGGGACGAGATGGCTGATTACGTGGAGAACAAGACCACCATCGATGCCGTCATCACCGAGGAGAACAAGGGCGGCCTGGTTGCCAATGTGAAGGGCGTTCGCGTCTTCATCCCCGCTTCTCAGTCCGGCGTTGCCAAGGGCGGCGACATGGCTGCTATGGTGGGCAAGCCCGTTCAGCTGAAGATCACCGAGGTCAACCGTGCCCGCCGCCGGGCCATCGGCTCCATCCGGGCCGTGAACGCCGAGTCCCGCAAGGCCGCTCAGGAGAAGATCTGGAGCGAGATCGAGGTCGGCAAGAAGTACCACGGCGTTGTGAAGTCCCTGACTTCCTACGGCGCTTTCGTGGACATCGGCGGCGTGGACGGCATGGTCCATGTTTCCGAGCTGAGCTGGAACCGCATCAAGACCCCTGCCGACGTTGTGAAGGTCGGCGACGAGATCGATGTTTACGTCATCTCCTTCGACCCCGAGAAGCACAAGATCTCCCTGGGCTACAAGACCGCCGAGATGAACCCCTGGAACCAGTTCATGACCAACTACGCCGTTGGTGATGTGGTGGATGCCAAGGTCGTGAAGCTGATGACCTTCGGCGCCTTTGCCGAGATCCTGCCCGGTGTGGACGGCCTGATCCATATCTCCCAGATCGCCGACCGCCGCATCAACAAGCCCGAGGATGTCCTGTCCGAGGGTCAGCAGGTCAAGGTCAAGATCACCGATGTTGACGCTGAGAACAAGCGCATCTCCCTGTCCATCCGCGCCCTGCTGGAGGACGGCGAGGACGCCGAGTAAACTTTCCTGAAAACCATACCGGGGTAGATTCTACCCCGGTATTTTGCAATATCGCCAAAAAAGGGAACTATGGCTCCCCTGCAAGGGGAGCTGTCAGCGCAGCTGACTGAGGGGTTTTGGCTTGGCCTACAGGCCAAGTCTCGCCGGAGGCGAAATGCCCGGTTCAGCGCGCACCCGGGCTGGTATTCCGCTTTCTGCGGAGGCTTTTCGAAACGAAAAGCCGGAACCCCTCAGTCTCGGCTAACGCCGAGCCAGCTCCCCTTTCAGGGGAGCCCGAGTACGTATTCCCAGCCGCGCCCGCCCGGTACACCCCTCCTCAGTCTCGCTGACGCGAGCCAGCTCCCCCGAAGGGGAAGCTTTTAACCTTCCCCACCGGGGAAGGGGGACCGCCGCAGCGCCCGAAGGGAAAGCTCTAAACCTTCCCCATCGGGGAAGGGGGACCGCCGCAGCGGTGGAAGAGGGGCGTTACGGGAGAGAGCGGTGCGAAAAAGGGAACCATGGCTCCCCTGAAAGGGAAGCACGAGTACGTATTCCCAGCCGCTCCCGCCCGGTACACCCCTCCTCAGTCTCGCTGACGCGAGCCAGCTCCACTTTTTGTGGTATAGCTGCCACCGGCAGCTATTTTAGATTCAATTCGCTGCGCGACGCACCGCCCGGAGGAAAGCTTTTTGGACAACAATTTCACAAGGAAAACCCGGTTTTTTCACGTATTTTTATTGATTTTTCCCGGATTGACAGCAGGAAAAAATGGTGGTACGATTTGCGCCTGATAAAGCATTTTTGGGGAGGAAAACATATGCCGAAGGATCGGACAAGAGACATGACTGTGGGCGCGCCCATGCCCATACTGCTGTCGTTTATTCTGCCGCTGCTGCTGGGGCTGCTGTTTCAGCAGTTCTATGCCATGGTGGATACGGTGGTTGTGGGCAATTTTCTGGGCATGGAGGCCCTGGCGGGGGTTGGCTCCACGGGCTCCATCAATTTCCTGGTGCTGGGCTTGTGCAACGGCGTCTGCGCCGGGTTTGCCATTCCCGTGGCTCAGAAATTCGGCGAGAAGGACTTCGACGGCCTGCGCAATTTCGTGGGCAATATGATCTGGCTGGGCGGCATCATTGCGCTGATTGTCACGGCGGTCACCACCATCGGCTGCCGTGCGATCCTCACCGCCATGAATACCCCGGAGAGCACCTTCTCCTATGCCTATGATTATATCTTCCTGATCTTCCTGGGCATTCCCGCCACCATGCTCTACAATCTGCTCTCCGGCATTCTCCGCTCCCTGGGGGACAGCCGGACGCCGCTGATGTTTTTGGTGTTTTCCAGCCTGCTGAATGTGGCCCTGGACGTTGTGTGCGTGGTGACCCTGCAAATGGGCGTGGCCGGTGCGGGCTGGGCAACGCTCATCAGCCAGCTGATCTCCGGGCTGCTGTGCCTGCTGTATATGGACAGGAAGTTCCCCATTCTGCATCTGAAAAAGGAAAATCTTCTCTGGCGGGGCCACTGCGTCCGGCGGCTGCTGATCATGGGCCTGCCCATGGGGCTGCAATACTCCATTACCGCCATCGGCTCCATTCTGCTGCAAACGGCGGTCAACGGTCTGGGCGCCGTGTCCATGGCCGCCGTGGCGGCCTCCGGCAAGGTGACAGGTCTGTTTGCCTCGCCCTATGACGCCATGGGCACCATGGCGGCCACCTACGCCGGGCAGAACCTGGGTGCCGGAAAGCTGGACCGGGTGCACCACGGGGTGAAGGACTGCTGCATTCTGGGCGTTGCCTATTCCCTGGCGGCCCTGGTCGTCATGTATTTTCTGGGTGCCCAGATGACGGCATTGTTCCTGGACTCCAAGGATGTGGCCTCCTCGGCCCAGATACTGCCCCTGGCCCGGCAGCTGCTGGTGACCAATGCGGCGTTCTATATCCCCCTGCTGGGGGTGAACCTGTTCCGCTTCACCATCCAGGGCCTGGGCTATTCCAATCTGGCCGTCATTGCCGGTGTGTCCGAGATGATCGCCCGGGGCGCTGTGGCGGCCCTGGTGTCCGTCTTCGGCTTCACCGCCGTCTGCTACGCCAGCCCCGCCGCCTGGGTTCTGGCGGACTGCTTCCTGCTCCCCGCCTATTTTGTCTGCATGAAGCGCCGGACAAAAGAAGCCGCGGCGGCGCGGGAATAAAGGGACCTTGCCTGCCCAATGAAAAATCCCGCCGTACAGGCGGGAGACAATTGACAAATCGGGCAAATTGGGGTATAGTAAAGACACAAAGGGTGCTGCCAGTAGGTCGGCTCCCCCACATAGCTACAGAGGAGTAGCCGATACTTTGGGGAAAGTTGGGCGGCTACTTCTCTTTATTGTTGTTCTGGAGGACCAGAGCAATGACAGCCAGAATGACCATGCAGAATTGAAACAATTCACTCCATGAAACCATAACCGTGTCACCCCCTTCCTAATTAAGGGGGCAAAGAGATATGTATCACCCCCGAAAAAGAAAAACGGGGGAACCGCCTACCGGGGTACTACTGGTAGCACCATCGACAGCATAGCACAGGTTTCTGAAAATTGCAAGCAAAAAGCGGGATATACCGTGCGGAAACGCAACGGTATATCCCACTTTTTTTATTCCGCGATATGCTCGCAGTAGATGCAGCGGTGGATACCTGCGGCCTTATCCGTCAGGCGGAAGATCTGGGGCAGCTCCTGCTCGGTGGCGGAGATGCACCGGGGGTTGCGGCAGACCAGGTCGTAGCGCAGCTCCCCACGGATGGGCTCCCGGGCGGGATTTTCCTGGGCCTGCTTCAGGAGCTTGAGGATCAGGGCCATGCGCATGTATTTGCCGTTGAGAGCCTGGCGGAAGTAGGCGGCTCTGGGGTCGTCGTCCACGGCCACGCTGATCTCGTTGACCCGGGGCAGGGGGTGCAGCACGCACATCTTTTCCTTGGCCAGCTTCATTTTTTCGGTATCCAGAATGTAGCTGTCCTTCAGGCGCTCATAGACGGCTTGGTCTGAGAACCGCTCCCGCTGGATGCGGGTCATGTAGAGCACATCCAGCTTGGGCATGGCCTCCTCCAGAGAGGTGACCTCCTCGTAGGGGAAGCCGCTCTTTTCCAGCACATCGTACTTCACATAGCCGGGAAGCTTCAATTCCTCCGGAGAGATGAGCACGAACCGGATGTTTTCATAGCGGCACATGGCCTCTATGAGGGAATGGACGGTGCGGCCGTATTTCAGGTCGCCGCACAGGCCGACGGTCAGACCGTTCAGCCGTCCCATTTCCCGGGAAATGGTCAGAAGGTCTGCCAAGGTCTGGGTGGGATGGTTGTGCATCCCGTCTCCGGCGTTGATGACGGGTACGGAGGCATTCCGGGAGGCCACAAAGGGCGCGCCGTCCTTGGGGTGGCGAATGGCCATGATGTCGGCGTAGCAGGAGATGATTTTCGCGGTATCTGCCATGCTCTCGCCCTTGGCGGCGGAGGAGGAGTTGGCAGAGGAGAAGCCCAGCACGCTGCCGCCCAGCTCCAGCATGGCGGCCTCAAAGCTCAACCGGGTACGGGTGGAGGGCTCATAGAAAAGGGTTGCCAGCTTTTTGTATTTGCAGCTGTCCCGGTATTTTTCCGGGTGGGCCGCAATGTCCTTGGCGGTGGCGATGAGCTCGTCCAGCTCCTCTACGGAAAGGTCCAGGATGCTGTTAAGACTTCTCATGCCTTGCCTCCGTTGACGGCCAGATAGGCCTTGATCCGGGCTACATTTTCAGCCATTTCCGGCTTTTCTTCCAGATATTCGATGATATCGTACACATCCACCACGGCGTAGACAGGGAAGCCGAATTCCTCTTCCACCTCTTCCATGGCCAGCTTTTCGCCCTTGCCCCGCTCCTTGCGGTCCACCATGATGAAGGTGGCGGCGACCTTCACGCCCTCCAGGCGGCTGAGAATGGCCATGCTCTCCCGGATGGCGGTGCCGGCGGTGATCACGTCCTCGGTGATGACCACCTCTTCCCCGGCCTGGGGCACATAGCCCACGAATACGCCGCCTTCGCCGTGGTCCTTGACTTCCTTCCGGTTGAAGAAGAAGGGCACATCCAGCCCCTGCTTGCTCAGGGCTACGGCGGCGGACACGGCAATGGAGATGCCCTTGTAGGCGGGGCCGTAGAGGACGGCCTTCTTATCGCCCAGCTTTTCCCGGTAGGCCCGGGCGTAGAATTCGCCCAGGGTGGCGATCTGCGCGCCGGTTTTGATATCACCGGCGTTGATGAAATAGGGGATCTTCCGGCCGGATTTGGCGGTGAAATCACCGAATCTCAGCACACCGGCCTTTTCCAGAAATTCAATAAATTCTCTTTTGTAGCTTTCCATATGTTGTCCTCCTGTATTTTTGTAGGGGCCGATTGCGGTACATCGGCCGGTTTCGTTTTGTCGAAAACCCTGTCGAAGCTTTCGGCTGGGTGCCTCCGGCGGGGAGCTTCTTGTCCCGCCAAGAAGCTCCGCAAGAATGCGGCTTAAGGAGGCGCTGAAAGGTTTGCTCCCGCAAACCAAGCCGATATAATTAAGGAACGATTGCCCCCGGCAATCGATAAATTAGATTCGCTGCGCGACGCACCGCCTTCCTTAAGAATTCTTCCGGCCCGCACTTGGTCTAGAGAAGCAGGGTTTCGGCACTTTCTACGGAAGCATCCCCATGACCAACTCATTCCATGCCAGTGTGCGCACTGGCGCGGAATAGTGGACCACTTCGGCTTTTGGAACGATTGCCGGGAGCAATCGCCTTTTGTAGATTTTTCAGCGTTCTCACGAAATGCGCCCATGAGAAGGCCAACCCAATGGGTACGCCAGATCACGCAGTTTCATAGCGCCCAGATAGACGCATTTTCCGCGCCGGAAGTGCCCTAGCACCGACTGCGTCTCTTCTGAGGCCGGGAAGGATTCTTAAGGGAGGGCGGTGCGTCGCGCAGCGAATCTCATGAACGATTGCCGGTGGCAATCGCACCACTATTCATCGGCTTTGCCGACAGCGCCTCCCTTAAGCCGCATTCTTTCCTTCTTTCTTGGCGGGACAAGAAAGAATCCCCCGGAGGGGCCCAGCCCGAGGTCCCAACAGGGCTTCAGACCGAACCCCTCCGGCCTGGGGCCACTTCCATTGAAATTTTTAATCTACAAATTCAGCAACGCACCGCTCGTAGGCGGCTACGGGGTCTGCTGCGGCGGTGATGGGGCGGCCTACCACGATGTAGTCGGAGCCGATGGCCTTGGCGGCGGCGGGGGTCATGACCCGCTTCTGGTCCCCCGCATCTCCGTCGGCAAACCGAACGCCGGGGGTGACGGTGATAAAATTCTTTCCACAGGTGCTGTGGACTTTTTCCGCCTCCAGGGGGGAGCAGACCACGCCGTCCAGCCCTGCATTCTTGGCGGTCTCGGCGTAGTGCATGACCACCCGGTCCATGGGCTCATGGATCATCAGGTCCCGCTCCATGGCCTCCTGATCGGTGGAGGTCAGCTGGGTCACGGCAATCAGCAGGGGACGGGTGCCGTCGGGCCGGGTCAGGCCCTCCAGAGCTGCCTGCATCATGGCGGTGGTACCGGCGGCGTGGAGGTTGGTAATGTCCACATCCAGGTTCCGCAGAACGGCCATGGCCTTCTTGACGGTGTTGGGAATGTCGTGGAGCTTCAAATCCAGAAAAATCTTATGCCCTCTGGCCTTGATCTGCCGGACGATTTCCGGGCCTTCGGCATAGTACAGCTCCATGCCGATCTTCACAAAGGGCTTTCTGCCGGTGAACTTGTCCAGGAATGCGAAGGTCTGCTCTGCGCTGGAAAAATCGCAGGCTACAATGACGTCTTTCCCCATATTACTGTGCGCCTCCTATAATATCGCGTAAATTCTCAATTCTGTAATTTTCCATGACCCTTGGCAGGTCCTCGATGATCTTCTTGCAGGCCCAGGGGTCAACCAGGTTGGCAGCGCCAACCTCTACGGCGGTGGCCCCCGCCAGCATCATTTCCAGCACATCCTCGGCGCTCTGCACGCCGCCCATGCCGATGACCGGAATTTTGACCGCGTGGGCCACCTGGTAGACCATCCGCACCGCCACCGGGAAGATGCCGGGGCCGGAGTAGCCGCCCATGGTGTTGGCGATGACGGGCTTTCTGCGCCGCAAATCAATGCGCATGCCAAGCATGGTGTTGATCAGGCTGATGCCGTCGGCCCCTGCGTCCTCGCAGGCCTTGGCAATGGACACAATGTCCGTCACGTTGGGGGAGAGCTTGACGATGACGGGCTTGGCGGTGACGGCCTTGACGGCTTTTGTCACCTCTGCGGCGGCCCTGGGGTCTGTGCCGAAGCTCATGCCGCCGCCGTGGACATTGGGGCAGCTGACATTGACCTCCAGCCAGCCCACCTGGTCCTGAGCGTCCAGCTTTTCGCAGGTATAGGCATAGTCTGCCACGGAGAAGCCGGACACATTGGCCATGACCGGCTTGTGGAAGACCTGGGAAAGCTTCGGCAGCTCATTCCGGATTACAGCGTCTACCCCGGGATTTTGCAGGCCCACGGCGTTGATCAGGCCTGCGGGGCACTCGGCGATTCTGGGGGTGGGGTTTCCGAACCGGGCTTCCCTGGTGGTGCCCTTAAAGGAGAAGGTGCCCAGAATGTTAATGTCGTAAAGTTCCGCAAATTCGTAGCCGAAGCCGAAGGTGCCGGAGGCGGGGATCACCGGATTGTCCAATTGGATTCCGCAGAGATTTACGTTTGATCCCATAGAATTTCCTCCTTCTTCATGACGGGGCCGTCCTTGCAGATGCGCTTGTTGCCGGTGAGGGTCTTGCAGGAACAGCCCATGCAGGCCCCGAAGCCGCAGCCCATGCGCTCTTCAAAGCTCATCTGGCCGGAGGTGGTGGAGGCAGCGTACAGAGCTTTCAGCATGGGCTCCGGGCCGCAGGCGCAGAAGTGGCTGTAGCTGAGATTTTTCAAAGCATCGGTCACAAAGCCGGGGGTGCCGTAGGAGCCGTCCACCGTGGTCACGTACACGGTGCAGCCCAGGGCCTGAAATGCTTCCTCATAGAAGATTTCTTCCCGGGTGTTGAAGCCCAGAATGACCTGCACTTCTTTTCCCATGGCCCGCAGGTGCTTGGCAAGACCGTACATGGGGGGCACGCCCACGCCCCCGCCCACCAGCACCGGGTGTTCCCCGGTGAGGGTCAGGTCGTAGCCGTTGCCCAGGCCCGTGAGAATGTCCAAAGACTCCCCGGGGGCCATGGCAGCCATCTGGGCTGTGCCGTGGCCCACCACCTTATACACCAGGGTCAGCTTGCCCTCTTCCCAGTCGCAGACGGAGATGGGGCGGCGGAGGAACTTGCCTGCAAGGCGGATGTTCACAAACTGCCCCGGAGCGGTGATGGCAGAGGTATCCCCCTCCAACGTCATGCGGTAGACGCTGGAGGTGAGAGCCTCGTTGGTTAAGATTTTAAAAATACTCTGTTTCATATCAGGCATCAATGGTGGAGATGGTCAGGGTGGTCTCTTCCAGCACGTCCAGCAGCACCTTCACGGTGTCCAGGGCGGTGAAGAGGGTCACGTTGTATTCGGTGCAGATCTGGCGGATCTGAATGCCGTCGGTGGCGTTGGAGCCGGGGTCGCGGGTGTTGATGACGTAGGCAATGTGGCCCTGGCGCAGGGCGTTGGGAATCTCCTCGCTGCCGTCGCTGATCTTCTGCAGGGCGTGGGTGCGGATGCCGTGCTCCTTCAGGAACTTGGCAGTACCGGTGGTGGCCTCGATGTTGAAGCCCAGCTGGTAGAACCGGCGGATCAGGGGCAGGGCCTCCTCCTTATCCCGGTCAGCAATGGTGGCCAGGACGGTGCCGTAGTTTTGCAGGTGCATGCCGGAAGCCTGCAGAGCCTTGTACAGGGCTCTTGTCAGGGTCTTGTCGTAGCCGATGGCTTCGCCGGTGGACTTCATCTCGGGGGACAGGTAGGCGTCCAGGCCCCGAATCTTATTGAAGGAGAACACGGGGGCCTTGACGTACCAGCGGCTCTTCTCCGTGGGGTAGATGTCGAAAATGCCCAGCTCCTTCAGGCTCTTGCCCAGGATGACCTCGGTGGCAATGTCTGCCAGGGAGTAGCCCGTGGCCTTGCTCAGGAAGGGCACCGTCCGGGAGGACCGGGGGTTGACCTCGATGATATACACACGGTCTTCCTTGTCCACAATGAACTGGATGTTAAACAGGCCCTTGATGCCGATGCCCAGGCCCAGCTTCTTGGCGTATTGCAGAATAATGCCCTTGACCTTGTCGGAGATGGAGAAGGGAGGATAGACGGAGATGGAGTCGCCGGAGTGGACGCCGGTGCGCTCTACCAGCTCCATAATGCCGGGGACGAACACATCCCGGCCGTCGCAGATGGCGTCGATCTCCACCTCCCGGCCCTGGATGTACTTGTCCACCAGCACGGGCTTGTCCTCGTCGATTTCCACGGCGGTGCGCAGGTACTGGCGCAGCTGCTCCTCGTTTGCCACGATCTGCATGGCCCGGCCGCCCAGGACGAAGCTGGGGCGCACCAGCACGGGGTAGCCGATTTCCTTGGCGGCTGCAATGCCGTCTTCAATGTTGGTCACGGCCTTGCCCTTGGCCCGGGGGATGTTCAGCTCGTTCAGGAGGTTTTCAAACTGGTTCCGGTCCTCGGCCCGGTCGATGGCGGCGCAGTCCGTGCCGATGATGGTCACGCCCCGCTCCATCAGGGGGTCTGCCAGGTTGATGGCGGTCTGGCCGCCCAGGGAGGCAATGACGCCCTCGGGGTTCTCGAAGTGCAGGATGTTCATCACATCCTCGGGGGTCAGGGGCTCAAAGTACAGCTTGTCGGCGGTGGTGTAGTCCGTGGAGACGGTTTCGGGGTTGTTGTTGATGATGATGGCTTCAAAGCCCTCGCTGCGGATGGTGTTCACGGCATGGACGGTGGAGTAGTCGAATTCCACGCCCTGGCCGATGCGGATGGGGCCTGCACCCAGGACCACCACCTTCTTCTTCTCCGTCAGCCGGGAGTCGTTCTGGCCCTCGTAGGAGGAGTAGAAGTAGGGGATATAAGCGCCGGTGTGGCAGGTATCCACCATGCGGTATACGGGGAAGATGTTCTTCTCGCAGCGCAGGCGATAAACCTCCAGCTCCTTCATGCCCCAAAGCTGAGCAATGAACTTGTCGCCGAAGCCCATGGCCTTGGCGGCTTTCAGGGTTTCCATATCGCCGACGTTTGCTTTCAGCGCCCTCTCCATGTTCACGATCTTCTCAATGGAGCGGATGAAGAAGGGGGTGATCTGGGTCACCTCGTAGATGGCGTCCACGCTGACATTCCGGCGCAGCAGCTCGGCCACGGCGAAGATGGTGTCGTCCCGGAACTGCTTCAGGTACTCCAAAATCTCGGCGGTATCCATGCGGTCGAATTTCGGCATATAGAAGTGGCATACGCCGATCTCCAGGGACCGGACGGATTTCAGCAGGCACTCCTCCAGATTGGAGCCAATGCCCATGACCTCGCCGGTGGCCTTCATCTGGGTGCCCAGGGTGTTGGCGGCGGAGGCGAACTTGTCGAAGGGGAACCGGGGCAGCTTGGCCACCACGTAGTCCAGGCTAGGCTCAAAGGCTGCGGTGGTGTTGGCAATCTTGATGTCTTCCAGGGCCATGCCCACGGCGATTTTGGCAGTGACCCGGGCAATGGGGTAGCCGGAGGCCTTGGAGGCCAGGGCGGAGGACCGGGAGACTCTGGGGTTGACCTCGATGAGGTAGTATTCGGAAGAGCTGGGGTTCAGAGCAAACTGGACGTTGCAGCCGCCCTCGATTTTCAGCTCCCGGATGATTTTAATGGCGGAATCATTGAGCATTTTCAGGTCGTGGTCGGAAAGGGTCATAATGGGGGCCACCACCAGGCTGTCGCCGGTGTGGACGCCCACGGGGTCGATGTTCTCCATGCCGCAGATGGTAATGGCGTGGTCGTTGGAGTCCCGCATGACCTCAAACTCGATTTCCTTGTAGCCCTTGACGGACTTCTCAACGAGGACCTGGTGGACGGGGGAGAGCTTGAAGGCGTTCAGGCCGATCTCCTCCAGCTCGGCTTCATTGTAGGCAAAGCCGCCGCCGGTGCCGCCCAGGGTGAAGGCAGGACGCAGAACCACGGGGTAGCCGATGTGCGCTGCGGCCTGCTTGGCCTCTTCCAGGGAGTAGGTGATTTCGGAGGGAATGACGGGCTCGCCGATGGACTGGCACAGCTCCTTGAAGAGCTCCCGGTCCTCGGCCCGCTCAATGGAGGTGGAGGAGGTGCCCAGCAGCTGCACATTGCACTCCCGCAGCACGCCCTTTTTCTCCAGCTGCATGGCCAGGTTCAGGCCGGTCTGGCCGCCGATGCCGGGGACGATGGCGTCGGGCCGCTCATAGCGGATGATCTTGGCAATGTATTCCAGGGTCAGGGGCTCCATATAGACCTTGTCCGCAATGGCGGTATCGGTCATGATGGTGGCGGGGTTAGAGTTGCACAGGACCACCTCGTAGCCCTCTTCCTTCAGTGCCAGGCAGGCCTGGGTGCCGGCGTAGTCGAATTCCGCCGCCTGCCCGATGACGATGGGGCCGGAGCCGATGATCAGAATCTTCTTAATGTCTGTTCTCTTTGCCATAATTCATTTCCTCCATTTTAAAACATCTTCGATTATATACATTTACTGTAGGGACAGTTACCAGGGCGGGAGCCGCCTGAACCCCAACCTTCCCCTACGGGGAAGGGGGACCGCCGCAGCGGCGGTGCGTCGCGCAGCGAATCTAATCTGCTATAGCTGCCTGTGGCAGCTATACCATATTTTATGGATGAGGGGCCTTGCGTAAGTGAGCGGTTCGTGAGACGCGCGTCTTTTCCTTACTGCTCTCGCCCGTAACGCCCCTCCTCAGTCTCGCTATCGCGAGCCAGCTCCCCCGGAGGGGAAGCTTTTTAACCTTCCCCCACGGGGAAGGGGGACCGCCGCAGCGGTGGATGAGGGGCCTTGCGCGAGTGAGCTGTGGAAAAAGCGTTTCAATCCACGCCCCTGCGGCTGCCACTCTCGCTCATTTTGCCCCTCCTCAGTCTCGCTATCGCGAGCCAGCTCCCCCGGAGGGGGAGCTTTTTTGGGTTTTTCATTTCACTACTCGCACCTCATATCCAGCCCTCATGCTAAGGTTCTTCAATATGTCCAGGCAAACCCCTCGGAAGTTTTCTGCCATATCTCGGTTACTGTATCTCAAAACCATCAGCCCCAGCTCTCGCAGATAGGCATCTCGCTGCCTGTCATACGCTTCTCCGGCAACTTCAAAATGCTGAGAACCATCCAACTCAATCACTGTTTGGGCTGAATGACAATAAAAGTCAGCAATGTAATAGCCAATGACCTTTTGTCGGTTTACGCATACATTCAACCGGCGCAGAAACTGAAACCATAGCTTTCTTTCCTGCGGCGTCATTTCTTTTCGGAGAGATTGTGCATTTGCACGGAGTTCCGGCGAACGCGGAAGCTGCATATGTAATCTCTCCTTTCTTTAACCTTCCCCTCCGGGGAAGGGGGACCGCTGCAGCGGCGGATGAGGGGCCTTGCAGGAGTGAGCGGCTGGTAAGTCGCACGTCCTTTTCTTGCCGCTCTCGCCCGAAACACCCCTCCTCAGTCTCGGCTACGCCGAGCCAGCTCCCCCGGAGGGGAAGCTTTTTTACCTTCCCCTGTGGGGAAGGAGACCGCCGCAGCGGTGGATGAGGGGCCTTGCGGGAGTGAGCCGGTGGGTAGATTGCGCTTTTTTGCCGCTCTCGTCCATTACGCCCCTCCTCAGTCTCGCTACGCGAGCCAGCTCCCCCGGAGGGGAAGCTTTTGGGGTGCGCACAGAGGGGAAGCTTTTTACAGGAGGGAGAGGTACGCCTCCAGCAGGGGTTGACCGGCCAGGAGGGTTACGATGGCGGCGGCGGTGATGGCGGGGCCCCAGGGGAAGAGGGTCTGGGAATCCTTTTTGCGGTTGGCCATGAGGCCGAAGAGGATGCCCAGGATGCAGGCGAGGAACAGGCAGAGGATGTTCAGCTGCCAGCCCAGATACAGCCCGGTGACAAAGAGGAGCTTGATGTCTCCCCCGCCCATGGCCTCTACCTTGCGGAGCTTCTCATAGACCAGGACGACGAGCAGCAGGGCCCCTGCTACACAGGCTCCGCCAAGAATACTGTTAATCCATGCAGAGTTCGGTTCCTGCCCTAATAGCAGGAAGACCGGACGCAGAATTATCCCCGCAAGGATAAACCGGTCCGGAATCATATACCCCTCCAAATCCGCGAATGCGCAGCCCAGGAGCAGGCTGGCAAAGAGAATATATTCGAGGGTTTGGAGCGAAATATCATATTTCAGGAGAATCGCCGCATAGACGGCGGCAGTGGAAAATTCCGCAACGAGATGACGAACCCCCAGCTTCTTGCCGCAATAGCGGCACTTGCCATGGGAGGCCAGGTAGCTCACCACGGGGACCAGGTCCCGGAAGGCGAGCACATGGCCGCAGGCATCGCAATGGGAGCGGCCCTTTGCAACGGACTCGCCGTGGACGATGCGCCAGGCCCAGCAGTTCAGGAAGGAGCCCATGCAGGCGCCCAGCAGAACGGCCAGGGTCACGCAGTAAACGGTTATAACAGGCGTTGCATAGAGCATGGGAAAATATCCTCTCTTTCGGAATGGGGTTTCTTTTCCCTCCCCGGTGGGCACCGCCAACCCAACAGTGTCCGCCGGGAAGATGGGTTGTTTCAGGGGCTGCGCCGCCCGTCCGCTGTATACCGGGGACGGGCGGCGGGAAATAGAGAAAATTAGTTAGTCTTCTCAGTGATGGTGCATTCGCCAGTCTTCTCAGAATAGGTAATGGTCCAACCCTTAAGAGTGGAAGCGCCAATAGTACCAATCTTTTTACCAGCAATTTCAGTGATACCGGTGTTCTGCCAATCATGTTGCTTCTGAGCAACGTCGGTAACTTCCTTGCTGTATTCGTAGTAAGTGCCGTTCTCATTTTTGGGTGTTCTCGTAACACCGTTCACATTATCAGAATCGGTCAGAGCAGCAGCCATAACCTCAGCGTAAGCGGAACGGATGTTGGCAGCGTCGGTAGCCTCGCGGGCCTTCTCCAGCTGGTTGGTGAACACGGGGATTGCGATAGCGACCAGGACGGCAATGATGGCGACAACGATCAGCATCTCCATCAGAGTGAAGCCCTTGTTATTATTCTTCTTCATGATAAATCAGTTCTCCTTTCTTCCTTTGCGGAAGATATTTCTATATGTAGACCGCCAGTTGGGTTGAAACCCGGCGGTGAACACCGTACTTGCCTCCCCTGCAAGGGGAGGTGGCCCGCAGGGCCGGAGGGGTCCCGTGGTATAACCCCTCAGTCTCGCTGCGCGAGCCAGCTCCCCTTGCAGGGGAGCTTTTTAGCCGATGCTGCCGTACAGGCTGAACATGGGCAGATACACACCCAGGAGCAATATGACGGTGACAACGGCCAGGGCGATGGTGATGGCAGGCTCCATAACCGCCAGGAGCCGGTCCGTTGCGAGACTCACCTCATTGGTAAAGTAATCGGAGACCACGGTGAGGGTCTGCTCCATGTTGCCGGACTGCTCGCCGACGCCGGTCATCTCCGTTAAAAGTTTGGGGAAATAGGGGCTCTCCTGCATGGCCTCGCTGAGGCCCTTGCCCTGCTCCACCCGCTGGCGGGCGGTGCGGATGGCCTCGGCCACCTGGCCGTTGGTCACCACACCGGCGGTGACCTCCAGGGCCTTGACAATGGGCAGGCCCGCAGAGATCATGGTGGCCATGGTGGAGGCGAACTGGGAAGCCGCGTTCATGGAATGGATCTTTTTCAGGGGGGACTTGGTGAGCTTCCGCCGGTCCAGCATGGCCCGGCCCCGGGGGTCCCGCTTGACCAGGATGCAGGCGGCGGCAATCGCCATGGCGATCAGGGCAATGGCCCACCATTTTTCAATCATAAAGTCCGAGACGGCGATCATGCCCTTGGTAATGCTGGGCAGGTCCGTGCCCAGGTCCCGGAAGGCCGTGGTAAAGGCGGGGACGGCCTTCACCATGACGATGATGAAGACGATGATGGCAACCACAATGACCATAATGGGATAGGTCAGGGCGCTGGCAACCTTTGCCTTGGTCTTGGCGGATTTGTCAAAATAGGTATAGAGCCGGCTGAAGCACAGCTCCAGGGTGCCGGACTCCTCACCGGCCCGGATGGTCTCAATAAAGGTGACCGGCAGGGTCGGGCAGTGGTTTTCAAAGCTGGTAGCCAGAGAATAGCCTCCGGACACATCCTCGGCAACCTGATAGAGAATGGCCCGCAGCTGCTTGTCGGCTGCCTGCTCGGCAACCATCTCCACGCAGCGGACAATGGGCAGGCCGGAGGTGAGGATGATGGAGAACTGGGAACAGATCATGGCCAGATCCTTATCCTTGATCTTCACCTTGCCCAGATTCCGGTTCAGGCCCTTGGCTTCCTTGACCTCCTGGATGGAGGTGATGACGGAGCAGGTGCTCCGCAGCTGGGTCACGGCCTCGTATTCATTATAGGCCTTGACGACGCCGGAGACCTTCTGGCCGTCCGGGGACAGGCCCTTATATTTGAATGTGGTCATTTCTGGAATTCACCTCAATAGCGGCGCATGGACTGGACGGTTTCCGGGTCCCGGGCGTAGCGAATGGCCTCGGCCTGGGTAATGGTCCCCTCCCGGACCATCTTTTGCAGGGCGGCATCCATGAGGATGGAGCCGTTCTGGCTGTTCATGGTAATAAAGCTGTCCATCTGGGGGGTCTTGCCCTCCCGGATCAGATTCTTCAGCGCGGCATTGACCACCATGATCTCGCAGGCGGCGGCCCGGCCGTGCCCGCCCTTCCTGGGCAGAAGCTGCTGGGACACCACGGCCCGCAGGGTGGTGGACAGCTGCAATCTTATCTGCCGCTGCTGGCCCTCGGGGAACACATTGACCATACGGTCGATGGAATCGGCGGCGGAATTGGTGTGCAGGGTGGCAAAGACCAGGTGGCCGGTCTCGGCGGCGGTGAGGGCCGTCTCGATGGTGTTCAGGTCCCGCATCTCGCCGATGAGGATCACATCCGGGTCTTCCCGAAGGATGGAGCGCAGGCCGTCGGCATAGCTATGGGTATCGGAGCCGATCTGGCGCTGGTTGATGATGCATTTATCCGGGTGGTACACATATTCGATGGGGTCTTCCAGGGTAATGATGTGGGCGCACCTTGTATGGTTGATACGGTTCAGGATGGCGGCCAGAGTTGTGGATTTGCCGGAACCGGTCTCGCCGGTGACCAGCACAATGCCGGACCGATAGTCCGGGAAGGAGGCCACCACCGGGGGCAGATTCAGCTCCTCCAATTCCGGAATCCGCTCTGCCAGCAGACGAATGGCGGCGGAGAGACTGCCCTGCTGCCGGAACAGGTTGATTCTGGTCCGGGCCCCGCAGGGGAAGCTCTGGGCCAGGTCTAATTCGCCCATTTCTTCAATTTCCGAAAACCGGGGGCCCGCCATGGCGCGGCCATAGTTCTCGCAGTCTTCAAAGGTCAGGAGCTCCTCCGTCAGGTTCCGGATGCTCCCGTCCACCCGGCAGCGCACCGGCAGCCCGGAGACAATATGCACATCCGAAGCATTCAGCTCCTTGGCCATGGCGATGAGGGTGTTTAAATCGGTCATTGTTCGTTCTCCAAATTACTCCGCAGCGGAGTTGATTGCCTTGGCAGCCTCGGCCACAGTAGTAACGCCCTCCAGAACCAGGCGGCGGCAATTGTCCTTCATGGTGACGAAGCCGTTTTCCAGGGCGGTCTTGGTCAGCTCCTCGCTGGAGGCATTGTTCGCAACCTCCCGGCGCAGAGCGGCATCCAGGGTCAGAATTTCAAACACGCCCCGGCGGCCACGGTAGCCCGTGCGGCCGCACTCCTGGCAGCCCTCGCCCTTATAGAAGGTCACGTCCTCATTTTCGGCAATGCCCATCATGCGCTTCTCCTCTTCCGTGGGGGTATAGGCCTTGCGGCACTGGGGGCAGATTTTCCGGACCAGGCGCTGGGACACCACGCCCCGCAGGGCGCTGGAGATCATATAGGGCTCCACGCCGATATCCACCAAGCGGCTGATGGTGGAGACGGCATCGTTGGTATGCAGGGTAGAAATGACCAGGTGGCCCGTAATGGCGGCCCGGACGGCAATGGAGGCCGTCTCGCCGTCCCGAATCTCACCAACGGAGATGACATCCGGGTCCTGCCGCAGAATGGAGCGCAGACCGGCGGCGAAGGTCATGCCGGTTTTCTCATTGATCTGGCACTGGTTGGCGCCGGGGATATTGTATTCCACAGGGTCTTCCAGGGTCATGATGTTGGTCTGCTCGTTGCACAGCTCCTGGATCATGGCGCACATGGTGGTGGACTTACCGGAACCGGTGGGGCCCACGATCAGGATGACGCCGGAGCTGTTTTTCAGCAGGCGGTCATATTTCTTCTCGTCCTCCCCTTCCAGACCGATGGTCTTCCGGTTGATATGGCCGGAGGACTTGTCCAGCAGACGCAGAACGATCTTCTCGCCGTAAATGGTGGGGATGGAGGAAATACGCAGGTCAATTTCCTTATCCTTGGCGGTGACCATGGCCCGGCCGTCCTGGGGGATCTTCCGCTCGGCAATGTTCATGCCGCCCATAATTTTCAATCGGGCGATGACCGTTGCCTGCAAATTGGCGGGGACGGTAAAGATCCGGCGCAGCACGCCGTCGATGCGCATCCGCACCACCATCTCCCCCTCCTGGGGCTCCAGATGGATATCGGAAGCGCGCTCGGTAATGGCCCGCTCGATGACGGAATTGACAAAGCGGATGGTGGGGGCTTCGGCAGCGCCGTTGTCCACGGCCTTGGACATCTGCACGGGAACGATATCCGCCTGATTAGAACCGGCCTCCCGCTTCATCTCCTCAATGGCCCGGGCGGTGCCCTCGTTGCCATAGAGGGTGGCAATGGCCTGCTCCACGGCCCGGCGGGTGGCGATCATGGGCACCACCTGCTTGTGAGAGGCGGACTTGACCTCCTCCTGGGCTTCGAAGTTCAGGGGGTCGCTCATGGCCACATACAGCTCGTCCTTCTGGAGCTTCACGGGGACGACGCAATATTTCTTTGCAATGGACCGGGGCACGAACCGGGCCAGCTCCAGGGGGATGGACACGGCGGTCAAATCCACAAAGTCCACGCCAAGCTGCATTTGCAGCGCCTCAATGAGCTGCTGCTCTGTAATGATGCCGTTATTGATGAGCACGTCGCCCAAGCGCTCTCTGGTCTTCTTCTGAATGGCCAGGGCATCGTTCAGCTGCTCCGGACGGATGACGCCTGCCGAGATCAGCAGATCACCCAAACGCATATATGCCACAGGTAAAGCCCCTTTCTTTACGGTTGTAGAAACTCTGAACAAACCGTCGGCGGCTGCTGCCGATTTCTTCAGAGCCTCTACGGTTTCTGCCATCACGCAGTTTTGCAATTTGGAATCATACTTTTTGTATATTCCTTCTGCTTCCATTGTCATAGTGTTTTAATAGGTCATTCTAGCACAGACTGCCAATTTTTTCAAGGACTTTTTGCCGAATCTGCAATAAAAATGGCGAAATCCACCTATAACTTTTTTTGTATAATTTTATAAGGAAAACCGGCGATCTGGGCAAGATCGCCGGTTTCGGTCACGCAATATCAGCCTTCGAAGTCACCCTCGTCGGCAATGGGCTCGTTGGATTCTGCAGCGGGCTCGTGGACCTCGGGGGCCTCTGCGGGCTCCTCAGCCTTGGGCTCTTCGGCAGCAGGAGCTTCCTCTGCGGGGGCCTCGGGGGCAGCGGGAGCTTCCTCTGCGGGCTCCTCCATTCCCTCGTCCCAGGGGCAGCAGCCGATCACGCGCTTGGCCCAGGCCACGATCTTATCCCCATAGGCCGCAACCAGATAAACCGCACCGGCCACGGCAGCCAGAGCCGTCAGAACCTTTACGATGGCATTCAGGGTTTTCATTACAAATTCCTCCGTTTCGTAAATCACGCCGCCTAAAGCAAAGACGGACAGGGTCGAATTTCGCTGGATATAGTATAGCCAATCTGCCGCAAAAAAGCAAGAGAGATTTCCGAAAAGAGGGGGGTTGGGATTGTTAAATATTTGTTATGGTGAAAAAACATCCTGAGGGTTTTGTCTAAATCCCTGTTAAAAATTTCGGATGGGTGCCTCCGGCGGGGAGCTTCTTGTCCCGCCAAGAAGCTCCGCAAGAATGCGGCTTAAGGAGGCGCTGAAAGGTTTGCTCCCGCAAACCAAGCCGATATAATTAAGGAACGATTGCCCCCGGCAATCGTTAAATTAGATTCGCTGCGCGACGCGCCGCCCTCCTTAAGAATTCTTCCGGCCCGCACTTGGTATTGAAAAGCAAGGTTTTAGTACTTTCTACAGAAGCATCCCCACATCCAACTCATTCCATGCCAGTGTGCGCACTGGCGCGGAATAGAAGACCATCTTAGCTTTTCAGGCCGATGCAGGCATCGGTCTACAAAAAGGGGCCCCGCAAAATCGCAGGACCCCTCTTAGCCTTATCAGGCCATTTTTCCTTTTAGGGCTGTCTTCTTTTTCTTATCCAGCAGGCACAGAGCAGCCACCAGGCCGGACAGAACCAGGCCGATGATATCGGTTCTCGTGCCGGGGTAGATCATCATCAGGCCGCCGACCAGCGCCAGGAGTCTGCGGAACCAGTTCAGGTTTTCAATCAGGTAGCCTTCCATGGCGGCAGAGACGGAGGCAATGCCGATCAGAGAAGTGATCACAATGAGCCCCACGTCCAGGGCCGTGGTGTCGATGAGCAGCATGGAGGGACTCAGAGCAAAGGCATAGGGCACGATGAACGCGCCGATGGCAAGCTTGGTCGCCTGGAGCGCCGTCTTCATGGGGTTGGCCTTGGCGATGGCGGAGCCTGCATAGGCAGCCAGTGCCACAGGGGGCGTCAGGTCCGCCACAATGCCGAAATAGAACACGAAGAAGTGGGCCGCAACCAGAGGAATGCCCATGCGGACCAGAATGGGGGCGCAGGTGGCCGCCATGATGCAATAAGTGGCAGTAGTGGGCACGCCCATGCCCAGAACGATACAGCAGATCATGGTGAGGAACAGGGCAACGAACACGCTGTCACCGGCCAGGACCACAATGGCATTGATAATGACGTTGGCAAGGCCCGTCATGGTGATGGTACCGGCGATGATGCCCGCAATGCCGCAGGCGGCGGCAACGGTAATGGTGCCCTGTCCGCCGGAGGCCAGGGCCTCCAGAATGCGCATGGGGGTAATGCGGGTCTCCCGGCTGAACAGCGTCACAAAAATGCAGGCTACGATGGACAGAGCGGCGGCATACTGGATGCTCTTCTGGCTGGTGCTGACCAGGTAGATCAGCAGGATCAGGGGCAGCAGCAGGTAGCTCTTCTTCAGCAGCGGGCCCATCTTGGGCAACTGCTCCCTGGGCAGGCCCTTGAGGCCCAGCTTCTTGGCTTCCAGGTGGACGGAGATGAAAATACCGGTGAAATACAGCAGGGCCGGAAGAACGGCCTTGAGGGCGATCTGGCCATAGGGCAGCTGCACATAGTCCGCCATCAGGAAGGCGGCAGCGCCCATAATGGGGGGCATGATCTGGCCGCCGGTGGAGGCGGCCGCTTCCGTCGCGCCTGCAAACTCCGGCTTATAGCCCGCCTCCTTCATCAGCGGGATGGTGACGGACCCGGAACCCACGGTATTGGCCACAGAGGAGCCGGAGACAACGCCCAGCAGAGCACTGGCTACTACGGCAACCTTGGCAGGACCGCCGGAGAACCGGCCAACCAGCCCATTGGCAACCTGAATAAAGTAATCCGCAATGCCGGTGCGCTCCAAAAATGCGCCAAAGACGATAAACACCACAATAAACTTGGAGCAGACATTGATGGGCGTGGAGAGAACGCCCTCCTTCCCGTAGAACAGATACCGGATGGTATAGTTCAGCTTGCCCCAGAGAGAGGGGTTGGACAGGCCTACGGTCAGGGCATACGCCAGGAAGCACCCGGCCACAATGAGGATGGGCAGGCCAACGCTTCTGCGGCACACCTCTGCCAGAGCCAGAACGCCGATGATGCCGATGACGATCTGGTAATCCTCGAAATGGCTGCCCTGCTGGATAATGGCCTTGGCGTTAAAGGCATAATACAGAAATGCGCCGGTGCCGACAATCATCAGCAGAATGTCATACCAGGGGATGTGATTCACCCGCTGGTGGGTCTTCTTCGCCGGGAACACCAGGTAGCCCAGGAAGACGATCCAGGCCACGAAGGTGGTCAGCCGCAGCTCCTCCAGCCAGCTGGCGAACAGGGTCACATACAGGCAGAAGAGGGAAAAAATCGCAAGAATCACATTCACGGCGATCCGGGGCTTTCCCTCCCAGATGCGGACATTGGATTCCCGGTCATACTTCTTCATAACGGAGTCCAGATCCATGGGCTCCTCTGCTTTTTTCTTCTTGATTAGGCTCATAGAGATAACCTCCTTACTGGAAATCGGAAGCGCTGAAGAAAAGGCCCAAAAGGCGCTTTCTTCGGCGTTCCCTGCTTAACTTGGGCTCCCCTGGAAGGGGAGCCCCCGGTTTTCTTACTGCGCGTCTACGGTGATGCCCTGCTCGGCGAAATACTTGGCTGCGCCCTTGTGGAAGGGGGCGGTCATGCCGGAGGTGGCGTTGTCCAGGCTCAGCTCTGCGCCCTTGCCGTTTTCCTTGGCAATGTCGGCGGCGTTGTCGAAGATGGCCTTGGTCAGGTTGTAGACATCCTCCTCAGAGGCGGAGGCGGAGACGATCAGGGTTGCCTTAACGGTGACGGTGGTCACATCCGCATCCTGTCCGGGGTAGGTCCCGGCGGGGATGACATAGGTGGTGTAGAAGGGGCAGGCGGCCATCATGGCATCGGCCACATCGCCGTCCAGGGGGACCAGGTAGGCATCGTTGGTGGTGCACAGCTCGGTAATTGCAGGAGTGGGAGCACCGGCGACCACAAACGCGGCATCGATCTTGCCGTCCTTCAGCGCATCGGCGGAGTCGGCGAAGCTCAGGTACTGGGGCTTGATGTCATTCTCGGTGAGCCCTGCGGCGGTGAGCACGTCAATGGCGTTGAAGTAAACGCCGGAGCCGGGTGCGCCAATGGAAACGGCCTTGCCCGCCAGATCTTTCGCGGACTTGATATTGGGGTCCATGGTCACCAGCTGCACAGCCTCGGCGTACAGTCCGGCAACCACCCGGAAGGAATCCACCTTGCCGGAGTCAAAGGAGCGGGTGCCCTCCCAGGCGTAGGACATGGTATCGGACTGAACGGTGCCCAGCTGATAGTCGCCGGAGTCAATGCCCTGGATATTGGCCTTGGAGCCATCGGTGGCCACGGCGATCACATCGATGCCGGCCTTATTCTTAATGTATTGGCCCAGCACACCGCCGTAGCCATAATAGGTACCGGCAGAGCCGCCGGTGCCCATGGTCATCTTGGTTGCGGAAGCGCCGCCGGAGCAGGCTGCCAGAGAAATGGTCAGGGCCGCAGTCAGGGCCAGAGTAAACAGCTTCTTAATTTTCATAACGGGTTTCCTCCTTTTTGTAGGTTCTTGGCTCTCCAAAAACTTCATGGCCGTATTATACTACCGTTTTTGCATTTTTGCAAGATAGAAATTGCATTCGTTTTTCCTGTTAAGGACATTTGTTTACGGACATATTCAATGTATTTCCCTTATTTATTCAATTTTTCTCAATTTTCTTTCCATTCTTTCGTCATATTTAACAGTTTTAAACCGCTTCTGTTCCTTATTTTTTACAAATCCAATGCCGTGCCCTATTCTTTTAGGCCATTTTCGGTCTCTGTGATCATTAACGGCATTTTTGCATTCATTAAATCTGCGCCGTGCATTATTGCATTTCCGTCTTCGTTTTCTGCATTTGCAGCGTGCGAAGCGCCTTCGTCATGCAACTTCCACAAAAGGGGCGTCATATCCTGTTCACATTTTGGATGCAGAGCGGCCATAAAAAACTTGCAATTTCCCGGGACAGATAGTATACTTGTCGGGATATAACGGAAGAAAGGGAGGGAAGAACTTGCAAAAGCTTTGCAACGGTCTTTTCTCCCTCTTTTCGTGAAAAGAGAAAGGATGTAATAAAAATGGCACCTGAAAAAAATACTGACGCAGTATACGACGCCAGCACCCTGGGTACCTCCAAGCGCCTGCTGCTGGGCGTACAGCATCTGTTCGCCATGTTCGGCGCAACGGTTCTGGTTCCCGCGCTGACAGGCCTGGATGTGGCCAACGCCCTGCTGTTTGCGGGCCTGGGCACGCTGCTGTTCCACCTGGTCACCGGGCGGAAGATCCCCGCCTTCCTGGGCTCCTCCTTCGCCTTCATCGGCGGCTACAATGCCATCCGCGCCCTGGGCACCGGCGACGAGACCCTGCCCTATGCCTGCTTCGGTGTGGCCTGCGCGGGTCTCGTATACCTGGTTCTGGCCTTCTTCTTCAAGCAGTTCGGCGCCAAAAAGGTCATGCGCTACTTCCCCCCCATTGTCACGGGCCCCATCATCATCTGCATCGGCCTGACCCTTTCCGGCTCCGCCGTGACCAACTGCTCCGCCAACTGGTGGGTTGCTCTGGTTGCCATTCTGATCGTTGTCTGCTGCAACATCTGGGGCAAGGGCATGGTGAAGATCATCCCCATCCTGCTGGGTGTGGTTGGCTCCTATGTGTTCTCCATGATCGTTGACCCCGCCTCCCGGGAACACCTGGTGGCTCTGGTCAGTGAGGCCGACTGGATCGGCCTGCCCATTGTCTGGAACCGCACCGCCCTGTCCATCTTCGGCAGCAATCTGGACCACAGCCTGCTGCTTACCTCCATTGTGACCATCATGCCCATCTCCCTGGCAACCATGATGGAGCATGTCGGCGATATCTGCGCCATCTCCTCCACCGTGGGCAAGAACTTCGTAGAGGATCCCGGCCTGCACCGCACTCTGGTAGGCGACGGTTTGGCAACCACCATGGCCTCCCTCTTCGGCGCTCCCGCCAACACCACCTATGGTGAAAACACCGGCGTTCTGGCCCTGAGCAAGGTGTACGACCCCAAGGTTATCCGTCTGGCCGCCGTGTTCGCCATTGTCCTGTCCTTCTGCCCCAAGTTTGCCGCACTGATCGTTGCCATGCCTGCCGCTACCATGGGCGGCGTCAGCCTGGTGCTGTACGGCATGATTTCCGCCGTGGGCGTCCGGAACGTGGTTGAAAACCAGGTGGACTTCACCAAGAGCCGCAACGTTCTGATTGCCGCCATGATCATGGGTCTGGCCGTGGGCGTGAACTACGCCGGTTCCATCGCCATCCCCGTGGGCTCCGTCACCATCAGCCTGTCCGGCCTGGCCGTGGCCGCTCTGGTGGGCATCCTGATGAACGCCATCCTGCCCGGCAAGGACTATGAGTTCGGCACCAATGAGCAGGGCGACACCGCCGTTGTCAACTTCGGCAGCCGCGCACAGAAGTAAATCCTCCCCATAAATTTTCACCCGGCTTCTTCATTCTTCGGAAGCCGGGTGATTTTTTCTGAAATTCTATTGAATCCGTGCGCAGATCTCTGCGCCCATCTGCTTGCAGCCGACTTTTTGGAAAGCGCCGTGGGGCGGCAGGATATCGGCGGTGCGAAAGCCCGCATCCAGGGTATCGGAGACGGACTTCTCGATGGCATCCGCCTCCTTCGCCATGTCGAAACTGTAGCGCAGCAGCATGGCAGCGGCCAGAATGGTGCCGATGGGGTTGGCGATGTCCTGCCCCGCAATGTCCGGGGCAGAGCCGTGGATGGGCTCATAGAGCCCCCGGGTGGTGCTGCCCAGGCTGGAGGAGGGAATGGTGCCGATGGAGCCGGTGATCATAGAGGCCTCGTCAGACAGGATATCGCCGAACATATTTTCCGTGACGATCACATCGAACTGGCCGGGATCCTTGACGATCTGCATGGCGCAGTTGTCCACCAGCATATCCGTCAGGGTCACATCCGGGTACTCCTCGGACAGCTCGTGCATGATCTTCTTCCACAGGCGGCTGGAATCCAGCACATTGCTCTTTTCCACGGAACACAGCTTTTTTCTGCGCTTCCGGGCGGTTTCAAAGCCGATGCGGCCGATGCGGCGGATCTCCGCCTCGCTGTAGGTCAGGATGTCCGTGGCAACGGCCTGCCCGTTCTCCCGCTTTGTCTCGTGAGAACCGAAGTAAATGCCGCCGGTGAGCTCCCGGACGATCATAAAGTCGATTCCCTTTTCCACGATCTCCGGTTTCAAAGGGGAAGCGCCCGCCAGTTGGGGCCAGATCTTGGCGGGACGGTTGTTGCTGTAGACCTCCATAGCGGCCCGAAGCTTTAGTAACCCCTTTTCCGGCCGCATGGGGCCGGGAACATCGTTCCACTTCGGGCCGCCCACCGCGCCCAATAGCACGCTGTCGGAATCCAGGCACTTTTGCAGCTGAGCCTGGGGCAACGGCTCACCCCACTTATCAATGGCGTTACCGCCCATTTCCACATCCGTATAGCGGAAGCTGTGGCCGTAGATTTCCGCCACCCGGTTCAGAATCAGCACAGCCTGCTCTACGATCTCCGGGCCGATGCCGTCGCCGCGAATCAGCGCAATGTTTTTCTCCACAGCTTATCCCTCCTTTAAGGAAGCCAGCAGGCCGCCGGCACGGATAATCTTCTGGATGAATTCCGGGAAGGGCTCCGCCTGGTAGTGCTTGCCCGTGGTCTCATCGGTAATAATACCGGTATCGAAGTCCACCGAAACCCGGTCCCCGGACCGAATCTCCTCTGCCGCCTGCTCACATTCCAGAATGGGCAGGCCGATGTTGATGGCGTTCCGATAGAAGATTCTGGCAAAGCTCTTTGCGATGACGCAGCCGGTACCGCAGGTCTTGATCACCAGAGGGGCGTGCTCCCGGGAAGAGCCGCAGCCGAAGTTCCAGCCCGCCACCATCACATCTCCGGGCTTTACCTTACGGACATACTCCGGGTCGATATCTTCCATGCAGTGCTTGGCAAGCTCCTGGGCATCAGGGGTATTCAGGTACCGGGCAGGGATGATCACATCCGTATCCACATTGTCCGGGTATTTATAAACGGTTCCCTTGGTCTGCATATCAGTTTTCCTCCTTGGGGCAGGTAATGTGGCCGGTCAGGGCACTGGCGGCAGCGGTTGCAGGGCTTGCCAGATAGACTTCACTCTTGACATGACCCATCCGCCCCACAAAATTCCGGTTGGTAGTGGCAACACAGCGTTCGCCCTCGGCCAGGATGCCCATATAGCCGCCCAGGCAGGGGCCGCAGGTGGGGGTGGAGACCACCGCGCCTGCATCGATAAAGGCGGTGGTGTACCCCCGGACGATGCACTCCCGGTAGATGGCCATGGTGGCCGGAATGATAATGCAGCGCACCCCCTTGGCAACCTGCTTGCCATTCAAAATGCGGTAAGCCGTCTCCATATCCTCCATGCGTCCGTTGGTGCAGGAGCCGATGACCACCTGGTCGATTTGAATGTCCTCCAGCTCCCTGGCCGGGTGGGTATTCTCCGGCAGATGGGGGCAGGCCACCGTGGGCTCAATGGCAGACAGGTCAATTTCGATGGTTTTTTCATAGGGAGCATCTTCGTCGGCGGTATAAATCACAGGCTCCCGCTCCGCTCTGCCCTTCAAATATTCCAGTGTCCGGTCGTCCACCGGGAAAATGCCGTTTTTCGCACCGGCCTCAATGGCCATATTGCAGATGCACAGCCGGTCATCCATGGTCAGAGAAGCCACGCCAGATCCCGTGAACTCCATGCTCTTGTACAGGGCACCGTCCACACCAATCCTGCCGATGATGGTCAGAATCACGTCCTTCCCGCTGACGTTGGGCTTCAATGCCCCCGTCAGGTAGAAGCGAATGGCCGAGGGGACCTTAAACCATGCCTGGCCCGTGGCCATACCGGCGGCCATATCCGTGCTGCCAACACCGGTGGAGAAGGCGCCCAGGGCACCATAGGTGCAGGTGTGGCTGTCTGCGCCGATGATGCAGTCTCCGGCGGTGACGATGCCCTGCTCCGGAAGCAAAGCATGCTCGATGCCCATCTTGCCCACGTCATAGAAATGGCTGACGCAGTGCTCGCAGGCGAACTCCCGGCAGGTTTTGGACTGCTCGGCAGCCTTGATATCCTTGTTGGGCACAAAATGGTCCAGGACGATGACCACCTTGTCCTTGTCATAGATCCCGTCAAAGCCTGCTTTTTTGAACTCATTCACCGCCACCGGGGTAGTGATATCATTGCCCAGAACAATGTTCAGCTTGGCCTGAATCAGCTGTCCGGCGCTCACCTCCAGCAGACCTGCATGGGCCGCCAGAATCTTTTGGGTCATTGTCATTGCCATGGTTCATCTCTCCTTATTCCGTAATGAAGTTATTGAAAGCACTGAGCAGCGCGTGAATGCTGGCCTTGGTGATGTCCGTGTCGCTGCCCGCGCCCCAGTGCATCTTGCCGTCCGTCGTCTCAATGCCCACATAGGCCACAGCGGTGGAGCCTGAGTTCTTCTGCTGCAGGCTGTGCTCGGTATAGACTTTCAGGGTATAGTCCACGCCAGTATAGTCCTTCAGGGCGTTGCTGAAAGCATCCAGGCTGCCGTTGCCGGTCTGGTGCAGCTGGGCAACGATGCCGTCCTTGCAAAAGGTCACATCGCAGCCCGCCCCACCGGCCAAGGGCTCAAAGCGCACATTCCGCACGGAAATAGGGGCGTTGATGTTCAGGTAGCTCAGGGTGAACACCCGCAGCACATCGTCGGTTTTCAGCTCCCGATGCTCGTGATCGGAGATGTCCTTGCAGAGGTAACCAAAATGCTCCCGCATCCTGGTGGGCAGCACATAACCGTGGGCGTGCTCCAAAAGATAGCTGATGCCGCCCTTGCCGCTCTGGGAGTTGACCCGGATGACATCCGCATCGTAAGTGCGGCTGATATCCCTGGGGTCGATGGGGATATAGGGCACGGTCCACCGGTGCAGGTTCTTCTCCTGTCGCCAGTTCATACCCTTGGCGATGGCGTCCTGATGGGAGCCGGAGAAAGCGGCGAAGACCAGGGCCCCGGCGTAGGGGGTTCGCTCATAGACGTGCATCCGGGTGCAGCGCTCGTAGATTTCCACAATAGCGGGCAGGTTGTCAAAGTCCAGCTTGGGGTCTACGCCATGGGAATACAGATTCATGGCCAGGGTCACCACGTCCACGTTGCCGGTCCGCTCGCCGTTGCCAAAGAGGGTTCCCTCCACCCGGTCCGCACCGGCCAGCAAGCCCAGCTCCGTATCCGCCACGCCGGTGCCCCGGTCGTTGTGGGGGTGCAGGGATACGGTGACGTGCTCCCGGTACTTGAGGTTTTCACACATGTACTCTACCTGGCTGGCGTACACATGGGGCAGGCTCATCTCCACCGTGACCGGCAGATTGATGATAACATTATTGCTTTCGCTGGGCTCCAGCACATCCAAAACAGCATTGCAGACCTCCAAGGCGTATTCCGGCTCCGTGCCCGTGAAGCTCTCGGGAGAATACTCGAAGCGGAAGTTGCCCTCGTACTCGGCGGCCAGCTTCTTGACCAGCTTGGCCCCGTCCACGGCGATCTGCTCGATCTCCTCCTTAGACTTCTTGAACACCTGCTCCCGCTGGGCAACGGAGGTAGAATTGTAGAAGTGAATGATGGCGCTGGGGGCTCCCTTGCAGGCTTCAAAGGTCTTGCGGATGATATGCTCCCGGCACTGCGTCAGAACCTGAACCGTCACATCCTGAGGGATCATATTCTGCTCGATCAGGGTCCGCAGGAAGGTATACTCCGTCTCTGAGGCCGCCGGGAACCCCACCTCTATTTCCTTAAAGCCGATTTTCAGAAGTATTTTGTAAAATTCCAGCTTCTCCTCCAGGCTCATGGGGATCACCAAGCTCTGGTTTCCGTCCCGCAGATCCACGCTGCACCACTGGGGCGCTTTCTCAATATGGTCCTTATGCGCCCACTTGAAGTGCTCCCCGGGGGCGGAATAATAGCCTACCGAATACTTTGTTACGTCCATCTTTTGCTCGCATCCTTTTTCTTTCGTCAAAATTTGGATTTCGTGAACGGAACGGGTATGGAAACCGGACATAAAAAAACGCCCTGTCTCTCTCCATCGAAAGAGACAGGGCGTAAAAGCCTTGCGGTACCACTCTTTTTGCCTGAAAATCAGGCCCCTCACCGCGATCCAACAACCGCGTGACACTGTAACGGGCATCCCCCGTCCTGCCTACTTTTCTTTCAGCAAGGCCGCTCCGAGGCCAGTATACGCTTCCGCCTGCATTGGCTCGCACCATCCGCCAACTCTCTGCATTGGGCACACAAAGCGCTTTCTCCTCATCTGTGCGTTTCTCCTATGGACGGGATTATAGCACCGGGGAACCGAATTGTCAAGCATTCTGTCGTCACAGGGCGGTTTTTTGTTTTTCCAGCGTGGGCACATCCCTCACCACAGGTAGACCCGGGTCTCATAGGGCCGCAGCACATCCGGATCGCCATTGGGGTAGTTGCAAAGGATCAGCTTACCCCGGTCCAGATAGAAGCCGTCCGGCGCTTTATACTTCCGGTTCTTGTCACTAAAGGAGCAGATGACCAATATTTTCTGCCGGTCGTCCTGCATGGAATACTGGTAGAGCCATTTGGAGCCCTTGCTGAACTCCCGGTATTTGCCCCAGCGGACGCAGGACAGGCGCTTGCGCAGGCCGATGGCCAGCCGATAGAAATTGAGGACGGAATCCCGGTCCCCATCCTGCCGGGCCACATTGATTTGCTTATAATTGTCGTTGGCATAGAACCAGGGCTCCCCGGTGGTGAAGCCTGCATTGGGTCCGTCGCTCCACTGCATCAGAGTCCGGGCAGAATCCCGGGAGCAGCGCCAGAGCTTGTGGAGCCTGGCCCGGGGGCTGGCCTTCAGATTGTGGTGGGAATAGTAATAGCGGGTGGCCACATCCTCATACATCTCGGCATTTTCAGGGTGCCAGTTCACCATGCCGATCTCCTGGCCCTGGTAGACAAAGGGCGTTCCCTTCTGGAACAGATACATGGCCGCCAGCATCTTGCCGCTGGCTTCCCGATAATTAGAGTTGCCATAGCGGGAGATGATCCTGGGATGGTCATGGTTTTCCAGGAAGAGCATATTCCAACCCTTGCCGTCCAGCTTGTCCTGCCAGTTCCGGAAGGCCTTTTTCAACTTTTTCAGAGAGAACTTCGTGGGGAAGAAATCCTGGAAAAAGCAGTCGGCACACATGGTCTCGTTCTGGATCATCATGCTGAACTCCTGCCCCTTGCCCTCCCGGATGTATTTCAGGGCGATCTTCGGCGTAACCATGGGGGCTTCGGCCAGAGTCATGCAGTCGTAGTTCAACAGCACATCCTCCTGGAATTCCGTGAGGAATTCATGAATCCGGGGGCCGTGGTTATACATAAAAATACCCTTGTACACCGGCAGCAGATGGTCATTGGGCAGGCCCTTTTTCTTGGAGATAAAGGTGATGACATCCTCCCGGAAGCCGTCCACCCCCATATCCAGCCAGAAGCGCATGATCTTCTTGACCTCTTCCCGGACCAGCGGGTTATCCATATTCAGGTCCGGCTGCTTCACGGCAAACAGGTGCATATAGTATTCCTTGCGCACCTCGTCATAGGTCCAGGCCTTGCCCTCAAAGTGGGAATCCCAGTTATTGGGGAGCTTGCCGTTTTTCCTGGCGGGCCGCCAGATATAGTAATCCGTATAGGGTTCAATGCGGCGGCGGCTCTTCTGGAACCACTCGTGCTCATCGCTGGTGTGATTCACCACCAGGTCCATGATGACCTTCATGCCCCGGCTGTGGGCTCCCTCCAGAACTGCCTTGAAGGCCTCCATGCCGCCAAACTGCGAATCGATATCCGTATAGTCGGAGATATCATAGCCGCAGTCTGCGCCGGGGGAAGGGTACAGCGGTGAAAACCAGATGCCGTCGCAGCCCAGGCTCTTGATATAGTCCAGCTTTTGCAGCACCCCGTACAGGTCGCCCATGCCGTCCCCGTTTCCGTCGCAGAAGCTTCTGGGCCAGATCTGATAAAAAACCGTATCTTTATACCATTGTGTTTGCTTCATCACAAGTCCCCCCTGTTCCCGTCCATTATAGCTTTTCCCCCGAGAAACGTCAAGGGCGCACCGAGGCCGGTGCGCCCTGAATTTTAGGCAAGATGCATCTTTTTTCGAAGCTTTGCAACAGATTCCTGTATAAACATTGCAAAAATTGTCTTCTTATAGGGGTAGCTGATGCCCCGGATGTGATAGGCAACATCCGCCATACGGTCCCTGCGCGCGGCCGGGATTTTTTTTGCATTCTCAGTCAGCTTATAAAGCCGCAGCTCGTCTCCGGGAACCGAAGACAGCACATTCCATTCCTGGGGGCGCATCTCCCGGCCAAAGCACTCCAGAAGCTCCGCGTTTTCCACCCGGGAGGAGGTGAGCAGGTATTGCTGCCCTTCAAAAGTTTCTTTGGCACCGTAGAGGTCCACACACAGGCTCTCCCGGCCCAGGAAGGACCGCAGCCACAGATTTTCCATCCAGGCATCATACACAGCCCTGGACTCCCCCGGTTCGGACAGCCGCAGCTTTTCCCGGCGGCCGCCCAGCATCAGCGGCACCTGGAAAGTGCTTTCCTTTTTGCTGAAATTGACACCGGCATCGGAAAAGCAGGTGCAGCGGGCCACTCTGGGGTAAAGGAACAGCCGGTTCGTCTCTATGACGAAGGCAATGTGGTATTTCAGCCAGGAATGCTTTCCCCAGTCCTTGATATGGGCCGGGATCTTCTCAGAAGCGGCGAAATCGTAGTCTCCGTTTTCCGCCAGCCAGGCTGAAAAAGCAGCCCACTGCGCCTTGGTCCACATCTGGCCCCAGGAGCAGGCATACCGGAAGTACCAGTTGTCAAACCCGTCCTCCAACGGCTCAAAGACCTTCTCCGTCAACTGGCTCAGCCGGTGATTATACAGGGCCACCCCGGCGATCTCCGGCTTGTCTGCCACAAAATCATAGCACTCCAGGGCATAGCGGTAAAAGTCCGGGCTGACATAGAGATCGTCCTCCAGCAGGATGATCCCGTCATGGGCCTGGGTCAGGCCCCCGCATTTCAGGATATGGGCTTTCAGTCCCAGATTTTTCTCCTGATAAATGACCTGTTTTTCCCCAAAGGGCCAGGAAAAGGCCCTTGCATAGTCCAGTACGTCTGCATTATCGCCCCGGTCAATGCTGATGATGAGCTCTGCCCCCTGAGCAGGGTATTCTGCCTGCAGCAGAGACCCCAGGATCCGCTTTAAGGATTCGATTCGGTTGTAGGCAACCACCACAATGGGAATATCAGCCATGCTTTACCGCTCCTTCCGCAATTTCTACCGCCCGGGCATACCCCTCCGCCCCGGCATCAAAGCTGAATTTTTCGGCGACTGCACGCCGCAGCTTATCCGCCGGCAAAGGCTTTGAAAGCATCCCGTCCAGGCAGGCAGCAAAGGCTTCCGGGTTTTCCGGGTCTGCAATGCGCCCATTTGTCCCGGATGTAAGCACATCATAGGCCCCATCGGCATAGCAGGATGCCGCCACGGGAAGTCCCGCGCAGGCCGCCTCCACCAGGATCAGTCCGAAGCAATCGGACCGGGAGGGCACGGCCAGCACGGAGGCCCGGCTGTACTCCGCCCAAAGCGCCTCGCCCTGCCGGTAGCCCAGCCATTGGATCCGGCCCGCCACGCCCAGGCTCTCCGCCAAGGACTGAACGGCTGCCTGCTCGCCCCCCACATCGTTGCCCGCCACGCGCAGGACACTGGGAATCTTCATTTTTGCCAGGGCCTGCACCAGCAGGTCCAGGCCCTTTTCCCGGGAAATGCGGCCAACATATAGAATCGTTCCATCCTCGGGCTGCCTTGTAAGCGCCAGAAACGGAGCAGTATCCACCGTCAGGTAAGCAATTGCAATGCGCTCCTCGTCCGCGCCCCAGTGCAGCAGCTTCTCCGCGGCCTTTGTGCCGCTGGCCAGGAAGCTGTCTGCCCCGCTGACGATCATCCGCCGGGTCAGCTTCTGCACCGTACCAATGTAGCTCTCGGAGCGCAGCGTTCCGTCGGTCATGTTCACAAAGGGAATTCCATGGGCCTTGGCCCAGAAAAGGGCCTGAACGGCGGAGAAATTGTATTCCCCCGCAATAACAACATCCGGTTTCAGAGCATTCAGTGTTTTGAAAAGTCCTTTGGGCAGATGGACAAAGCGGGTAGCCGTGCCGCCCACCTCGCCGCCTTTGACACTGAGGACCTTCGATTGCAGGAAGTAGGTGTTCTCTTCCGGTTCATCGGTTTCCCAGACCCGGTCTGCCTCGATTTTTCCCGTATAGAGCACAGAAACCCTCCACTTCGGAAAGCGGCTGCGCAGGCAGGCAAACTGCCCGCTGCGATAGGGAGCGGGAATATTGCTGATGATCAAAACATGCTTCATATGCTCTCCTTTGCGGCTCCGTAAATCTCCATCAGCCGGGCATAATTCATCTCCGGTGTCAGATTTTCCCGGTAATACGCGCTGGTATTGGCCTGCCAGTCCACATCTTCGGTGTTCATAAACTTCTTTACGGTTTTTGCAATGCTCTGGGGCGACTGCTGGTCAAACTTCAGACCCGTCACCCCGCTGCGGACCAGGCTGCCTCCGTTGCCCAGCTTGGACACCAGCACCGGAGTTCCCACGGAATAGGCCTCTGCAATGCACAGCGGGAATCCCTCATAGCACTGGGTCGGCAAAATCAGGGCCCGGCTGGTGGCCATCAGGCTGCGGACACGGTCGTTGGGCAGTCTTCCCAGCAGGCGGACATTGCGCAGCTTGTTGTCCTCCACAAAGCTTCGGCACCAGTCTTCCAGCGGACCGTCGCCGCAGAGCAGCAGCTCCGGCCCCTGGTCTCCCAGCAGCCGCCAGGCCTCCAGCATCACCCGGATCCCCTTCAGGTCCTCCAGGCGGGAGGCAAAGAGCACCCGGTCCTGCCGGTCCAGCTCCGGCACCAAAGCTTCCGGCGCAGAAACCGCATTGGGCTTCACAAAAATCTGCTCCGGTTTCAGCCCCTTCAGCCGCAGCAGCTTCTTCTTATTGAATTCCGTCAGGCAGATATAGGTGAGCTTTTTATAGATCCCCGTGGCCCGGTGGAGCTTCATGGACAGCACGCAGCAGAGGGTCTGGGAAAAGCTTCCACGATAGCATTTGTGCTTCAGCGCACAGGAGAGCCCCTTTTTCAGGCAGTCCTCGCAGACCTGATCATCCCGGTAAAAGGTTGCCCCAGGGCAGAGCAGGCGGAAATTGTGAACGGTCTGCACCACGGCGGCACCGCCGCGCAGGGCCCCATAGTATACGGCAGGAGACACCAGCATCAGCGTATTGTGAACATGGACCACATCGATCCTGTTCTCCCGCACCAGGCGGCGGATATCCCGATAGGTTTTGGGATTGTAAAGGGTCCAAAAGGGCAGCGCCAGTTTTTGCCAAAGGGAAAAGGTTTTCAGCTCCCCATTATCCCGGCTGTAGGTAAGCACCTGATGGCCATGGGCGCGCAGCAGCTCCGCCTCCTGGGCAGCCACCTGGTCTTCCCCTCCGGGAATCTGATAGCGGTTGTGTACGATCAGGATCTTCATTTACTTTCCTCGCAGGTTGGCCTCAAAAATGTAAGTGGTGTTGGTGACAAAATAGCGCTTGAACAGCCGTTTGGGGTCCTGCATCAGCCGATACAGCCACTCCAGATTGTGCTTCTGCATCCACTGGGGGGCCCGGCTGATGTTGCCCGCCGTATAGTCAAAGGCAGCGCCCACGCCCACCATCAGGCCTTGCACACGCCCCTGGTGGTCGTGCATCCAGATTTCCTGCTTGGGGGCCCCCAGGCCAACCCAGACAAAATCCGGGGCGGCCTCGTTGATTTTTTCCACAATGGCGTCATCCTCTTCCGCGCTCAGTGCGCGGAAAGGCGGACTGTACATCCCGGCAATCTGAATATCCGGATATTCCTCTCGAAGGGCCTTCTCCATTTTTTCCAGAGTCTCCGGGGTACTGCCGTAAAAATAATGCCGCCAGCCCTGAGAAAGCCCCAGGGCGATGGTTTTCAGCATATAGTCCGGCCCTGTCACCCGCTGCATCTTTGCAAAGCCCCGCTTTCTTCCTGTGCTGGACAGAGGGCCGCCGTCCGGAATGGCCAGGATGCCGCCGTTCTGGACCGCCCGATAGGTCTCGTCCTTCCAGGCGGTGACGGTGGTATGGACATTGGACACGCAGATATAATCCCCGGACAGTTCCTTCACGTGAGCCTTGGTGAAGGCAAGCAGCCAATCCATATCAATGGCCGCGATATCCACTCCCAGAATGGGACAGACGGGAATGGTTTTCTGATCGACCTTATGGCAAAAATTCTGTTCCAACGGCGTTCCTCCCAAAAAGCGCAGCCGCGCATTTTCTACAGTATACCATTCTCCGGTGGAAAAAGCTACCGTTACTTTTTCTCCACTGCCTGACGGCACAGCTCCTGCAGCTGCGCCTCATTCTTCTGGCATTGCAACCGGCCGCACAGGGCCAGATAGCTGTCGCTGCCATGGCGGGCAATAAAGGCCATGATTCCCTTGCTGCCGGTAATGCCTGTGATCAGCAGCGTCAGCTCCTGACCGTCCCCAAAGCAGTCCGTCAAAAATGGAATTGCCCGGTCCAAAGCCGCCGTCATCTGTCGGATTTTTCCCTGACGGCTTTCCAACTGACCGTCAAAGTGGGCCTTGAGGAAGCGTTCCAGCGCCGCCCCGTCGCCGCACCGGGCCTGCTTTGCCTCCAGCCCCCACTGCCCTATTTTCCGCAGGATGCCCTCTGCGGCAGTAAGGCTGTCCGCGCTTTCCAGGCGGAACTGCCGCTTGGTCTGCAATGCGTTCCGGCGGGCAGCCAAAAAATCCTCCAGGGACCCATTCTGCCGGAAGAAGGCCTGCATGGTCTCATGCAGGGCAACGTCCAGGGCATCCTCCCGGCCATAGGCAGCCGCATAGCGCCGCAGCTGCTCCAGGATCAGATTCACCAGAGCGAACCGCTCCGTAAAGTCCCCTGCCTGAGCCATGGCCTTTCTATCGGCCAGAAAGGCCGTATCCGCCTCCCCTGCCAGGATTTCCCGGACTCCATAGTCCCTGCCGTAGCTTCCATACAGGCGGTAGTAATCATAGAAGTCCCGGCTGGTCTCTTCCAGATTCAAAAATTCCCCCACAAGGGCTTCCTCCACAGGAATGCCCAGGCTCTCATAGCTCTGCAGCAGCCGGGACAGGTCCTCCCAGCCCCGGGCCGTCACATAGTGCAGCGCATTCTCGTCCCGGCTCACATGGTAGAATTTTTCCGGCTTCAGCGCCAGATAAGACAGGATTGCACCGTGAAGGCCAGCCTCTGCACCATAGGCCAAGAAGGCCTGCTGTGAGGCCTCCACAGGGATATTGCGGATGCGGTCCAGGGTCACAATGTCAAAATCCCGGACGGATTTATTGTACTCCGGCGGGTTGCCCGCCGCCACAATGAGCCAGCCCTCCGGCAGGGCATGGTTGCCGAAGGTTTTGTTTTGCAGAAATTGCAGCATGGTCGGGGCCAAGGTCTCGGAGACGCAGTTGATCTCATCCAAAAAGAGGATGCCCTCCCGCTTTCCTGTCCGGTCCATGGCCTCGTACACGGCACCGATGATCTCGCTCATGGTGTACTCCGTCACGGAAAAATGCCGCCCGCAGTAGTCCCGCTCCGCAATTTTCGGCAGTCCCACGGCGCTCTGGCGGGTGTGGTGCGTCATGGTGTAGGCCACCAGGGGAACCTGATTCTCCCGGGCCACCTGCTCCACAATGGCAGTCTTTCCCACGCCGGGAGGCCCCATGAGCAGCAGCGGCCGCTGCCGGACCGTTGGGAAGCAATACTTTCCCTCCCCGTCCTTTTGCAGATACGCCCGCAAGGTATTGCGGATCTCTTCCTTTGCCTGCTGGATGTTCATCGTTCTCTCCTCATTCCAATACCAGCGTCTTTGCCCATTTGGGCACCAGTTCCGGGTGCTTCTGGGGTCCTGCCAGGACAAAGACCGTCTCATAGTCCGGCTTATGGGGATAGTAGCCGTCCCCGTCCGTAAAATAGAGCAGCGCTCTGGGCCGGGGCAGCTCACCCCGGGCGCGCATGGCTTCGATTTCCCGGAACACCGGCGTGAAATCTGTGCCGCCCCTGCCCTTGATTTTTATATTTCTTCCATAGGAAAGCCACTGCTCCCGGTTTGTAATGACTGCCTTGTCCTGTAAGCAGCAGTCGCACTGGAAGAAAACCGCCTTCATCTTCCGAAAGAAGTTCTCCTGGGTGCTGAGAATGCCATAAACCTCCTCCAAAAAGCGGCGGACCAAAACCGCATCGCAGGAGGCTGAGGTGTCAATGGCGATGGCAAAGGCATCCAGGCGGCGAACCTCTTTGTATTCCAGAGGCTCCAGCAGGGGCATATTGCCATAGCGCTCCATTCCCAGAGTGTAAAACGCGTAGTCAAAGCTGTCCTCATCGGTTTCCAGTTCCTCCCTTGGCACGGTAAACCGGCGCAGGTACCGGCGGAAGTCAAAAAGCGGGTCTTGCAAATCTTCTGGGTTTTCCTCTCCCTCGCCGCTGCTGCAGCCCCGGGCCCCCTGCCCCAGGGCCTCTCCCCCGCCGGACAGGCCCTCCCATTTTCTTGCAAGGTCCTCCGGAAGATCCGGTTTCCACAGGCTGTGGTCGTCAAAGGCCGCAGCCTTCCGCAGCTCTGCCCGGTCAAATTCCGGGAACCTGTCCAGAATCTGCCAGGGCGTGCCGCTGATTTTGGGCAGCACCCGATCTCTGGCCGGATTTTCCGTGTGCAGCCGGGGCTGCTCCAGGTTTTCAATAAAGGTTTCCGTCCACAGGTCACAGGCAAGGCCCCAAGCTTCCGGGTCTACCCTGTCCGGCAGGCGGATGTGCAGAAACAGGCAGTGGAGCAGCATATGCAGATAGCCCCGCCGAACCTTTGCCGGATTCTCGGCATACATTTGGGTTAGGTCCGGCGGGACGAAAAGCGTCCTCCCGTCCGTTCCCAGGGTTCTGCCGTCTTTTTGGGGCAGCAGGGCAAAGGCACCGTTCAGGCCGGGGTACAGGCCGCACAGCTCCGTGCGGCAGGCAGTGAGAATTTTTTCATTTAAGGATTCCATGGTTCCTCCTACCAGGAAAAGTCCCGGTCCCGGAAGCCGAAGCGTTCCTTTTTGCATTGCAGCAGCCAGACGGTGATCTCCGGGCGGTCCATTTCCATGGCCTCCGTCAGAAATTCATCCACAAGGGGCTGTGGAAAAGGTACTTCCTTTTCGAAGCGCTCCAATTCCGTCACCCGGTTTTCTTCCATCAGTGCCGCCACAGTGGGGCGAACCCGGCTGCGCAGATAGCTGCCATAAAGCTCCCGCTGGTCCTCTGTCGCGCTCCCAGAGGTGAAATAGCCCCGCAGGGCAGCCGCAAGACGCACACTCTCCCGGGAAGCTCCCCGGAATTTTTCCAGCAAAGCCTGCCCGGTCAAATCATTGTGGGCCAATACCTTTTCCAGCCGCACGACCTCTGATTCCGACTCCCGCCACATGGCATCCGCCCCCTTTTGCATCCATTATACCCCCGGACACGGTCTCATGCAAGCACGAAAACCCCCGCTGCTTTGGGCAGCGGGGGGCAGACTGTCGAAAAACCCCTTACGGGCTTTTCCGACAAGTTTTTGCAGTCTGCTG
>ERZ836358.213-NODE-213-length-78666-cov-809.050120_pt1 | contig 78666 bp, 59 predicted proteins | sample MGYA00519942_ERZ836358 | MGnify/ENA primary metagenome ERZ836358 (study PRJEB31850, sample SAMEA3708798) | human gut metagenome | biome: human gut; feature: human-associated habitat; material: faeces | place: China | collected 2014 ...
ATTGGCTATATCCAAGCCTTTTCAGGCCCGATGATTTCTAAACGGGACAGCAGTGATATAATATATAACAATTTAAAACAATATTAATCCATAAGCGATATATACCCCCTAGGAAAAAACTGAGGAACTGAGTTATTGAGGAACTGAGTCAATGATAGAGACTTAGAATCTTACTCTTGATACTGTTGAATATGTGCTTATGTTAAAAGTTAAGTATCAGATTATCAGATAAATAAAACACTTGACCCCCTGAAATAAGGGGTCAAGTGTTGATTGTGATACCCATACGTTGTGAAACACGACGTATGGGTATGAAAAGGAGTTTCGTTACATTGAACTTTCAAATCGTAACTTGATAAAATTTGGCTGATTTTACATCTCAACCACTACTTCATGCTTGCCTTCAGAGCAAGGAATGATGGTGCCTGAGATAGGAGAGCCATCCACTGTAATCTGCTTCACGCCCTTCTGGTTTCCGCTAGGATTCTTTACTGTGATATGGTATTCGCCACCACGGAACTTGCGGGTTACCTCATACTCCTTAGCGGTGCTTGGGAGACAAGGATCGATGAGCAAACCTTCATAATCTGGCTTGATGCCGAGGATGAATTCTGATACAGTATACCACATCCATGCCGCTGTACCGGTGAGCCAGGAGTTCTTTCCTTCGCCCGGTTTGGCTGCATCCTTACCGGCTACCATCTGGCAGTTTACGTAAGGTTCTACCTTGTGAAGTGTCTGATATTTTTCCTCTACATAGCTAGGCAGAATCTTGGTATAATGGCTCCAGGCATCGTTGCCTCGGCCGGCTACAGTCTCTCCGATGATGACCCAAGGATTGTTGTGGCAGAAGATACCGGCGTTCTCCTTGTAGCCTTCAGGATAAGAAGAAATCTCACCCATTTCTACATGATAGGTAGTGTAGGCTGGGTTGTTCAGCACCAGTCCGTGTTCGCATTCCAGTCGTTTCTTACTGCTATCCAGTGCTTTATCGCAGAGTCCTTCTTCCAGACCGATACCAGCCATCGTACACCAGCCCTGGCTCTCGATGAAGATTTTGCCTTCCTCGTTCTCATCACTACCAATCTTGTTGCCGAAGAAATCGTAAGCGCGGAGGAACCATTCACCGTCCCATCCATGCTGCTTCACAGCCTCGCTCATCTCATCTACAGCTTGCTGCATGCGCTCGGCTTCTGTCAAATAATCTTCCTCTGCAAGGCCGGCTATTTCGCCCTCCTTGCTTTCCATAGCTTCCTTGGCAAGCTGCTTGCACAGAGCCACATAATCCTTGCCGGTAACCACGAACAGACCGGCTATCATCAGACTCTCTGCCTTGCTTCCTTCGCCCTTGTTTTCGGTGGTCTGGAAACTCTCGTTAGGGTCCCAGGAGAAGCAGTTCAGGTTCAGACAGTCGTTCCAGTCGGCTCTTCCGATGAGTGGCAACTTGTGTGGACCCAGGTTGTTGATAACATGGTTCATCGAAATCTTGAGGTGCTCGAAGAGGCTTACTTCTGTGCCTGGCTGGTTGTCGAAAGGCACCTGCTCAGCGAGGATAGAGAAGTCGCCCGTCTCCTTGATATAGGCTACGGTACCGAAGATGAGCCAGCAAGGGTCGTCGTTGAAACCGCCACCGATATCGTTGTTGCCGCGTTTGGTGAGCGGCTGATACTGGTGGTAGCAGCCACCATCAGGGAACTGGGTGCTGGCAATATCGATGATGCGCTGGCGGGCACGGGTAGGTATCTGATGAACGAAACCTACGAGGTCCTGGTTGGAATCGCGGAAGCCCATGCCTCGACCGATGCCGCTCTCGAAGAAACTTGCCGAACGCGACATGCAGAAGGTAATCATGCACTGATACTGGTTCCAGATGTTCACCATGCGGTCTAACTTGTCGTTGCCGCTCTTCACGGTGAAGATGTTCAGCAGGTTATCCCAGTACTGGTTGAGTTCTGCGAAGGCAGCATCCACCTTTTCGGTGGTATCAAACTTGGCGATAAGCTGATGAGCTTTCTCCTTGTTGATTACCTTCTTGGCGCTGAACTTCTTGTCCTGCTCGTTCTCCACATATCCCAGCAGGAAGATGAGGTCGCGGCTCTCGCCTGGCTGCAGGGTAACCTCGATATAATGAGATGCGATAGGGCTCCAGCCGTGGGCAAAGCTGTTGCGTGGCTTGCCTTCCATCACAGCTTCCGGCTCGGCAAACTCGTTGTAGAGTCCGATGAAGCTCTCGCGGTCGGTATCGTAGCCCTGAATCTCGGTGTTCACTGTGTAGAAAGCATAGTGGTTGCGGCGCTCGCGGTATTCGGTCTTGTGATAGATGGTAGAACCCTCTACCTCTACTTCGCCCGTAGAGAAGTTGCGCTGGAAGTTCTCCATGTCGGTAGCAGCATTCCAGAGGCACCACTCTGCAAAGGAGAATACCTTGAGGGTCTTCACCTCCTCAGTCTGGTTCTTCAGCGTCATCTTCTGCACCTCAGCCCATGTATGGAGGGGTACGAAGAAGAGCACACTCGCCTCCACGCCGTTCTTGCTGCCCGTGATGCGGGTATAGTTCATGCCGTGGCGGCACTCGTAGCTGTCGAGCGGTGTCTTGCAAGGTTTCCATCCCGGGTTCCATACGGTATCGCCATCTTTGATATAGAAATAGCGACCGCCGTTATCCATCGGCACTCCGTTGTAACGGTAACGTGTGATGCGGCGGAACTTGGCATCCTTGTAGAACGAATAACCACCTGCTGTGTTGGATATGAGCGAGAAGAAATCCTCGTTACCCAAATAATTGATCCAAGGCCATGGGGTCTTTGGGTCAGTAATCACGTATTCGCGATTGGCGTCATCAAAATGACCATATTTTTTTTCTGCCATTGTTTTTTTAATGTTTATTTCTAGGTAAAATATATTATTTTGGTGCAAAGATAGTAAAAAGTTTCAGTTTCGGGGTTAGAAAACAGTTTTTTTTTGTATTTTTGCAATGAAAAGTTTGATGATTGTCATCATTCCATTAACATTTTATACTGTTGGCTTATGAAAAGAAACATTTTATCACTTCTGGTAGCCCTCTTTGCAACCTTGCAGGTAGCGGCTCAGACATACGACAACTTGTGGAAGCAAGCTGAAATCAATGCTCAGAAGGACCAGCCTAAGAGCGAAATCGCGGTGATGAAGAAAATCATCGCCAAGGCTTCGGCTGCCAAGGATTATGGCCAGTTGCTGGCGGCTGAGATGCGGCAGGCGATACTCTGGAGAGAGATTTCGCCCGACTCGCTGACGCCCCATGTGAAGCGGATGGAAGCCGAGGTGCTGAAGGTGAAGGACCCGGCGTTGAAGGCCGTGAGATATGCTGTGCTGGGCAAGGTGTATCGTGATAGTCCTTACGGGATAGAGGTGGATGAGGTTGCCTTGGACCCAAGTGATGATGTTTCTTTGGATCAAAGTGCTTCTTCTTCTCTGAGCCAGCGGGATGTGAACGAAAAGAAAAGCCAGGAGTTCTTCAAGAAAGCCCTGGAGCAGCCTGAACTTCTTGCCCGACATACATCTGCAGAGTATGTTCCATTGACGCTGAAGGGTGTGGATGGCAGTTCCTTCAACAACGATCTGCTGCATCTCATCGGATTCGAGGCAGACAGCAAGGAGGCGTATCTGCAGCTGTACACCTATTATAATAAGGTGGGAAATAGGGGCGCGGCTTGTCTCTGTGCCTATAAGCTCATCGAGAAATACCGTCAGGACGACGTGAGAGAGGTGAAGAAATCGAAGTATCTGCAGACCATCGACTCGCTCATCCAGGTTTATCAGGATATTCCGGAGGCAGGCGAACTTGCCGTGGAGCATTTCCGCTTCATGGAAGGTGCTACCGATGCCAAACCGCTGGATAAGCTCAACTATATCAACTATGCGCTGAGCCGCTGGGGGGGATGGTCGAGAATGAACGAATTGAGAAATGCGCAGAAGCGACTCACCGAACCGATGTTCCGGGTGAAGGATATGCCATTGGTGCTTCGTCCTTCAGAAAGGAAGTGGGTGCATCTGAACGTGCGCAATCTCCAGAACCTGAAGGTCAGCATTTCCCGCCTCAACATCACGGCAGATAATGAGTATGATGTTCAGAATGAGGCTACCTATAAGATGCTTCTGAAAAAGACTACGAAGCTGCATCAGAAGGATTTCAGCAGGAACTACTATGGTCGTCCGAATTACGAAGAGGTGAAGGATTCCATCGAAATCGGTGGCAATCTGCCGCTGGGTGCCTATCTGATGGAGGTGACTTCGGATAATTCAGGCATCGCTCCGCAGCGACAGCTCTTCTATGTGAGCAATCTGGCGGTGATGATCCAGCAGTTGCCGGATGATAAGCATCGCTATGTGGTGGTGAATGCTACAGACGGACAGCCTATCGCCGGGGCGAAGATAGAACTCTATAACCAGCGGTATGATTTCAAGACGAAGAAGGACAAGCGAATAGTTCATGCCCGCTTGACAACCGATGAGAACGGTGAGGCTTACTTCAAGAATGTGGATGGAGAGGTATTGGTTTCTACCAACAATGACAAGTTTACGCCAGCCAAGTACATCTATCTCAGCCGTACCCGCTATTATGAAAAGAAAGATGATGAGACGAAATATCAGTTGTTTACCGATCGTGCCATCTATCGTCCGGGGCAGAAGGTACATGCCTCAGCCATTTCCTATACTGTCAAGAAGGGGTTGGATGCCAGCGTGCCAGGAAAGAGTATGGAACTGAAGTTTGTCCTGAGTGATGCCAACTGGAAGCAGGTGGCAGAACAGAAGGTTACGACCGATGAATATGGTACGGCTTCGGTAGATTTCGAACTCCCGAAGGAGGGAAAGACAGGACAGTATTCCATCTCCGTGAATGGTACAGCAAGCGAATATTTCAGAGTTGAGGAATACAAGCGTCCAACCTTCGAGATTACCTTCCCGAAGGTGAACGAGAAATATAATTGGGGCGACACCGTAGTGGTGAAGGCTTCGGCAAAGACCTACGCCGGTGTGCCTGTGCAGGGTGCCAAGGTGGAGTATCAGGTGACTCGCAGAAACCAGCTCTGGTGGTGGGGCGCAGGCTCTGCCGGACAGTTGGTGAAGACTGACAGTTGCGTGACTCGTGAGGACGGAACCTTCGATGTAGAGATTCCGCTGGAGGCTTCCTTGTCAGGAAAAGACGAGGCTGATATGAGCGATTTCATGCGCATCGCCCGTTTCTTCAACTTCGAGGTCTCAGCTATCGTTACCGACATCAGTGGTGAGAGCCATGAGGGCGTGATGAGTCTGCCTCTGGGCACCAAACCAACCATCCTCACGGTGAATCTTCCTAAGCGTATCGAAACAGACAGTCTGAAGACGGTGACCTTCGCTTACCGCAATGCCAGTGGAATGCCGATTTCGAGCAGGTTAAAATATCGAATTGATGAAGGCGAATGGAAGGACGCCGAGGCGAATGCACCGGTTTCTATCAAGGAATATGCTGCTTCTGCATCTTCTTCCCTCGTTTGGAAATCTGGCGTTCATCAGCTTGAGGTAATCTGCGGACAGGATACCCTGCAGCAGAAGTTCACGCTCTTCAGTATGAAGGATACCCATCCGGTGGAGCCAACTACCGAATGGTATTATCAGACGGCGAAGACTTTCCCTCGTGATGGCAAGCCAGTCTATATCCAGGTGGGCTCTTCGGAGAACGGAGCGCACATCGTATATTCCATCATCGCCGGCAACAAACTGCTGGAGAAGGGTGCCTGGGAGTTGGGCGACAGTATCGTGACTCTGCCTTTCACCTACAAGGAGGAATATGCGTCGGGCATCGTACTGAACTATAGTTTCGTGAAGCAAGGTAAGTGCTATACCCGAATGATGAGCATCGCCCGTCCTTTGCCTGAGAAGAAACTGAATATCGCCTGGAATACCTTCCGCAACCGTCTGACCCCTGGACAGAAGGAGGAGTGGACGCTGAAGATTACCACCCCTGACGGCAAGCCAGCCAAGGCGCAGCTGATGAGCGTACTCTATGACAAGTCGCTCGACCAGATAGCCCCGCATTCCTGGAATCTCTCCCTGGGCTTCTATCAGAGTTTGCCAAACTGCTACTGGAAGCACAACCTCACTTTCCGTTCATTTTGCTTGAATGGCGTTTATCCTACCAAGTATTATGACGAGAAGCAACTGGATGTAGATAAGTTTGATGGCAAATTCTTTAGCTATTATGCTTATATGCAAGCGGTGGAACTGTGCAAGCTGGAACGTTCTTCTGGCGGAACCGTTGAGGCTGTTCGTATACAGAAAGACGAGCTGGTTCAGGAAGAAGCGAAAGTCATCAGGATTCGCGGCTCTAAAATGACCCGTGTCGGAGCGGCTCCTCCATCTGCCAACAAGGTTTTTGATGTAGTAGAGGAGATGCCGCAGTTTGTCGGTGGTTCTAGCTCAGATGCAGGACAGTTCCTCGACCAGGTGCAGGTGCGTGAAAACCTGAACGAGACCGCCTTCTTCTATCCTGCCTTGGAGAGCGACAACAATGGCAACGTAGCCATCAGATTTACCTTGCCGGAGAGCGTGACTACCTGGAAGTTCATGGGCTTGGCTCATGACAAGGAGATGAGAAACGGTTTGCTGGTGGATGAGGCTGTGGCTCAGAAGACCGTGATGGTGCAGCCAAACATGCCTCGCTTCCTGCGTGAGGGCGATAAGGCAACTATTGTGGTGAAACTCTTCAATACTTCCGACAAGAAGGTGAGCGGCAACGCCCGTATGCAGATTCTCGACCCGGAGACCAACAAGGTGGTTTGGCAGAAGACGCAGAACTACAGCATCGATGCCGAGGGCTCTGCTACCATCTCCTTTGATGTTCAGGGACTGAAAGAAGGCGTATATATTAATAAGGTGGTGGCTGCCGGTAATGGCTACAGCGATGGTGAACAGCACTATCTGCCGGTTTTGAGCAACCGTGAACTCGTGGTGAACACCCTGCCTATCACCCTGCATCAGAAGGGTGAGCAGAACTTCGATCTGAGCAAACTCTTCCTGAACAAGGAGGGCAAGCAGGCGAAGGGCGCTGAAGATGCCAAGGTAACCATCGAGTACACCAACAATCCTAGTTGGCTGATGGTGAAGGCGCTGCCTGCCATCAGCAATCCTACCGAGGAGAACGCCATCTCGCTGATGTCTGCCATCTATGCCAATACCATCACCACCCATATCCAGAAGACTCTCTCTTTGGATAATCATTCTCAGAAGAATCTCTCTCAGGAGAGCATCCGTCTGCAGAATCAGGTGGAGAAGCTGAAGAAGTTGCAGAACCCTAACGGTTCCTTCTCCTGGTGGAAGGGCATGAAGGGCAGCCGGTATATGACAACGTCGGTAGCCGAAATGATGGTTCGATTGAATGCCATCGCAGGTGTGCAGAAATCAACCGCCAAGATGCTGACTTCCGCCATTGATTATCTCTCCTGGCAGACAGCACAGGAAGTAAGAGAAATGAAGAAGCAGGAGGAGAAAAAGCAGAAGGTGAATCCTAGCGAACAGGCGCTGCATTATCTCTACATCCTTTCGATGGATGGCAGAAAGATGAAGCAGAATCTGGAGCAGGATAAGGCTTATCTCCTGGACAAGATGTCGAAGTTGACCGGTGATTTCTCCATCTATGGCAAGGCGCGTGCTGCCGTGGTTCTCGCCAGAAACAGTCAGCAGAATGCTGCTTACCGCGAGAAGGCTGGCGAATATCTGCAGAGCGTGAACGAATATGCCGTTTACCGCGAGGAGATGGGCCGCTACTACGATACCCGCAAGGCACTCTACAGCTGGAGAAACTATAAGATTCCTACCCAGGTATCTGTGATAGAGGCGCTGCAGATGCTGAAGCCGAACGACAAGCAGACCATAGAGGAACTGCAGCGCTGGCTCCTGATGTCGAAGCGCACCCAGGTTTGGGATACGCCGGTGAACACCGTGGATGCTGTTTACGCCTTTATGAAGGGCAATGAGAGCAACTGGAGCAGAAAGGCTGAGAATGCCGTTCTGAAACTGGACGGAAAGCAGTTGCCGATGCCGCAGGATTCCACCACCTTGGGTTATGTGAAGACCGAAAAGACGGGCAAGGCATCTAAGCTGAGCATCGACAAAAAGAGCGATTATACCAGCTGGGGTGCTGTCTATGCAGAGTTTAAGCAGCCTATCAGCGAAATCGGTTCTATGGAGTCGGGCATCAAGGTGCGCCGTGTCATCGTTCCAGCCGAATCTGAGAGCAAGGGCAAGGCGCAGGCGAAGGTAGGCGAGAAGGTGAAGGTAACGCTCATCATCACCGCCGACCGCGACTACGACTTTGTGCAGATTACGGATAAGCGTGCGGCATGTCTGGAACCGGTCAACCAGAAGAGCGGTTATCAGTGGGGCATAGGCTGCTATGTTTCTCCAAGAGATCATGCAACAAATTTCTATTTCGATCGTTTATCTAAAGGTAAGCATATCGTAGAAATGGAGTATTACGTGGATAGAAAGGGCGACTATCAGAGCGGAACTTGCACCGTACAGTGCACTTACAGTCCGGAGTTTGGTGGCCGCACAGAGGCTTATGAGTTGAGAGTTAACAATTAATAGTTTTAGTTTATAGATTGATAATTTAAAATAGAATAGTATGAAACGGATGAATATATGGATGCTCTCAGCGCTGTTGGCGCTGCCTGCATCAGCACAGAAGATTACAACCCAGCACGAGGTGGTAGACTGCGGACAGGTGGTGTTCCGCAAGCCTGTAACTGCCGAATTCGTGCTGAAGAATGACGGGCACAAGCCGTTGGTTATCAACAATGTGTTGAAAAGCTGCGGCTGTACGGAGGTTGATTATCCGAAGACGAGCATTGCTGCCGGCGAAAGTTTCGTCATCAAGGCGGTATACGATGCCAAGCAGATGGGGTCTTTCACCAAGCAGGTTTGCCTCTATACCAATGCGGATGAAGAGCCGTTCATCCTCTCTATGAGGGGAAAGGTAGTGGGCAGCGTAGTAGATTTCGCTGGTTCTTACGATGAGATGCTGGGTGTCATCAAGAGTGATGCCCAGGAGGTGGAGTTTGATGACGTGAACCGTGGCGACCGTCCGGTTCAGCGCATCCATATCTTCAATCCTACCGACGAATTACTGGAGCCGGTAGTGATGCATCTGCCATCCTATCTTCATGCTTTCGTATCGCCTTCCAAGGTAGCTCCGCGTCATTCTGCCGAAATCAGTTTCGTGCTGGATTCCAAGAAACTGCGTGACCTGGGATTGAACCAGACATCGGTTTATCTCGGTGAGCGTCCTGGCGATAAGATAGCGCCTGAGAAGGAAATCGTGGTATCAGCCGTTCTTCTTCCTGGTTTCGAGAACATGACTCCAGCCAGGAAGGCACTGGCTCCGAAGCTAGAGATGTCTGCCACCGACCTCAATCTGGGTAGTTTCAATGGAAAGAAGAAGCTGAAGGGTGAGATTCTGATTACCAATAAGGGTAAGTCGGAACTGGATATCCGCAGCATGCAGATGTTTACGATGGGCTTGCAGGTGAACCTGAAGAAGAGTAAGATTCAGCCAGGAGAGACCGTTAAGATGAAGGTGACGGCTGTGGCTGCCGACTTGAAGAAATCGCGTGTCAGACACCCTCGTATCCTCATGATTACGAATGATCCTGACCATGCTAAGGTGGTGGTGAAGATTAATGTACAATGAATTAAAAACGAATATCGTGCAGATAGAAATAGATAACGGCAGTGGGTTCTGCTTTGGCGTAACCACTGCCATCAAGAAAGCTGAAGAGGAGTTGGCTAAGGGCGGTAAACTTTACTGCCTGGGCGATATTGTGCATAACGGTATGGAGGTGGAGCGCCTGCATGAAGCGGGACTCATCACGATAGACCATGAGCAGATGGAGGAACTGCAGGGCGTAAAGGTCTTGCTCCGTGCCCATGGTGAACCGCCTGAGACTTATGCCCTTGCTGAGCGAAACAACATCGAAATCATCGATGCTACCTGTCCTGTGGTGCTCCAGTTGCAGCGCCGCATCAAGAAGCAGTATGTCAACAATCCGGAGGCACAGATTGTGATTTTCGGCAAGAACGGGCATGCTGAGGTGCTCGGACTGGTGGGGCAGACGGAGAGTCATGCCATCGTGGTAGAGAAGTTTGAGGATGTGAAGCAGCTGAAGGAAACCGGTCAGCTGGATTTCTCTAAAGATATCTATCTTTACTCCCAGACTACCAAGAGTCTCGATGAGTTTCACCGCATCATCGAATACTGCCAGGAGCATATTGTTGAGGGTGCTGTCTTCAAGAGTTTCGATACCATCTGCCGTCAGGTGGCTAACCGCATGCCTAACATCGCAGCCTTTGCCAGCAAGCATGATGTCATCCTCTTTGTGAGTGGCAGAAAGAGCTCGAACGGTAAGGTGCTTTTCAAGGAATGCAAGAGTGTGAATGCCAACAGCTACCAGATAGAAAGTGCCGACGAGATAGATATGAACTGGTTCAAGGATGTGGAAACAGTAGGTATCTGTGGTGCTACCAGTACGCCGAAGTGGCTGATGGAAGAGTGCAAGGATAAGATTATCAAGGAAAGTTCTGTTCTTTTGTAGTAAAAGCTAAGGTATTGATTATTAGCTACTTGGTATACTTAATACGGCGTTTTACCGTATATGGGTATAGGATAGTTTCAACCGTACAGTTAGGGTAGTTTTATCGTTGGTTGGAAAACTTAAGATGTTGGTTATTAATCAGTTAACCCCCTTGCTACCGCGTTTTGCGGTAGCAAGGGGGCATCTTTTATATACTGTCTGAAAATAAAACAGGTGATAAATCTTCTCCCGAAGACCTATCACCTTCAAAAAACAGTAATTAACTCAAAATTTATAATCTATATCATTACTACCTTGTTAATATGGTTGCAAAGATACTACATTGAAGTTTTTTTCCCAAATCTTTTTCATCGAATAAAATAAATTTATCGGTAAAAGTAGTATCTTTAACGTATTTTTGCATAAATAACCCGGCAGTCTCTTTTCTGTAGCTTATTCTGCTATTGCCTTTTGATATTGTTCCATCAGCCATGCCTTCTGTTCAGGAATGGTCATGTTGCTGTTGTCGAGCGTGATGGCATCATCAGCCTTTCTGAGTGGGGAAGTCTCGCGGTGGGTATCGATATAGTCGCGCTCCTCTACATTCTTCAGAATCGCATCGAAGTCGGCTGGCATTCCTTTCTCCTTCAGTTCATCGAAACGGCGCTGTGCTCTCACCTGTGAGCTGGCTGTAACGAAAATCTTCAGTTCGGCATTTGGGAACACGGTGGTACCGATATCGCGACCATCCATCACGATGCCCTTGTCTTCGCCCATCTTCTGCTGCTGTTCTACCAGCGCCTCTCTGACGAAAGGAACGGCGGCAATCGGACTAACGTGGTTGGAAACCTCTAACGAACGGATTTCCTTTTCTACCAGCTCGCCGTTCAGATAGCAGTCAGGGCGACCGGTTGTTGTATTAAACTTGAATGAGATGCTGATGTTCTTCATCTCCTTCTGCAGTTCTTCTGTCTTTACGGCTCCATCTGCTTCGAAGAGCTGATGACGCAGCGCATAGAGAGTTACCGAGCGGTACATGGCGCCCGTATCTACATAAACATAACCTATTTCCTTGGCAAGATCCTTTGCCATCGTACTCTTACCGCAAGAAGAGTATCCGTCTATTGCTATTGTTATTTTCTTCATAATTTCGAACTAACTTTAATGTATAATTTATAATCTGTAACTTACGTTCAGCATGAGACTGCTGCTACTGACGTGATATTTGCCGTAGGCAACGTTCAGATGAAAGCGCTCCAGGTTGATACCGCCACCCACAGAGAAACCGGCTCCATGACTGCTTTCCTCATCTTCTGAGGTGCTGATTTTCATCTCGCTGGCTCTCCGGAAGTTGTAGCCGGCACCTATCCACAGGCTCTCCGAAAGCAGAATGTCGGCACCTACTACGGCATGATCACGAAGACTGCTGTCCCAATGGTTCAGGTTGACCAGTGTGGCTGATACCCTGAACGGTGCGTTGGCGAAGCGTTTCGTCACACCCAACTGCAGGTCGATAGGCATCTTCTCGTATTCATTATCGTAGGCTTTCAGCTGTCCACCCAGATTCTTTGCCACGCAAGAAACCGACCATTCCGTTTCAGGGTCGTAATAGTTGATACCCAGATCCACTCCCACAGCGATAGAATTGTAATCGCCAATATACGAAGTGATGAATTTGGCAGCAATACCACCCGCAAACTTTTCACCGAGCATATAAGAGAAGTAACCCGCAACGGCAATATCCTTTGCCGAGAACTCACCCATCTGGATGTTGTTCTCATCCGTCTCTTTCATCTTGCCGTAGTCAACAAGCTGAGCCGAAACAGCCCACGAAGCCTTGTCGTTGACAGTACGGTTGAAACTAGCCGAGGCAGTGTTCACCCCCGACATATAGTTCATATAATTGAGATTGACCGTCTTGTCGTTTACTGATGACAGGAGAGCCGGATTATGGAATATGAGTGCCTCATCATCTTCTATCAAGGTGATGTTGTCGCCACCCAGAGCAGCTGCATGAGCACTCACCGGCAAGCGAAGGAAATTATACCCCGTTTGGCTCTCTTGAGCATCAATAATTGTCGCAAAAAGCGTCAATATTGCGGAAATTACATATTTTTTCATTTAAATTTTCTAATTCTTTGGCAAAGATACTGCTTTTTTCAATAATAAGAAGTAATTTTGCAATGTTTTCGTAGGAAATAACGATTTTAAACGGTTTTTATTGTGGAAATTAAGAAATCAAATAGCGCACAACTGGAAGATAAGCGGGTTACATTTTTCCTGCTGGGGTTGCTGCTGGCTTTTACTTTCATCTTCGTAGGACTCCAATATCAGAGAGGTCCGCAGGGAGATGATGACTTGTCGGAATCGATGGAAGAACTCTCACAGGATCTGGAAATGTCGGCTCGTCCCGACCAGAAAGATATGGTGAGTGCAGAGGCTGTTTCGGCTCCTGCTTCTAAGTCAATTACCCAGGAAGTGAAGGCTGCCGAGCAACAGACTCAGAAGGCACCCCAGAAAATCAGTTCTACAACCAGCGAACTGGTTATCGGCGACGGCTCGGGTGTAGTGGATGGAGCTGAGGTGAAGGAAGCGGTTCCTGAAACTCCCATTGAGAATCCGGGAGCTGAGGCTCCTATCAAACTGACCGTCGTGCAGAAGATACCGCAGTTTCCTGGTGGCTGGTCTGCCTTCATGCAGTGGCTTACCAAGAACCTGAAGTACCCTGTAGCAGCCCAGAAGAGTAGGATTCAGGGAACCGTAGTGGTATCCTTTATCGTAAACAAGGATGGAAGTGTTGCCAATATCAAGGTAAGCACTTCGGTAGATCCATTGCTCGACAACGAGGCTTTGAGGGTGATGAAGATGATGCCGAAGTGGAAACCGGGCATCGATAAAGGCAAGGTCTGTCGCACGATGATTGCCATCCCGGTAGTGTTCCAGCTATAAATTATAAATTGTTCATTGTAAATTATACATTATAAATTATACATTATTATGAAGACAGCAGATGAAATTTTAAGCATGGTAAATGAGTTTCTGGCTAATTTGCCTTACGAAAGAAAGCCAAAGTCTCTTTATGAGCCTATAAGATACGTACTTTCTATGGGTGGCAAGCGTATTCGTCCTACGCTCATGCTTCTGGGCTACAATCTTTTCAAGGACAATCCTGAGAAGATTCTGATGAATGCCGTTGCCCTGGAAACTTATCATAACTATACTTTGCTGCATGATGACCTGATGGACAATGCTGATTTGCGTCGCGGTCATGAAACGGTTCATAAGAAATGGGATGCCAATACGGCAATCCTTTCGGGCGACAGCATGCTCGTTCTGGCTTATGAACGTATGGCTCAATGTGATGAAAAGCATCTTGCCAAGGTGTTGAAACTCTTTACGACCACTGCCCTGGAAATTGGTGAAGGTCAGCAGTTTGATATGGAGTTTGAAAACCGTAACGATGTGAAGGAGGAGGAATATATCGAGATGATCCGCCTCAAGACCAGCGTTCTCCTGGCTTGTGCCCTGAAGATGGGTGCTATCCTTGCCGATGCTTCTGATGAGGATGCAGAGAACCTGTATAAGTTTGGCGAGCAGATAGGATTGGCGTTCCAGTTGCAGGATGATTACCTCGATGTTTACGGCGATACCAAGGTGTTCGGTAAGGAGATTGGTGGCGATATCACATCCAACAAGAAGACGTATATGCTCATCAATGCCTTCAACCATGCCAACGACGCTCAGCGTGCAGAACTGCAGAAGTGGGTGGATGCCAAGGAGTTCGACCGCAAGGAGAAGGTGGCTGCCGTTACCCGTCTTTACAACGAGATAGGTATCGACAAAATGGCGCAGGATAAGATTGCTTATTATTTCGAGCAGAGCAAGAAGTATCTGGATGCTGTGAATGTGCCTGCTGAGCGTAAGGAGGAATTGGCAAAGTATGCTCAGAAAATGATGAAGCGACAGTACTAGTTGATAGTTAATAGTTTATAGTTGACAGTTGATAGGGCAATGTTCAAAGTAATAGATACACATACGCATTTTGATGCGGAGGAGTTTGATGAGGATAGGGCGGAGGCTTTCGCCCGTGCCAAGGAAGCGGGGGTAGGCAAGGTGTTCTTGCCTGCCATCGATGTGAAGACCACACACGCGGTCCTGGCATTGGCTAAGGAATATCCGGGCTATGCTTATCCGATGATTGGTCTGCATCCTGAAGAGGTGAAGGCTGACTGGAAGGAACAGCTGGCTGAACTCCGGAAGATACTGGAGGAGCATCGCATGACCGGTAATGCCTGTCAGGTGGGTTCTCCTCAGTTTTCTGACTTGATCGCCATCGGAGAGGTAGGACTTGATTATTACTGGAGCCGTGAGTTCGAAAACGAGCAGCTCGAGGCTTTCGAGGAACAGGTAAAATGGTCGGTAGAAACCCAGCTCCCGCTGATGATTCATTGCCGCAAGGCGCAGAACGAGATGGTACATCTGCTCAGAAAGTATGAGAAAGAACTGCCGGGTGGCGTCTTCCATTGCTTTACGGGCAATCAGAAGGAGGCAGAAGAACTCCTCTCGTTCGATAAGTTTGTATTGGGCGTCGGTGGCGTATCTACTTTCAAGAGCAGTCATCTGCGTGAAGACCTCCCTGCCGTAGTTCCTCTGGATCGCATCGTGCTGGAGACCGACAGTCCGTATATGGCGCCCGTTCCTTATCGCGGCAAGCGTAACGAGAGTGCTTTCGTGGTAGAAGTGATGAAGACGCTCGCCAAGGCTTATGGCATAAGCGAAGAGGAGTTTGCCCGACAGACCAACCTCAATGCAGAGCGGGTTTTTCCGCTATCCGTATCGCAAGTATAGGACGCAAGCGTTCAAAACTCCTTAAATAAACATAAAAAAACAATGAAAGTTATGGTATTTCGGAGGAAAAGCAATAATTTTGCACTTCGAAATTGTTGCAGCAGCATGTTGCGGCGATTAAGAAGAGTTCTTCGGAATATGGAAAGGTGCTCGAGTGGCTGAAGAGGCACGCCTGGAAAGCGTGTAACCGGCAAAACCGGTTCGGGGGTTCGAATCCCCCTCTTTCCGCTTTTATATATATAATAAGGTATATGAAGAAAAATACAGCTATTGCACGTTTTGCAATATTGGTTTTCACATGGATGTGTTCTCTGCCTATGATGGCTCAAGAAGAGAACATGGGATTTCATCAAGCTCTTAAGACAAAGTTTATAGAGGGTAATGCGGGATTTATGTCTCTCGTTGCCATCGCCCTCATCGTGGGTATGGCTTTCTGTATCGAGCGCATCATCTATCTGAGTCTCTCTGAAATCAACGCCAAGAAGTTGATGCAGGATATCGACCAGAAAGTGTCGGCGGGAGATGTGGAAGGGGCTAAGACGCTCTGCCGGAATACCCGCGGACCGGTGGCTTCTATCTGCTACCAGGGTTTGATGCATATCAGCGAGAATCTTGATGACATCGAGCGCTCGGTGAGCGGATATGGTACCGTTCAGGCGGCTAATCTGGAGAAGGGATGCTCCTGGATCAAACTCTTTATCGCTATGGCACCATCGCTCGGATTCCTCGGAACCGTGATTGGTATGGTCATGTCGTTCGACCAGATTCAGCAGGCGGGCGATATCAGTCCTACTATCGTTGCTTCGGGTATGAAAGTGGCGCTCATCACTACCATCTTCGGTATCATCGTAGCCCTCATCCTTCAGGTTTTCTATAACTACATCCTTTCTAAGGTGGAGCACCTCACAAGCCAGATGGAGGAGTCGGCGGTTACTTTAATGGATATTATTGCCAAGAATAAATAAACGAAGAGAGAAATGGTTAAATTTCAATTTTCAAAGAAGAAGACGAAGTCGGCCGAAAAGATATCGCAGCAGGTGTTCTATATCATGATAGGATTGGCGGTGCTGGTTTTCGGTCTGTTCTTTTTGGTAGGCTACGATTTGCCTTTCGAAGAGAACCCCGACTTTAATGCGCCTCTCTTTACCGATGTGCTCATCCTGCTGATGTGGCTCTTTCTGATAGGAGGTGTGGGACTGGCTGTCTTTTCGATGATCAGAGATTATCGCAGCAGCAAGTCGGAGGCTGTAGTGAATGGCATTCCCGTGCGCCGCATCTTCCGCATCACATGGATCGGAACTTTGGCAGTTTTGCTGCTTACCTTCCTTTTGGGCGGTTCTGCTCCGATGCTCATCAATGGCGAGAATTATGCCGACTGGCTCTGGCTCAAGCTTTCAGATATGTTTGTCATCACATCGCTCCTGATGCTGGTGGCAGGAATCGGTGCCGTCTGTTTCGGTGCCACACGTTATATTCGGAAGAAAAACTAAAGAGAGCTCTTTGGGTTCTCTATTCTATAAATAAGGATTAAATATGCTGATTAGAAGGAAGCAACACGAAACCCCGGGACTGAATACCACATCTACAGCCGACATCTCGTTCATGCTGTTGATATTCTTCCTTGTCACCACATCGATGGATGTGGATAAGGGACTGTTGCGCCAACTCCCTTCACCTGAACCGCAGAAGAAGGAGCAGCAGCAGACGGTGGTAGACAAGGCTAACCTCATGGCGCTGCGCCTGACAGCTGGCGATACGCTTTTGGTTAATGACAAGCCGATGAAGGTGAGCCAGCTCAAGGAAGAAACCATCCGCTTTGTACACCGCCTGGGCAAGAAACATCTCATCTCTATCGAGAGTGACCGCGATGCCGACTATAATCTCTATTTCCAGATGCAGAATCAGCTGATGGAAGCATACAGCCAGCTTCGCAACGAAACAGCCCAGAAGAAATATCACAGGGATTATGCCCTCTTGAACAATGACCAGAAAGAACAGGTGCGCAACATCTGTCCGCAGCGCATCACAGAGTCGTATGCCAACGCAATGACTCAAACCGACCAGCGTGTTGATGCCAATGCTGAAGAAAAGCAAGGGGAAGAAAATTCTATAGAAACAGCTACTGAACAGCAGAAAGGAGGTAAACAATGATGAATTTTCATAAGAAATCGCATGAAGTGCCAGGGTTGAATACATCTTCTCTGCCAGACCTGATTTTCTCCGTACTGTTCTTCTTTATGATTGTTACCCACATGCGCCAGGTTACCTTGAAGGTAGACTGCCGTTTGCCACAAGGCAAGGAACTCACCCGCCTGACCAAGAAATCGGCTGTGAGCCATATCTATATAGGTAAACCAACCAAAGAGATGCAGGCAAAGTATGGTACCGGTACCCAGATTCAGTTGAATGATAAGTTTGCTTCGGCTCCCGAAGTGATGGATTACATTTCGGCAGAAAAGAAACGTATGTCGCCGGAAGACCAGAAGCTGATGACCGTATCAATCAAAGCAGACCAGGAAACCAAGATGGGTGTGATAACCGATGTAAAGCAGGCTTTGCGCCAGGCAAAAGCATTAAAAATCAGTTATTCTGCCACAGAAAATGGAAAATAATATTAATTTATCATTTTTTTCTCTTAAAAAATTGCTTTTATTAATTTTTTGTATTATCTTTGCAAGCAAATTATTAGTATTATGTCAAAACAAATTTTAGATTCATTAGATAGGCAGATTCTGAAGCTGATTTCTCAGGATGCCCGTATTCCATTTTTGGAAGTGGCACGCGCTTGCAATGTTAGCGGTGCTGCCATTCATCAGCGTGTAGCTAAACTTACAAATCTTGGTATCATCAAGGGTTCACAATTCATCATTGACCCAGAAAAGATAGGTTACGAAACTTGTGCCTATATGGGACTCTATTTGAGGGAGCCTGAGAAGTTTGACCAGGTTGTAGAGGAGTTGAAGAAGATTCCTGAGGTTGTAGAGTGCCACTATACTACAGGCAGCTTTGATATGTTTATCAAGATTTACGCGCTCAACAACCATCATCTCCTGGAAATCATCCATGATAAGTTGCAGCCACTGGGATTGTCTCGCAGCGAGACCATCATCTCTTTTAATGCATCTATCAACCGTCAGCTTTCTATGCAGGACCTCAAGAGTTTCAACGATGATGAAGAGGAAACTGATGAGGAGGCTGCAGCAGAGAAATAAGATATAAAAAAGAAAAAAAGCAGTAGCTCCCTGCGGGATTACTGCTTTCTATAAAGGGTGAGGAATGTGAACGGTAAGCCGTTTTCATTCCTCATTTCTTTTTCTGTCACTTCCCATTCTGCCGGATTGATTTCCGGAAAGAAGGTATCGGCATGTTCAGGCTCCTTTTCTACGATTGTGAGATAAAGCTTGTCTGCAAAAGGCAAAGCCTGTTCATATATGCTGGCTCCTCCGATGATGAAACATTCATCTGATGCTTCTTTGCTTCCAATCGTTTTTTTGTTTCCAGCCTCTTCTTTCCTTGCTGCCAGCGCTTCTTCCAGAGAGCTGAATGCTTCGCACCCTGTTATCTGCTCTTTTGTCTTCGAGATAACAATATTGCGGCGGTTGGGCAAGGCTCCGTTCGGCAGCGACTCAAATGTCTTCCTGCCCATGATGATCGTATGTCCAGTTGTGAGCATACGAAATCGGGTCATGTCCGATGGGATGGCGTAGAGCAACCGGTTCTTGTACCCGATAGCTCTATGCACTTTTGATATACAGGCGATGATGCTAAGCATTTTTTATTTTAATGTTGAATGTTGAGTGTTGAATGTTGAATTATTCATTCTTGCTGTAAACTGTTAACTATAAACTGTTAACTGTAAACTGTTCTTCCGGAACATGGCTACTCTTGATCTTCCACTCCTGCGGATAGAGGTTGTTGGCACGGTTGCCAATGTTCTTTTCCCATCCTATCGGAACCTGTCTGTAGGTTACCAGTACATAACCCTTAGGCGTATCGGCAGGCAGATTCACAGCCTCCTTGCGAAGGTAGCGGATGGCATCTTCGTAGGATAACTCCACCTGTGGGAAGTGATCTTTGTTGAGCATCGTAGAGAGAGCGAGAGCCTGGTCGGGGATGAGACCCTTTCCCTTGTCTGTTCCCAGTTTCACACCTGCATGCAGCACCTTCAGGTTCTTTTCAGCCTGGTCGTAGATGTCTTTCCATCTGCTCGGAATGGCGTAAACCATCTCGTTGCTCTCTGCAGGCATCCATTCCGTATCAGCCTTCAGCCAGCCGTCCGGAATCTCCGGTCCCTTTCCTTTAGCCACCTTCTTGTCTTTCTTCTTCTTATCCTTCCTGTTCTCCTTGGCTGAAGAACCTGCTTCCCATTCGCCCTCTTTCTTCAGAATCGCCATAAACAGACCTTCGCCTCGCGAAACGCCAGGAATGAACCGGTAAACCGGGAAGTCGCTGCCCGTGAGGTTGCGGGTGATGTTCCATGCATCTTCTACACCCTCCAGTGCCATCACTTCTGCACCAAGTTCTTTGCATATCCAGTTTACATTCTCCTCATCTTCGTGCGCATTGAAGGTGCAGGTAGAGTAAATCAGGATACCGCCTGGCTTCAGACAGTTCCAGATATCCGATACAATTTCGCGCTGCAGCTGCCAGCAGTTGTTCACATTCTGGGTACTCCATTCGCCGATAGCCCCTTCATCTTTGCGGAACATTCCTTCGCCGGAGCAGGGAACATCGGTAAGAATCACATCAAACTGCAATTTCGATTTCTTGTAATCGCGGGGATAGTTGTTGGTAACAATCATATCCGGATGACCGAACTTCTGTACGTTTTCGGCTAGAATCTGCGAGCGGGTGCGCATCGGTTCGTTGCTGAAGAGCAGACTCCCTTCCGGCAAGGCAGCCCTTACGGCAGTCGACTTTCCGCCAGGGGCAGCACAGAGATCCAGCATCATCACCGGTTCTTTTACGTACTGTCGGATAGCCATATCAACAAACATAGATGAGGCTTCCTGTACATAATATAAGCCGGCATGCAGCAGCGGATCGAAGGTGAATCCGGGACGCGTAGAGAGATAACGGCCGGTTTCCGGACACCAGGGAACCGGTTCGCCATCAGCATCCTTGCATTTAAAAGGATTGATGCGGATACTGGTTGGTGCCTCCTCTTCAAGGATAGCATGCTCCAGACGCTGATACAGCTTTTCGCCCATCAGCGCCTGCGTATATGTTCTGAAATCTTCAGGTAATGTCTTCATTCTGTCTCTTTTTCTTTAATTTGTTTGCAAAAATAAGAAATTTTTCGTTTCTTTGCAACTAAATCGCGAAGAGATGCGTCTAAGATGCAGAAATTTTTCAAAATAACAAGGTAAAACAATAAAAAATAATGATATGAAGAAAGCAATATTGGCATTAGCGCTCGTTATGAGCATCGGAGCCACCCAAGTGTCTTTGGCGTCTTCTGCTCCAAAACATCGTTATCATCCAACTACCCAACAGGTAGATTCAAAGGCTGCTCCTGCATCTGCCGCACAGTCATCTGCTTCGAAGGATAAAGACGACGAGGCGTTGGAGGCTTATTCTGATACAACCAGTACAGATTCGGCTAACTATGATGATTATGATGAGAATGATAATAGGTCTGTTCATTCTAGATACAGTTTAGACAACTATGATGATCCGTTCGATTTCATCGGTTCGGTATTTGGTGGCGGAGCGCTGGCTGTTATGATCATTTTCTGTATCATCTTCGGTCTGCTGTTTGTCTTTGCTCCGCTGATCATCGTATTTCTGGTTATCAGATATCTGATTCGCCGCCACAACGACCGGATGAAACTGGCGGAAATGGCGATGGAGAAGGGCATCAATGTTCCGGAAAGCGACCGGCCGATAGACAAGCAGAGCGATGAGTATCTAGTAAAGCGTGGATTGAGGAATGCCTTCCTGGGAGCCGGCTTGTGCGCCATGTTTGCCTGGTGGGATGCTGATTTCCTGGCTGGCATCGGAGCCCTGGTCTTCTTCTATGGCATCGGTCAGACCGTTATCGGCTCGCTTCCTGCCATCAAGGACTGGTGGAAGAACCGTCACGGCGACCAGGGCACGGGATATAATGGAACTCCGGTCTAGCAGCCGACATTCAACATCTCATGGCTTCTCAATAGGAGGGGAAGTCACAAGGAAAAGAACAACAATTATTAGTTAATATATATAAGGTGGAAAAGTTATCCGATATCTCTCTCGTCACGAAGGTGGTGATGCTTCATGACCGCAAGTCGTTCGACCTGCTGGTCAGGAAGTATCAGTCACCCATTCGTGGGTTCTTCCTGCGGCAGACGTTGGGGGATGCGCAGCTGAGTGACGACTTGGCGCAGGATACCTTTGTCAAGGCATATACCCATCTGTCCGGTTTCAGGGGTACAGCCTCTTTCTCCACCTGGCTCTACCGCATCGCCTATAATGTATGGTATGATTATACCCGCAGTCATAAGGAGACGCAGGACATCGATACGCCTGCCGTTTCCAGTAAGAATGCACAGGGCGCCCATGCCGGATTGAAGATGGATTTGCTCAAGGCACTACAGATATTGAGTGAAAATGAACGTACATGCATCACGCTGCAGCTGATGGATGGACTCTCTATAGATAAGATTGCAGAGGTGACGGGAATGGCGCAAGGCACCATCAAGTCGCATCTCTCTCGAGGAAAACAGAAACTTGCAAGTTACTTAAAACAGAATGGTTATGACCGATAAGATAAATGATAAGAAGTTGGAGAGCATGAAAGGGGAACCATTGAACCCTCAGGATGAAGAACTCTTGAAGATGTTCTTTTCCGATTGCCAGATGTCAGAGATTCCTGATGACGGATTCTCCGACAGGGTGATGCAGGCATTGCCGGCTTTACCCGAAACTGATACTGCGATGTCGCTGGTTAAGCGCCAGCGCCTGGAACATTTATGGACGGCAGCCTGTGTGGCAGCAGGCATCATCATAGCAGTAGTCTGTCAGGGATGGGAGCAGATTCAGGGGTGGCTTTTCTCTATGAAGATAGATTTCCTCCTCTCCGGTTCGCGTGCCCTTACGCATGTGGCAGATTCCATCGCCCACTCTCAGAATCTCCTGATGGTGCTGGCTGGCATCGTTGTCCTCATTATGGTTTGGGGATATAATGAACTGGCTGATGCGCGCCAGTAGGCTTCTTCCCTGATATCAATTGTATGAATGATCAACTCTTTCTATTAGCAGAATAGTTTTTAGTGCTAATAGAAAGAGTTTTTTATTACTATAAATATCATCTTTATGCTATTGAAATCTCCGTTCATCGACGCTGAACGGACATTCAACGTCGCTGAACGGACATTCAACGTCGATGAACGGACATTCAGCGTCGATGAACGAAGATTTTATATTGCTGAATATAGAAAAACAAATAGGTGCTGCTACTTTTTCAGTAGAGCACCTATGCTTATGATATCGGTTTCTAAAACAATTTATAGGTAGTGCGGAGCACTTTGAACTCGGTTCGGCGGTTCAGCTGATTGCAGATTTCCTGATGCTCCTTGCTCTGCTTCAGGATAAATTCTTCGTTGAGCACATCGCCTTCCTTGAGCCAAGGATACTTCTCGGTAAGTTTCTTGCGCACATTCTTCGGCTTCTCCTTGCCGTAGCCCACAGGAGTGAGGCGCTCTTTCTCTATGCCGTGTTTTATCAGATAGTCTACTACCGATTGGGCGCGGCGCTGAGACAGATGCTTGTTATATTCGCTGTTTCCCTTGTAGTCGCAATGGGCGCTGAGTTCGATGGTAACGTGCGGGTTCTCTTTCAGCAGCGTTACCAGCTGGTCGAGGGCTGTTGTACTGGCTTCGGTAAGGGTTGCCTTGTCGAAATCGTAGAAGATGTTGTCGATGAGTACAGGGGCTGTGATGGAAGCCAGCGGGAACTGGAGCACGTATTCCTTACTCTCTTTAGCCGAATCAACCCGAAGTTCTTCCTTGTGGTTGAGGTAGCCTTTGCAGGATGCCATCACCAGATAGTCGACATGCGGATTGATAGGGAGGACAAACGAACCGTCGCCCTTGACGGATAGTTTCCTGTTCGTTCCGTCGTTGCCTACGATTCTGACCTCTGCGGCAGGCAGTTCATAACCGTCTTTCTCGTAAACCCATCCCTTCATTGTGGTAACAATCTCCGGATTCTCGAAGGAGTAGATATGATCGTAGCCTCTTCCGTCTTTTCTGTTGGAGCAGAAGAAACCCTGGTTGTGGAGCCCCTCGAAAGTCATTCCGAAGTCATCGGCTTCTGTATTCAGCGGATAGCCGGGGTGGGTGAGTTCATATTTCCGGGTGATGGAATTCACTTTGGCGATATAGATGTCGAGTCCGCCCATTCCTACATGACCGTTGCTGCTGAAGTAGAAGTCGCCGTTAGGACGGAAGGTAGGGAACATCTCATCGCCTGGGGTGTTGATAGGTTCGCCCAGATTCTCTACGCCGCCCAGTCCGGCAGGAGTGATGCGCACTCGCCAGATGTCGAGACCGCCCTTTCCGCCCGGCATGTCTGATACGAAATAGAGCCATTCGCCATCAGGAGAGATGGCTGGATGGGCAAAACAACTGAGTGTATCTTTGCTGATTTCCAGATTCGTAGGCTTGCTCCAGGCTGCATCCGAGCGGTTGGAGGTTACTATCTGGGCTAAGCGGGGCGAAGTGGGATCGGTGGTACACTGGGTGAGGTACATCTGTTTGCCGTCTGGGGTAAAGCAGCATGCGCCCTCTTCGTAGTCGGTATTGAGACCGGTTCCGATGGCTTCCGGCTTGCTCCATTTGCCTTTGTCGTTCTTTTCAGAGAAGAAGATGTCGGCAGATTTCGTTCCCGTCACTCCGTTCAGGTCGCTGCCTTGGGCTTCGTTGCGGGTTGAGGTGAAATAGAGCTGGCTGCAGTCATCGCTGAGGAACATCGGCGAATAGTCGTCTCTTCGGGAATTGAAAACATCCATCCGCTTTACCTTGTACCGGCTTCCTTCCTTCTTCCAGACTGGGGCTTTTCGTGCCGATTCGAGTCCGTTCTTTACCAGCACATTGTCGGGCATGGAATCGAGCAGGAATTCGAATTCCTTGGCAGCCTGTCTGTAACTTCCGTTCTTCAGGAGAAGCCGGGCGTAAGCCAGGCGGTCGTTGAGGTCTGCCTGCTTGTATCGGATGGCATTGCTGTAGGCAGCCAGTGCCTTCGGCGTACTGTTGATTTTATCATAGCAGCGTGCCATCTTCAGAGCCACCTTGCCTCGGGCAGCCCGCTCTTTGGTAGGTGTCTTGGTGTACACCTTTTTATATTGGGTTGCCGCATCGTAGTATTCGCCTAAAGAAAGATGCTTGTCTGCTTTCTTCAGGTTCTGTTCAATGCCGCAACTTATCAGAAAGAGGCAGCTGATTGCTGTTATGATTTGATAAAGTCTTATTTGTTTCATATTGATTTACATCTGCGAGAATGGCTGACGATATTGGCAGCCTGCCTTCCAGTTGCTACAGCCATAGGCGGTCTTGCCCTTGATGATGACGCCCTTGCCGCAGAGCGGACATGGCTTGCCAACCATTGGGTCGGCAGCTGGAGCTGGCTGAGCAGGAGCATTCTGAGAATCTGTATTCTGTGCTGCAGCCTTATCGGCTTTCTTGGCTGGAGCTTTCTTGGCAGCTGGTTTCTTGGCAGCCGGTTTCTTCTTGAGGTCTTCCTCTGTCATGATGGTCACTCTCCGGTTACTGTTGTCTGACAATACATCGATGACAATCTTGTTGATCTGTTCTTTCAGTCCGTTGATGAAGTCGGCAGGATCGTAGGTCTTGTGCTCGATGTCGCGGAGCTTCTTCTCCCAGATACCGGTCAGCTCGCAACTCTTCAGCAGTTCCTCATGGATGGTGTCAATGAGTTCGATGCCTGTCGGGGTTGCCATCAGATTCTTGCGCTGGCGACGGATGTAGTGGCGCTTGAAGAGGGTCTCGATGATGCCGGCACGGGAGGATGGTCGGCCGATTCCGTTCTCCTTCAATGCAGCACGAAGTTCTTCGTCTTCTACGAATTTACCGGCTGTCTCCATCGCACGCAGCAGGGTTGCCTCGGTATAATACTTAGGTGGCGTGGTCCATTTCTCCGTCAGGGTAGGCTGATGATCTCCCGATTCGCCTTTTGTGAAGGATGGGAGGGTTCTTTCTTCTACCACTTCCTTCTTGGCACCATTACCTGAGTCTGCATTTCCGTTGGCGTTATCTGAAGCATCATCGTCATCTGCATTCTTTACATCCTTGGCATAGACTACTCGCCAGCCTGGTTCGAGAATCTCCTTACCGCTTACCTTGAACTCTATCTTCTCCGGTTTTGGACCATCTTCGTTGATGACTTCGCCCAAAACGGTGGTGGTGGAGAATTTACAGTCCGGATAGAACACGCTGATGAAGCGCTTGGCGATGAGATCATATACGTTTGCCTCCATATCGGTGAGTCCGGTTGGCGGAACACCGGTTGGGATGATGGCGTGGTGGTCGGTTACCTTGCTATTATCGAAAACCTTCTTGCTCTTCGGCAATTTCTTGCTGATTGTTGCGAGCTGCTGGATGAGCGGGAGGTATTTCTGCTGACTCATGATCTTTGCCTGACTCACTCCGTTCAGAATCTGCGGACATTTCGGATAGATATCGTCGGTCAGGAACTGGGTGTCTACACGAGGATAAGTGGTATACTTCTTCTCGTAGAGACTCTGGATGAGTTTCAGCGTAATATCGGCAGAGTAGGCAAACTTCTTGTTGCAATCCACCTGCAGCGAGGTGAGGTCGTAGAGATGAGGTGGCGCCTCGTTTCCCTTCTTCTTGCTTACGTCGGTAACGGTGAAGGGTTTGCCGGCGATGGTACTGAATGCCTTCTCGCCTTCCTCCTTGCTGGTAAACTTGCCGCTGGTGGCGGTAAACTGGGTGTCGCGATAGATGGTGGCGAGTACCCAGTAAGGTTCGGAAACGAAGTTGTCGATTTCCTTCTGTCGGTTCACGATGAGGGCAAGGGTAGGGGTCTGCACCCGGCCGATGCTGAGCACCTGTCGGTTCTGACCATATTTCAATGTATAAAGTCGGGTGGCGTTCATACCAAGAATCCAGTCGCCGATGGCGCGGGAAAGTCCGGCAAGATAGAGTGACTGATATTCCCCCTGGTCTTTCAGTTCCTGGAAGCCCTGCTTGATGGCTTCATCGGTCATGGACGAAATCCACAGTCTCTTGACCGGGCATTTTGCCTGCGCCTTCTGCATCACCCATCTCTGGATGAGCTCTCCTTCCTGTCCGGCGTCACCGCAGTTGATGATGCTGTCGGCAGCCTGCATCAGTTTCTCGATGGTAGCAAACTGCTTCTTGATGCCTTCATCGTTGATGAGTTTGATACCGAAGCGCTGTGGAATCATCGGCAACGCCGCAAGGCTCCAATGTTTCCACATCGGAGTATAATCATCCGGTTCTTTCAGCTCACAAAGGTGGCCGAAAGTCCATGTTACTTGGTAACCATTACCTTCCATATAACCGTCGCGTGCCGTGGTAGCCCCGATGATTCGGGCGATATCCTTAGCCACACTCGGTTTCTCTGCTATACAAACTATCATTCTTTATTCTTATTTCTGTTTGCAAAGGTACAATAAAATAATGAGAAAGCCATCATTTCGCCTCCTTTTTCTCATGGCAGGGAATAAAAAAGCCCTGTAAGGCTTGGGCCTTACAGGGCGTATTTCATATAAATCTGCGTGCGATTACTCGTACTCCTGCCAGCTCTTAATCTGAAGCTGATCCTGGCTCAATGTGCAGAATGCCTCGATGAAGGCGGAAGCCAGGCGGGCATTGGTGATCAGAGGAATGTTGTGGTCGATGGCGCCACGACGGATTCTGTAACCATTGGTCAACTCACGCTTGGTGTGATTCTTAGGGATGTTGACGATGAGGTCGAACTTGTGGTCGGCAATCATCTGCATCACGTTAGGAAGATCCTTGTGCTCCTCATCAGGCCATCCTACGGCTGTAGCCTTCACGTTGTTGTCGTTGAGGAACTTCGCTGTACCGGCAGTAGCGTAGATGGTGTAACCGTTCTTCACCAAAGCCTGGGCTGCGTCGAGCAGAGAAGCCTTCTCCTTAGCACCACCGCTTGAAAGCATGATGCCCTTGTCCTTTGAAGGAATCTTGTAGCCGGTAGCAATCAATGAGTTGAGCAATGCTTCCTCGAAAGTATCACCCATACAGCCTACCTCACCAGTAGAGCTCATATCTACACCCAAAACTGGGTCGGCGTTCTGCAAACGGGCGAATGAGAACTGGGATGCCTTCACACCCATACGGTCGATATCGAAGGCAGACTTGTCTGGCTTCTGATATGGAGCATCGAGCATGATGCGGGTAGCTGTCTCGATGAAGTTGCGCTTCAATACCTTGCTCACGAATGGGAATGAACGGGATGCACGGAGGTTACACTCGATCACCTTCACATCGCGACCCTTAGCCAAGTACTGGATATTGAAAGGACCCGAGATGTTGAGCTCCTTGGCGATGGCACGTGAAATCTTCTTGATCTGACGGGCTGTAGCGAAGGAAATCTGCTGAGCTGGGAAGGTCATGGTGGCGTCACCTGAGTGAACACCTGCATACTCTACGTGCTCTGAAATACCATACTCTACAATCTCACCATTCTGGGCAACACCGTCGAACTCAATCTCGTTGGTCTCGGTCATGAACTGAGAGATAACCACTGGGTACTCCTTGGAAACCTCAGAAGCTGCCTCCAGGAAGCGACGCAACTCATCATCATTGTGGCAAACGTTCATGGCTGCACCAGAAAGAACGTAAGATGGACGAACGAGAACAGGATAGCCTACCTCGTCGATGAACTTCTGAACATCCTCCATTGATGTGAGGGCGCTCCACTTAGGCTGGTCGATACCGAGCTTATCGAGCATGGCAGAGAACTTACCGCGGTTCTCGGCACGGTCGATGTTGACAGGAGATGTACCCAGGATTGGCACAGACTGGCGATGGAGCTTCATAGCCAGGTTGTTTGGAATCTGACCACCTACAGAAACAATCACACCACGTGGTGACTCCAGGTCGATGACATCGAGTACACGCTCGAATGAAAGCTCATCGAAGTAGAGACGGTCGCACATATCGTAGTCGGTAGATACGGTCTCCGGGTTGTAGTTGATCATGATTGACTTGTAACCCAACTTGCGGGCTGTGTTGATGGCGTTTACTGAACACCAGTCGAACTCTACAGAAGAACCGATGCGGTAAGCACCAGAACCGAGAACGATGACAGACTTCTCGTTCTTGTAGTAGTTGATGTCGTAACCCTCTACAGCGTAAGTCATGTAGAGATAGTTGGTAAGGTCAGGATGCTCGCTAGCCACAGTAGGGATGCGCTTTACGGCAGGAAGAATGTTCAGCTTCTTGCGCTGGGCACGAACTGCGAGCACTTCCTTCTCCATATTGGTGTTCTGAGTCTTCAATACGAAGCGGCCAATCTGGAAGTCAGAGAAGCCCAATACCTTAGCCTCGCGCAATACCTCGGCAGGAATCTCCTCCAAAGTATTGTATGTAGAAAGCTTGTGCTTGTAGTCTACGATATTCTTCATGCGCTCGATGAACCAAGGGTCAATCTTGGTCAACTCCTCGATGCGCTCGATGGTGTAGCCTTCCTCCAGAGCCTGGGCAATGGCGAAGATACGGAGGTCGGTAGGGTTGGAAAGCTCCTCATCCAGGTTTTCGAACTTGGTATGGTCGTTGCCTACGAAACCGTGCATTCCCTGACCAATCATACGGAGACCCTTCTGGAGCATCTCCTCGAATGAGCGGCCGATAGACATGATTTCGCCTACAGACTTCATGGAAGAACCAATCTTGCGGCTTACACCGGCAAACTTGGTAAGGTCCCAACGAGGAATCTTGCAGATCATATAGTCGAGTGATGGAGCCACATAAGCTGAGTTAGGAGTACCCATCTCGCCAATCTGGTCGAGCGTATAACCGAGGGCAATCTTGGCAGCAACGAAAGCCAAAGGATAACCTGTAGCCTTAGATGCGAGGGCAGAAGAACGGCTCAAGCGAGCATTGATCTCGATGATACGGTAGTCGTTGGTCTCTGCATTGAAAGCATACTGGATGTTGCACTCACCCACAATCTGGAGGTGACGGACGCACTTCACGGCGATGTCCTGCAACATCTTCACCTGCTCGTCGGTAAGAGAACAGGTTGGAGCCACAACGATAGATTCACCTGTGTGAATACCCAGTGGGTCGAAGTTTTCCATAGAGGCAACGGTGAAGCAACGGTCGTTAGCATCACGGATGCACTCAAACTCAATCTCCTTCCATCCCTTCAGGCTCTCCTCAACGAGTACCTGAGGTGCGAAAGTGAAGGCAGATTCAGCAATCTCCTTGAACTCCTCTTCGGTCTTGCAGACACCAGAACCGAGACCACCCAGCGCGTAGGCAGAACGGATCATGATAGGGTAGCCGATGTTGCGTGCCGCAGCCACAGCCTCCTCCATGTTCTCGCAAGCGTGGCTTACAGGAACCTTGAGGTCAACCTTGTTAAGTTCCTTTACGAAGAGGTCGCGGTCTTCCGTGTTCATGATTGCCTCTACCGAAGTACCCAACACATCCACACCGTACTCCTTGAGCACACCGTTGAGGTAAAGTTCTGTACCAACGTTCAAACCCGTCTGTCCACCCCAAGCCAGCATGATGCCGTCTGGGCGCTCCTTCTTGATAATTTCAGTTACAAAAAAAGGTGTCACCGGCAAGAAATAAACCTTGTCAGCAATACCTTCACTTGTCTGAATTGTAGCAACGTTTGGATTAATGAGGACGGAACTAATACCCTCCTCGCGCAAAGCCTTGAGAGCCTGCGAACCGGAATAGTCAAACTCACCTGCCTGGCCGATCTTCAAAGCACCGGAACCCAGAACGAGGACTTTCTTAAGCTGTTTCTTCATCATTAAATATAACTATAAGTTTGTTCTTTATATGTCTTGTTATTTATGTTTTTAGCAACTAAACTGTATTTGCGTTAGTTCACAAATGGTAGACACACTATTTCTAGATGCAAAGTTACGCTATTTATTTGATTATTCCAAATTTTCTGCAAATCTTTACAGTTAAATAACATCAATTATTATTATTTCTTCTCTGGAATGTCGTATTTTTGCAATTATTTTGTTACTTTTGCAGCGGCTTTTAGTCATGTAGAAAAAGAATAAAAAATAGCAAACAAGATAAATATAACAACAATGAAAGTCGGATTATTCGTCCCTTGTTATGTGGATGCCCTTTACCCTGAAGCGGGTGTGGCTACATACAAGTTGCTTAAGCATTACGGACTAGACGTGGGTTATCCCGAAAAACAGACTTGCTGCGGCCAGCCAATGGCTAATGCCGGTTTTCAGTACAAGTCGGAGAAGGTCATAGAGACATTTGATGAACTGTTCAAGGATTACGATTATATCGTAGCTCCTTCTGCCTCATGTGCCGCTTACGTAAAGGTGTATTATCCTAAAATCCTTGAGGGTAAGCACGAGTGTATTTCCTCAAAGAAAATCATGGATGTTGTGGAGTTCCTTCACGATGTGCTGAAGGTGGATCATGTGCCGGGCAAGTTCCCGCATGTGGTGAGTGTACACAACAGTTGTCACGGTGTGCGCGAACTGGGATTGTCATCTCCTTCTGAGCGCCACATCAAGCCTTTCAACAAAATCATTGACTTATTAAATATGGTGGAAGGCATTACCATCCACGAGCCGGAGCGCAAGGATGAGTGCTGCGGATTTGGCGGTATGTTCTCTATTGAGGAACCTGCCGTTTCTACCCGTATGGGCGAGGACAAGATCAAGCGCCACATGGCTACAGGCGCTGAGTTTGTTACCGGACCGGATTCTTCCTGTCTGATGCACATGGCTGGAATCGCCAAGAAAGAGAATATGCCGATCAAGTTTATTCATGTTGTTCAAATATTAGCTGCAGGACTATGAGTACAGAACATTCCAAGAGAGCTGCGAAGTTTACGCAGAACGTAGAGAAGACCACCTGGCACGACGCTACCTTCTGGTCTGTTCGTCAGAAGAGAGATAAGATGGCGCAGGAACTTCCTGAGTGGGAAGACCTACGTGAGCATGCGTCTGAAATCAAGATGCACACGATTACCCATCTCGCCGATTACCTCGATATGTTTTCCAAGAATCTGGAGAGCCGTGGGGTGAAGGTTCACTGGGCAAAGGATGCACAGGAATTCAATGAGATTGTGCTCGGTATTCTGAAAGATCATAACGTGAAGAAGATGGTGAAGTCGAAGTCGATGCTCACCGAGGAGTGCGAGATGAATCCTTATCTGGAGCAGCACGGCATTGACGTGGTGGAGACCGACCTGGGTGAGCGCATCATCCAGCTCTTGCATCAGAAGCCTAGCCATATCGTGATGCCTGCCATCCACCTGAAGCGTGAGGAGGTAGGTAAGATGTTCGAGGAGAAGGGTATCTCCAAGGAAATCGGCAACTATGATCCTACTTACCTGACCCGCTGTGCCCGTCATCATCTCCGCGACCAGTTTATGGAAGCTGGAGCAGGTATGACCGGATGTAACTTCGGTGTGGCTGCCACTGGCGATTGCGTGGTTTGCACCAACGAGGGTAATGCGGATATGACCACTTCCATGCCTAAGCTCCATATCGTAGCGATGGGTATTGAGAAACTGGTTCCTGATTATAAGTCATTGGCTGTGTTCCAGCGCCTGCTTTGCCGCTGCGGAACCGGTCAGCCTACCACTACCTTTACCTCTCATTTCCGCCAGGCTCGTCCGGGTGCCGAGATGCATGTGGTATTGGTGGATAACGGCAGAAGCGACATTCTCGCTGATAAGGACCACTGGCAGACGTTGAAGTGTATGCGCTGCGGTGCCTGCATGAACACCTGTCCGGTTTATCGCCGTTCGGGCGGATACAGTTACACCTATTTTATACCAGGTCCTATTGGCGTGAACCTGGGTATGCTGAAGAATCCTCAGAAGTACAGCGACAATGTTTCGGCATGTACTTTGTGCTTGTCTTGCGACAATGTCTGCCCTTCCAAGGTAGGACCGGGTTCTCAGATTTATGTCTGGCGCCAGAGTCTGGAGAAGTTGGGTAAGGCTGATCCTGTGAAGAAGGCGATGTCGAATGGTATGAAGTATCTCTTCGATCGTCCTGCGCTCTACACCACTGCCCTGAAGTTTGCTCCGCTTGTCAATCTGGTTCCTGAATGCTGTACGCACTTCAGCAATTGGAATGCCTGGGGCATCGGTCACGCCAAGCCTGAGTTTGCAAAGAAGAGTTTCCATCAGCTTTGGAAAGAAGGAAAGGTGAAGTAGTGGGTAATCATAAAGTTCAAAGTTCAAATTTCAAAGTTCAATGAAGAAAGAAGATTTCCTGAACAAGTTGCGTAAGAATACGCACGTTCAATTCGATATGCCTGCCGTAGATGTGAAGGGTATCCAGTATGAGGATACGCTGAAACAGTTTATTGAGATGACGGAATCGGTAGGTGGCCACGTGATAGAAGCGAAGGAGGGTGAGAGTCTGGATGAGCTGGTGAAGAAGGCTTATCCTGAAGCCAAGGTATTTGCCTCTCATCTGCCTGAAATCACCATCGCACAGAAGAATCCTGATACCGTGGCTGAGGCCAACGACCTGAATGGTACTGATGTGGGTATTGTTCGTGGTGAAGTAGGTGTAGCTGAGAATGGCTGCATCTGGATTCCTCAGACCATGAAGGAGAAAGCGGTGCTCTTTATCTCGGAATACCTTGTGATATTCCTCGAAAAAGAGAAGATTGTGAACAATATGCATGAGGCTTATGCCCGTATTGAGATGGATCCGAAGTACAATTTCGGTATTTTCATCAGTGGTCCTTCCAAGACTGCCGATATTGAGCAGGCACTGGTTATGGGTGCGCAAGCTGCTCGTGGTGTGACAGTTATACTCTTGTAAAATGCAGAAATCCCGAAGCTCACTATCGTGTGAACTTCGGGATTTCTCTTTATACTGTCCATTCATAGGTGTCGTAAACCACGCCTCTTCCTCCGTAACCTTCCTTGTGGGCGATGAGGCCTTCGTTGATCCAGGCTCCCTGCTGTTCCGTAGAACTGCCGAAGTCCAGATAGGGATAATCGGGGTAATCATGATACATAATCTGTTCGTAGATAGCCTCCATGGCTCCGAATTCCTTTCCCTCATCGTTGGTAGAACTATATTGTCCGTGTACCACTTGCTGGGTAATATAAAAGGTGAGGCCTCCTATAATGTGCCCGTTGCGATAAGCATTGTATTGGATGATATTCTCGGGGAATCGGCTTTTCAGAAGTTCCATTTCCTGAAGCGTGTGTACCGGTTTGGCACCAAATCGCTTTTCCAGGTTCTCATTCAATACCTCCCAGAATTCCGACAGGCTTGCATCTCTCACTACGGTCACTCCATTCTGATGAGCCTTCTTCAGGCGGCGCAGGTGGTCTTTGCGCCAGCGCAATTTCTGCTGCATGAAGATGGTTGTGCCGATATTGCGGAGCGAAAGATAGGCCTTGCATTTCCAGAAGATGGCATAGAGATCTTCTTCTGAAGGATGGAGATGATAGATCCAGGGAATAGGACGATACTGTACCTTCTCGAAACCCTGAAGGCGCAGATAGACATTCAATTCCTCAAAGAGTTGGCAGACATCTGAAATCGTGACGTGGATGTTCATGATCAGTCCGCCATAGGTGAGTCCGAAATGTGAGCAGAGGGTCTTGCCTACCTGATGGGCTGGCAGGATGGAATGAAGCTTTCCCTTCTTGAAGAATAGGAGAGAATAGTCCTTGAACCTATCGGAATGGTAATCCATATAGTTGCGGTAAAAGAGAAACGTAGCGTTTCGGGCTTTTGCCACATACTCATCCCATTGCTGGCGATATTCGGGGGTGTATTTGATGATTTCAAACATGATGTCTTGCATATCTGAGGTATTCGTCATATTCGCGTATGTAGTCTTCTTCCTTAAACTTTTGAGAAGCCAGAACCAGACACAATGAGCCGGAAGAGAAATCATCCAGTGTTCGCCAGATATTGATATCCACGAACAGTCCCTCCCAAGGGTGGTTGAGATGATAGGTCTTCTTCTGTTCTCCATTATCCAGTGTTACCGAAAAGGAACCGCTGGCTGCTATGATGAATTCCTGGCATTTCTTGTGAGCATGGCCACCGCGACTTTCTCCGCCCGGAACATCATAGGTCCAGTAGGTACGGGCAATGGCAAAGGGAATATGCGTCTCTCCCTCTGCCACTGTCAGGTTGCCTCTTGGGTCGAATATCTTGGGTAATGTGATAATTCTTCCTAATTCTTTCATGTCTATTTCTTCATGTATGGGTCGGTTCCCAATACAGTCTTTGCCAGGCGCTTTGCCTTGTCGCGAAGCTGGTTGAGGTCATCGCCCTTCTCACCGTAGCAGAGCACTACACCCATTCTTCTGCCTACGTGAGCCTCTGGCTTGCCGAAGATACGGATGCGGGTGTGGTCTTCCTTCAGGGCATCGAGCATATTGTAGTTTAATGGCTCGGTGCTTTCCTCTGGCGAGAGGATGACGGCAGAACAGCCGATGTGCTCCAGATGGATTCCGGCGATAGGTAAGCCCATCACGGCACGGAAGTGGAGCTCAAACTCGCTCAGGTTGGTGGTGTGACCGAGGGTAACCATACCTGTATCGTGTGGACGAGGGCTCAACTCTGAGAAGATAACCTCGCCCTGCTTGCTCAGGAAGAACTCTACGCCCCAGAGACCGGCACCTGTCAATGCCTTGGTTACTTCACCTGCAATGTGCTCAGCCTTCTTCAAAGCCTCCTCTGGAATCTGGAATGGTTGCCAACTCTCGCGGTAGTCGCCGCCCTTCTGTACGTGGCCGATAGGTGGACAGAAGAGGGTAGGACCGTCTTTCTGGGTGACGGTGAGCAGGGTGAACTCAGAATCGAAGTCGATAAATTCCTCGATGATTACTTCCTTCACGTCGCCACGACCTTCTTCCATTGCTTCCTTGTAAGCCTCCTTCAGTTCATCATCGTTGTGAACATAGCTCTGACCATGGCCGCTTGAACTCATCAGAGGTTTCACTACGCATGGGAAACCGATTTCATCGGCAGCGTTCTTAAACTCCTCGAAGGTCTTGGCATAGAAGTACTTGGCGGTGCGCAGACCCAGTTCCTTGGCGGCAAGGTCGCGGATGGCACGGCGGTTCATTGTGTAGTTTACGGCACGTGCAGAAGGCACAACCTGGATGCCCTCCTTCTCGAAGTCGAAGAGTCGCTCGGTGCGGATAGCTTCAATCTCAGGCACGATGATGTCTGGGTGATGTTTCTCTACCACTGCGGTCAATGCGTCGCCATCGAGCATCGAGAACACTTCTCGCTCGTCGGCTACCTGCATGGCTGGTGCATTGTCATACTTGTCGCAAGCGATGACGTACTGTCCTGCTCGCTTTGCGGCGATGGTAAATTCTTTGCCCAGTTCGCCTGAGCCCAAAAGCATAATCTTCTTCATTTATATGATGTTTAATATTTTATGTCCCTAAAATTAATCACTAATCACTAATAATTAATCACTAAGTCCGAACTTCTTTCTGATAAATTCTGCGATAAACTTCTCTGTTTCTTCGATTCCCAGATGGCTGCTGTTGATGCAGAGGTCGTAGCTTTCGCTGTGGCCCCACTTCTTGCCTGTATAGTAATCGTAGTAAGAGGCGCGCTGTTCCTCGTGGCTTTCGATAAACTTGCGGGCGCTGGCTCTGTCGATGTCCTTTCGCTTGCACACTGCCTTGATGCGGTCGTCGATGTTGGCGGTGATGAAGATATTGATCACATTCTTGTAATCACGCAGCACATAGTCGGCGGTTCTGCCCACAAACACGCAGTTGCCCTCATCGGCAGCCTTTCTGATGGCGTCGCTCTGGAACTTGTACAGACCTTCCTGCGAGAAGTCGTTGTGATAGAAATTGCTATCGCTCAGGAAGGGCAGATGGGTATGGAAGAGAGACTTGAAGAATCCCTTCTGCTCATCGTTCTGCTCGAAGAATTTCTCCGAGAATCCGCTCTCCTTGGCGGCAAGGTTCAGCAGCTCACGGTCGTAACATTTGCAACCGAAATCCTCTGCCAGTTTCTCGGCGATGATATGGCCGCCGCTACCTATCTGGCGACCTACGTTTATGATAATCTTATTCATAATTTATAGTTTATAATTTATAGTTTACAGTTTATAGTTTACAGTTTATAGTTGAAAGTTTATAGGGCTTAGCAGTTAGCAAGATTGCTATAAACTATAAATTTCAAACTATTAACTGAATGAAAGCCCTATTAACTATAAACTATTAACTTTTAACTTTTCTTGGTGTTGTCTTTTCAACTTGTTCATGTACCATACCATGACGACTCCGGCGATGACTGCGGCTGAGAAGTCGGAGATAGGCATACTGTACCATACTCCATCAATGTCCCAGATCATCGGCAGGAAAGCCAGGAGCGGCAGAAGGATGAGCAACTGTCTCGACAAGGAGAGGAAAATACTGATCTTCACCTTTCCGATACACTGGAAGAAGTTCGTGATGACCATCTGGAACCCGATGACCGGGAAGCAGAACATCACCACTCTGATAGCCTTGATGCCCAGGTCTATCAGATGCTTATCGGTAGTAAACATTCTCGCGCAGTAGTAAGGCAGGAACATCGCTATCAGCCAGCCCGTTACCATGATGGCGGTGGCGGCAATGATACTCAGGTTCAATACGCGCATCAGTCGGTCCAGCTTCTGTGCACCGTAGTTGTATCCGGCTATAGGCTGCATTCCCTGGTTTACGCCTAATACGAACATGATGAACACCATCGCAATACCATTGGCTATTCCGTAGGCTCCCACGGAGAGGTCGCCTCCGAACCGCACCAGCTGGTTGTTGATGAAGATGACGATGATGCAGGCGCACACGTTCATCAGAAAAGGCGAAATGCCGATGGCAAGGATATTATCCACGAGTTTCCTCTTCAGTTTGTAGATGCCTTTCTTGAAGTGGAGCAGTTCACTCTTGTTGCTGAAGAGCTTGATCTGCCACATCAGTGCCATCAGCTGCGAAAGGATGGTGGCGATGGCGGCACCCTGTATTCCCCATTTGAAGACGAGGATGAAGAGGGCATCCAGTATCACGTTCATCACCACCGTGAAGATGGTGGCGTACATCGCCTGCTTAGGCTTGCTCGCTGCTCGGAGCAGGGCGTTCATGCCGAAATACATGTGGCTCACCACATTGCCCAGCAGGATGATGACCATATACTCATGTGCATAGATGAGCGTCTGGTCGCTGGCTCCGAAGAATCTCAGGATAGGGTCGAGGAAGAGCAGACAGATGATGCTCAGTCCGATACCGATGATGAGATTCAGAGAAATCGTGTTACCCAGAATGTTTTGCGCTGTGGCATAGTCTTTTTGTCCCAACTTCACGCTGATGGCAGTAGACGCTCCTACGCCCACACCGGCTCCGAAGGCAGCGGTGAGGTTCATGAAGGGGAAGGTGATGGCGAGACCTGAGATGGCCATGGCTCCCACACCCTGACCGATGAATACTCGGTCAACGATGTTGTAGAGTGAGGCGGCGGTCATCGCAATCATAGCTGGCAAGGCATACTGAACGAGCAGCTTGCCCACCGGCTTGGTTCCTAATTCTAATGTCGCTTGTTTATTTTCCATTTATATCTGTTTTTGCCTCATAGACGCTTGCCCTGCTTCTTTCAGAATGCAATTGCAGCGGCTACTTGTCTGCAAAAGTACAAAAAATATCTGATACCTTATTATATATATGAGAAAAACTTGCATTTCATGATAAAAACTTCTCTTTTCCTTTGGTGTTTTCGTACAATTTCTGTACTTTTGCACTTCAGAATAAACAATTCAACTCATTAACAAATGCAATACAGAAATATTGCAGCAACAACAATAACAAACCGGACTACCGATATAATGATGAAAAAATATTTGATGCTTTATGCATTTTTAATGACCGCTCTTTCTTTGTTTGCTCGCGAAGACAGGGTTAGCAATTTTGAGCAACTGATGCGGTTGCCCCGCATTGCCGAAACCGATATGGTGTCGTATCCGGGAGGCAAGTGTATGATGTATCGTCTTTATCTCAGAGACAAAGACCTCAGTCACACTCCCTTCTCGGTAAGTCGCCCGGCAGATTTTCTCTCTCCCCGTTCCATAGAGCGCAGAAAGAGGCAGAATCTACCCATCGATGTTACTGATCTGCCTATAGCTCCTGCTTATGAGCAAGCTGTAAGCGAGGCTGGCATCGAGATTGTGGGCAAGAGCAAGTGGAACAATACCCTGCTGGTCCGCATTCATAAGGAGAAGGAACTACGGAAACTGGATGATCTGGATTTCATCACACGGAAAATGAAGGTCTTCACTGCTCCCGATTCTGTCAGTCAGCGCATCAGAAGTAGCGTTCGCAGGGGATTGAACGATTGGACTGGTGGAATAGGCGAATATGGTGCTGCCGATGCGCAGATCCAGTCGCTCAACGGCAAGCGGCTGCATGGAACCGGACATTTGGGCAAAGGAATGATGATTGCTGTCTTCGACGGCGGATTCATGAATGTGGATAAGATTCCGGCGCTGCATAATATCAGATTGGCGGGCGTTAAGGACTTTGTGGTTCCTCAATCCAAGAATGTTTTCGCCGAGATGGAGCATGGAACGATGGTGCTTTCTACGATGGCTGCCAACGAACCCGAAAGATTCGTGGGGGTGGCGCCTGAGGCTCAATATCTGCTGGTGCGCTGTGAAGATGAGCGCACAGAGAGTCTGGCAGAAGAGGATTACTGGGCTTTTGCGGCTGAATATGCTGACAGTTGCGGCGTGGATGTCATCAACTCTTCGTTAGGCTATCATGGCTTCGATGATGCGTCAACCAACCATCATTATTATGAGCAGGACGGCAATTCTACCCTCATCTCCCGCACCGCTTCGATGTGTGCTGACAAGGGAATCATCTGTGTCAATTCTGCAGGAAACGACGGAATGGGAAGTTGGAAGAAAATCAATTTCCCTGCCGATGCACGCAATATCCTTACCGTGGGCAGCGTAAACGAAATGGGCGAGAATGCGGCTTTCAGTGCCGTGGGACCTACTGCTGACGGCAGAATCAAGCCTGACGTGATGGCTTACGGAAGTCCTACCTGTGTGATTACGGGCCGTGGAAATATCATCAATGATAACGGAACGTCTTTCTCTTCTCCGCTCATCGCCGGAATGGTAGCGTGTCTCTGGCAGGCTTTGCCTCAGAAAACGGCTAAGCAGATTATGAAACTCGTGAGATTGGCTGGTAATAATCAGCATCATCCCGATAATGTATTCGGATATGGTGTGCCTGATTTCTGGAAGGCCTATCAGACGGGGAAAGCGATTAAGTAGTTAATAGTTATTAGTTAACAGTTGAAAGTTTATAGTTTACAGCAATCTTGCAAACGGCTAAGCCCTATAAACTATTAACTTTCAACTATTAACTTTAAACAGTAAACTTTCAACTATAAACTGTAAACTTTAAACAGTAAACAGCATGGAACGACTTCGATTGTCCCTTTTTGAATTAAACTCCATAGTCCGCGAGGTCATTTCGATGTCCTTGCCCGACAGCTATTGGGTGGAAGCGGAACTCTCCGAGGCTCGCGAGGGCTACGGCGGGCACTGCTATCTGGAACTCATCGAGAAGGATGAGCGCTCTAATACGCCCATTGCCAAGGCGCATGCCTCCTGCTGGCGAAACCGATGGATGTTCATCAAACCGAATTTCGAGCGCATCACCGGACAGCGTATTCATGCCGGAATGAAAGTGCTGCTCAAGGTGCACGCGCAGTTTCATGAGAACTATGGCTTTTCCTGGATAGTAGATGATATTGACCCTAACTATACGATGGGCGATATGGCGCGCAAGCGGCTGGAAATCATCAATACGCTGAAAGCAGAGGGCGTATTCGAACTGCAGAAGGAGTTGGCGCTCCCGATGTTCTGCCAGCGCATCGCCGTCATTTCCAGTGCTACGGCAGCAGGTTATGGTGATTTCTGCAACCAGCTTGCCGATAACGATTATGGTCTGCAGTTTCAAACCCGCCTCTTTCCGGCTACGATGCAGGGCGAGGGGGTAGAGCAGAGTGTGATAGCTGCCCTCGACAGTATCAATGCCGAATGGGAACAGTTTGACTGCGTAGTCATCATCCGAGGCGGTGGTGCTACGAGTGATCTTTCGGGTTTCGACACCCTGGCGCTTGCTGAGAATGTGGCAAACTTCCCGCTGCCTATCATCACGGGAATAGGACATGAAAGGGACGAGAGTGTGCTGGATATGATTTCTTTCCAGCGTGTAAAGACACCGACAGCCGCTGCCGCCTTCCTCGTTAATCATCTTACTGAGGTTTATGCCCGTGTGGTGAATGCGCAGGAGGCTATCGTGCAGAATGTGAAGCACCGTCTGCAGGTGGAGAAGATGAGGCTCGACAGATTGAGCAACACGATTCCTGTCCAGTTTTCGCTGGTGAAGACGAAGCAGGGCGCTTATCTCGACCGCTTGATGAGCCGTTTAAGCACAAATGTCCAGTCGAAACTATCGGAAGCCCAGCGCCATTTCGAGATTCTTTCTCAGAATATTCAGCCGATATTGGAAAGGAAGATGCTCAACGAGAGTCATCGTCTGCAGCTTCTTTCCCAGCGCATCCAGGCACAAGACCCCGAATTGTTGCTGAAACGTGGTTACAGCATCACGCTGAAAGATGGCAAAAGCATCCGCTCTGCCTCGCAACTGAAGTCTGGCGACATCATTGAAACGAGGTTGGCCGAGGGCAGCGTGAAGGCAAAAGTTGAATAATAGTTTATAATTTATAGTTAATAGTTTATAGCAATCTGGCTAAACGGCGAAGCCGCTATAAACTATTAACTCTTAACTAAAATAGGATTATGGAAAAAGAAGAAATGAAATACGAACAAGCCGTAAGAGAGCTTGAAGAAATCGTAGAAAGAATGGAGAATGATGAACTCGATATTGATCAGCTCTCCGAGCAGTTGAAACGTGCCAAAACCTTGGTGAAACTCTGTAAAGACAAACTCACCAAGACCGATGAGGAAATCAAGAAACTCCTCAGCGAGGATTGATTTACGATAAGCAGAAACTTGTTGGAAATTGTAGAAGAAAGTTGAATTTTCGCGCACGGATCTCACGGATCTCACGGATTTTGGCTCCTTCGGAGTTTTGGCTGTGAGGCTTAGTGAGTACCGTTGCTTGCAACGAAGAAGATCCGTGAGATCTGTGAGATCCGTGTGCGACTTAAATACCATCCGTAAATATGATACTTAGGCATCGTAACTATCTTGTTTACGGCCGGGGGGTAACTAGGGTGAGTAGGAAATCGCTTTTTCTGGGAGTCTATATATATACTATATCTTTCCTATAGTAAACGAACCTTTACATAAGGAAACTCTTAGAAAGTACTCTCCCCTTACTTACCCTACCCACCCGTAGAAGGGCAGGTCGGGGGCGGTATCCTGCTGCGAATAGTCATCCTCTGCTCTTGGCGATGAAGTCGGTGAAGGGTGAACCTCGATGCCAACCTTTAGCGTTAATAATGTGTTAAAAACACCCCATAACCCATTATAATAGAGATTCTTATATTTCTAGCATGCGCTGTATATACAAAGTTCTTTTTACTAGGGTTCACCCCAGAGCCGAAAAGGTGAATGCTTGGGGCAAGTGTTCACCCCGCTGTTCACCATTTGGTAACTATCGACAAAGATACGACAAAAGGCTTCCTGTTTTATTTCAAGCAATGTTCGTTCATTGGCATTGGGGTTGTTGCATTATCCACTTCCTGTAAGAGGGTGTGTCATAAGTCTGGATAATAGTTGGTGTATAACAGTTGACTACCGCATGCACAACAGGTGTTGTGCATGCGCATATCAGCTGTTATGCAAGCGCACAACAGCTGTTGTGCGACCGAAGATACTGACTGTCTCAACAACATATCCTATCTCTTCCAACAACTTATTCTGTCTCTTCCAACAACATATCCTATCTCTTCAAGCAACATATTCTATCTCTTTCAACAAATAGAAGAGGGTGAATCATAAACTTATGACACATCCTCTTTCAATTTGACTTGAATAGAACGCAAACCAGCGTTTTACATGGTAAAGGTCTTGAAAATCCCTCACTCTGAGGAATTTCCGAACGCATATCAAGGCTAAGCCTAACTACAACCTTTGCACCCCACTTGTATTGTTTCTGCTTCTCGCAAATGTCCTCGCCCAAACTCCAGTAGAATTTGAGCATTTCCGTATTCACTTTGACAGCAGCTTTAAGTTGTGCCATGCGGAAACGTTTCTTCAGGTCAGACAATCACTTCACATAGTTCTTGTCTGCCATGAAGGAGTCGCTATTCACGAACTGCGGTATATTATCTTTATTTTTCATATCATTACCTTTTTTGAAATCCTTAGTTTCCTTTATATCAGAAAGTGTTGCTTCAATGTCTTCTATTGTAGGCAACTGGCTCTGTATGTTTTCAGGCATGAGCTTAGGCATCCTTCTTGTAATTGTGCAACAAGTTATTGCACATTTACTTCGTCTAATTTGGAAACAGCTTGTTGTCAAATTGTAAGTTGCTCATTATAAAACTGATACCATTGTCTGATATACTTCAAGTTTCTGTATGAAAGCCCTTTCATATCTGGGAACTCTGCCACAACTTGTGGAAAGTTTACTCTAACAATCCCAACTCTTTCAGATAGCCCTCAATCTCCTTGTCAAGGTCAGCACGTTTGGCCTCCAGGTCCTTGATTGCCACGTAGTTTGTTTGCAACTTCTCAAAGTTTGTCAAGAAATTTCTGTTGTAATTCTTCGCTCATATCGTTATTTCTTTTTTATATTCAATGATTCACTGACATTGATATATTTTTCGTCTTTATCTGTTATATACTGATGGCTGTACTTTCCTTTTCCCTCATTTAGGATTATTACACCATTCCAAAAGGATGTCGGACTTATGGCATAGCTTGGGTCTAAACAGAATATTTTCTTGACACCGTCTTTTTGTTCTTCATACCCAATAGCAAGTACAGCATGAGCGCCACCTTTAAAAGACAGAGCGGTAATCAAAGGCGTGTCGCTATCTATTGCAGTCCTAAGTTCTTCTACAAAAGAAGTTTGGTCTGATAAAGATGCTGTATATTGAAGAGGCGAAGATGTAACCTCTTTAGCAAAAGAATGGGATAGCTTTTCTTTTATTTCGGAAAAATAAAATCCATCACGGCACAGTCCTTCTGTCACAAAGAACTCTTTGAAGAGTCTCCCTTTTGCGGTATTTCCCTTAAATGTTGTTTTCAAGTTGACAACTTGATTACGAGTAAGAACCTTTAGTATGAGCAGGTTCATCATCATGGAATATACGGCACAAGCCCCATCCATTTCTCCTTGTTGTAAATGGACAGGTTGCCACTTGCGGTTAAATACACTAACACCCGAAGCCGTTATATCTAAATCTTTAATAATCTTAATCATTGTCGCTTTGTTATATATCTAAATCTTTTGTAATCTTAATCATTGTCACTTTGTTATTCCCAACTGAATGTCCTTATTATAGAACGCAGTTTCTTTGCCTTTTCAAAACATTGTGTCCACAAAGACACAGCAAGTTATGTTTCGAGTTACTCGAAACCTTTTGGGTTACTCCCAAAAGAACTTGCCTGTCGGTGATTTGTTCCTCCGTAGTCGGACAATTAAGATGGAAAGAACATATAAAAACAGCATAAAAAGTTTCTGATTTTTCTCATAGACAATTTAAATTTTATATTTTTGTGCAAAATTAGAAACAATGACAGAACTATTTCCATGACAGTCCTTTGCTGTCTAAATCTCTTGTGCTGAAAGGTGGTATAGCCATCAATCTCACCGTTTTCCAACTGCCAAGACTCTCGGTAGATATAGACCTTGACTTTACTGTGGATTGCGACCGAGAATCCATGCTCTCCATTCGCCAAGAAGTGAATAACGAGATTCTACGCTATATGGAGTCGGATGGTTCTCGAATCTGGTGCTGTGCTCGTCATCAATGATGCTTTTCTTTTATTCTTCTGCCAGTTCTTTCATCGCATCGTTTAATGTGTTGAAAAGAACGTTGATGTTTTCTTCTTCATTCTTACATGCCTCCTTGAAGAGGGCAACTGGATCTTCGGTGCTGCTCTTGAGCGGAGTCTCGTTGAGCAGGATGTTGACATTGTTCAGCAACATGCCGTGAAGGGTAGGCATGTGGAGCTGGTGCTGCTCGCCCTCCTTGCTGCCACACTTCAGTCCTGCGGCGTATGCCTTTACGATGATGCGGACCAGGAGATGGATGGCCATCGGCTCGTCGGCAAGACTGATGAGAATGCCGTGGGTATAATCGCGTACATGCTCTTCAAGAGTGGTAAACTTGCCTTGCAGAAGCCAGGTGAAGTTACGCTTGTATTCTGATTCCATCGCCTTGTACAATTGGTTAGATTTGCAGGCTATGCGCAAGTAGTCGAGCATGGTTGGCTCAAAGGTCGGGTCAGCCTGTTTCATGCTGTCGAAGTTCTTCTTCATGCGCTCGTTGGCTTCCTCGGCAGTCTTGTAGTTGAGGCGTACGAGGGTAGAGAACATGATGTCGAAGAAGTATTGGTTTACCTCGCCGTAGTGCTCCAGCATCATCTGCTTGATCTGTTTCGGGTCGTTCTTCTTGCTGAAGTCATTGCCTTCGATGGTAGCATCGATGATGCCACGTGCGTAAGCTTCGAAGAAACCTCTTACAAATGCAGCTACTGCCTGATAACTGTTGATTCTTTTGCTCATTTCTTGTCTGTGTTTATTGGGCTGTTCCTGTTTGGAAATAACAGCTTCTTATTCAAAAGTCTTAAATTCATACCCCTGTTCCATGAGCCATTCTATGGCCTGAGGGAGCGCTGTCTTCAGCTTTTCAATGCTCTTCAGCGAGTCGTGGAAGGTGATGATGCTGCCATTGCGGGCATATCGCTTCACATTGTTCACCACATCTTCTGCCGTCATCCATTTGGAATAGTCGCGCGTCACCACGTCCCACATGATGACCTTGTAAGTGCGGTGCAGCCACCAATACTCACTTGGTCGCATCCAGCCGTGAGGTGGACGGAAGAGATGGGCATGGATGAGGTCGTTCGCCTTATTGGTGTTGAGCACGTAGGAAATGACACGGTGCTTGAAGGCACCGATATGATTGAATGTATGGTTGCCTACCTGATGACCCTCTGCCACAATCTGGTTGTAGAGGTCATGATGGCGCAATACATTCTCGCCTACCATAAAGAAAGTAGCCTTGATATTGTACTTTCTCAGGGTCTCTAAGATGAATGGAGTTGACTCTGGAATCGGACCGTCATCAAATGTAAGATAGACAGAATGGTCTTTCTTGTCCATTCTCCAGATGGCCTTTGGATATAACCATCTGAGCCATTTGGCTGGTTGCTCTATGAACATGGATAAAACAGGTTTATATGAATAATGAAAAGTTTGGCGTCGTGTTTCGCGACACCAAACTTTTTTCTATTTTTTACTGATTGCCTTCCGGCATTCTGCCACCTCTGCCATGATAGAGACGGTAGAGGTTGTTGAGCTGCTTCTCATACTTCTGCTCCAACTGTGGACTCACCATTCCGGCAGCCTCGCAGATGCTCTGCATGATCATAATCTGACGGATGCAATCGTTCTCTGCCTGGAGGAAACGGTCGTTTGGCAGCGAGAGATAGTAGTTGAGGTATTGTGAAGCATTCTTCCATACCGCTTCAATATATTCCTTGCCCTTGGCTTTCTGACCGGTCATCAGCCAGCCGCGAGCCATATCCAAACCACCGCTCATATAGTCGAGCGTAACATTGTAGGCAGGAATCTCGGTATCAGCCTTCTTCAGGATGTTGATAGCCTTCTGTTTCTTGCCTTCGGCGATGAGCTGGAGGGCTGTCTGGGCGAGCAGGCGGCGGTGGGTATAACACATACGCATGGTTGTCTCGTCGATGTAGAGTCCCTTCTGCTTCAGGTTGCCGAACTTGAATCGGGTCATGATGTTGTGATAAGCCTTCTCTGTATCGAAGTTCTTGGCACCTGGCTTGTTGGTGGTGAACGGAGTGATACGGTTCACAAGTCCCTCCTGTACGAAGTTGTCGCCGAGGTTCATATAGTTCTCTTCGCCTACGGTGAGTGCTACGTAGAGCGGACGGGTCCAGTTGCACTGTGCCAGCATTTCGAGCATCATGAGGTCGCCCTTGTAGAGTGCGCTCTTGCCTGCAAGCGAGATGACCATCTTGTCTGGAATAGAATCTGATGCCATCATCATGCCGCTCTTCTTTACAGCCTCCTTGTCGATGGTGACATAGAGGGTATCCGTAGGGATGAAGTGCATGTCAGGGTTCTTGCTGCGTACCCAGTTCTTCAGGATGTTCTTGAGCTCGAACGGTTCGGCACCAAACTGCTTCTTGGCGTTCTCCGGATCCTGCTTGTAGAAGTCGAGAATCTGCTTCTTTGCCTCAGGTTCAACAGATACATATTCGTTGGTACCTGAACAGAAGTCGAGACGTGGCCAGGTGATTGGCACAGATGGTGAGTTGTATGCAGGACGCATCATCTGGTCGATATACCAGTCGGTCTGCAGGTAGCTCAGGTTACATACGCGGGCATCTGTTCCAACGCCTTCTACCTCCTGGTTGTACCAGAGTGGGAAGGTATCATTATCACCATTGGTAAAGATGATAGGGTTGCCCTTCTCCTGGAGTGACATCAGGTAGTTCTGACCGAAGTCACGGCAGGTGTAACGGTTTGAGCGGTCGTGATCATCCCAGGTCTGTGATGCCATCTGGATAGGTACGAGAAGTGTGATGACTGCTACGATGGCTGTTACGGCAGTACCGCTGAGCTTCATCTTGCGCTTCAGAATGTCGATGATGGCGAGAACGCCGAGACCGCACCAGATAGCGTATGCATAGAATGAGCCGGCATAAGCATAGTCACGCTCACGTGGCTGCATCGGTGTCTGATTCAGGTAGATGACGATGGCAAGACCTGTCATGAAGAACAGGAAGAATACAATCCAGAACTGCTGGATTCCGATAGGGAGGAGCACTTCCTCTTCCTTGCCGTTCTTCATTACCTTCTTCTTGCGGGTATACCAAGCCTGCCAGAAAAGTCCGATGAGACCGAGAATCAGCGGCATGCAGTAGAATACATTGTGGCCCTTGTTCTCCTTCAGGTCGTCAGGCAATTTGCTCTGATCGCCATAGAGTGAATCATCAATGAATGAGAAACCGGTAATCCAGTTTCCGTGCTCTGGCTCACCATTGCCCTGGATGTCGTTCTGACGGCCGGCAAAGTTCCACATGAAGTAGCGCCAGTACATGAAGTTGCACTGGTAAGAGAGGAAGAAGCGGATGTTGTCGAACTGTGACGGCATCTTTACCATCATACTCTCTCCGCAGCGGTCGTAAGGAATCTCTGTGCCTTCTACACCGCCCATCCAGTCTTCGTATGCCTGGGCATGAGCCGAACTGTACATACGAGGGAAGAGCATGTTCTGGGCATAGATATACTTATTCTTGTGACTTACTACGAAGTAAGAGTCCTTCTCATCAGCCGAAGCCTTCTCCTTGCGCTGGTAAACCGGTGCGCCTTCCTTCATGACAGGCTTGCACATGTTGCCGTCTACTTCGAGGGCTACCTGTGATGTATAAGCCTGGCCATAGAACAGAGGGCGGTCGCCATACTGGTCGCGGCTCAGATAACTTCCCAGGGTAAAGATGTCCTCAGGAGAGTTCTGGTCCATAGGAGGGTTGGCAGAAGAACGGATCACGATGAGTGCGTAGCTGGAATAACCAATCATCAGCATCAGCATGCAGAGCAAGGCTGTATTCTTGACACGTGCTGAGATGAGCGGCAGGAGCTGCATCTTCTTCTTGGCGATGCCAGTAGATTCGTCAACGCCTGTAACTACTTCCTGCTTGCGCTTGTAGCCGAGTACGAACCATAGGATAACCAGCACGATGATACCGGTGATGGCAGCAGTCCAGCCATATCCGTAGAATGGGATGCCGAGCATGCCGAAACCGAGAACGAAGGCAATATTCTGCTTCTTCTCGTTCTTCTCTGATGCATTACAGGTTTCGTAGATACCCCAGATAACTGAGGCTACGAGACAGATGATGTATACGATTTCACCGGTATTGAACGGACAGCCGAGGGTGTTGACAAAGAACAGCTCGAACCAGCCGCCTACGGTGATGATACCTGGAACCACACCATACAGTACGGCTACCACTACGAGGAATGAAAGGAACAGCGCCAGGAGTGAGCCCTTGAGGTTGGCATGTGGCACCTTCTTGTAGTAATAAACCAATACGATGGCTGGGATACAGAGCAGGTTGAGCAGGTGGACACCGATACTCAAACCGGTCATATAGGCGATGAGCACAAGCCAACGGTCGCTATGAGGCTCGTCAGCATGGTCTTCCCACTTCAGGATGAGCCAGAATACCACAGCGGTAAAGGCAGAAGAGAACGCATAAACCTCACCCTCGACAGCTGAGAACCAGAAGGTATCGCTGAAGGTGTAGATGAGTGCGCCCACCATACCGGATGCCTCAATGGCAATCAGCTTACTGGTGGTCAGTTCTTTCCAGTCGCTGATGACGAGTCGGCGAGCCAGGTGGGTGATGGTCCAGAAGAGGAACATGATACAGACGGCGCTCAGCAGGGCGCTCATCGTATTTACCATCTTGGCTACCTGGGTAGTGTCGCTGGCGAAATGTGTGAAGAAATTGCCTAAAAGCATGAAGAATGGTGCCCCAGGTGGGTGACCGATCTCCTGCTTGTAAGCAGTCGTAATAAACTCAGGACAGTCCCAGAAACTGGCTGTCGGTTCAATTGTGGAACAATAAGTGAACGCCGCAATGATGAATGCGACCCATCCGAAGATATTGTCCACTAATCTGTACTGTTTCATTATTGTTTAAACTTTAATGTATTATATTTCTTTCTGAATGCTTTCTCTGTTTCTGAGTGCTTTCTCTGTGCCTTTCAAGGAAGGCACATTCCAGTTGCAAAGATAATAAAAAGATGAGATAATATGGATTTTTGCACCTGTTTTTTAGGCATTATTATATAATAAGCCTATACATTTAAGAAATGCTCTTCCAGTTTCTCTCTCGGCATATCTGCCGTATCGTGGTAGTGGAGATGATGATTTACGCAGGCGATGTGCTTTACGTTATTGAGCACTTCGGCTACATCATGGCTTACGATGATAATGGCGCACTCCCGGTTGATCTGTTCCAGCATCTCGTACATCTGCTTCTGGAAACGGCGGTCGATGTAGGTGTTGGGCTCATCCAGTATCACTACATCGGGTTTGGAAACAATGGCGCGGGCGAGGAGTACTCGCTGCAGCTGTCCCCCGCTCAAGGCTGCGATATGGCGGTCTTTCAACTCCGTGAGCTGCATCTGTTCCAGACAGTCGAGAACCTGCTGGTGCTGTGCCTGGGTGTATCTCGAAAAGAGACTTTTGGTCTTACTGAGTCCTGAGAGTACCACTTCATAGACGGAGATAGGGAACTGTTTGTCGAGATGGTTGTATTGGGGCAGATATCCCATACTGATTTCCCTTACTTCCTCCCCGTCTTTATAAAAGCGGATGCTGCCGTCTGTGGGTTTCATCAGTCCCAGGATGAGGCGCATGAGGGTTGTCTTGCCACCACCGTTGGGACCGATGATGCCAAGATAATCGTCTTTGTAGACGGTGAGGTTGATATCGTGGAGCACCTCCTTGCCTTCGTAGCCTGCAGAAAGATGCTCGATTTTTATGATTGGAGTCATATTATTGTAGTTTTTACTTCCCAACAACGATTTTCTTGCCTTGTACCGCTGCTGCCGCTTCCTGCATCGCCCAGTTCCAGTCGCCCTGCAATGGATTGATATCCATTGGCTTGGTGTGGCTCTCCTTGATGAAGGTTGTGGTGTTGCGGTTGGCAAATTCTGCCTGTATCAGGCAGAACTTGATCTTTTCTTTTCTGGCTCTCTCTATGAGGCTCTTCAGCTGGGAGGCACTTGGCTCCCTGCCTTCTTCCTCGATGGCAAGCTGCTCCAGCTGGTAATCGCGGGCGAAGTAGGTGAGGATAGGGTGATAGATGACGAACTTGCGAACCATCTCCGGATTATCCTTGAAACTCTTTCTGATGATGCTGTCTCGCTTGTCGATGATCTTCAGCAGCGACAGATAGTTCTTCTCAAAGAATGCCTTGTTCTTCGGCTCCAGATTGCAGAGTGCCTTGAAAATGTTGCTGGAGATGATGCGGGCGTTTTTGCAACTCATCCATACATGCGGGTCGGTATTGCCGCCTGGTGTCTTGGCAGGCGTGATGCCTGTGGAGGTATCTATCACCTTCATGTCAGGGGCGTTGTCCTGCAGCTTCTTCATCCAGGTCTGCTCAAAGCCGATGCTGCCCACTTTCAGATAGAGGGCACTCTTCGAAAGTTCCATCATCTGCTGGGCGTATGGCTCGTAAGTCTCTGGATTGTTGCCATTCGATACCATTACGTTGACATCTACCTTGTCTCCGGCAATCTTATCTACGAAATATTGGTAGGGAGGGATGGTAACGGTTACAGTAGGCTTGGCATTACTTTCAGCCATGCCAGCCTTTTGCTGGTTGCTTTTGCAGCCAACCATTAGGGCGCATATTATAATAAGGTATAAAAATCTCTTCATAATTAAACGATAAAACTCAGTCCATAGACCAATAAAACATATCTTAGTACTTTTCCGATGGTGATACTGAGTATCGAAATCGGAATATTGGCTCTTGTCAAGCCTAAAACGATGGTGATGGCACTTCCCAATAGTGGGAGAAAGGCGAAGAATCCCATCCAGGCGCCTCTGCCTGCCATGAAACGTTCAGCCTTATCCAGACTTTTTTTCTTCACATGCAGGTATTTCTCTATCCATTCCATCTTACCCATTCTGCCCACACCGTAGTTGAACATGGAACCAAGCACATTGCCGATGCTACCGTAGATAACGAGGGGGAGAGGCTCTAGTCCAGCTGCCTGCAAGCCTGCCATTACTGCCTCGCTGCTGAATGGGAAGAAAGAACCTGCCAGAAAAGCTGCAGCAAGCATGCCCCAATAGCCCCAGTCGATTAAGAAACTGATAATCCAGCTCATAGTAATATGCTCTCTGGTACGAGTATGTTGTAAGCCATGATAAGTACCAGCATGATGAGCAGCAGGATGAAGGAGATGTTGGTAAACTTACCTCTGGTGAATGTGATGAAATGGGCGATAAGCGGTGCTGTATTCACAATCAGGATGCCGCCCAGTTCCTGTATATGTTGAGGCTGGAGGACGATGAAGATGATGCAGGCAACCGATAACATGATAAACGTTTCGTAGATCATGCGGGTTCGTATCTTATCGCCGTAGCTGGTGCGTATGAAGTGGATGGAACCGATGATGGTGAGCAGGGTAACGAAACTCAGGTTCAGTACCTGATGGTCGGTAACCTGCGAATAATCAAAGAGTTCGCTGTAGTTGATGAATTCGCAGAAATGGTCAGCCAGACCCTGTATGTTGTCGGTATAGAAGAAATAACCGGCTGCAAACCAGTAGGGCACGATGAGACCTACCAGGGATGCAAAGAATGTCTTTACGCTAAACGAGAGGGTAAACACCATCATCATGATCCACAGTATAGGCATGAAATAGCCTATCTGTACGAAAACCATCGATGCCAGACCGATGCAGGCAAAGGCGTAGAAAGTCCAGCCTGTAGAGCGTTTATCCTGATAGCAATTCCAGATAATGAGATAAAAGGCGATGAAACACATCGTCACAATACTGCTTTTTAAAGAGAGTTGGGGGAGTCCTGCCATCGTCATTAATGCCAGAAAACTGCAGGATACCATTCGGCTGTAGGTACGCATCAGGGCATTACGGTTGTTCAGTTCCACCATCAGCAGGGTAGACATGGCTGTAAAAGCAAATTCTACCCAGATATTGGATACCAATAAACCTACTGCAACCCAAACCAGTGTGGCAAGGGTTGCAGTAATAGGTAAAGAGTAGCGGCTAGCCGCTACTTTATTTTGAAAAGTTTTCTTTCTTAACATCTAATTCAATGTTGAATGTTGAATGTTGAATGTTGAATGTTCAGTGTTGAATGTTGAATTAGGCTAGCGCCCTTGAGTCCGTTAGGCAATTCAACATTCAACATTCAACATTCAACATTAAAAAACTAAAGGTCCTGTCCGATATCAGAACGGAAGTACTTGTCGGTGAACTGGATCTTCTGTGCCTCAGCAAAGCTCTTCTTCAAGGCTTCTTCCTTGTCCTTGCCGTAGCTGCTTACGCAGATGACACGACCACCGTTGGTTACTACCTGACCATCCTTCATAGCTGTACCGGAGTGGAATACTACCGAACCTTCTACATCGTCGATGCCCTGGATAGGATAACCCTTCTTGTAAGCCTCTGGATAACCGCCGCTTACGAGCATTACGCAGACTGCTGCACGCTCGTCAAACTCGATGCTGCGCTTGTCCAAGTCGCCTGCTGCCACACCTTCGAAGAGATCCACGATGTCGCTCTTCAGGCGGAGCATCACGCTCTCTGTCTCAGGGTCACCCATACGGCAGTTGTACTCGATTACCATAGGCTCGCCTTCAACGTTGATCAGACCGAAGAAGATGAATCCCTTGTAGTCGATGTTCTCCTCAGCAAGTCCTTCTACTGTAGGACGGATGATGCGCTCGTCAACCTTCTGCATCCACTCCTTGGTAGCGAATGGTACAGGGGTAACGCTACCCATACCGCCGGTGTTCAGACCGGTATCGTGCTCGCCGATGCGCTTGTAATCCTTAGCCTCAGGCAGAATCTTGTAGTTCTTGCCGTCGGTCAATACGAATACAGAGCACTCAATGCCGCTGAGGAATTCCTCGATGACTACGCGTGCAGAAGCGTTGCCGAACATACCGCCGAGCATCTCCTTGAACTCCTTCTTAGCCTCTTCCAGGGTAGGGAGAATGAGAACGCCCTTACCGGCGCACAAACCGTCAGCCTTCAATACATAAGGAGCCTTCAGTGTCTCTAGGAATTTCAAGCCTTCCTCTACGTGCTCGCCGTCGAAAGTCTCATACTGGGCAGTAGGGATGTTGTGGCGCTTCATGAACTTCTTGGCGAAGTCCTTGCTGCCTTCCAGTACGGCGCCAGCCTTTGATGGACCGATGACAGGGATGTTCTGGGTGCGAGGATCGTTCTTGAAGTCATCGTAAACACCCTTTACCAATGGGTCTTCCGGACCAACTACCACCATATCAACGCCATTTTCTACTGTGAAGTTCTTGAGCGCCTCAAAGTCGTCTGCCTTGATATCTACGTTCTCGCCGACATTCTGAGTACCGGCATTACCAGGAGCGATGAAGAGTTTCTCACACTTCTCGCTCTGAGCGATTTTCCATGCTAAGGCGTGCTCGCGGCCACCGCCTCCTAACAATAAAATTTTCATTTGCTGTAAGTTATTGTTTGTTATTTGATGTAGGAGTAAACTCCCCTTTTCCGGGGGATGTTTACTCCTAGATATTTACTTGAGATAATCGAAGAAATAATTGCTGATGCGCTCATGCAGATGAGTGCTCTGATGACCTCTCATGTTGTGAGGCTCGCCAGGATAGACGAAGAAGTCTGGCTGGGTGCCTGCTGCGATGCAAGCCTTGAGGAAGGTGAGGCAGTGCTGTGGTACTACGGTCACATCGTTCAAGCCCTGGATAATCTGCAGCTTGCCCTTCAGGTTTTTTGCCTGATAGAGCAGGGAGGTCTTTTTGTAACCCTCTGGGTTGGTCTGTGGGGTGTCCATATAGCGCTCGCCATACATTACCTCGTACCAGTGCCAGTCGATTACCGGACCGCCTGCTACGCCTACCTTGAACACATCAGGATAGTTGGTCATCAGCGAGATGGTCATGAATCCGCCGAAGCTCCAGCCGTGAACTCCAATCTTGTCAGCATCTACGTAAGGAAGCGTCTTCAGATATTCCACGCCCTTCATCTGGTCTTGCATCTCAATCTGTCCGAGCTGGCGGAAGGTAGCCTGCTCGAAAGACTTGCCACGGTTCTCGCTTCCACGGTTGTCGAGGATGAAGAGCAGATAGCCCTTTTCTGCCATGTAGGTTTCCCAACCACGGCTAGAGTAGTTCCAGCGGGCATCTACGTTGTGGGCATGAGGTCCACCATATACATATATAATGGTAGGATACTTCTTGTTTGGATCGAAGTTTACCGGTTTCACCATTCTCCAGTAGAGGTCTGTTTCGCCATCGGCTGCCTTGATGGAACCGCAGCTGTACTCAGGCACATTGTAGCCCTTCCAAGGGTTCTCGGCAGTGAAGTAAGCGGTGCGCTTGCCGTTCTCGGTATTCACGAGGGCAATCTTGCGAGGAACGGTAGGAGTAGAGTAGTTGTCGAAGACATACTGTCCGTTCTCGCTCAAAGTGGCGCTGTGCCATCCCTTGCCGCAATCATCTACCAGCGTACGCTTGCCGGTTTTTGTATCTACGGCAAAGATGTTTCTCTGGATAGGCGATTTCTCGTTGGATGCGATGATGATACTCTTGCGCTTGCTGTTGAAACCGAGTACTTCCATTACTTCCCATTTGCCGGAAGTCAACTGCTTGATTTCGAGCGATTCTGTATTGCTTGCCATGCGGCTTCCGTGCTTACCCAGGGTGCAGAGATAGAGGTGGTTGTAGCCATCCTTGCGGCTCTGCATGATGAAGCTGCTGCTGTCCCAAGGCAGGAACTGGATAGGGTGGCAAGGCTCCACGTATTTCTCGTCGGTTTCGCGATAGAGCTCGCCTGTCTTCTCGCCGGTTTCTGCATTGTAGGCGGTAAGGCGGCAGTCGTTCTGGTCGCGGTTCAGCTCAAACATATAGATGGTCTTGCTGTCCGGACTCCATGCGATGTTGGTGAAGTAGCGGTCGGTTGGATCGCCAGCCTTCAGATAGATGGTCTTGCCAGTCATGCAGTCGAACACGCCTACGGTTACCTTGTGTGATGTCTCGCCAGTCATCGGATACTTGTCTGGTGCAGGAGTAGCAATGCAACTCTGTGTTTCAGGATGATTGAAACCGATTTCCGGGATGTCGACCTGCGGATAGTCGGTTACCATACTCTGGTCCATGCGATAGAAGGCGAGCAGTTCGCCGTTCGGACTCCAGAAGGTTCCCTTACTGATACCGAACTCATCGCGGTGAACACTCTGTCCATAAACAATTTCGCGGCTTCCATCCTCTGAGAGCTGGAAATCGTGAGATTTCTTTTCTTTTGTCAGGGCGTTGCTGGTTACATCGAAGGTACGCACATAGAGGTTGCTGCCCTTCAGATAGGCGAAGGCGTTCTGCTGGGCGTTAGCCTCCAGGAGGTTCTCGCCGTCAGCAAAATCCATCTCGCTCAGCAGTTTATGCTTCTTGAAGTCTACGGTATAAGTCTTGCTGCCGTTGCTTACCATCACGATGCTCTTGCCTGCAAAAGGGAAGAGAGCATTGTAGAGGGCTCTTACCTTGATGTCCTTGGTAGGAGCAATCCACTGGTTGATGTCATTGATGCCGAAGAGTCTGGTCTCCTTGCCTGTCGTCTTGTTGACGAGATAGCAGGCATCCACATCCTGGCGAACGAGTTCATTGCCCCACCAGGTGCACCAGCGGTTCTTAGCCACCATGTTACGATAGTTGTTGCCGCCGAAGTTCAGGTCTTCCAAAGTAAAGGTTTTCTCGCCTTTCTGAGCAGGAACCACGCCCTGAGCCTGTAAGTCGGTTGCATTCATAGCCATCATAATCATAGCAGCAAAAGATAATTTATAAATTGAATTCTTCAGATTCATTATATTCTTTACTTTATCGGGTTTACCACCCATGCGTCGTGAAACACGACGCATGGGGCGATATGTCTTTAATCCTCGTCGTCGAAGTCAACGCTGAAGTTCTTCTTGCCTCCGCGCTTGCCTCCGAAATCACGGCTACCACGTTTGTCGCCCTTGAAGCCACCACGCTTGTCGCCTTTCTCGAAACGCTTTCCGTCGCGCTTGCCACCGAAGTCACGGCCACCCTTGCGGTCGCCCTTGAAGCTACGGCTGCCACGCTTGTCATCGTCGTCATCATTGCGTCGACCGCCACCGATACGTGAACGACCGCCCTTATGGAACTCAGCACGCTTCTTCTCGAAGTCTTCCAGACGGTGAGTATGGAACTTGAAAGAACGGATATCGTCCTCCTCGTTTTCAGTCTCCTCGCTTACACGCTTCTTGAATTCACGCTCCTTCTTGAAACGGTGCTTCTGAGCCATCTCGCTCTTCTCGCGCTCAGTCTTCACGATGCCGCCTTCAGAACGGAAGTCCTTCATCTTGCCGTCGAACATCACATACTTGCGGAATTCGCACTCCAAGCTTCCGTTGAATACAGGAATCTTGATAGATGGTTTCAGACCAATCTGCTCGAAGCACTCCTCGCGGTAGCTCAATACCCAAGCCTCGTTGCCGGCAAAAGCCTTCTTGAAACGCTCACCTATCATCTTGTAGGTGTTCAGGAGGTTAGGGGTAGAGATGCGTTCACCGTATGGAGGATTCATCACGATGATGCTCTTCTCTGCTGGCTGGGTGAAGTCCTTGAAGTCCTGCTGGGCGATGGTGATGTCCTTGCTAAGACCGGCTGCACGCACGTTGAGGTTGGCTGTGTTTACAGCCTTCATGTCAACATCGTAACCATAGATATGGTGCTCGAACTCGCGCTCCTGAGAGTCGTCGTTATAGATCATGTCGAAGAGATCCTGGTCGAAATCGTTCCACTTCTCGAAGGCAAACTCCTTGCGGAATACACCTGGAGAGATGTTGCGGGCGATGAGGGCAGCTTCGATGGCGATGGTACCTGAACCACACATCGGGTCGATGAAATCGCATTCGCCCTTCCAGCCAGTCATCAGAATCATACCTGCAGCGAGAACCTCGTTCAGAGGAGCCTCTACCTGCTCCTGGCGGTAGCCACGGCGGTGCAGACTCTCACCACTGGAATCGAGACTCAAGGTGGCATTGTCTTCTGCAATGTGGATGTTGAGGCGGATATCCGGGTTAGATACGCTGATATTTGGACGTGTACCCTGCTTCTCGCGGAACCAGTCAACAATCGCATCCTTTACCTTGTAGGTTACGAAGCGTGAGTTGCGGAACTCCTCTGAGTAGACTACTGAGTCAACAGAGAAAGTCTTCTTCACGTCTAAGATGTCATCCCACTTGATCTTCTGGATCTGATCATACACCTCTTCAGCGCTTCTCGCCTTGAAGTGCTTGATAGGCTTTAAGATACGGATGGCTGTGTGCAACTGGAAGTTAGCACGATACATCATTTCCTTGTCGCCTGTGAAAGACACCATGCGGCGACCGATCTGTACATTATTGGCACCCAACTGGGTGAGCTCTTCAGCCAAGACAGGCTCGAGGCCCATGAAGGTCTTGGCAATGAGTTCAAATTCCTGTTCCATTATTGAATTCTATATCTAATAAACTTTGTTTTTCTTTTTTATATTTCTTTGTTTTCGGTTTCATATCCTTGGTAACCCATACGTTGGCTCCCACTACGCAGCCTTCTCCGATGGTGATGCGACCGAGGATGGTGGCATTGGCGTAGACGATGACATCATTTTCGAGGATAGGGTGGCGAGGGATTCCCTTGATAGGGTTGCCGTCCTTATCGAGTGGGAAACTCTTGGCTCCGAGGGTTACACCCTGGTAGAGTTTCACATTGTCGCCGATGATGCAGGTAGCTCCAATCACCACACCCGTACCGTGGTCGATGGTGAAGTGCTTGCCGATGGTAGCCTCCGGGTTTATATCAATACCGGTTTCCGAATGAGCCAGCTCGGTCATCATTCTCGGAATGAGCGGCACTCCCAGTTCGTGCAGCACGTGAGCGATGCGGTAGTTGGTAATCGCCTTGATGACCGGGTAGCAGGAGATGATTTCTCCGTGGCTCATGGCAGCCGGGTCGCCCTCGTAGGCAGCCTCTACATCGGTAGCCAGAATCTTGCGCAGTCTCGGGAATTCCATGATTACCTTGGCTGCAATCACGCCTGCCTTGGCACGCTGGTGCTGCAGTTCAGCCTGGGTTTCCGTTTCGCAGTCGTTGGCGAAGCAGAGACCGGCGAGAATCTGCTCCGACAGCATCTCATAGAGTTTCTCTACTCTTACTCCAATATGATATTTGATGGTTGAGATATTTACCGAAGAATTGCCGAAATATCCCGGAAAGAGGATAGAACGGGACAAACTGATGATTTCTTCGAGCGCCTTGCCCGAAGGAAGTGGATTCCCGTCTCGATGCTGATGGAAGAGCCCCTTCAAAGATTCAGCGCTCGAAAGCTCCTCGATGGTCTCTGTCAGCTGATGAGTTAATGTATCTTTACTCATTTTCTTAATGTCTCAATAAAATTTGAGTGCAAAGATACGATTATTTTCTTGAATGACAAAGAAATAGCTATGGTTTTTTGTATTTTTTAGAGTGATTTTTTGAGGGATGAAAGACGGAAAGACCCATGTACGGTGTTTTACCGTACATGGGTCTGGCTTGTCTTATTTTGCGATGCTGTCCAGGAAGAGGAGCAGTCGGTTGGTGACGTTTACCTCTGAAACACCGGAATCGAAGTCGAGCGATACGAGGTTGAGCATTGGGAACCGGTCGTGGAGACGTTTCTCGATGCCCTTGGAAATCACGTGGTTAGCGATGCAACCGAAAGGCTGGAGCGAGATGATGTTGTTCACGCCATCACGGATGTAACCTACGATGTCGGCAGGCAGAAGCCAGCCTTCGCCAAACTGGGCTGCGAGCGAAACCAGTCCCTGTACGTCCTTCGCATCATCATAGATATTGGTGAACGGACGGAAGTAGCGGAACTTGCCGGCAGCCTTGTTTACCTGGCGCAATCTTCTGCCTATCAGCGCCTGATAAGCGCCCTTGATGATGAAATCGGGCACTTTGGTGCAACTCAGCCGCATGTGTTTCTGTATCTCCACGTTCACAAATTCCTGCAGGAAGAAAGGGGCAAGCAGAGGCGGAACCACCTCAATGCCGCGCGAAATGATGTTCTGCTCCAGGAACTGGTGGGCGAAAGGATTGAACTTCAGGAAGATTTCGCCTACGATTCCTACCTTCGGCAACGTTCTGTCGAGGGTCATCTGATTGAATTCTTCGGCTGCCTGTTCCAGGAGTCGGATGAGTCCTTTGGCTGAATTCTGGGCGATAGGTCCGTCTATTAGCTGCATGTATTTATCGCGCAACTCTCTGGCAATGCCCGGTTTACGCTCTCTTACGATGCAGGCGTTGTACATCTCGTTGATTGCATCGCCATAGAAAATGGCGGTAACGATAATCTGACTGTATTTCAGCCAAGGCACATTGAAGCCGTCCTGCTCGTTGTAGTCTTGCTTGTCGTCTGTTGAGCCTGATGCTTCGCCTGTTGAGGCTGTTACACCGAGTGTGAGCAGCGGAATGTCCTGAAATCCATTGGAAATCATCGCACGCTTGATGAGACCGGCGTAGTTGGTTGCGCGACACTGGCCGCCCGTCTGACTCATCACTACTGCCGTATTATTCAGGTCGTATCTGTCTGATTTCAAGGCTTTGATGATGTCGCCGACGATGAGTGTTGCCGGATAACAGACTTCGTTGTTGGCAAACTTCAAGCCGAGTTCGGCGCTCACCTCATTGCTCATCGGAAGTACCTCTACATCATAGCCTATCAGTTTCAGGATAGGCGGAATGATAGGGGTGAGGTATTCGGTCATGAAAGGAGCGAGAATCTTGCGATGAATATCCTGCTTGGTGAATACCTTGGTCTGTTGTAAATGTTGAATGTTGAGTGTTGAATGTTGAATTTCTTCAGCTGTTGAATTTTTCACTCTTCGTTCTTCACTCTTCACTTCCTTTACTCCCTTCAGGCTTTCTATCAGCGAGCGGACACGGAGTTTCAATGAGCCGATATTGCTCACATCATCTATCTTCAGCAGCGTGAAAGGCTTGTTGTGGCGCTTCATGATGTCGCGAATCTCGTCCTGGATAAAACTGTCAGGACCGCAGCCGAAACTGGTCATCTGGACGAAATGAACCTCATCGCCCTGTTCGGCTGCCCATTGCGCTGCCTTCAGAATGCGGTTCATATACGCCCATTGCTTCACGAGATAAGTCTCTGGCTGACAGTTGTATGCTTCGTTGTTGTCCTGGCTGGCTAATGCAGCCTCATTTCTTTCTGCCGCCAGGTCCTCCAGATTGAAGTCTTTGAAGTCTGCAAAGAGATTACCCCGGGCGATGTCTTCGCTGATGACGTTGACTCCTAGATTGGCTATCATCTCGCTCAGCTTGTGCTGAATCAGCGGGTCAGTATGATAAGGACGGCCCGCCAGCAGAATCGTAAGTCCCTTGTTCGGCTTCTGAGCCTCTGTTTCTTCATTTTTCAGAATCTCCCAGCCCTGTTTCTTGATTTCGGCAGCATATACTGCCTGAGCATAGAGAGCCTCTCTCAGCGCTTTACGGGCAGTCTTCTTTCTAACTCCCAGTTGCTTGAGATAATCGGTAATCTGTTTTTCCAGCGCCTTAGGCTGGGCAAAGTTGATGACGGGCGTATCGATTGGTTTCTTCAGATTGATGACCGACTTGATGACATCGCTGTAGCCCGAAACGACAGGACAGTTGAAGCTGTTCAGCGTATTCTTCGGGTCGTCATTATGTTCATAAACCACGTATGGCATGAGGATGCGGTCTACCTTCGGGTTCTCGTTGAGTTCCTTCAGATGACTGTGAGCCAGTTTAGCCGGGAAGCAGATATTGTCGCTCATCACCGTATTCAAGGCTCCTTCATACTGGCTGAAAGTGGAATCGGAAGAGAGAATCACGCCCAATCCTGCTGCCCGGAGCAGCGCATTCCAGAACGGATATTCCTCGTACATATTGAGGATGCGAGGAATGCCTACTTTGACGTTGTGTTTTACAACGTCAAGTGGGTTAACCGTCTCTCTATCAAAAAGTAAGCTGTATTTGTATTCGTAGATATTTTTGCCTTTTATCCCGTTTGCTCCCTTGTTGTTGAACACACGTTCGCACTTGTTTCCGGAGTAGAATCGGTTGCCGCCGGCAAAGGTGTAGCGGGAAACATAACAATGGTTTTCGCAGCCTTTGCATTGCAGTTGTTTGGTTTCATAATGAGCCAGATTCTGGAGATCATCGATGGATCTTGATGAGGCAGGGTGCTCGTCTTCTGCAGATGTGCGATGCTTGTAATCTGCCGCCGCATGAAGGGCACAACCGTAGGCGCCCATCAGTTCAGGCATGTTGCTTCGTGCCACTTCGGTATGGGTGAGCAACTCAAATGCTCTTACCACCGCATCGTTTCTCATCGTACCACCCTGCACAACGATTTTGTCTCCAAGATTCTCATTACCATGGAGTTTCAATACCTTATAAAGACAGTTCTTGATGACAGAATAAGAGATTCCGGCAGAAATATCAGCTACAGATGCGCCCTCTCTGAGCACCTGTTTCACCTTCGAGTTCATGAAGACGGTGCAGCGGGTTCCCAGGTCGCAGGGAGCCTTCGACTGGCAGGCGAGTTGGGCAAAATCGCCTACAGAATAACCCATATTGTTGGCAAAGGTCTGGATGAATGTTCCGCAGCCCGAACTGCACGCCTCGTTGAGTTCCATGCGCACCACAGCCCCTTTCTCCACGAAGATAGCCTTCATGTCCTGTCCGCCGATGTCCAGGATAAAACTAACATCAGGCATGAGTGAGGCAGCTGCTCTTTCGTGCGCCATTGTTTCGATAATGCCGCTGTCGAGGCCGAAAGCCGCCTTGATGAGTTCTTCGCCGTAACCTGTAGAGCAGGAGCCTACGATTTCCAGTTCAGCGCCTCGCAATGCTGCCTCCTGCTTCAGGGCGTTCAGTCCATCCGCTACTGCCTTGATCGGATTTCCCAGATTCAGGCGGTAATTGGTAAAGACAATATCTCCCGTAGGCGTCTCCGCATTCACCCTTACCGCAACAATCTTAGTCGTAGTAGAGCCCGAGTCAATACCAATCACAACCTGCTGTTTTCCTTTATTCAGCGGTTTGGTTTCCGTAGCGAATTTCGCCTTGGATTTGAGCCATTCCTGGTGCTCTTTCTCATTCTTGAACAGAGGCAGCAGACTGCTGGTCCATTCCGTTTGTATTTCTTTATTCATCCGGCTTCTGAGGACAGAAACTGAGGCTGCAGAATCTGCCGATTTAGCCCGGTAAGCACAGCCCAGAGCCGGAATGAGATTGCTGTTTCCGGATACGATGAAATCGTTTGGAGAGAGATGGAGATAATCGCAGAAAGCCTTGCGGAGAGCCGGAAGAAAGGTAAGCGGACCGCCGCAGAGCAGGATAGGAGCCTCGAAGCTGATGCCGTGAGAAAGCGTTACCACCGTCTGTACGGCGATGGAATGGAAGATGCTGGCTGCAATATCTGCTTCGGGCAGATTGCGCGCCATCAGGTTCTGGATGTCGGTCTTGGCGAATACGCCGCAGCGGGCAGCCATCGGATAAACGTGCTCTGCCTTCATCGCCAACTCGCTCATCTTCTGGTTTTCTACGCCCATCAGCACACTCATCTGGTCGATGAAAGCACCCGTTCCGCCGGCACAGTTGCCGTTCATGCGCAGTTCCATATTTCCGTTTTTCTTGAAGAAGATAACCTTCGCATCCTCGCCACCAATATCGATGAGCGCCTTCGCCTCAGGATGGGCAGTACGGGCATAGACCGATGCAGCCACCACCTCCTGTACAAACTCCGCCTGGAGCTGTTCGGCAGTAGCCATTCCTACGCTTCCCGTTACGCAGATTCTTGCCTCTGCATCGCCCACAAGGGCTAAAATCTCATCGAAATATTGTGACACAAGTTCGTTGACACGAGCGTTGTGGCGTTCGTATTTTGAGTAAATTACCCGGTTATCGCTGTCGATAACGGCTATTTTGGCTGTCGTAGAGCCAACGTCCAATCCTATGTAATAAGTTTTCTCCATTTCTCTTATCTCAAGTATTTTCTCTTATCTTCTAGTATCTTCTAGTGGCTTTTCCCAAGTTCCATCTGCTCTCTTCTCATATCCCTGAAAGCGCTCCAGGCTATCGGAACCGCAACGGCAAATGAGCAGCAATCTGCCCACATCTGACACATCTCCACGCCCAGCAGTCCGAAGAAATAGGGCAGGATGAAGATGAGCGGAATGAAGAAAAGTCCGCTTCGTGCTGCCGCTACGATGTTGGCTCTCACCGGTTTACGGATGGTCTGCATCAGCATGTTGGTGAGCACGATGCTGGCTACGAGCGGAAAACTGAGCACCTGCCATCTCAAAGCTGCCGAACCTACGGCTACAACTGCTGCATCATCGCGGAAGATACTGATGATGGAAGTTGAGAAGATGAAGCCGAGAAGGGCACAGACGGCGAGGAAAACCGTGCCGCATCTGATGCAGAAAAAGAAGGCTTCCTTTACGCGCCCATAGAGTTTGGCGCCGTAGCAGAATCCGCAGAGCGGCTGGAATCCCTGTCCCAGACCGATGACCATCGCATAGGTGAAGAAGGAGATGCGGGTAACGATACTCATGCCCGCAATGGCTGCATCGCCAAACGCACCTGCTGCCACATTGAGCATCAGCGTAGCGATACTTCCCAGTCCCTGTCTTGACAGCGAAGGGGTTCCGCCGAAGATAATTTCCTTGGCAAAGGCGCGGGTAGGGGTGAAATTGCTGAGACGGATGCGGATGTTCTCGCCTTTATGCGTCATCCAGAACAGCATGGCGCAGCCGAAACACTGGCTGATGAGGGTGGCTACGGCGGCTCCGGTAATGCCCAGCTGGAAGTAGAGAATGAGCAGAGGAGCCAGCATCAGATTGAGCAGCACACCCGACATGATGCCTTTCATCGCATACATCGCATTGCCCTGGAAGCGCATCAGGTTATTCAGCGTAAGCGAGGTGGTCATAAAGGGAGCACCCAGCAGGATAATGCCCAGATAACGCTCAGTATAAGGAAGAATGGTGGGCGTAGAACCCATCAGAAGGCAGAGCGGAGTGAGGAAAAGATGACCCAGAATGGCGATGAGGAGACCGGTAAGAAAACTCAGCACAAAGCCCGTGGCTGCCATCTTCTGTGCCTGTTCCGTATGCTTGGCGCCCAACTGTCGCGAAACATAATTGCCTGCACCATGGCCATACAAAAAACCAATCGCCTGGATAACAGCCATTGCTGCAAAGGAAACGCCTACCGCTGCCACACTCTGCGTGTTGATGCTGCCCACGAAATAGGTGTCGGCGAGATTGTACAAACTCGTCGACAGCATACTGATAATCGTTGGTATGGCCATCGTAAAAATCACATGATGCACAGGGGCATGAGTGAGGAACGTATAGTTGTCTCTTTTCTCTTTCTTCATATTTTATGATGCTCTTTTTGGGCATTTCAACCTGCAAAGGTACATAAATATCCACAAAGTTGGACAATTATGAACCAACTTTTATAAATTTATAAGAAAAGAGTTGCATTATTCGTAAATTTATTGTATTTTTGCACCGCAATTGAATATATATACAAAAAAACTGATTACTAATGAATGATGAGATAAGAATCATACCGGTAACGACAAAAAAGGGGTTGAAAACCTTCATTCAGTTTCATTATGATCTCTACAGAGGCCATAAGTTTGCCATTCCTTTTTTGCGTTTCGACGAGATGAATACGCTGGACCCGAAGAAGAATCCTGCCTTCGAATTCTGCGAGGCTCAATACTTCCTGGCGGTTGACAGCGAGGCTCGTATCGTAGGTAGAATTGCTGCCATTATCAACCATCGTGCCAATGCACAGTGGAACAAAAAGCAGGTTCGCTTCGGCTGGTTCGATTTCGTGGATAATGTAGCGGTTTCCTGTGCCTTGTTGCGCGCGGTAGAAAACTGGGGCAAGAGCAAGGGAATGAACGAATGCGTAGGTCCGCTCGGATTTACGGATATGGACCGTGAAGGCTTGCTCATCGAGGGCTTCGACCGGAAGTCTACGATGTATATCAATTACAATTATCCTTATTACAAGACGCATCTGGAGAGTTATCCGCTCTATGAGAAGGATAACGACTGGCTGGAGTACCGCATCAGGATTCCGGAAGTGACGCCGGCTAAGTTTGCCAAGACTGCCCAGATGATAGAGAGCCGATATAATCTGCATGTGCATAAGTTTACCCGCCGTGAACTGACCTCGGGAGGAATGGGCAGGAAGGTGTTCGAAATCGTGAACGAAACTTATAAGAATCTCTATGATTTCCAGCAGCTTACGGAGAAGCAGATAGATGAATATGTAAATACTTATATCAAGAAGGCTGACTTGAACCTGGTAACGGGTGTGGTGGATGGCAACGCTGGCAACAAGCTGGTAGCCTTCGGTGTTTCCTTCCCTTCGTTTACCGATGCGCTGCGCGAGATAGGCGATGGCAAGCTTTTCCCTACGGGTTGGCTGAAGGTGCTGAAGGTTCTGAAGTGGCACAAGACGGATACGGTGGATTTGCTCTTGATTGGTGTTCTTCCGGAATATCGCAAGAAGGGAGCCAATGCGCTTATTTTTGCCGATCTGATAGAGCAGTATCGCCGTTATGGTTTTAAATGGGCAGAGGCAATGCCGCAGATGGAGACCAATACCGGTGTCCAGAGCCAGTGGCAGTATCTGGAGAGCGAACAGCATCGCCGTCATCGCTGCTATAAGAAGAAGATTTAAAAGTCTCTGTTTTGAGCCGTTTAGGCGTAAAAAAGATAGAAAATGGGCTAAAAAGTTAAAAAAACTAACTCGCTCTAATTTGGACTTTGATTGAAAATCAAGAAGTTGGGCGTTTGCCTATATTATATAGGTAACAATATGGAAACGAGCGGACTTCTGCTCGTTTCTGTATTTTGCAATATGCAAAGAACGCCTCAATTCGGGGACAAAGATACGATTTTTTTCTAAATATCCAATGATTTACAAGAGGAATTTTATGGAAATTAGAACTTTTTATAGTAAAACCTTGCTTCGCAAGTAATTTGAGATTAGAAACATCAGTGAATCCAAATTTAATGTATATTGTCTGTTTCCACAATTTTCACTGTGGTACGACTCCCAACAATATGTACCACAGTGAAACTTCTTTTTTTATATAGTTGTGCGAAAAAACATCAAGTCAATTCTTGTCATCATCTGTCGAGCCAATTCTTCAATTTCATGATTTTGTCTTTGCTGACCACAATTCGCAACTCAGGAAATCCATGAAGGCTAATGGTCATTTTGTATTTGAAGAAATTGGTGAGTTTGTCAATGCGCTCGATATTTACCATATATTGGCGGCTGACACGGAAGAACAAATTGGGATTTAATTGCAGCTCCAAGTCATTCAAAGATTGGTTGATGGGTACAGAATTACCATCACTAAGGTATGCCCTAACGACACCATTTTCTGATAAAAAATAACTAATGTCAGTTGTCTTGACAAGTTTGAAGCCATCATAGATATGCACAAGGAAATAGTCTCTCCATTTCTTACCTGTTGCCATCCCCATTTTCTCCATCAGAGCTGAGTAATCTATGACTTTATTGCACAGGGCTTTAGCCTTTATTAGAGCTTTCTCCAATTCTTCTGGCAATATCGGTTTCTGAAGATAGGCGATGCCATTGCTCTTGAATGCTTCCAAGGCATATTCATTATAAGCCGTGGTGAATATCACAGGCGAAGTTGGGGCTATCTCCAAGAAAGCCTCGAACACATCACCATCGCCCAGTCTTATATCCGCAAAGATTACATCCTCGTCATGCGGATTTTGCAGATAGTCGATGACCGCTCTCATTGTTGTTAATGGTCCTTGTATTTCCATAGAGTTGTCTATGTTTTGCAAGAGGCGTTTCAGTCTTGAAAAGCCACGTTCTTCGTCTTCTATGATTAAAACTTTCATGATTTTGATAAGATTGGAAGTTTAACTTCAAAATATTTATTGTCGTTACTAACGACTAGTTCCTTTCCTAATTGACTATAGCGCAGACGCAAGTTTGACAATCCCTTTTGTGTTGTAGGTAAAGTGCTCTTTATCGGATTCACTACATTTCTAACGATAATATATTCGCCATGACAATACACTGAGATAAAAAGCGGTCTTTCCTTGGTATGACAGTTATGCTTTATCGCATTTTCTACCATCATTTGTATCGCCAATGGCAAGGTCTTATTCTTGCATCTTTCCAGTTCTTCGGCAATTTCCACATGTATGGTATGAGGAGAACTTATCTCTTGAAGTTCACAATAGTTCTTCACGAAATGAATCTCTTCATGTACTGGCACCGTCTCATCATCCAGATGTGTGACTACATATCTATAGATTTCAGAGAATTTCAGAGTGAAACTTTCTGCCTGTACAGGATTCTCCTCAATCAAGTCTGCCAACGTGTTGATGCTGTTGAATATGAAATGCGGATTCATCTGCAGACGCAAGAGATTATTGGTAAGCACTACGTTTTCCTTCTCTTTTCTGATGAGGATGGAGCAATAATATAGGCACGCATTCACCATGGTCAGCAATGTGGCGATTAATCCAAAAACATATAATCTGTCCCAATATACATCGTTCCCAGCATGCCAAAGGCTATCAAATATGTTTTCAAATGCAACAGCCCAAACAGAATTGGCTAGCAACAACAATAGGATATGGGTGACAAAACGAGGATTGCTTATCTTGTTTTTTACAAAAATGTCACCCAAGGAAATAGAAACCCACAAAGAGAATAATGTGTAAAAGGAACAATATACTATGTCGAAGCACAAGTCCTCGAAAGTGACACCTGTACCCACAAACGTATCAAAGTCCATCAGTGCCCATAGCAAGTAGGAAAAGATGCATGTGGTGATGGATATGATGAACCAACTCTTTATAAAACCATGATATTTCTTCATATTACTCATTTTTGCTTGCAAATTTAGTTTTTTTTTTTCGAGATAGACAATAGTAAGAACCATGAATGACGAAAAAACACTCATGAATCCACTATTTTCGCTTATGAACCATTCATAGTATAGTAAGATAAGGTTCATCTGTGGTTTTGAGTGATTCACACCTCAATTTCTCCGAATCACGATGATTGTACTTGCATAGTCTGAAATATCTTAATACTTTTGCACTCGAAAAATTTAGGTTAAATCAAAAATAAGGTAAATGAAAAAGTTAATTTTAGCAATGTGTACAGCTTCACTTCTGTTCTCATGTACAGATGATGATAGCCTAAGTACAAACTCAGCCCCAGTAGCAGACAATAATGGAATTGAGGTTGTAGAAGTATCCAATGGAAATGTTGTACAAGGTACACGAACATTGGGTGATGGAGAACTTGCGCTGAAATTTGATTCAGAGGCTAGTTTCCAGAAGTTCAAGAACGAGTTACTTAACGAGTCTAGTTTCGCAAGAACCGAGACTATTAGCAAATATGGCATCAAGAATCTTTATGATTTAGCAGATGATGCAGACGCAGAGCTTGAAAAGATTGGTAATGAGGCAACATCATTATCTGATTTCAACGCTAAATACTCAGAGTATAAAAAGAAGTATGAGGGACTGTTGATAACTGATGCTTCGGACAATTCTGATGTATCATTGTATGTACCTAATGCTGATTCACCAGAATCATATATTGCGAATAAGGATGGCTATTTCGTTGTTGGAAATGAAGTCAGAAAAATTAGTGTAAATTCTGAAAACTATCCAAATTATCCATCCCTCCCATCTACCCCTGGTCAGAAAGTACCATCACAGGAAGGTACAGTTGCTGGCACTAACAAAGTGGAACTCAGACCACGCAGCAACACCAAGATATATTTTGAAGCGTATGCTCAAGGGTATTATCTTCGAGTAAAGATGAGTGCTAAGAAACATATGTGGTATGGGTGGAAAAATGACCCACACCGTCAATATTTCTTTGATTCCTATCTTGACAACAACTTTGTCTATCTTGGACAAGGAAAATATGGACAAGAAGCCATTGTCAATAGACTTCCTAGATATATCTTCAATAACGAGAAGGCAGTAAAGAATGGCTTTGACATCATTTTAGGAAAGAGACAGACCGCTGCTAAGTTTACTGGAGAATTCCATGTCTGGTCAGACTTGACTTCTGAACATGACAAAGATGGAAATGACATAACAGAGAAAGTTGGAAATTTTGTCATGCCTAAATGCTTGGAAAGCAAAGCCCAAATTGTAAAAATAGACATTCTATAAAATTATAAGACGATGAAGAAAGTATTTTTAGCTATGCTTATCATGGCAAGTCTCTTACCTTTGTGCAGCATGGCACAACAGGGAGTCAAGGTGGATTTACATACTGGTACAAACTTGTCAGGTTTTGTTGGTGGAAATTCCTATGTAGCCCAAGATCAAAAAATGAAAATGGGTGCAAGTGTAGGTGTTGGGGTATCCTATGAAACAAGCAAGAACTTTGTCTATTCCTCGGGAATTGATTTCTTAATGACGGCAGGTAGCTATACCGCCATGTCAGACTACTATAATGGTGGACTTACAGCTGCATTTCCTACGGTAAATTCAAGAGAACTATCCATCCAAATTCCTGTCAAGTTTGGATATGACTTCACTCTGGGTGAGAAGTTGCATTTCATTCCTTCTGTTGGTGCGTATGGAAGATTTTCCATGGTATCTATCAAGGAGAATGTAACCGAGAATACAGATGGAAAGTCTGGTAATAGCTTCAAATGGAACAGCTTCAACAACTATCAACATAATACCAATCGCCTTGATGGTTATAAGCGATGGGATGTGGGAGGCTTAATTGAAGGAAAGTTTGTTTATGCCAATCGTTATGCTGTAACATTAGGCTATTCTCGTGGTTTTCTTGACAAGTCACCTCAGTTTAAATTCAAGAACCACAGCTATCATCTGACATTGGGATATACATTATAGTGGTTCTCCTTGATTTTACAACAACAATGAAGACACTTTGTGGCAATTCTTGTAAAGAATAACCACAAAGTGTCATTTTTTATATTTGCTTACTAGAATTATCCAAATACCTGCTGCCACAACGTTTTGTTGCTTACGATGATCCTGACATCGGCTTTCATATACTTTTGCAGTATAGGAGTATTTTGTCCCTGTGTGCTCACTGTGGCTATAGCCATAAAATAGTTGCCATCTTCCCTATGTATGAGCTTGGCATTATGGCTTATAATGTTGCAGTTATAAGATACATTGTCGTTACCCTCGAAAGATACATGAGCCGTCCTTGGCTCATCGAAAAGATACAAATACTTGTATGGTACAAACACCTGCATCGTTCTTTGATTGACGACCTCACCATTAGCCTCTATGGATATAGGATAAGGTATCTTGTAGAAAGCAACTGCGAGGGCGAGGACTATTATCGTAATGACAACCGTTCCCAAGCTGACGAGGCGAGGAGGAACTTTGCCTATCACGTTCCTCACCTTCTCGCTTCTCAACTCGATGTTATCTGATTCTTTTTCTTTCTGTTCCATATCAAAAGTATTTTTAGTTTCCCAATTCCAACTGATTCTTCACAAGATTATAGTATGCCCCTCGCTTGGCGGTCAAAGACTCATGGTTGCCTTCCTCAACCACTTTTCCATGGTCGATGACCACGATTTGGTCGGCATTCTTCACCGTGCTTAGGCGATGAGCCACAATCACAACAGTCTTGCCCTTATAGAACATATCCAAGTTCTCCACGATACTTCTCTCATTGTTGGCATCGAGCGAGTTGGTCGCCTCGTCAAGGAAGATATAGTCTGGATTCTTATACACCGCCCTTGCAATCAGGATACGCTGTTTCTGTCCTTGGCTCAAACCTACGCCATCACGTCCAATCTTGGTATTGAATTTCAGAGGCAAAGCCATTATGTAATCCTTGATGCAAGCTATCTCGGCAGCTTTCAACAACCTTTCCTTATCTATATCGCCATCATCAACAGCAATGTTTCTTGCGATACTCTCCGAGAAGATAACACCATCCTGCATGACAACACCACATTGTCTGCGCCACCACTTTTTGTTGAGTTTGTTAATGTCAGTATTTCCAATGTTGATTGTTCCCTCCAAGACAGGATAATAACCAAGCATCAAACGGATGAGGGTGGTCTTTCCACTGCCAGATGCGCCAACGATGGCTGTTACCTTACCTTGCGGAATGTGAATGTTCACATTGTCTATGGTCTTGCGCAAAGCATGTGGATCATATTTGAACATGATGTTCTTGATGTCGATGCCCTCGTCCTTGTCCTCAATATAAGTTAGCAAGCCTTCCTTTCCGTTCTCATCATCCATCTGGTGAATCTCGTTGATTCGTTCCAAGCTAATCTTCACATCTTGCAGAGAATAGAAGAAGTTCATCAGTTGCTCCACAGGCGAGTTGAGCTGTCCGATGATGTATTGCACGGCAAGCATCATACCGAGTGTCATTTGACCATGGATTACGGCGGTGGCTGCAACTACCGTGATGATGATGTTCTTCACCTCGTTGATGAAGATACTTCCAGCCTCCTGTGTCTGTTGGAGTTTGAGTGATTTCATCTGCACCCCGAACAAGTCTGCTTGCGTGTCCTCCCATTCCCATCTTCTGCGTTGCTCACAATCCTGCAACTTGATTTCCTGCATGGAGGTGATAAACTCGTAGGTCTTATTGTTGTTAATAGCTTGCTGCTCAAACAATTCATAGTCGAGCACCTTTCTCCGTTTCAAGAACAAGGTCATCCATGCGCCATAGAGGATGCTTCCCAACAAGAAGATGGCAAACACAAACTTGTTATAGAAGAACAACACCACCGAGAAGACCACGAAGGTGAGCATGGCAAAGGTAATATTGAGCGTTTGCTGAGTGAGGAAGTTGTTCACACGGCTATGGTCGTTCATTCTCTGCATCAAGTCGCCCATGAGCTTCGTGTCAAAGAAAGACATCGGCAACTTCAAGAGCTTGATGAAGAAGTCGCTCACCAATGAAATATTGATGCGCAAGGATATATGAAGCAATAGCCATCTGCGGATAAAGTCGATTGCCGTTCGGCTGATAGTGAGCATCAACTGTCCCAACAGGATAAGCCAAACAAAGCCGATGTCTTGGTTCTTGATGCCGACATCTACAATGGACTGGGTAAGGAATGGCAAGACAAGCTGCAAGAGGCTTCCGACTACCAAACCCAAGATAATTTGTCCGAAGTACTTACGGTATTTCCTCACATACCCAAAGAGAAAACGGAAAGACCTCTTCTCTTTGATGTTCTCTTCACCCTCCATCTTGTAAGTATAGAAGGCTGGAGTGGTTTCCAAGAACATGGCAATGCCCTTGTCCTCATCATTGGATTTTGTGCTTATCCAATGCTGCTTAAATTCTTCTAAGCCATAAGTAACCAATCCCTTCCCTGGGTCAGCGACATAGAATTTCTTGCCTTTCTTTACCTTATACAAGACAACAAAGTGATTCTGATTCCAATGAAGAATACAAGGTAGAGAGGCTTCACCTAACATAGAAATGGTAGTTTTTGTACTTATTGTGTGTAATCCTAGGATATTAGCTCCCTCATTGATGCCTAGCATGGACACCCCTTCCGTTGTTGCAAAGCAAAGTTTCGACAGTGAATCCATTGTGTACTCTCTGCCGAAACATTTACATATCATTTGCAAGCATGCTACCCCACATTGCATAGAATCATGTTGGTGGGTGAATGTAAAATTATTTTTCATCTTGAATATTAATCGTTTTTTTACAAGCGTTTTCTTTGTTGTATTCCCGCACCTGTTCCTTTGTATTTGTCTTTTTTTGCATTTAAAGCATATCGAACAGTCAACATAACAGAACTTGACGAATAAGATTTGATATTTGAACAACTCTGTTTACCAGAATATATGACACGTCGCAAATTGGCAGTACCAAAGATATCATTGGCATAAAGCTGTATAGTTAATCTATCTTTAAGTAATGTTTTATATAACGAAATGTCTGTATTCCAGTAACTATATGTAAAGCAATTGCCCATATTTCCTTCAGTTTGAACTGTCATTAAAAGTGAAGCCATAAACCATTTGGTATCAAAAGTATTATTGATATGAAATGTTCCAATGGGATTACTCAATGATTTCGAATTTGGGTTTGACATGTAAAACCATTGTTTGGATATAGCTGCCTTAAGTTGTGGATGCCAAAAACCAATCGAAGGGCTAAGGCTTAAATTCGTTTGAATTTTGTTATAACTTTCCATATTTTCTGGTCGCATTATTGATATTTGCATATTTTCACCATAAGGTTTTACAATACTACAAATTTCATCAGAAATATGGGAATAGATAGCGGAAAAAGCAATGCTACTCCAAGTGAAGTAAAATCCTAAGTTACGACTTTTCGAAGGAAGCAGATAAGGATTTCCAGACTCATAAGTATAGCGATTGTCATATTGAATACCATTTCTTAATTGATAGTATGATGGGCGATTTATATCGGAAGCATAATTAACTTGTATTTGTGAATCTCCTATAGGAAACGAAATAGACAATGATGGAAATAGGTCACTAAATCTTTTACTTTGAGATGGGACATATTCTTCATGACTATAATACTTAAAATTCGTGTTCTCATAACGTACCCCCATAAGAATAACAGCGTTTCCAATACGTCTATTATAATCACAAAAAGAAGAGTATGCCTTTTCCTCAACAGTGCTTCTTTCATTGTTGAGGAGATTTATGGGAAGTACATCATATTTGCTTTTTCGTTTGTTGTCAGAAAGCTCTCCTCCCCAAGAGAAATGCCCACCAAAAAGCGGTATCGTCAAATTGATTTTTGACGCAAGTTGGTAACTAAAAGAGTTGCGTGACGTTTCAACTTTTTCAGAAGTAGCGTCCATGTTCGCATCTATCCACTCATTATTATACATGTGCTCCTTTTTATTGTACCAATAATAGTCAATATTGAAGTCAACTGTCAATTTGCCAACCTTTCCTACATAGTACGCATTTGTAGTTACTGCTGTAGAATTTGCAGGAGACTCATAATAGCTATGAGAAGATTCTGATATGTTAGAATCTTTTGTAACTACTGCATCCATGGTTCCAGAACCGTAATTTTTAGCAAACCTATCATAGCTTGCTCTTACTCCTAACGAAGTACTGTCATTAAGCTGATAACTAATAGCCAACTTGGCATATGGGTTGACATTCGTATATTCTTGAATGATGTTGTTATTTTTCTCCCAAACGTTATCTAAATATGTAAACTGTTGGACCAGTTTGTCATCTTCCGTATTGGAATAATCACAATACAAAGAACTAGAAATGTCCATCTTTTTATAATGGAAATTTAATGTGGCAACATTTGTGGTACTAAAACGTTTTTCTTCATTTATACCATAAGATGAACTCATATCAACACCCCAACTGTCTTCCTTGCGAGTCTTGGTTGTAATACGAATTACACTTTTTGTGGCTGCGCCATAACGTGCTCCAGGATTGTTGATAACCTCTATGTTTTTTATATTGTCACCTCGCAAGTTTTTGAGTTCCATTCGGTCAATAACTTTATGACCATTAAGGTAAAAATCGGGAACGCCTCTGCCTAAGACTTGCACTTTTCCATCAATAATTATAATGTTTGGAATATAGCTCAACACATGCTCTAAAGTTCCTGCCTTTTCCAGAAAACTTCCAGCAATATTGGTTAACATTCCTTCGTCTTTCAATATAGTCTTAGGTAAATTACTTTTAATCACCACTTCACTTAAAGTATTCCTATCTTCGTTAAGTACCGCTTTTATCACCTGTTGTCCATCAACATTCATTACTAATGTAGAATAGCCAATTCGTGAGAAACGGAGAAAACCTTGTTTTCCCTTTGAGTCAATTGAAAATTTTCCATCGGAATCAGTTCCTGCACCATTGATAAAGGTCGTGTCTTTTCTTGATAAAAACACCACATTGACAAACTCTAATGGAAGTCCCAAAGAATCAATAACTTGTCCCTCTACGTTCTGGCAAAAAACATAGAGGGGCAAGAACTGAATGAACATAAATACTATTATTCTAAAACATTTCATTGTATGCTACTTTAAAGAATTGTAATAATTTTCAAGACATTTATCTAATAGCCCTGGAGCTTTCTGCATACATTGGCATAAGTTAAAATTGCCATTATGGTATATATTGCGTTCATTGTACCAAGCACACTTACCATTGCAGATAGGTAAGAAAAAACACTTCCTACATTCAGTGTCATTATACCATTCGCAGCCAATGTGGTATCTGTAGTAAAGTTCCTTGTTAACTATACCTTTTCTATTGATATATCCAACAACTTTAGTCTTGTCTGAAACATCATTCCAACATTTATAAATTTCTCCTTGTGGACCTATTATGAAAGAATTGATACAAGAAGCGCAACAGGTTTTGGATATGCCTAATGAAGGGTAAACTTCTCCCTTTAATATTCCCTTTGAATATATATCATAAAGAAAATTTGCAGTTTCCCAACGTCCAAATGCAGGCTCTACAGTATTAGTCATTTCTTTATTTTCTAATCTTATAATGCCTGGGTACACAATAACATTATTTGAGTTGACCATGTTGTTAATGTCTTCTCGAAGAGAAAAATAATCTTCAACATTGTTTTTGTCGATATTGACTCTAACATGCAACTCTGTCTGTGGCATATTTTCAGCAATTAATTTTATATGCTGTAGGATTGTATTAAAAGAAGGAGCTTTTGTACTTTTCATAGCTCTCAGCTTATTATGCCTGTCTTCTTGTCCATCTAAAGTTATTTGAATACTATCTAACGGATGTGATTCAAAAATTTCCATGGCTTTCTCATCAAAGTAATAGCCATTGCTTATAATTGAATGGTGCTTTAAAGTACATCCTATCTTGTCTAATCCTTTTAAAATTTTGTCTATTACCTTCAATCCCAAAAGTGGCTCGCCTCCGTACCACGTCAAACTCATGTTGTCCTTGCCTTTATTCCCTTTTATGAACTCTAACAAATCCTTGATAGTATCTTCACTCATAATGCCACCTCTTTTCCCATTTTCAAAACAGTAAGGGCAATCAAAGTTACAATTCAAAGTTGGAACTAAGACGAGATTTAATTTTGTTGTATCATGTTGAACTGTTTGAGTGACGAATTGGCTTTCCAAGACAAAATTATCATCAGATTCCTTAAATCCAACAAAGCCCTCTTTGCAAAGAGTTTCTAAAACTTCACTTGGTACAATCTCGTTAATCGGTTTTTCTTCTGTTTGGTGTACCTTCAACAATTCAAATACGTAGTCAGACAATTCTATAAAAGAATTTGCCTTTGACGAATATGCTAATGGTACCCCTGTCGTACTACGAAAAAAGTAACAATATCTTGAAACATATAAATTCTTCATATTTCATAGTTTTAATGTGCGCACCTATATTCGCGACTACAGATGCGCACTTTTTTCTTAGTTGTTATGCACAACTTCACTAATTATTTTTTTACAGATGTGGATGGCTTAGCTGGTGTTGTATTACTATTGCTGATCCAACAATCGCATGTACACGTTGTAGCAATGGAATCAAGTGATTCGTTCAAGCCACCTTTGATGTTAACCAAGTCTTCTGTGGTCATAACATCTTTGTTTTTGATAACTTTTATGTCCATAATTTTGATATTTTGTTGCCTACATTTTAGCGCATCGGCTTTCGCTCCTTGTTATAGTTTGGTCTATATATAATAATGTCGACTTTATTATTCTTTTTGCTGAATAAGACTAGTCATTCAAATTGACGACTGCAAAAGTACTGCTTTTTAATTGCAGCTTCATTACATCAATATTAAGAATTCGTTACATTGTAAAAATGTGACAACTGGTATAGGTTCTCTCTTACTTTTTAAGCCTTTCTTTTATATCATTAGCTTCTTTGTTCAATTGTTTTGCAAGACTATCTTTGTATGCTGCCATTTCTATCATTTCATAATGGTGGCGGACAGAATCATCATAAGCAATAACACGATTTCTTACGTTGTCTATAATATTTTCATCTCGTTGCACATTGAAATATTTTTCGATGTAGCGAATGTTCGGGTCATCTACTGACAGAACCATCTTCAATGCCCTATACTTCAAGTCTGCCTCCTCCCAATCTTGATGCTCTCGCCATTGCGTGAGATTGCCCCAAATGGAGAGGACAAGAGACAGAGCCAAGCTACCAATGAAAAGAAGAACTTTCTTTGAGGTTGGCTCGAAGCGATGGGTTACAACCTTCTTTTGAGGTGAATTGTTCATCACTTCAAGCTTGTCCTGCAATGCCTTCGAGGAAACATCATTCTCTTGTCTCATCTGCTTGACTGCATCAACCAAGAACTTGCTTCGCTGCTCATTTTTGCCAAGTTCAACCTTAATAAGGTCAGCAAAAACGACAATGGCATCTCTTAATTTGGATATTTTACCTCTGACTTCCTCTTCTTTGATAAACATCGCATTGATTGACTTATCCAACTTGGTTATGTCATTACTTGCAGGAACGGTTTCCGCTCCTGCGTTCTTTGTGGAGACAGAAAGTTCATCCACTTTCTGCTCCAATCTCTCAACTGTGCCGTAGATGGCTTCCAATAGTTCTTCTTTCATGTTCGATTCTAATTTTAAGTTTGTAACTTGCATCAAAGGCTGAAGCCTTTTCTGCGTTTTCTCTTTTTCTTCTTGGCGGATTCATCCTCTGGGAATGGCTCATAAGTTTGGGCATTAGACGGAGCAAACAAGCCGATGGAAGAAATATTACTCCAAGAGTCTTGGGTATGTTCTGTCGTTGGTTGAGTCTGTTCTACTTGGTGACAACTTAGTTGTCCTCCCTGCATAGATTCGGCTCTTGGCGATACACGATTATACTCTGTGCCAAGTCTTGCATCCAACCTGACAAAGCTGTATTCTCGGCTAATCTGCGTACCCTTGAAGCTATATCCATCCTTGCAGAAACGGATGC
>ERZ836358.218-NODE-218-length-77282-cov-26.085359_pt1 | contig 77282 bp, 74 predicted proteins | sample MGYA00519942_ERZ836358 | MGnify/ENA primary metagenome ERZ836358 (study PRJEB31850, sample SAMEA3708798) | human gut metagenome | biome: human gut; feature: human-associated habitat; material: faeces | place: China | collected 2014 ...
GAAACCGAAGCCAGACAACCGACTTTCCTGCTTGTGGATTGTAGCCGATGGGAAACCGGCTGCGCACGATCTCAGACCGTCCCGCAAGGAAACTGCCGTCAATGCGGAGCGTCCCGTTCTGCACATGAATTTCATCCGGATTCGGCGGAAAGCTCTCTGCATGAACCACCAGCTTCATGATCTCCACGATATTGGAAATGGTGCGCAGAATGTTTTTTGCGGCACAGCACTCCAGCTCGGCATAGATCTTCTCTTTCAGCAGCAGCAGCGGGTCTGTCAGCCGCCTATCCGGTGTGAAGAATGCGTTGTCCGCATAGATGAGCTTGTTTTTCGATAGAAACTCCCGGCAAAAAGCTGCCTCATTGACATCCTTGCCATCGAACCATGCTGAAAAATCCAACCCGGCATACTTCTTGTTCACGCTGCATTCCTCCCATTGATTGTTTCCTTGAGCTTGTCCAACCGACCATCTACAAGCAGATAACTGACAACCTCGGCACGTTCATGGGAATCCCCGGCGCACAGAATATCCAAGTAATACTCCGCCTCGTCCAGCTTTTGACAGGCTTCCACGAACCGCTTATCCGGTGCTTTTGCTGCATATTGCACCTTCCATCTCCGCAGGACACGGGCGTAATTGGATAGAACAGAAAAGCACAGCCGCTCGTTTTCTCTGAGTTGCTGTGCTTCTGCTTCTTCCTGCACCACGCTGAAAAGCGTCTGAACAGCGCGATTTACCGCTTTCTCACCCGCAATGGCATTGACCGTTACGATCCGGCGCGCTTTCTGGACTACAAGCTGGAAGTTCTGCAAATGCTGCTGTACTGTCTGCCGAGGTTCGACCCGGAGCAGGAAACGGAGTTCCTGAAATACGCGAAACACTATGTCCGGGACGGGCTGCTGTTCTGCCGCATGATGGTCGAAGCCGGTTCCTTTGCCAGCCTTGCGGAGTATCGGCACGTGCGGCAGATTGGCGCGATCTATAACAATTCGGCAAAAACTGCGCAGAAGTCATTTCCGAGTTTGCCGTCCAAAGCGGATACAAGGATGAAGGCGTATCTGCGGATGAACTGCTGACCATTGCCCAGCGCAACCACAGCATTGCCGAAGGCGAGATTGCTGAAATCCGTGGTTGTGCCGTTTGAGATGGAAAGGCTGGATCTGATTTGATCATGATGGAAAGCAAAACGACGCCGTTGACAACATCTTCGGATCGTGCTACAATTTGACTGAAATGAACAATGTGGTCATAAATCCAAGGAGCGTGCGCAGTGGCTTTTACAGATGAACAGAATGAACAGATCCGCAAAGACCTGATCCGGGAAGCCCGGCGCTGCGGCATTACCATCGGGATGCGGAAAACCTCAGTGGAGCAGCTGACAAATTCCGTCGGTATTTCCAAGGGATCGTTTTATAAATTCTTTGATTCCAAGGAGCTGCTGTTTTTCGCCGTGCTGGAGGATATCCATACAGAGTGTTTCGCAGCGGCGCAGAAGTCTTTGCAGGAAAATACAGCCTTATTGCCTGCCGACCGCGCGGCAGCGGCGATCCTGGCGGCCTGTCGGTGGCTGGCCGAGACGAAAGCCTTTGTGTTCATCGAAAATGACGCGGATTTTCTCCTGCACCGACTGCCGGAGGAAGTGAAGACCGCTCACTATCACGACGACGAGACCCACATCCGTGCCCTGCTGGAAGGGGGCGGCTTGCAGCCGAAGGGCGGCATGGCACTGGCAGCGGCCACGGTGCGCGGCTTGATTTTAACCGTCTCCCATCAGGAGCAGATCGGGGCGCTTTACCCGCAGGTGCTGGAAACGCTGGTGCGCGGCGCTTGCCGGGAACTATTTGAATAAGCGGAAAGGCCGCAGCGATGCGGCTTTTCAAAAGGAATACAGTTAGCTTACCCTAACTCGCTTGTGTCATCTGTGTGAGTTAGAGGAGTTTAACATCTCGTTGTGAGGGCGAAATCATGAGGAACAGTCAAAATTTCTGGGATAAAAACGCCGGGCGGTACGACCGCTTCATGCGCAAGGACGCAGCGGCTTACGAGCGGCTGTACGAGCTGCTGCGCCCTGTGGTACGGCAAAAAACCGTGCTGGAGCTGGCCACCGGCACAGGGCGGATTGCCAAGCATATCGTCCGCTCTGCTGACCATATTGAAGCTACCGACGCATCCCGAGAGATGATCGAGCAGGCGAAACAGGGCGTAAAATCTGCGAAACTCTATTTTTCGGTGCAGGATATGTTCCATCTGCCCTATGCTGACCAGTCTTTCGATGTGGTGATCGTGGCCAATGCGCTGCACATTGTACCGGAACCGGAGAAAGCCCTCTCTGAAATTCGTCGCGTGCTGAAGGACGACGGCGTGTTGGTCGCGCCCACCTTTACCCACGCAGATAACGCTTTCTTCGGAAAGGTTAAAGCATTTTTTATGAAGCTGGCAGGCTTTCCGCTGCACAGCAAGTGGACGAGTGCAGATTACCTTTCGTTCCTGCGGGAAAACGGCTGGACGGTGCGGAAAAGCACCGTGCTGAAAGCATCCTTCCCGCTGACCTACGCAGAGTGCGTGAAATCGGAGGGGTGAGCCATGCAGATATTGGAACACGGGCAGGCGCAGGAGCGGACGCTGCTGTTTTTCCCCTGCACGGCAGAGCCTGTATGGGCTTTTGCCGACACGATCACGCTGCTTTCTCAGAGATGGCATGTTTTTCAGGTGGTGTATGACGGCCATCAGCCGGAGTATCCCGGGGATTTCACCTCAGTCGAGCAGACCGTGGACGAGGTGATCTCCTATTTGAAGAGCCACGGCGTCTCCCGTCTGGGTGGGGCCTATGGCTGCTCCATGGGCGGTGCCTGCCTGACCCGTATGCTGGCATTGGGGGAAATGCCCATCGACCGGGCCATCATCGACGGCGGGATCACGCCCTATCAGCTGCTCTACCCGGTGCGAAAGCTGCTGCTTTGGCGGGATATTGTGTCCTTTAAAATGGCGGCGAACAGCCGAAAAATTCTGGAAGCGGCCTTTCCGCCGGAACGGTTCACCCCCGCAGAGCACGACCCCAAAAAGGAGTACGACGCCATGGAAGCCTATCTCAAAACCTTTTCCGATCGGACGATCCGCAATGTATTCTGGTCTGCCAACAACTATGCGCTTCCGAAGCCCCCTGCGAAAATCGCTACGAAGATCACCTACTGGTACGGCGATGACGAAAAGAAGGATCGCAGGCGGGATATCCGGTTCATCAAGCGCTATTTTCCTAAGGCGCGCATCCATGGCATCCCCAAGATGGCCCATGCGGAGCTGGTGATGGTGCACCCGGAAAAATTCTGCCGGTATGCGGAAAAATTTCTGACTATGCAATCGGAGGAAAGCATAACATGAGAGAAAAAATCAAGCTCTCCGGCGTGCCGGAAACCATGCTGCAAACCATTTACGCAAGGGCGAAAGAGAGCAGCGGCAGAGGTGCGATCCACGATGCAAAAGCGGAGGAAATTATCGAGAAGCTGGACTACGATTTTTCCCTTGCCGACAAAGATGCGGCCATGCACAGCGGCGTTATCGCCCGCACCATCGTGCTTGACCGGATGACGAAGGAATGGCTTGCATCGCACCCCGGCGCGGTGGTGGTCAACATCGCCTGCGGGCTGGATACCCGGTGCTACCGGATGTCGGGTTACGCACATTGGTATAACCTCGACCTGCCGGAAACGGTGGCGGTGCGGGAAAAGCTTCTGCCGGAAAGCGGCACGATTTCGCAGATTGCCATGTCCGCCATGGAAGATTGGGGCAGCGAAATCAAGGAGCAAAATGTGCCGGTGCTGATTGTCATTGAGGGACTGACCATGTACCTGAACGCAAAAGATGTGCAGCAAATTTTTGCGTTGATTTCCAGCCGTTTTTCCCAAGCCACTATATTTGTGGAAACCATGAATCCTGCGATGGTGCGGCACTTCAAGGAAAAATCCATTGACGCAAGCAACGCAAAATTCAACTGGGGAATCAAGAATGGGAAAGCACTAGCCGAACTGCTGCCGGATTTTCGGTTTGTGGAGGAACACAGCTTAACCGAGGGCATGGCGGTATTTGCGCCAGTTTACAAGCTGCTGGACAGGCTGCCCGCCGTGCGGAATATTTCCAATAAGATCATCGTTCTGGAAAAGGAGTGAGGAAGGATGTCGTTTTTCGAAAACACCCGCAAGCCTGTGGGGCTTGGTGGGAAAGTCATGGTGAACATGATGAATTTGGGTCACAGCCCTGTGGCGCGGTGGGGGCTTCAATTTCTGAATGCTGCACCGGATGCCAAGGTGCTGGACTGCGGCTGCGGCGGCGGGGCAAACATCAAGAGACTTCTGAAAAAATACCCGCAGGGGATCGTGAAGGGCATCGACTATTCGCCCGTCAGCGTGGAGAAATCCAAAAAGGTCAATGAAACTGCCGTTACAAAAGGACGCTGCGACGTGTTGCAAGGCAGTGTGGCGGATATGATCTTCGCAGATGACTGGTTCGATGCGGTCACAGCTTTTGAAACCGTTTATTTCTGGCCTGATCTGCCGCAGTGCTTCCTGGAGGTTTACCGGGTGCTGAAGCCCGGCGGAACCTTTCTCATCTGCAACGAGAGCAGTGGCGATTCGGACAAGGACGAGAAGTGGACGGAGATTATCGGCGGTATGACCATATACAGCGGCGATGAGCTGAAAACATTTCTGGAAAACGATGGATTCTGCAATGTTCAAATCCATAAAAACAAAATGGGCTGGCTCTGCGTGACAGGACAGAAGCGGGAGGAATAAGGAATGCTGCTGCAAACGATTCTGGAAGGACTGGGGCTGGGGGCGCTGCTGGTCTTGGTGTGCACCATCGGCATCCACAAGGGCGCTGTCGGCATGGCGCATTTGTATGACTCGAAGGTACAGGAACGATGCGTTGCGCTGGGTCTGACCACAAAGGAAAAGATCAAGCAAAACTCGCTGCGCTTCAAGCTGATCTGCGTTCCGGGATATCTTGCTTATGTGCTGATTTGCGTGTATGCCATCAACGGTGCGCAGACATTTTGGGGCGGCTTCTGGCAGTGCTTTGTAATCCTGTCTGTGATGAATCTCATCGACCGGCTTGGCATCGACGGCTATTGGGTCGGACACACCAAGGCATGGGTGATACCGGGGACAGAGGATCTGATGCCGTACATCTCGAAAGCAGGCAAGCAGAAGAAATGGCTGTTCGGAACACTGGGAATGGCCATGATTTCTTTGCTCCTTGCGGGACTCGGGCTGCTGCTGTAAGGAGGAAATACCGATGTCAAAGAAAGCGACCGAATTTCAGAAAAGAGAAATGAGCAAGATGTACCGCGGCAAGGAAATATTCAAGCCGCTGAACACCGGCTGGGTGGATGAGCGCGTGGCCTGCGTGCGGGAGTGGGTGGCGAACATCTTCTTCTACCGCAAGGGCGACACCACCATCATGATCGATGCCGGGTACAACTACGACCGGCTGGCAGAAAAAATGGGCTGGCTGGGCATCGACCCGCAGTCCATCCGGCACATCCTCATCACTCATCAGGACACCGACCACGTGGGCGCGGTGGAGGCAGACAGCCCCGGTTTGTTCCGGAGCGCAAAGCTCTATATCGGCGAGATTGAAAACCGGTATCTCACCGGCGAGGTGCGGCGAAAAGTCATATATCATCTCTATAAATTGCCGCAGGTCACAATTAACAACGAAAAGGTGCTGCTGCATGACGGCGAGACTTTCGAGATTGACGGCATCAAAATTGAGTGCTTTCTCGTCCCAGGCCATACCTGGGGGCATATGGTCTATCTCATCGACGACAAATATCTCTTTACCGGCGACACTCTCTGGTTCGGTGCGGACGGCGGCTACAGCTTCATTTCCTCTCTGGCAGAAAGCAACAAACTGGCGGTAAAGTCGCTGGCGGCGCTGGAGCAGAAGCTGCAAAGCCGTAACCTGCATCCGCTGTTTTTCACCGGTCACACCGGCTGGACGGACAACTTCGAGTTCGCCTTTGCCCATAAGGACAAGCTTTGCTCACCGTTCAAAAAGCGGGTTCCCGACCCCACCGCGCCTTACGACGCCTACGACGAATCAGACGATACGGAGGAAGCGGCGAGGGCCGGGTATCTTCAGGATGTGGGGCGATAAAGGAGGATGACTGTGCGCTATAAAATTGAAAAGAACACGGTGCAGGAGACGCTGATCATTCCACTGTATGCACGGAAAATGTGCTCCGAGCTGTACCCCAATTTGTACCGGGATGAGGCGGCGCGGCGGCTGGTAAATGCGGTCGACTATGATTTTTCCGCCTTGGAGAAAAAATCCCGCAATTTGATGCAGCGCTTCGGCTTCCTTGAGGTCGCCATGCGGCAGAACGACCTTGCCTACGAGGTGCGGGATTATCTGAAAACGCACCCCACGGCAGCAGTGGTAAACCTCGGCTGTGGGCTGGACTGCACCGGCTGCGCCTGCGACAACGGACACTGCAAAATCTACAATCTGGACTTTCCGGATGTCATCGCGGTGCGGAATCAGCTGCTTCCCGCCGGAGAGCGGGAAACGAACATCCCCTGCGACCTGAACGACACAGCGTGGTTTGAAAAAATCGACGCGTGGGACAGCAGTTTGCGGGTCTCCAGCCGGGGCTATATGCTGGGCTATTACAATCTAAAAGACCCGTCGGTCAGCGGCCTTTTCCGCTTTCTTGCCCGAGTCGGTGACGGAATGATGAAAATGCAGATCGTAAAGATCGGATTTGGAGGGAAACAATGAAGCACCTGCACTTTGATGTGGAGACCGCCGGCTTTTACGGCGCGTACTGGGCGTGTGCCGGCGGATCGGACTGCGCGGTGATCGCCATGATTGGGGATGACCCGGAGGACCGGCTTGCCCGCTCGGCTGCGAAATGGCTCTGCGGGCGGGGCGTAAACGTGCTCACCATGTCGCCTGGGAAAAAGGATTACGGCCATCATAATTATCCGCTGGAGCGTGTGGAGACGGCTATTTCGTGGCTGAAAGCCAACAGAAACCATAAAATTGGCATTGCCGGTGCATCGACTACGGGAACGCTGGCGCTGACAGCGGCTGCCATGTTCCCGGATATCACCCTGACCATTGCCATGACGCCCAGCGATTTTGTGTGGCAGGGCTTCATGCAGGGCAAAAGGGACGGCTGCAAGGAATGGCCAATCGAGGGCGAATCGCTGTTCTCCTACCGGGGCAAGCCGCTGCCCTATATGCCGTTTTGCTATCAGCATCCCGACTATTGGCACTGCGTCGCCGCAGAGAGCAAACGCACCGGCGATATGGTAAACGCCCGCAAGCTGTTTGACGACTCCGAGAAGGCTCATCCAATCGAGGCGCAGGAGTATATTCCCGTGGAAAATATCCGGGGAAAGCTGCTGCTGATCGGCGCGGAGGACGATGTGCTGTGGGATACCGCAAAGTATATCCGCCGTATGGAAAAGCGCCTTGCGGAAAAGCCGCATGAATGCGGGATTGAAACAATGGTTTATGCTCACGGCACCCACTTTGTCTTTCCGGAGGGGATGCTGAAAATCATGCTGCCGGTTGGCTCCGGTCTGTTTGTAAAGTTGGCGTTTCAGGCGGCAAAGAAATATCCCAAGGAATGCCGCCAGACCCGGATAGACATCGAGAAACGGATGAACCGGACTCTTGCGGAATGGAAAGGGGAGAAGTGAGATGCGCCGGAATGGAATGCCTATGGCAATGTGGGCAGTGTTTGCGAAGTCCTTTCAAGCGCAGCTGACGGCGGTACTGGGCTATGACCCGGACACCGCACGTAAGATCACGGAAAAGGCCAAGCCGAAGTACCGTGAGATCATCGCAAAGCTGCCCGAATTTGAAAAAGGTGATCGGTTCAGCATGAACATCATTGGCTGCGCCATGCTGGGGGCGTTTGTCCTCTCCATGCCGCGCCGTCCCGATGTGGAAAGCCTTACCGACTACTATGAGAAAGCGCAGATGACGCCGCTGATGAAATGGTTCTGCCGCCAAAGCGGCAAGTCGAAGTTCACGTCCAAGGACATTGCCGCCATGAAAGCCACCGCCGCCCGGAAGGCGGCTGACCGCAACCCCTACTCGTGGAATATGGACTTTTACGAGTATCCCGACGGCAGCGGCTATGAGGGGCGCTTTACGAAGTGCGGTATCTGCACGCTGATGCAGGAGCTGGGGCTTTATGACCTGACACCCGCCATGTGCCATTTGGACTACGCCATGAGCGACGCCGGCGGCGTGACGAACTTTGTGCGGCAGTACACGCTGGCCTCCGGCGGCCCCTACTGCGACTGCGGATATCAAAAGAAACGAGTGTGAAAGAAAGGCAGCCAACTGCATGAGACAAACCGTTTACGGCATTCTGATCCCCTTCCTCGGCACAACGCTGGGCGCGGCCTGTGTGTTCTTTATGCGCAAGCAGCTCAGTGATGCCATACAGCGCATTTTGACCGGCTTTGCCGCCGGTGTGATGGTAGCGGCCTCTGTGTGGAGTCTGCTGATTCCTGCGATGGAACAGGCTGCATGGATGGGAAAACTGTCGTTCCTCCCTGCCTTTTCCGGATTCTGGATCGGCATTCTGTTCCTGCTGTGGCTGGATCACCTGATCCCCCATCTCCATGCAAAAAGCAATCAGGCAGAGGGGCCGAAAAGTCAGCTCAAAAAAACGACCATGATGGTGCTGGCTGTGACGCTTCACAACATCCCGGAAGGGATGGCTGTTGGTGTGGTTTACGCAGGGGTTCTCTCTGGCAGTGCACAAATCACGGCAACCGGCGCTCTGGCGCTATCTATTGGCATCGCCATTCAAAATTTTCCAGAAGGGGCGATCATCTCCCTGCCGCTCCGGGCAGAGGGTGAGAGCAAGCGACGGGCGTTTCTTGGCGGTGTGCTTTCCGGCATCGTAGAGCCGATTGGGGCCGTGCTGACCATTCTCGGCGCAGGACTGATCGTCCCGGCGCTCCCGTATCTGCTGAGTTTTGCGGCGGGCGCGATGGTCTATGTGGTGGTGGAGGAGCTGATCCCGGAAATGTCCCAGGGCAAGCATTCCAATCTTGGCACGCTGGCCTTTGCGGTGGGCTTCAGCATCATGATGGCGCTGGATGTGGCGCTGGGATAAACCAAGATGCCCCTATGCCTTCCGCCTGAAAAAGAAGCTTTTCCGGAAATAACACAGGGGCCGCTGTCCCGCTGCCGGTTTCCCGGCGGCAGACAGCGGCCTTTTTCGCTGCTTCGAAGCCTTGACACAAAAAGGGGCTGTTAGAAAAGTATGTCGCTGCGAACCAGTGACCGACGTCACTGGTGTGGCAGCCCCCCGGTTGGATGGAAACAGCTTGGTTTTACGGCCAAGATGTTTGAAAATCCGGGGGATTGCCACACCAGCGTGCGCGCTGGTTCGCAATGACAGAGCGTTTTCTAACAGCCCCTTTTTCTTATACTCTGCGCAGTGCGTCGATGGGGTTCAGGTTTGCGGCCTTGGTGGCGGGCAGCAGGCCGAAGATCACACCGATGAGGGTGGAGAATACCACGGCGATGATGATTGCCGGGGCACTGATGGCCACGGGAATCTGCATCAGGCCGGAAATCAGCTCCGCCAGGCCAATGCCTGTGAGAACGCCGATGATACCGCCGATGCTGGTGAGCACGGCCGCTTCCGTCAGGAACTGCAATAGAATGCGCTTTTTCTTGGCGCCCAGGGCCTTTTTCAGACCGATCTCGCTGGTCCGCTCGGTGACGGACACCAGCATGATGTTCATAACGCCGATGCCGCCTACCAGCAGGGAAATACTGGCAATCCAGATCAGCTGGGTATTGGTGGATTTGCTCATGTTTTGCAGCTGCTGGGCCTGCTCCAGCATATCGGCGCTGCGGTAGTCAAAGCCCGTGTCCGTGCCGATGATCTGGCTTCCCGTCAGCAGGTCCGCCGCCTTCTTGCCCACAGAGGCCATGACGTCCGTATTCTTGACCTTGATGGCAACGCTCTGGGGCTCGTCAAACTGGTAGAGGGCGGGCCACAGGCTGTCCGGGAAGTAGATGCTGCCGGAGCCATTGTTGGCATAGAGGTAGTAGTCGTTCAGGCTGTTGATGGTGGGGGTGAACTCCTCGGCGGGGCCGATAACGCCTACCACCGTGTAGACATCCGAGCGGAATTCGATTTCCTTGCCCACAGGGTCTGCGCCGCTGAAAAGGCTCTTGGCTGCGGTGCTGTCCACCAAGGCCACCTTCCGAAATTCGGTGTAGTCCTTTTCCGTAAAGCCCCGGCCGGAACGAATCTGCATGCCGTAGGTGCTGAAATAGTGCCGGTCTACCCCCAGTATGTTGCCGTTGAAGGGGGTGTCCAGGTAGAAGAAGCCTTCGGCATAGCTACGGGAATAGTACAGGGAGACTTCCTCAGCGCCGTTGATATCCTCCAAAGCCTGCCGGGTCTCCTCGGAGATAACTCTTACAGTGTCCGGCAGCGGACTCCAGCTCAGGTCGTACGTGTTGCCGTTCTGATTCAGCTGCACCGTGACCACATTGTTGCCCGCGCCGATCAGGTTCTCCTTGATCTGTTCGTTGGTGCCCTTGATGGTGGAGACGATGGTGATGATGGCTGCAATGCCGATGATGATGCCCAGCATGGTGAGAATGCTGCGCAGCTTATGGCTCCAGATGCCCTCAAAGGCAAGATGAATATTTTCAAGCATATTTTCCTTGCCTCCTCAGTTCTCTTCATACAGTGTGGAATAGTCGCCCTGCTCGGTAGGAACGCCGGGCTTGACATTCTTGCCATAGGGGAAGGCAATCAGGTCATCCACGGTGATGCCGGAGAGGATCTGGGTGTAGCTGCCCCAAACGCTCTTGCCGGTGACCACGTTCCGCCGCTCCAGCTTGCCGTTTTCCCCCTGCACATACACAAAGCTGGCCCCCTGCTCCGTGCGCAGGAAGGGATTGCTCAGGTAGATACCGTCAGTGGAATCCGACAGGGAGTATTCCATATCCACATAGTATCCGGGCACCAGATTCGCATCCTCGTCCACCAGAACGGTGAAGGGATAGAAGCTGGCATTAGGGTTATTATTGCTGCTGTAATAATTGGAAGTGGAGGGAAAGTCGCCGATGGACTGGACGGTACCGGTGCAGGAAGTACCGTTGCGCCAATCGGAAATGGTCACCTCGCTGCCCAGCTCCAGCTTGTCCCGCTCCAACTCGCTGATGGTGCCGGTGACGTAGTAGCCGCCGCCGCCGGAGACCTTGATGATGGGGGTCTGGTTGGCCCGGGCCTCCTCTTCCGTCAGCACGGAGACCACGGTGCCGTCCACCTCGGCGTAGACATTGCCGTCGTTGGCTTCCTTCTGGGCAATGCTGTATTCCGCCTCGGCGATTTTGATCTGGTACTCCACGTCCAGAATCTTCTTCTGCTGGTCCTCCTTCATCCTGACGATCTCCTCCAGGGTGTAGGTGGGGCCGGGGTCGGGTTCCGGGGTGGGAGCGGGTTCAGGCTCCTCGGGGCGGGTGTAGTCGTAGGCATCCGCTGCGTCATAGGGGATGAACCAGAAGTCGCTGCCGGTTACGTAGACGTGCATTCCCTGGAACACGGCGTTGTCCGCCAGGGTCATATTGCTCTGCGTGGATTTGAGGATCATCCAGTAGTCGCTCACGGCGTAGTCCGCCTCCTGGGGGTGCACCGGCTCCGTGGGAGCCTCGCCCTTATCCTCGGAGGTGTCTGCGTCCCAGGCGGCTTTATCCTGCAAATACTGGGCGTAGGCCGCCTCGTATTCCTTCAGGGCTTCCGTGTAGCGGTAGCGCTGCAAAAAGCGGGCCATCTCTGCGGCCAGGTCCCGGTCCACCATGGTATTGAGCTTGGTCCAGAGAATCAGGGGGCTATCCGGGCTGCTGCCGTCAAAGCCGCCGTTGGTACTCATCCATTCCTCCACGGTCACATCGCCCCGGTCACCGTAGTCCGGGTAGTGGCTGTAGGAGAAGGCATCTCCCTGGCTCCCGGCGGCGCTGCTGCCGTCGTCCTGCCGGGGGGTATAGGGGGTGTAGTTCCGGATCTCCTGGAGCCGCTGCTGCTCTTCTTCCAGCTGCAGCTTCAGCTGCTCTACGCCCAGCCGCTTCTTTTCCAGGGCCAGGTCGTTCAGGGTGGTATCGAAGGACAGCAGCAGGTCGCCCTTTTTCACATGGTCCCCCTGTTGGACCTCCACACCGGTGACGGTCTGGGTGTCGGTGAGCATAACGGTCTGGATGTTGTCCGCCCGGACCAGGCCAGAGGTGGACTGCTGGTCGCCCCAGTAGTCCGTCATGCCGCAGATATCGAAATTGTAGACATAAACGGGCTTGCTGCCGCCCTTGGAGGCCACGGCAAAGATGCCTGTACCGATTCCGGCCACCGCCAGCACGGAAGCCCCGATGATCATTGCTTTTTTGGGAATTTTAAACTTCATGTTCACTGCCTCCCTGAGGTGTGGTCAGCAGCTCGCCGTCCAGAATGTGATAGACCTTCTTGGCACGCTTGGCAATGTCCGGGTCGTGGGTGATCATGAGGATGGTCATGCCGTCGGCGCTGAGTCTGTCAAAAATGTCCATGACCTGGGCGCCGGACTTGGTATCCAGAGCGCCGGTGGGCTCGTCCGCCAGCAGCAGGGCCGGCTTTGTCACCATGGCCCGGGCAATGGCAACTCTCTGGCACTGGCCGCCGGACATCTGATTGGGCAGGAAATGGATACGGTCCTCCAGACCCACAACGCCCAGGGATTCCGCCGCCCGCTCCCGGCGCTCCTTCAGGGGAACATCGGCATACAGCAGCGGCAGGGCCACATTGTCCACGGCGTCCATTTTGGGCATCAGGTAATAGCTCTGGAAGACGAAACCGATGTACTTGTTCCGCACCTCGGCCAGGTCGTCATCCTTCAGGTCGTGCAGGTTTTTACCGTCCAGCACATATTCTCCGGAGGTGGGTACATCCAGGCAGCCGATGATGTTCATCAAGGTGCTTTTGCCGGAGCCGGAGGGGCCCATAATGGCGATATAGTCCCCCTGCTCTACCTCCAGGCATACGTTTTTCAGCACCCGCACAGGCTCCTTGCCCTGGATATAGTCCTTGCAGATGTCGGTTAGCTTGAGAATGCTCACTTAGCCCACACCGCCTTCCGGTTCGGTTTCGGCGGCCGGGGCTTCCGCGCCGACAGTGGGGGCCTCCTCGGGCACCTCGGCGCCGTCCATACCGGCATCCATGCCTGCGTCCGTATCGCCCATATCGGCATCCATGCCCATGTCAGCGCCACCCATGTCAGCGCCGCCCATGTCAGCGCCGCCCATGTCAGCGCCACCCATGTCTGCGCCGCCTTCCTCGTTCTCATAGGTTACAGGGGTGTGGCTGGTGGGAGCACCCACATGGCAATACTGCTCGTCCGGGAAGGCGATGTAGTCCGTCTCGGAAAGGCCCTCGGTGACGACGTAGTTGTCCGTGTTTTCATTATAGGTGCCCAGGGTGACGGCCCGCTTTTCCAGCTTGCTGCGGCTGTTCTCCGCCCAGACATAGGCGCTGCCGTCGTCCTCGTAGCAGAGATAGGCGCTGCTGACGATGACACCGGTCTCGTCGTCCCCTTCGGTGTAGCGCTCCATGTACAGGTGCTGGCCCATGATCAGGCCCTCCACGCTGTCCAGCTCCACATAGAAGGGATACTTGCTGGCCATATTGGAGGAATCGCTGCTGCTATAGTAGCCGTTGTTGTCGTTCTTTACGGGGCTTTCGTAGTCCACCAGGGTCACGGTGCCAAGCCAGGTCTTGCTGCTGTCTACCCGGGAGGTGAGCCTGATGCGGTCACCCTGGGCGATGGCCCCCTGCTGCAGCTCGCCGATGGTACCCTTTACCCGGTAGGCACCGGCCTGCTGGATGGTGATGTAGGCCGCGGGGTTGCCCTGGCTGTCGGTGCCGCTTTCGTTGATGGACTGGATGCGGCCGGCGATAGGGGCAGTGATGGTGGCGTTTTCCAGCAGCTGCTTGGCCTTTTCCAGCTCGGCCTCCTTGGTCTTCAGGTTCAGCTCCGCTTCCTTCTGACTCACCTGGGCAGACTGGATCTGGATGGTGTATTGCAGCTTTTTATTGGCGCTGACCTTGTCCCGCTCCCGCTCCAGCTCGCCGATCTGGGTGTCGTAGTCGCTGATGCTGGCGCTGAGCTGCTCCCGCTCCAGGTCCAGCTTGTCGGCGTTCAGCTGCAGCTGGTCCGTATCGTAGGAGAACAGGGGGTCACCCTCCTGCACATCCTGGCCCTCCTTCACCAGAAGCTCGGCCACGTTCTTGTCGCTGTCCTTCTTGATCTCCGTCAGGTTTTCGGATACCACCAGGCCGGTAAAACGGTCCTGAGAAGAAATTCCGGTGAGACTGGAGACCTGCTGCACATACACAGCCTTGTCCTTGCTGCCGCAGCCGGTGAGCACCAGACCCAATGCCAGGCACAGGGCCGCAGCAGAAGCAATCGTCCGTTTCATATTTCAGATCCTCCTATTTGGAAAGAGTCGTTTTCACTTTCAAATCATACGAAAAACGGAACGAAAAGTCAACGGGGTATGGGTTAATTCTTCTTTAAGGTTTTCCGATGGGCACGATCCGGCCCTCTTTTGCCTCGGTCCTGTGGGAAATGGAGATGACGGTCCGGTTTTCGGACACATTTTTCAGGGCCTGCAAAACCATGCGTTCCGTTTCTGCGTCCAGGTTGGCGGTGATCTCATCCAGCAGCAGGATCTGCGGATTCGTGACCGCCGCCCGGGCAATGGAAAGCAGCTGCCACTGGCCCTGGGAGAAGAGCTCGGGGGCGCACACCGTATCAAAGCCCCGGGGAAGGGCCTCAACGGTGTCCAGCAGCCCCACCAGCTCTGCCGCCCGGCGGACCTGGGCAGGGGAGACGGTTTCATCGTACAGCGTGATCTGGTCCCGGACGGAGCCGGGCACCATGTGAAAGCTCTGTTCCACATAGCCGATCAGACGCCGCTTTTCTCCCTCCGGGATGTGGTCTGCGGGAATGCCGAAAAGTGTCACGGCACCTTTCTGGGGCGGATACAGCCCCAGCAGCAGCTTCAAAACCGTGCTCTTGCCCGCACCGGTCCGGCCGGAAAGGGTCACCTGCTCTCCGGGGGCAACCGTCAGGCTCAGGTTTTCCAGAACGGCCTTGCCGTCGTAGCCGAAGGTCACATCCCGAAGCTCTGCGGCAGGTGCTCCGGGGACGGCGGCAGCGGCCGACGGAGGGACATCCCGTTCCGGCTCCGTCAGGATCTCGTCGATCCGCCGCACACCGGCCATGGCGGACTGAATGGACTGAATCTCCATGCCCAGACTTTCTACCGGGGTGAAGATCTGACCGATGTAGCTGATGACGGCCACGGCCGTACCGGCGGACATCCCGAAGAAACGGAGCACTCCGGCGTTTTCGGTTGCGGACAGCAGCATGACAATGCCCACCACCAGGGCGTTCAGGATCAGGATCACCGGGGAATAGATGGCGTCATAGAAGTTGGTCTTTTCCATGGCGGCGTAGCTCTCATCGATAAAGTCATCGTAGCGGGTGCACATATAGCGCTCCTTCCCCAGGGCGTGGACGGTGCGGATATTGTGCATGGTGGTGGGCACGAAGGCCGAGGCCCGGCCCACGGCCTGCCGGTTGGCGATCTGGGCGCGAAGCATATTTTTCTGCACATACCTTGTGAAGAAAAACAGCGGCGGCAGCAGGCACAGCAGCACCAGGCAGAGCCCGGGGTTTTTCCGGCTCAGCACGATAAGAATGCTGACGATCTTGCACAGGTCGGCAAACATGCTGATGATACCGGCGCTGAACAGGTTTTCCACCGTGTCCACGTCGCCTACAAACCGGGAGACCAGCTCTCCGGGCTCCCGGGCGGCCAGCGCGCCGGAGCTCAGGCGGGGGAGCTTTGCCATCATGCAGCTGCGCAGGCCGTGGGTGATTTTCTGGCCGAAGACGGTGAGCAGGCTCCCCCGGGCGGATTCCAGCAGCCCCGTCAGGGCCAGCAGGCCGAAATACAGCAGCACCTGTCCAAAGGCCGCGGGGGTTCCGGTGGTGAGTGTATCCACAATTTTTGCCAGCACCAGCGGCGGCAGCAGGGCAGAAACCACGGCCCCCACCACCGTCAGCACAATGCCGAGGCTGAGCCATACATTTTTTTGCACCGTCTGAAGGAGCACGGTGCGGATATTTTCCCGATTACGCACGGTTTTTGCCTCCTTCCTGGTCTGCCGCCAGGGCACGGTAGGCGGGGACCTTTTGCAGCAGTTCCTCATGGGTACCGGCGGTGACGGTGCCATTTTCCATCCACAGCACCCGGTCCAGCTGGGGGAACAGGTACAGCCGGTGAGAGATGAGCAGCACGATGCTGTCTTTGGCCAGAATCCGCAGCTGCCGGAATATTTCCGCTTCCGTGGGCTTGTCCAGGGCGGAGAAGGGATCGTCCAGGATCAGCACCGGGCGCTCGTGGTACAGCGTCCGGGCCAGGGCAAGCCGCTGGGCCTGGCCGCCGGAGAGCCGGCGGCCTTCCGGGCCTACCAGGGTGTCCAGGCCCTGCTCCATTTCCCGGACCTCCCGGTCCAGGCAGACGGCGCGCAGATAGGGGACCGGGTCTTGGGCGTCACCCATGCAGATGTTTTCCCGGACGGAGGCACTGAGCAGCTCCGGGTCGTGGCCCAGATAGCCGAAGATGCTGCTGCGGCGGCTTTTGTCCATATCCCGCAGCTCCTCCCCGCCGAAGGTGATGGAGCCCCGGTAGGGCAGCTCACAAAGGAATGCCTTGCCCAGGGTGGATTTGCCGCAGGCCACGGCCCCCGTAATGCCGATGATCTGGCCGGGCTGGGTCTGGAAGCTCACGTTGTGCAGCAGCTCCTCCCCGCCGGGGTAGGCGAAGCAGAGATCCTCTGCCCGGAGGGGCGCTGCTTCCGCCGGGACAAGGCGTTCCGGCAGGGCTTCGCCGGTGGCAGCCAGAAGCGGCTTCACCCGATGCCAGGAGACCTGGGCCTTGTGCACCGCATTGAAGAGCTTGGCGGCGCTGGAGGCCTTCCTGGCCAGCTTCGTGAAGCAGGCCAGGAAGGTGGTGAAAGCGGCGATATCCCAGCTGCTCCAGCCGGTGTCCATGACGTTTTTCTGACCGAACCAGAGCAGAAAGGGAATGCCCAGCAGGGCGATGGAGCGGTAGATGGGGGTCATGGAGGTGTTCCAGACATTGGCCCGAATGGCGGCGCTTTCGTAGGCATCCAGGTTTTCCTCGTATGCCTGCCGACGGTCCTCCTCCCGGCCGAAGACCCGGTAGGTCAGGGCGTTCCGCGCCCGGTCCAGGGTGGCGGCATTCAGCGCGGCGGACTGCTCCTTTCTCTGCTCACCGGTTTTCTGCACCACGGTTTTCAGCTTTTCCGCCGCAGCATAGGAGATAGGTGGGAAAAGCATACAGATCAGGGCCAGACGCCAGTCGTAGTGCAGCAGCATCCCGCAGTAGGCCAGCAGGGCCACACCGGTGTCGAAGAGCTCTGTGGTGAACTTGCGCATGCCCTCCACGCAGTCGTCCACATCCCCGATGGCCTTGGTCATGATGCTGCCCTCACCCTCGGAAATCAGGCTTACCCGGCTGCGGGCCACCAGCTTGGCATAGAGCACCTGCTTCATGCGGCGGCTGACGTTGTTGGCAAACCGGCGGACGTAAAAGCGCTTGAAATACCGGTTTCCCTGGACGACCAGGATCGTCAGGGCATAGCCCAAGGCCAGGGTACCCATTTCCCGGGGGGCGGCGCTGCCGGTGAGGATATCCACCAGCTTGCCGGTCATCTGCCCCTCAAACCAGGGTCTCGCCAAAAGGCCGACATTGTAGACAAGGCCCGTAACGGTGACGATCAGCAGCACCTTCCACTCCGCCAGAAAGTAATCCTGCACCCGGTCCGGGCGAAATGCTTTATGCTTCATGGTCTTCCTCCTGTTCCAGCCGCGCTGCCACATCCTGGAAGTCCGCCTTCCGCTGGGCCTTGCTCTTTTGGTAGAGCTTGTCCAGGGTGGCGCAGAACTGCTCTGCTTCCTCCCGGTCCAGGTCTTCCAGCAGCCAGGTGTAGAATACCTCTTCTATGTGCGCCTTGGAATTGCGCAGACCGTCTGCGGCTTCGGTAGCATAGAGCAGCTGACTGCGGCCGTCGGCGGGGTTGGGCCTGCGGATGAGATAGCCCTTGTTTTCCAGACTGGCAACCCGCTTGGCAGCGGCTCCCTTGTCCATATTCAGGGCCTGCACCACCTGGGTCTGGGTAATGCCGGGGTTGTGGCGCACCAGGTGGATGACGTCAAACTCCGCTGCCCCCACGCCCTCCCGGCGCATATTCCGAACGGTGAATTTCCCCACCTCCCGGGCGATCTTGGTGATCTTTCTTCCGGTTTCGTCCATGTACCGTCGCTCCTTTTGGTTGTGTGTTCAACTAATTAGATGATAGCACAACTATTTTTCCTGTCAAGGGGGAAAGCAAATGCTATCCTTGCAAGCAAAAGCTTGCAAAAGCAGCAAATCTAGCCAATTCAATACAATTCAATTGAATTGTATTGAATATACTTTCCGGAAAGGCTGATGATACGGCCTTTCCGGGAAGATATTTCCCCCACAGGGCGCGTTTGGAGTTGACATCTCCGAAATTTGTGCTATGATAGCCCAAACCGCGAGGAGGTACGGCAATGGCTTTCTTGGAATGCTCTGTTTCCATGAATAATAATAAGTCCGGTTACGCGCTGCTTTTGCACTGCATCGGGCTTCCTTTGGCGTACTCTTTTTAAGGAAATTCCGAAAAGTAAAGCAGTGCAGGTCAAAAGGCCCGCGCTGCTTTTTTCGTTTAGGAGGTAGAAAAATGAACGCACCCATCGATATCAGCGCCGTGGTCCTGCAAACGGAACGGCTGACCCTGCGCCCCTGGCGGGAAACGGACCTGGAGGACTTTTACGCCTACGCCAGCGTGGACGGCGTGGGCCAGATGGCCGGGTGGACGCCCCACAAAGACAAAGCGGAATCCCAGTCCATTCTCTCCCGTTTCATCGCCGGGAAGCACGTCTTCGCCCTGGAGCACCGGGGCCGGGTCATCGGCTCTCTGGGGATCGAAAAGTACAATGAGGCCCATTACCCGGAGTCGGAGAACCTCCGGGGCCGGGAGATCGGCTACGTCCTCTCCAAGGCCTATTGGGGCCGGGGGCTCATGCCGGAGGCGGTGAAGGCCGTGATCCGGTATCTCTTTGACACCGTTCAGCTGGACTTTATTCTGGTGGGACACTTCGACTGGAACCGGCAGTCGGCAAGGGTCATTGAAAAGTGCGGCTTTCAATATATCAAAAGCTGCCCCTACGAAACGGCCTACGGCACGGTGGAGCATTCGGAAGAAAGCATCCTCTACAGGCCCCACTTTATGGAGGGGGTACCCTATCTGAACGACACCCAGCTGGTGCAGCAGATCTACAGCCGCTCCGACGAAAGCAGCCGGCTTACACAGACCAAAGCATCTAAAGTTGAATTTCTGACTACCGTAAAATACATCGAAAAATACCTGACACCGGGCATGAAAATCCTGGATATCGGCGCGGGCGCCGGTGTGTACAGTTTTTATTTTTCCCGAAAGGGCTACAAAGTGGAGGCGTTGGAGCTGGCGGACAGCAATATTGCGGCCTTCCGGGCCCAGCTGACTCCGGAGGACACCGTGGTGCTGCACCAGGGAAATGCTTTGGATCTGAGCAGATTCCGGGATGATTCTTTTGACATTGTACTGTTGTTTGGCCCCCTTTACCATCTGCACAGTGAGGACGATAAGCTTCGCTGCATTGCGGAGGCCAAACGTGTGTGCAAGCCAGGCGGCAAGCTCTTTTTTGCATTTCTTTCCAACGACATGGTCATACTCACCATGTTCAGCCAACATCCGGACTATTTTATAAACGGAGACTATGACAAGGATCGTTTCCGCTGCGACGACTTCCCCTTTGTATTCAGCACGCCGCAGGACTGCCGGGCGCTTCTGCAAAGGGCGGATGTGAAGATCCTCCATGAAGTCGCCGCGGACGGAATGAGCGAACTTCTTAAGGCAAAGATCAATGAAATGGACGAAAAAAGCTTTGCCCAGTATCTGCGGTTCCAGGAATATCTCTGCGAAAAGCCGGAATTTCTCGGAGCATCGAACCACCTGCTGTTTGTTGCGGAAAAAGAAACGTCACCGGAAACCCGGTGACGCTTGCCAGGGATACAATCAGCGCTGGTTCTGATTCTGGTTCTTGCTCTGCTGGTTCTGGTTCTGCTGATTCTGCTGGTTCTGATTCTGATTGCGGTTCTGCTCGTTCTTCATAGCGTATGCTCCTCCTTGCTGCGGCTGTGGCCGCGTGGATAGTGTGCCCCGGTTTTCAGGATTTATCCTTTGGGCGGAAAAGCAGGGCCGCCAGCAGCCCCGCCAGGATGGCGGCGGTGATGCCTCCGGCAGTGGCCTTCAGGCCACCCGTGAAAATGCCCAGAAAGCCCTGCTCGTCCACCGCCTCCCGAACGCCCTTGGCTAACGTGCTGCCGAAACCCGTCAACGGCACTGCGGCTCCGGCTCCGGCGAACTCGGCAAAGGGCGCATAGAGGCCCACGGCCCCCAGGATGACGCCTGCCACTACATAGCTCACCAGAATCCGGGCGGGGGTCAGCTTGGTTTTGTCAATGAGCAGCTGGCCCACAAGGCAGATGGCCCCGCCGATGAGAAACGATTTCAGATAGTCCATGTTCACGCCTCCTCTTCAATGGCCACCGCATGGCAGATGCCGGGGATGGGTAGACCCTGCTGGGTAGAGGTGGGGGACAGCAGGGCTCCCGTGCCGCAGAAGAGAATCCTGCGGAGTTTTTTCTTCCGGATTTCCGGCAGATAGTGGCCGCACAGGGTGATGGCGCTGCAGCCGCAGCCGGAGCCTCCGGCGTGGACGTCCTGGCGCAGGTTGTCAAAGACCAGGCAGCCGCAGTCCTCCAGCCGCCCGCCAATGGACAAGCCCTCCTTCCGGGCCAGCTCCAGGAGCAGCTCCTTGCCGTACTGCCCCAGGTCCCCGGTGACGATGCGGTCGTAGTATTCCGGCTCACGGCCCAGGTCCTCCAGGTGCTGCCGGATGGTGGCCAGAGCCGCCGGGGCCATGGCGGCTCCCATATTGTTGGCGTCCTGAATGCCCAGGTCCGTCACCGTGCCGATGGTTGCCGCCGTAATGCGCGGTCCCTTGCCGCTGCGGCACACCAGCACTGCCCCGGAGCCCGTCACCGTCCACTGGGCGGTGGGGGTTCGCTGTCCGCCGTAGCCCAGGGGGAAGCGGTACTGCCGCTCGGAGGAGGCAAAGTGGGAGCTGGTCTGGGCCGCTGCCCGGTCCGCAATGCCAGCCTCGATGGCCAGGGAGGCCAGCAGCAGGCTCTCCGCCATGGTGGAGCAGGCCCCATAGAGCCCCAGGTGGGGCAACCCAGTATTGCGCACGGAAAACGCCGAACCGATGCACTGGTTCAACAGGTCTCCGGAGAGTACCAGATCCAAATCAAACCGCTGGATCTCTGCCTTTTTCAGCAGCAAGCTCAGGGCCTGCTCCTGCATGGCCTTCTCCGCCTGCTCCCAGGTCTTTTGACCGAAAAAGGTATCCTGGCTGGTTTTGTCGAAGCAGTGGCCCAGAGGCCCCTGGCTCTCCTTCTTCCCGGCCACACTGGCCCAGGCCGTGATCACCGGCGGCCGGGGCAAAAGGAAGCTCGACCGCCCCCGCTTGTTTTCTGCCATAGTTTTCACTCCTTTTGGGAGTAGTGTGTGCAAAAGAGCCAGAAAAATACCCGGAAACGCATTTCCTCGTCTCCGGGTATGTATTTTTTGAAAGGATCATCCTACCCGCTTTGCGCCGTAATAGTGCTGGCTCCAATAGCCGGTGGTCAGATCGGAATAGGACACGGTGGAGCGGGAGTTGGGGGCGTGGATGAATTGGCCGTTTCCGACGTAGATGCCCACGTGGGACACATTGCCGGAAGAGGATGTGATGAAGAACACCAGATCACCCGGCTGGAGGTTGTCCTTGGACACACTGGTGCCGATGTTGACGAACTGGGCGGCAGGAGTGCGGGATACGCTCAGACCCAGATTTTTCAGAACATAGTATACGAAGCCGGAGCAGTCAAAGCCGCTGGGGCTTGCGCCGCCTGCCACATAGGGAGCGCCTAAGTACTTTTTCGCCTCTGCCACAATGGCGGAGCCGGAAACGCTGACACCGGCGGAGCCGGAAGCATTGCTGGATGTACCGTTCAGGGCCGCTGCGCTGGGAGCGACGCCGGTGGACTTGCCCAGGCGGAAGAACTTGGGGCTGTTGGCGGAAGCGGCATTTTCATAAGGCGCTTCGGTCAGGGCCAGATAGTCGCTGCGGATGTAGCCGATCTTGCTGCCGGAGATGAGCTTGTACCAGCCGTCATTGACACCAATGATGTAGCATTTGCTGTCCCTGGCCACGGTGCCCAGGGAAGCGGAGGCGGTGGTGGGCTTTTGCCGGAGATTGACGCTGGAGGCCGTTACCTTGCCGTAGCCCAGCTCCGCATTTTCTTTCGCGGCGGTTTTCAGATAGTCGCTGTGCATATAGCCCACGGTCAGGTTGTAATTGACCTTATACCAGTCACCCTCCTTTGCCAGCAGGACCACCACTTCGTTCTTGGCGGCGGATTTCAAAACTTTGCCGCTGAGGGAGGGCGCGGAACGCATCCGCAGGGAAGTGGCGTTTACAAAAGCAATGCCCTGAATGCAGTCACTCTCTGCGGCATAGGCCGGCAGGGCGAGGACTGCACCCAGGAGCATCACGGTCAGGAAAAGACAGATCATTCTTTTGGAAAACTTCATATGGAACCTCCGTTTTGCTCTGGGAAATCTAACAAATATAGGTATCTATGTAAAACTCAGGAAGCTGCGACAAATTTGGCAAGAGCTGACAGCGAGAGATTTTTCACCGGATGAAGGTTCTGAAAGCGGAGGAATACTCTGTGTATTTCCCGCTTTCAGAACCGCACAGCCGGGGAAAAGATCCGCTGTTCAGCCGCAGGCGAATTTGTCGGAGTTTCCGTCCAATTACTTACCGGCGAGAGCCCGCTCCAGCCAGACGCAGCCAACGTCCAGGGCGGTGTACAGGTCGCCTTTTTCGCTCTTCTTGACCACCCGGTCTCTGCTTCTGGCGGTGGGGTCTGTCAGCTGGAGCTGGACGGAGACGCGGGTCGCTATGTCGGTGTCGCCTTGCTTCTTGCTCTCCAGGACCTGGAGCATAACAATATAGGTGTCGGCCATGGAGCCGTAATAGATCAGGTTATCTTTCCGCATCAGCGGGTGACCTTTATACATGAGAACTGCTTTCTCTTCAGCCATGATTGGAACCTCCTGTGCAAAATGTAATCGAATTGTAACACATTGTAACCATCCTGTCAAGCAGGATGTAGAAAAAAGTGCTGAAATGCCTAGAATATTTTTGATTTACGCGAAAATAAACGTAAAATACGTGCAAAACAGAGGGCGATATGAAGCTGTCAAGGTACAAAATAAGGGGCCTTTGCCCGCGGCAAAGGCCCCTTAGCCGGACTTCAGGCGGCAGAAGCAGAGCTTATTCTGCCTCAGTGCTCAAAAAGGTACTCGCGCACCAGCGCCTGCATCAGCTCGTCCCGGTCGATCTTACAGATCATGCTTCTGGCGTTGCCATAATTTGTGATGTAAGTAGGGTCTTCCGTGAGCAGGTAGCCAACGATCTGGTTTACGGGGTTGTACCCTTTCTGGGTCAGGGCCTCGAACACACTCCGGAGGATTTGGCGCATGTTCTCTTTGTCATCGGGGACGTTGAAGGTCAGGGTATCTTGATCCGTCATGGTCTTCAGCTCCTTTTCAAAAGAATATTTGTATTATAGCCTAAGTTTTCCTTGCTGTAAAGACCAAAAACGGGAAAATTTTCTGTGAACGGGGAAAAAGGGGCTGTTAGAAAAGTATGTCGCTGCGAACCAGTGACCGACGTCACTGGTGTGGCAGCCCCCCGGTTGGATGGAAACAGCTTGGTTTTACGGCCAAGATGTTTGAAAATCCGGGGGATTGCCACACCAGCGTGCGCGCTGGTTCGCAATGACAGAGCGTTTTCTAACAGCCCCGGGACCGCCGCCACAGGCGGTGGTGGAAGAGGGGCCCCGGATGATAGAACGGTAGAAACTATGCACGCTCGTACCGCTCTCGCCCGGAACGCCCCCTCCTCAGTCTCGGCTGCGCCGGGCCAGCTCCCCCGAAGGGGAAGCTTTTTTGACGTGGGTGCGACGCATCGCCCGGAGGGAAAGTTTTTCCTGAAAATATCTCACCTTATCTCCGGCAGGCCGAAGCTGACGGCGATGGCGTCGTCCACCATGGCCATGTGGGCGTCGTCCAGGCGGCCCATGTGCTCCCGGAGGCGGCGCTTGTCGATGGTCCGGATCTGCTCCAAGAGGATCACGGAATCCTTGGAAAGGCCCACGCTGCCCCCTGCAATATTGATGTGGGTGGGAAGCCTTGCCTTCCCGGTCTGGCTGGTGATGGCGGCGGCAATGACCGTGGGGGAATGCCGGTTGCCGGTATCGTTCTGGACGATGAGCACCGGCCGGGTGCCGCCCTGCTCGCTGCCCACCACCGGGGACAGGTCCGCGTAAAAGATGTCGCCCCGTTTGACCAAGCTGTCCATATGGTATCACACTCCGTACGTCATTTCTTTTCCGCGCTACGATCTGAGGGCTTATGTAACGCGGTCAGGAGTATTCTCCCACCGGCGTCCCGGTTTTATACTGCGCTTCCTTCAGATACTATGCTTCCGGTTCCGACTCGGTTCGAAAATTTTGGACGACCATCGACAGGTACCGCTGTTCTTTGCAGGATATGTCGGCTTTGACGGGGTTCCCCGCCTCGTCCAGCCAGATGTCCAGCCGCAGGGCATCCTCCCGGAAGCTGTCGTCGATGGAGAGCCGGGTGCCATCGCCCTCCCGGCCGGAGGCGATGAGGTTGCCGGAGCGCAGAGTTCTTACGAAGATCCAGGGCGCTGCCGCCGGGGTCAGCAGGCCGTCTGCCAGCAGGGGAAAAGAGACGGCCTTGTCCTCAAACAGCAGCTTCCCCGTTCCCGCCGCCACATTGCCGGAAATGCCTGCAATGCTCTCCGGGGCCGTGACGGTGAAGCGCAGGCTCCCGGCGCTGTCCGCCTGGCAGTGCATGGCGAAAACGGAAAGGCTGTCGCCATAGTCCGCGGTGATCTCCGCGTCAAAGCAGCAGCCTTTTTCCAGAATGCGGCTGCGCAGGGCAAGGCCCGGGTCAGTTTCCGGGCCTGCACAGCCGCACAGAAGTATGAAAGAAATCAGAAGTGAGGGAAGCAGCCCTTTGCGCATAGCATTTCCGCCTTATTTCAGAAGTCGCGGAAGGTATCCCAAGAGGTCCGTGGGGAGCATACCGTACTCGCCCAGGTCCTCGGCACACAGGTCCCCGGCCTTTCCGTGGAGCCAGGCGGCACAGGCCGCGGCCTCCAGCGGCTCTAAGCCCTGCCCCAGCAGAGAAGCCAGAATTCCCGCCAGCACGTCCCCGCTGCCGCCTGTGGCCATGCCGGGGTTGCCGGTGGTATTCCGGTAGTCCCGGGTGCCGTCGGTGATGCAGGTCCGGTGGCCCTTGAGGAGCACGATGCTGCGGCTGTCCCGGGCGGCTGCCCGGGCACTTGCCATGCGGTCCTCTCCCACGGGGCCGAAAAGCCTTGCAAACTCCCCATCGTGGGGCGTCAGGACCGTGGGGGCCATTCTTCCGCGCAGTATATCCATATGCCGGACAAGCAGGGTTATGCCGTCGGCATCGATGACCACCGGGCAGGCGGCGTGGGTGAGCACCGCTGTCAGCACGGCCTCCGGCCCGGTGCCCTGGCCCAGCCCCGGGCCGATGAGCACGGCGTCCATCCGGGGGAGCCGTTCCAGGATCTCCGGGATCGCGCTTTTGTCCAGCCGTCCTCCCTGGTCGGGCAGCGGGAAAATCACGGGCTCGTTGAGCTTTCCCGCCTCAATGGCATAGATGCTCTCCGGCACCCCCAGATAGACCAGCCCCGCCCCAGTCCGCAGGGCGCCCATGGCGGCAAAATAGGCGGCTCCCGTATAGCCCAGACTGCCGCAGAGCAGCAGAATCCGGCCGAAATTCCCCTTGTGGGCGTTTTCGTCCCGCTTGGGCAGCAGCATAGCAATATCCGCAGCAGTCAGTTCCATGGAAAATGCTCCTTACAGTCCGTAAAGCTCGGAATACTTCTTCGTCAGATAGTCGGTGTAGTATTTTGAATCAAATTCCCCGCAGACCTCCCGGAAGAGCTCCCCGGGCTTTTTGAAACTGGCATAGCGGTGGATATGCTCCCGCAGCCAGCCGGTGACCCGGCTCAGGTCGCCCCTGGCAACATCGTCAAATACGTCTCCCAGATCCTTTTCCATGCAGGCAAGCATCTGGGCACCGTAGGCGCTGCCCAGGGCGTAGCTGGGGAAGTAGCCAATGCCGCCGAAGGACCAGTGGGAATCCTGGAGGCAGCCTTCCCTGTCGCTGGGCACGTCAATGCCCAGGTACTGTTTGTAGAGCGCGTTCCACCGCCGGGGCACATCCCTGACCTCCAGGGTGCCTGCGATCAGGGCCTTCTCGATCTCGTAGCGGACCATGATGTGCAGGCAGTAGGTCAGCTCGTCGGCCTCGGTCCGCACCAGGCTGGGCTGGGCCTTGTTCACAGCCCGGTAGAACATTTCCTCGGTGACCCCTGCCAGCTGCTCCGGGAAGTGGGTGGAGACATAGGGGAAGATGGCGTGGACAAAGGCACGGCTGCGGCCGATGATATTCTCGTAGAAGCGGCTCTGACTCTCGTGGATGCCCATGGATACGCCGCCGGAGAGCACGGTGTAATTGTAGCAGGGGTCAGCGCCCAGCTCATAGAGGGCGTGGCCCCCCTCGTGAATGACGGAGTACATGGAGGACACCAGATTGTCTTCGTAGTAGTGGGTGGTGATGCGCACATCGTGGCTGCCGAAGTTGTTGGTGAAGGGGTGCTCCGTCTCGGCAATGGCGCAGTAGGTCCGATCAATGCCCATAACCTCCATCAGGTAGTCGCTGAAATGCCGCTGCTGCTCAATGGGGTAGTGCTTCATCAGGAAGCTGTCGTCGATCTGGGCCTTTTTGCCGATTTTTTCCACCAGGGGCACAATGGCGCTGCGCAGCCGGGCAAAGAAGACATCCAGGGTTTCCTGATTCATGCCCTCCTCGTATTCATTCAGCAGGGCATCGTAGGGGGCCATGTCGGGGTTGTAGTAACCCGCAAATTTGCGGCAGTAGGCCACGATCTTTTCCAGATACGGCGCAAAGGCGGCAAAATCGTTGGCGGGCTTTGCCCTGTGCCAGACGGCATCCGCCTCGTTCAGCAGGACGCTGTAGTCCACGTATTCCCGGGCGGGGATGCGGCGCATCCGGTCGTAGTTCTTTTTCAGCACCTCCAGCTCCCGGGCCTGGATGGGGGTGAGTTCCGAAGCGTGGGCGGACAGGTAGTCATAGAGAATACCGTTCTGGGGGTCGGCGGTCAGGTCATAGCAGACTCGAGTCAGCACCTCCATGGTTTTCCCCCGGGCTTCCCAGGAGCCCTCAGGGGCGGCGGTGGAGGCGTCCTGGCTGAGGATGCCCATGGCGTGGTTGTAGGCAAACAGGGTGCTCTGGAGCTTTTCCAGGGCTTCCAGGGCCTGGGGAAGGGATGTATATTCCATCTTGTGTGTTTCCTTTCCAAGAAATTAGGATAGACCAACCATATCACGAAGACACCTGTTCGTCAAGAAGAGAAAACGGCGGGAGCGCCGCCGCGCTTTTTCCGCCTGTGTACAAGATGGACAAGCAGAGACAAGAATTAACCGCTGTGTCTCTTTCAACTTGCCGAACAATCCGGTATACTAAGGGCAGAAAAAATCATCATGGGAGGAATCTGTCCTATGCGTTATGGCTATTTTGACAACGCCAGCCGGGAGTATGTCATCGACCGGGTGGATGTCCCCGCATCCTGGACCAACTATATTGGCCTGAAGGATTTCTACGGTGTCTTCAACCACACTGCGGCGGGCTATGTGCTCTACAAGTCCCCGGAGTACCACCGCATTACCCGCTTCCGGCCCAACGGCCCCGTGGACGGCCCCGGCCACTATGTCTACCTCCGGGACAACGACACCGGGGACTTCTGGTCCGTATCCTGGCAGCCCGTGGGCAAGCCCAAGGAGCACTATTCCTGCCGCCACGGCCTGAGCTACAGCAAGTACCTCTGCGACTACTCCGGCATCAATGCCCAGCAGACCCTGTTTGCGGCCATTGACGACCCGGTGGAGATCTGGGACGTGCGACTGCGCAACGATTCCGGCAAAAAGCGGAATCTGTCCGTATTTTCCTATCTGGAATTCAGCTTCCACCAGATCCCCATGGACAACCAGAATTTCCAGATGAGCCTCTATGCCACCGGCAGCCGGTATGAAGACGGCATTATCGAAGAGGACCTCTATTATGAAGAGGACGGCTTCCAGTTCTTCACCGCTGACTTCACCCCGGACGGCTTCGACTGCTGCCGGGATGCCTTCCTGGGGGATTACCGCACCGAGCGGAATCCCCAGGCCGTGGAGACAGGCAAGTGCTCCGGCTCCTTCCGGAAGGGCGGCAACCACTGCGGCGCGCTGATGAAGACCATTACCCTGGAGCCCGGTCAGGAGCAGCGGCTTCTGTTCCTGCTGGGTGAGGGCGGCCTGGAAACGGGGCGCACCATGCGCCGGAAGTACACCCAGCAGAGGGTGGACCGGGACTTTGCCGAGACCGCAAAATTCTGGGACGAGCGCCTGAAATGCCTCCAGGTCTCCACCCCCAGCGAGGCCATGAATACCGAGCTGAACATCTGGAATCTGTATCAGAGCGAGATCAACGTCATGTTCTCCCGGTTCACCTCCTTCATCGAGGTGGGCGGCCGGGTGGGCCTGGGCTACCGGGACACCGCACAGGACGCTATGATGGTGGTCCATGCCGATCCCGAGGGCTGCAAGAAGCGCATTGTACAGCTGCTGAAGGCCCTGACCTATGAGGGCTACGGCCTGCACCTGTTCGAGCCCAGGTGGTTCGAGCCCGAGGAGAAGCAGCAGTCCTTTAAGTCCCCTACGGTGGTGCCCACCCCGGACAAGAGCCAGATCGTCCACGGCTTGAAGGACGCCTGCGCCGACGATGCCCTGTGGCTGGTGAGCTCCATCGTCCAGTACGTCCGGGAGACCGGCGACGTGGGCTTTGTGGATACGGTGGTGCGCTATGCCGACGGCGGCGAGGGCACGGTCTACGACCATATGAAGCGCATTCTGGACTTCTCCGCCAAGCAGGTAGGCGCGCACGGCATCTGCAAGGGCCTGCGGGCGGACTGGAACGACTGCCTGAACCTGGGCGGCGGCGAGAGCGCCATGGTCAGCTTCCTGCACTATTGGGCCATCTGCAATTTTGTGGAGCTGGCCAAGAAGCTGGGCCGGAACGGCGATGCGGAATACTATGAGACCATGGCCGCCGCCGTGAAGAAAATCAGCCGCCAGGAGCTCTGGGACGGCCAGTGGTTCATCCGTGGCATTACCGCCAAGGGCCGGAAGATCGGCACCCAGGCGGATACCGAGGGCCGGGTGCATATGGAGAGCAACACCTGGGCGGTGCTGTCCGGCGTGGCAGACCCCGAGCAGGGAAAGCTGGCCATGGACGCCGTGGACAAGTACCTGTATACTCCCTACGGCCTGATGCTGAACGCCCCCTGCTTCACCGTGCCGGATGACGACATCGGCTTCGTCACCCGGGTCTATCCGGGCCTGAAGGAGAACGGCTCCATTTTCAGCCATCCCAACCCCTGGGCCTGGTGCGCCGAGGCGGTTCTGGGCCGGGGCAGCCGGGCCATGAAGTTCTACGACGCCCTGTGTCCCGCCATGCAGAACGACCGGATCGAGGTCCGCAAGGCGGAGCCCTATTCCTATTGCCAGTTCGTCTCCGGCAGAGACCATACGACCTTTGGCGAGGCCCACCATCCCTTCATGACCGGCTCCGCCGGCTGGGCCTACTATGCGGCCACCCAGTACCTGCTGGGCGTTCGCCCGGAGTTCGACAGCCTGACGGTAGACCCCTGCATCCCGGCGGACTGGAAAGAATTTACGGTGGACCGCATCTGGCGGGGGGCGGAGTACCGCATCCGTGTGACGAACCCCAAGGGCGTGGAAAAGGGCGTGGCGGAGATCCGGCTGAACGGCGAGACCGTGGATTCCATCCCTGTTCAGGCTCCGGGCAGCGTCAGTGAAATCGAAGTTATCATGGGCTGAGAGAGGAGAAAAAAGATGATCAAGTTCGGAACCGGCGGCTGGCGTGCCGTCATTGCCGATGAATTTACAAGAGCCAATATCCGCCTGGTGGCGGCGGGCCTGTGCGGACTCATGAAGGCCGAGGGCCTGGAGGGCACGGAGGTCTGCGTGGGCTATGACCGGCGCTTCCTGTCCAAGGAGGCCTGCCACTGGGTGGCCGAGGTCCTGGCGGGCTACGGCTATAAGCCCCTGGTCGTCAACCGTTCCTCGCCTACGCCGCTGATCATGTTCACGGTGAAGCAGTATGACCTGCCCTATGGCATGGCGGTCACCGCCAGCCACAACCCCGCCATCTACAATGGCATCAAGGTCTTCACCGCCGGGGGCCGGGACGCGGACAAGACGGTGACCAATAAGATCGAGGCGGAGATCGCCAAGGTCGACCCCGCAGCCATCCCCGAGGTGGACTACGATGTGGCGCTGGAGCAGGGGAAGATCCGGGAGATCTACCCCTTCAACGAGTATATCGACAGCATCCTGCAATTCCTGGATGTGGAGAAGATCAAAGCCTCCCGGCTGCGCATTGCGGTAGACCCCATGTATGGCGTCAGCCAGAGCAGCCTGCGGACCATCCTGATGACCTGCCGTTGCGATGTGGACGTGATCCACGACCAGCACGATACCCTCTTCGGCGGCAAAATGCCCGCCCCCAGCGCGGACACATTGCATCTGCTGAGCAACTATGTGGTGGACAACCACTGCAATCTGGGTCTGGCCACAGACGGCGACGCGGACCGCCTGGGCGTCATCGACGAGGAGGGCAACTTCCTGCACCCGAATACATTGCTTGTGCTGCTGTATTACTATCTGCGCAAGTACCGGGGCTGGACCGGCCCCTGTGTCCGGAACAATTCCACCACCCACCTGCTGGACCGGGTGGCGGCGGATTTCGGTGAGAAGTGTTATGAGGTGAATGTTGGCTTCAAATTCATTTCTGCAAAGATGGCCGAGACCAATGCCGTGGTGGGCGGCGAATCCTCCGGCGGCATGGCCGTGCGGGGCCACATTGCGGGCAAGGACGGCATCTATGCCGCAGCCCTGCTGGTGGAGATGCTGGCCGTCACCGGAAAGAGTGTTTCCGAGCTCTACAAGGAGATCACCGATAAGTACGGAATGCTCTATTATGAGGATGCGGCCTTCACCATGAAGCCCGCCCGGAAGACGGAGCTGCAGGAGCTTCTCTTTGTGCAGGAGCAGCTGCCGGATTTCGGCAAGGAGATCGACCACGTGAGCCGGGCAGACGGCTGCAAGGTCTTCTTCAAGGACGGAAGCTGGATCATCTGCCGCTTCTCCGGCACGGAGCCCCTGCTGCGTATGGCTGCAGAGGGCGAGACCAGAGCCCAGGCTTTGGATTATATTCACATCTGGCGAAAAGCCTTGGATTTGTAATTTATACAAATTGCCGGGAGTCCCCTTGCGGGATTCCCGGCTTTGTGCTACAATGGAGGAAATGACTGGGAGAAATGGCAGAGGTAGCGTATGAAGAAGAAAACTGCGAAGCGTTTTTCCTTAAAATCCGGACTGCTTGCCATGATCCTGGCTTGCTGGCTGATCCCCATTGTGATCGTTCTGACGGTTGCGGGGGCCTTTTTTGAGCGGACCTACAGCCAGACCATCGAACAGGAGATCGATTTCAGCGCCCAAAAGGCCATGGAGCAGGTCCAGAGCAGATTGGAGGAGGCCATTGCCGCCTCCAAATCCGTGTCCTACGACGGTCTCATCCGGCAGGCCTACCAGAGCTATACAACGAACGGCGACCGGGCGGAGCTGTACCTGCAAACCAATGACTACCTGCGGATATTCACACGGACCAGCCTGTATAAGGGCGTCATTGTCCACTATTGGGAGGATTCCGTGGCCGTCAGCGCCTACCACCTGACCAGCGGAACCACCGGCATCGATCTGATCCACAAGTTCCAGAAGAGGCTGCCGGATATTATGGAGCAGATGGGGAAAACCGATACCATGATCCGCTTCCTGTCCTATGACGGGGAGCTGTACATGGTGCGGAATCTGCTGGACATGAATTTCCAGCCCTATGCATCGGTCATCATGCTTCTGGATGCGGATACCTTTTTCCGGCCCATTTCCGCCGTTGTCCGGGTGGAGAACGTCAGCGTATGGCTGGACGGGAACCCCTACCGGCTGCGGGAGGACAGCTTCGTACCGGTGGACTGGGAGGAATCCCGCCCCGTCCGGCAGGACCTCTACAGCACCCGTACGGTGGATGGCCATGTGCTGGCGCTGACGGGCACCACGGAGGAATTCAATCCCTGGACGGAGAACCCCTGGATTCTCTTCGGCATCGGCATGGTGGTGCTGATGGTGCTGCCGCTGATGATTATCGTGGTGCGGCAGTATTATAAGAATGTCACAAGTCCCATGGAGATTCTGGCAGACGCCAATGCCCGGGTGGAATCCGGCAAGCGGGGCTATCAGATCACCGCCCCTGCCCCCAACCGGGAATTTGAGCAGATGTTCCGGAACTTCAATACCATGTCCGGAGAGCTGGAGAACCAGTTCCAGCGGGCCTATCAGGAGCAGCGGGCCACCCAGCGGGCGGAGATGAAGGCCCTGCAATCCCAGATCAATCCCCATTTCCTGAACAACACGTTGGAGATCATCAACTGGGAGGCCCGTATGGCGGGAGACGACCGGGTCAGCGCCATGATCGAGGCCCTTTCTACCATGATGGGGGCCGTGCTGGACCGGGACGGCAGAAACCAGATCCCCCTGAAAGAGGAGCTCAGCTATGTGGATGCCTACCTGTTCATCATCAATGAGCGCCTGGGCGGCAGACTCCAGGTGGAGCGGGAAATTGAGGAAGAGGCGGCAAAGATACCGGTGCCAAGGCTTATTTTGCAGCCCATTGTGGAGAATGCCGTGGAGCATGATATTACCCCCAACCGGGGCGGGAAGCTGACGCTCCGGGCTTGCCAGACCGAGCAGGAAGTCACCCTGGAGGTGTTCCACGAGGGCACCATGACGGAGAAGGACCGGGAGAATATCCGGCGCATCTGCTCCGATGCGCCGCTGGAAAAGCGCAGGGTTGGCCTGCGCAATGTGTATAAGCGCATGAAGCTGCTCTATGGCGACCGGGGCGGCCTGACGGTGGAGGAGGCTTCTCCCGGGGTTATCCGGGCAAGGCTGGTGATCCCGCGGGAGAGCGCCGCACAGGCGGAAAAAGAATCCGGAGAGGTGAGCGAAAAATGAGGAAAATTGCAGCGGCGGCGCTGTGCCTGATGCTGTGTGTGGGGCTTGCGGCCTGCGCAGGCCGGGTGTTCTCCTCGAAGGAGGAGAACACAATGCGCGCTGAAACACAGCATGAAACCGTCGAACTGAAGGTCGTGACCTCCTATGGCGCAGACGATGGCAACCGAAAAAACTATGAAAATGCCGTGGCAGCCTACGAGGCCTCCACGGGAAACCGTGTGCTGGACGATTCTTCAAGAGCCAGTGAAGAGTGGCGCTACAAGGTGTTCACGGATTTTGAAACCGGGTCTGACCCGGATGTGCTGTTCTTCTTCACCAATGCCGATGCCGAGCCCTTTATCCGGGCGGGCAAGCTGGTGTCCATTGAGGAAGTAAGGACCATGTACCCGGACTACGCCACCAATATGAAGCCCGCTATGATCGTCCGGGCCGCGGACGGCAAGCATTATGCCGTGCCCTCCACCGGCTACTGGGAGAACCTGTTTGTAAACAGGCAGGTTTTGGAGAGAAGCGGCGTGGCGGTTCCGGGGCCGGACTACACCTGGGAGCAATTCCTGGAGGACTGTGAAAAAATCAAGCAGGCGGGCTTCATCCCCATCGCCTGCTCTCTGTCGGAGATCCCCCACTATCTGTTTGAGTTTCTGATCATGAACAATGGCAGCCTGGAAAACCAGCTGGAGCTGCCCAGGCTGGAAAACGGGCAGTTGGTTATGGACGAGACTGCGGAAAAATGGATCGCGGCCCTGAAGGATCTGAAACAGCTCTACGATGCGGGCTACTTCCCGGCCAATACCATGACGGCTACCGATTCGGAGACGGTCATCCAATTTGCCGAGGGGATGGCGGCGTTTCTTGTGGACGGGTCCTGGAAATGCGGCTATTTTGCGGAGAGCTATCCCCAGAATCTGGAAAACTATGTGGTCTGCTGTGTCCCCGGCAAGGGAGAGCGCCCGGCCACGGATACCATCGGCGGCATTTCCATGGGCTATTTTATCACGAGAAAGGCCTGGAACGATCCCCAGAAGCGGGCCGCAGCCGTGGAATTTGTGAGCCAGCTGACCAGTGACGAGACCCTGAGCACCTTTGTGAAGACGGAGATCACCGCTCTGAAAAGCGGCGCTGTGCCGAAAGACCTGAACGCGCTGGAGCAGTCCGCGGCAGACTGCAATGCAGCGCTCACCGGTGTTGTGGGGGCTGTGCAGGACCGGATGTCCGCAGCTGCAAAGGACTATCTGTTTACCAACATCCGGCGGGTGGTAACGGGAAAGGTCACGCCGGAGAAGGCCATCGAGGCCGCACTAAAGCTCAATGGATGAGGAGAGAGAAAAATGTACCGTGTTGTTCTGATTGATGATGAGGCTGTCATTCTGGAGGGCCTGAAACGGGTCGTCAAGTGGGAGAATTACGACTGCCAGGTGGTGGGCACGGCCTTTGACGCCAAGTCCGGCAACGACCTGATCCGGCAGGAAAAGCCGGATATCCTCTTTACGGACATCCGGATGCCCGGGCAGAGCGGCCTGACCATGCTGGCGGGGCTGCGCAGTGAGTTCCCGGATATGCAGGTGACGGTGATGACGGGCTACCGGGACTTTTCCTATGCCCAGGAGGCCATCCGCCTGGGTGTCACCCGGTTTCTGCTGAAGCCCACCAAAATGGCGGAGATCAATGAGGCCCTGGAAGCCATGACCGCCAAATTAAAGGAGCCCTCTGCAAAGCCCCAGGAGGAGCCGCCCGAGGAGGAGGAAAAGCACCAGGGCGCAGGCAGCTTCCTGGTGGATTCCGCCGTGAGCTATATGCGTGAGCACTACCAGGAGAAGCTGACGCTGCAGGAGGTGGCGGACCGGTGCTATGTGTCCCAGTGGCACCTGAGCAAGCTTCTGAACAAGTACATGGAGATGAGCTTCTACGATATTCTCAATTCCATCCGCATTGAGAATGCAAAGCGCCTTCTGGAAAACCCCGGCCTGAAAATCGGCCAGATCGGCGAAATGGTGGGCTATGCCGATGCCGCCCATTTTACCAGAACCTTCAAAAAGCTGGAGGGCATCAACGCCAACGAGTACCGGAACCGGATGCGGAATTCCTGACCTTTTAGAAAATGCCCCCGGGCAAGCCAACCTCTTTGCGAGGCAGACCTGCCCGGGGGCATTTTTGGGCGTGGAAAGCTCTCTTCCTACGGGTCACCCCGGTACTTCCGCTTTCCGCGCCTTCAGATACAGATCAATGTCATGGTTGATATATTGATACCCGGTCGTGTGCAGCACGTCATAAAATTCACGGATATAGTCAAAAACACCATATTTTTCAAACAGTTCCACGGCCTGTTTTCCGGTTAGACTCCGATGCACTTTATAGCTTTCCAAACAGAAAATTGCAAATTTCGTCTCTTGACTCATAGCTTTTCTCCTAAACGTCAGGATAGGTCAATTCTTTCCCGGACAGCTCTTGAACGAAGAGTGCATACAGCATAGGGGTGCTGTATTGCCATAGTTTTGTTTCCTCCTGCTCCAGGGCAGCGTAGAGCTTGGAACGATACAGCAGCTGAATGGCATCGGATTCTGTTATGCCTTGTGCCGCGGTGATTTCACCAATGAGGTCGGCACAGACGATGGGGAGCAATGCGGCAAACTGTTCCTGACTCATATCATCGTACCTCCTTGTAAGACGCAAAATGGCAAAAAGAGAGTGCTATAGAGAGTATAGCATAGAAAAAAGTTACATTCAAGAGTGTTGTGCTTGCCCATAATCTGCAATCAGCCAACAAAAAGCAATGCTGGGAAGCAAAAGAAAAAGCAGCCTGCCCTTGCAAAACCGGCGCGTGCCGGTCTGCAAGGACAGGTTCTTTGTTATGACAGAAACAAATTGTAGTCGTTTTCCTTCATATCCGCCACGGTCTGCTGAATCTCGCTTTCCGGGGTGTCCAGGAAGGTGTAGCGGACAACATATGCACCCCAGCCAAAGCCCTCCCGCTCAATTTCCGTGATGTTTCCCTGCTTGTCGAACCGATAGGTGCAGCGGGTGAGAGGGTTGTCCTCAGAGGCCTGGGTGCTGCTGTAGAGGAAGGTGATCTCATTGTCAGAGATGACACTCTGTCCCTCGGGGAAATAGAAGCTGTCGTAAGGGCCGGGGTAGTAGGAATAGTTGTACCAGCCGTCCCACAGCCGGTCATCACCGGATTCCACAAAGCAATGGCTGTAGGTGCCCTCGTTGTAGATGGCAACGGCCAAATCGCCTCCATATTGCAAGATTTCCTCGCTCTGTACCAGTTCCCCGTGCTCCGGGTAGCCCTCTGTTTTCTTTACATGGTAGCTGGCGGTTTTCAGCTTGGCAATGGCCGCATCCACCCGGGCCATGGCCTCCTCGGCGCCCGCTCCATGGATGCCCCCGGTGGGGCCAATGGCAAATTGGGCATACTGGATGATGCTCTCGCTGCCGCTGTAGAAGCGGGTGCCCAGCCGGTAGACACCGGAGTCCAGGGCACCGTAGGTGCTGCTCCAGTCGAGTGAAAATATCTGGCTCATACTGCTCAGAGGCTGCAGAACGGTGCCGAAGGGATAGGCGTTGTCCCCCTGGAGCCGCTGCCAGCCGTCGGAAGTCTTCTTTTCCAGCCAGTAGCGGTCGTCCATGGTGTAGCTGCCCCTGCCGACACCCTGCCAGGAAACCATGATCTCGCCCCCTGTGGGCAGCAGAAGGTCGTCGTCTACCCGCAGGAAAATGTTCCAGGGGGAATCCGCACCGGTGGAGAAGGAGTCGGCATAGTCCAGGGAGGCGCAGTCTGCAATGTAGTTCACGCATACGCCGTAGTCCTGGGATAGGACTTCCAGGTAGTCATGGGAGAGCACGGTGCCGCTGCCGTCCTGCACCAGCCGGTCTACCCGGGTGAGATTGCCGGTTTCGTCAAAACGGTAGGTGTCCGTGCCCTGGTAGGTCGTGCCGGACGCGTCCGCCCAGGCGGAGCGGAACCGGATCTGCTGGGCATCGATGCAGGATTCCCCCTCCGGGAACAGGATCTTCCGGTTCTCGTCGGGCAGAAAATCATTCAGCATATCCTTCATGCGGTCGGCGAAATTGTAGTCCGTCTGCATGCTGGAAGCTAGGTATTCTCCGGCGTAGTAGTCCAGCCGGTACCGCTGGCCGTCCTTGGTGATCCTGGCTGTGGGGGAGACATCGTCATTGAAGGCGTTCTTTTCTCCACGGAGAAGGGAGATGGCGCGTTTGCTGTTCAGCGCGTTTATGGTGTTGGTGCATCGGGTCAGGGCTTCCTCCTGGGCACTGGGCAGGGCTTCCCGATAGATGCGGAAGGGAACGCAGAAGCTGCCGGATAGGCCTTCACCGGAAATATTCATGGCAATCAGGTAATCTCCGGCAGAGAGTGCTCCGTATGTGAGCGACCAGTCCAAATCCCTATAGGTGCTCTGGGTGGTATCCTGTCCCAAAGAGAAGCCGTAGTTCGTTTCCGGATAAAGCTCCGCATTGCCGGCGAGAACAGGAACGATCTCCCAGCTGCTTCCGTTCCAGCGCTCCAGATGGGAACCGGAAACCTTTATGGTATCGCGGGTGCGGCAGAATTCCGGCGCAATTTTCAAAATCAGCTTGCTGCCGGTGACGGTCAGATCTTCCACGGAGAGGGTGATGCCCCAGTCTGGATTTTCGGGATATTGGGGCTGCGCGGCGGGAGAAAAGTCCGCCGGGTCTTCCTGGCTGCTCTGCACCAGGGCGGCCTCCGGGTCTTCCTGCTTTTCCACCGGGTTTGTCCCCAGGCACACGGCCACAAGGGCAATGGCCAGCACGCCCAGAAGACTGATCCAGAAGGCGGGCTTCTTGTAGCTCAGCACGGATTTGATCCGGTATTTTACGCTGACCTCGCCGAAGGCCACAGGGCAGGCGGCGTAGTGGACCTTGTGGGTGCTGCAATCTAGCAGGGCGGCGGAGTAGGCCTTCCGCTCCGGCAGATCCATGAACTGCACCACCCGCTGGTCACAGGCCATCTCAATATCTTTGCACAGCAGGATGTAGCTGACCCACACCAGGGGATTGAACCAGTGGAGCACCAGGGCCAGAAAGCCAATGAGCTTGATCCAGTGATCTCCCTTGTCCAGGTGGGTGCGCTCGTGGGCCAGGATCTGCTGCCGGGTGTTGTCGCTGACCCCGGCGGGGATGTAGATTTTCGGCTTCAGAAAGCCCAGCACAAAGGCCGTTTCCAGCCCCTCGCACTCCCAGCCGCCCCGGATCTTCCGGGCATCCTTCACCTGGCGGCGCAGATGGGCATAGGAGATGAGGCTTGCACACAGCAGCGAAACCGCCACAATGCACCACAGAGGCACGAGGTAGGTTTGCAGTGTTTCCGACTGGGGCAGGCGAATGGTTGGGGGCTGTAAGCTGAACCTGCTTTGCAGGGGGACGGGCAGCAGCAGCCGGAGCCCTGCCACCATCCAAAGGATGCAGATGAATTTCTTGGGGGTTTTCCGCAGCACCAGCCGCAATACCAGCACCGCCAGAATCACGATGCTGCCGCTGACGCTGGCGGTGAGCAGATTGGAAAAGAGGGCGCGCATGGCTCATTCCTCCTTGTAGTTGTCGATCATCTCCCGCAGCTGGTCCACCTCGCTTTTGGACAGCCGTTTGCTGTGGGAAAAGGCGGCGATAAAGGCGGGCATAGAGCCCTCGAAGGTCTCGTCCACCATTTCCGTCAGCCGGGAGCGCTGAACCTCCTGCTTGGTCACGAGACTGGTGACGGTGGCGTTCTCATTCTTCAGCACCCCCCGGTCAGCCAGACGGCGGATCACCGTATAGGTGGTTGCCTTGGACCAGCCCAGCTTTTCCTTGCACAGGGCGGCCAGCTGCGTGGAATTGATGGGCTCATGCTCCCAGAGCAGCAGGCAGAAGCGGTATTCGCTTTCAAAAATTTTCGGGGTATCCATAATGTGCTTCTCCTTAGCGAAAAGTGGTGCCGTCCGCGCCGTCGATGGTGATGTTTCCGCAGTCAGAGGTTCGGATGACAGCGCCGGGGCCGTATTCATCCCCCAGGTTCCGGAAGGTGTTGCCGTCCACCCGGACGTTCTGGCAAGTGCAGAAGTTTACACCACCGTAGCTGCAATCGTGAATCAGGTTGTTGATCACCTGCAAACCCAGGCTGTTTTCGCCCCACACGCCCCAGGTGCCACAGCCGTAGAGGTCGCAGTCCTCCACAAGACCGCTCTGGCTGCTGCGGAATTGCAGCACGCCGCCGGCGCAATAGCCGGGCTCCTGGGTGTGGCCCAGGGTGATATGGGTGACGTAAATATTGGAGCAGTTTTCAAAGGTCAGCACATAGGCGTACCTTGGGACGGCAGAGAGGACTCTGTCCGTTGCCGCGTCCCCGGAGCCCCGGACGGTCAGGTTGGAAACGTTCTGGACGACCAGCATGGGGCCGTCAAATTCCTCGTCCCAGCGGTAATGCTCTCCGCCGGAGGTCCCGTAGCCGGTGGCGGTGCTGAAATCGATGAGTTCTGCGTCTACAATGATCTCCGTGTCGGAGGCGATGGCCGCCAGAAATTCATCGGCAGTGCTCACATGGACGGCAGTCTGGCTGCCGGTGATCACCGGCTCGGCCACACCGGGCTGCGGGGCCTCATACTGGCTGTACTGGGGGACGGGCACGGCATCTACAGTGACCGTGGGCTGGGTCTCCGGGACGGTTGTTTCCGGGGCGGCGGTTTCCGTGGGGAAGGTGGTCTGCGCAGCGGTGGTTTCCGGTGCGCTCTGGGCTGCACCGCAGCCGGAAAGCGCGGCTGCCAGCAACGACAGGGTCAGAATAGCGGCACAAAAACGTTTCATGGGGATACATCCTTTCTTTGTGTGGTTTTGCAGATATGAGATTTAACGCGTTAAACCTGATACTCGCAGTTTAACGCATTAAACCTCACTTGTCAAGGGGTTAAGGAGAATTTAAGAATTCGAAAAAATCCCCGCCGGTCTGATATGCTCCCTTCGTGATTGACAGTGTTTTTATTTCACTGTCTCTCATAAAGGGAGCATATCACTCACGAACGGGGGCAAAGAGATATGTATTACCCCCGAAAAAGAAACCGGGGGAACCGCCTGCCGGGGTACTGGCAGCACCACGGACGGCATATCACATGAAGTGCTAAAATGCAAGCAAAAACCAGGGCATACCGCGCTTTCGCTGCAGCGGTATGCCCTGGTTAAAAAATACAATAAGGATATTACACGGTTTCCGGCTTCCCGCTGAACTTGGCCTTCCAGTATTTCCCAAAGACCAGAATTTCCGCCAGCAGCCCCAGGGGCAGTGCACAGGCCACATCGATGGCGGAGTGCTGCTTGACGAACATGGTTGCGGCGCTGATGAGGAAGACATTGAAGACCACAAAGGCCTTCCACAGCTTTCCCGCCTGCTTTTCCTTCAGCCAGCAGGAGCCAATGCCCAGAGAGTAGGCCACATGCAGAGAGGGGCAGACCCCGGTGGGGGTGTCCATCTTGTAGATGAAGGCTGCCAGATGGGTGAAGAAATTGTCCCGGGCGAATTCCGTGGGCCGCAGGTCCTGGATGCTGGGGTAGACGATGTAAACCGCCATGGCCACCACCTGGGTGATGATGATGTATTTTTGCAGATTTTTGAAGTTCTCAATGTCATACAGGAGAAAATACCCCAGGGAGATGACGATCAGCACATACCAGAAGCAATAGGGGATGAAGAAGAACTCGTTGAAGGGAATCAGATCGTCCAGTCGGCTGTGCATCACATGGCAGGCGTCGTAGGGGATGAAGTTCTCCGTCAGGAAATAGAAGAGAAAATACACCAGCCATCCGGCCAGCAGCTTGAGGTGGGAAAATTCCGGGTCGTTCAGCTTGGAAAAGCGGAACTTCCGGTAATCAACAACAGGTTGTTTCATAGGATCGCCTCTGTAGAATGATTGGTTTTGTAGTCCTTCTTGGGGATATTGGGGTAGGGCACCACGATGTGCTCCGGCAGGCTCTCCGCCTGGGCGGTGATGCTGTCCATCAGGGCCTGACAGATCCGGCGGCGCTCCTCGGCAATGGGGGCCGTGGGGTCAAACCGGATGGGCTTGCAGAAATAGACCTTGTGAAGCCTGGGCGCTAAGTACATGGGCACAAAGTTCAGGGCCTTGCCTGTGCGCTTGTAGTACAGCTTGGCCACATCCACAAAATTCTCCTGGAACGCGCAGAGGATCTGGTTGTAGCCCTTTTTGCACTCGGGGAAGATGATGATATGGTTGCCCGCCTGGAGGCTCTTCACCGTGTTCCGGAAGGTATTGATGACCCGGGTGTCGTGGTACACGGCGATGGTGTCGCCGCAGCGCATGACGCAGGAGGCAAAGGGGGCGATGATGTAGCTCAGCAGCCGGAACAGGGGCTTGAGGGCCTTGGGCTTTTCGTCCCAGAAGTCGTGATAGGCGTAGTCCGGGACCTCCTTGGCGGACATCATCTGCCCGGCGCACCAGATGGCCCGCTTTCCCGGGAAATAGAGCTCCGCCAGAATGGGCCCGTTGGCCTGAGAATGGTTGCCTACCACAATGGAGGGCTCTTCAGGAAGGTTTTCGGCGCCCTCCACAGTGGTCTTTGGATAGAAGATCCAAACGAGCTTCCAGCAGACCCAGTAAAATGCTTTTTCCAACCGTTTTTTCAAGGCCGTACCTCCGCACAGTATATTTTTTACGGGAATTGTACCGGGGAAAGCTAAACTGCACCTAAACTTGAAAAAACTTCGGAAAAGAGATATACTGTTTTCAGTTTCGTTTCGGTTTAGGATGATACCATATGCTTAGCAAAAAAGCAAGGGAAAACCAAGGAAAATCCAGGGGGGAAATGTTTTGTTCCATATTCTCGTGGCAGATGACGATAAAAATACCCGTCGGCTCATGCAGGCGGTGCTGGAAGGAGACGGCTATACCGTCACAACGGCCTGTGACGGCGAGGAGGCCCTGGCCGTGATGGACCGGGAGCACATCGACCTGGTCGTGCTGGACATTATGATGCCCAATATGGACGGCTATGAGTTTACAAAAACCCTGCGCTCGGCCAATAATGAGATGCCCATCCTCATGGTCTCCGCCAAGCAGCTCTCCGAGGACCGGAAAAAGGGCTTCCTGGTGGGCACGGACGACTATATGACAAAGCCTGTGGATACCGAGGAGATGCTGCTGCGCATCAAGGCCCTGCTGCGCCGGGCAAAGATCGTCTCCGAGCGGAAGATCGAGATCGGCGATGTGGTGCTGGACTACGATTCTCTGACCGTCACCCGGGGCAAGGAACGCCAGGAGCTGCCTCAGAAGGAATTTCTGCTGCTGTATAAGCTCTTGTCCTATCCCGGGAAGATCTTTACCCGGATTCAGCTTATGGACGAGATCTGGGGCATGGATTCCGAAACCGGCTGGGAGACGGTGACGGTCCATATCGGAAGGCTCCGCAAGCGCTTTGAAGCCTGGCCAGAGTTTGAGATCATCTCCGTCCGGGGCCTGGGCTATAAGGCGGTGAAGAAGGTATGAAGCGTCGCAAACCCTCCAAGCAGGAGCGCCAGAGCCGCATGACCATGACCCTGACCCTTTCCGGCTGCGTCTTCGTGGTCACGCTGGTGACCCTGCTGATCATCGGTGCGGCCCTGCTGATCGTAGACCGCACGGGGCAGCTGGGCAAGTGGATGGAGCACTCCAGCATCCTGTCCTTCTTCCTGATCATCGCCGCCATCAGTCTGGTGGGCGGTACCCTGATGGCCCTGCTGCTGGGCACCTTCCCCCTGCGCTCCGTCAGCGAGATGACCCAGGGTCTGCACCGACTGGCTTCCGGGGACTACGATGTCCGCATAGAGCCCAAGGGCCTTATGGCCACCATTGCCCCCCTGCGGGATATGGTGGAGTCCTTCAATGCTACAGCGTCCGAGCTTGCGGGCACGGAAATGCTGCGCTCGGACTTTATCAACAACTTCTCCCACGAGTTCAAGACCCCCATCGTCTCCATTGCGGGCTTTGCAAGCCTTTTGCGGCAGGGGGACCTGACCCGGGCTGAGCAGCTGGAATACCTGGACATCATCGAAAGCGAAAGTAAGCGTCTGGCGGATATGGCCACCAATGTGCTGAACATGACCAAGGTGGAGAATCAGGCCATTCTGACGGACGTTTCCACCTTCAACCTTTCCGAGCAGCTGCGGACCTGCGTGCTGCTGCTGGAGCAGAAGTGGGAAAAGAAAAATCTGGAAATGAATCTGGATCTGGAGGAATACACCGTCTCCGGCAACCAGGAGCTGCTGCGGCAGGTGTGGGTAAACCTGCTGGACAATGCCATCAAGTTCTCCCCGGAATGCCAGACGGTGGAGGTTTCTGCCTTGGAGACGGAAAATGATGTGACGGTCTCCATCTGCAACACCGGCTCCTATATCCCCCCGGAGCAGCAGGAGGCCATTTTCCGCAAGTTCTACCAGGCGGACCGCTCCCACAACAGCGAGGGCAACGGCATCGGCCTGGCGGTGGTCAAGCGGGTGGTGGAGCTCCACAGCGGCACCGTCCGTGTAGAAAGCGAACCCGCCTACACCAAATTCCTGGTCACTCTTCCCAAAGCACAATAAAAATCCCGCCCCGGACAGAATGTTGCCGAAGCAACGCTGCCCGGGGCGGGTTTGGCTTAATCCATTCTGACCAGCTTCAGAGTTTTGTTTTCTTCCTTTAAAAAATCTGGATCATGGCTGACAATGATTACCAGCTTGTTATTTTTCTGCAGCTGCGAAATCATATCCAGAATCTCACATTTTTTATTGCTGTCAATAAAATTGGTGGGTTCATCAAAAATATACACACTTTTGTCGGTTGCCAGGAACAGCTTGATCTGCTCAAATTTCTTTTGACCGCTGGACAGCTTCCCAGCTTCATTGCTATAGAACATACTGATATATGCATCCGCTGATATATATACGATGTCATCGGAGAGCAGCTTCTTCCCATTGATCAGGATATCTCCGCAATAGCGCCCATTATACCCCATGATTGCCTCTATAAGGGTCGTCTTCCCGGTCCCGTTTTCTCCGCAAATGACATAGGTGGTCCCTTTTTGGAAGGTGTAATTGATCGCTTTGCTGAGCTTCTTACCCTGGCTGTCCAGAATTGTGAGATTGCTTAATGTAATGTCTTCTATTTTTTCGGAGGTGTAATCTGCGGTTGTCAGATTTAATAGCTTCGATAAACCGTTCAATGCAGGGCGGACCTGCTGATAATCTGCGCTGAATGACATCAAACATTCACACGGATCCCACAGCTGTGACACGTAATTCTGAAAGGCGTATAGAACGCCAATGGATATACGCCCTTCATAGGTCAGAAAACCGGACGAAAGAATCACAATTAGAATTGCCAGATTTAGAAAGCAGTATGTGAAGAAATAGAGATAAACGGACTTTGTCTTATAGTTTTTATGCTGCACCATTCTGTATTTTTTCAGCAGCGGTCCAATGGGGCCCAATTGCTTTTTCTGTAAAAAGCGTTCTTCTTTTGATAGATAGAACTGATCTGTAATGTACCTTTTGACATTTTGAATATTGCCGAGATTTTCATCGGCACTGCTATATAGCTTCTTCTCAAAGGCCTTGGAGGCAAGAAAAGAGCAGGGGACAAATACCAGTAAAATCAATGTGCTTTCCCAGTTCAAGCAAAACATAATTGCAAAAATGGCCACAACGTTTATGGATGAAAAGACGGCATTCATGGGGCGAATAAAGAAATACGACCGCGCTGCCTCATAGTTCTGCCCGAGCTGTTGATGCAATTCCCCAGCATTCAGGTCGTTATCCTTCACATCCAGATATTTTAATTTAATGTTCACAGACGAAAAGAAATTTACAAAGTTTTCTGCTTCCACTTTGCCGACCATCATGGAAAAAGCGTAAGAGATCACCTGCGTCAAAGCAAACGCGCAGAGATAGTACAGCGCATAGTGAACCATCCTGCCGTAATCAAGCGCAACAACCGCATCGATGAATTGCATGACCACAAGCGGTGTTACCAGATAAGCCGCTAAGTAGAGGCAATAGACAATGCCATACTGCACTTTTGTCTTATTGGAAGTCAATTTGGAAATATCTGACATCTCCGCATCCCTCTTTCCGTTCAATGTTCTGAACCGCTTACCGGCTTTATCATAACATAGATCGGACGAAATCACAAAGTTATTTTCCAATAAAAGTACATTTTGTGCATTGCAACAGATGCACATAGGTGAATGAAGCGCATTTCACTGGCGGCAGATTGTATTTGAAAACCGCCATAAAACAGTATGTTGCTGCGGCAACGCTGTCCGGGGCGGTTTCGGTTTATACTGAAGGGGAAAGAAAAAACATCTCCCCGAAAGGGATAGCGGCTTCCGGACGCTTAATGCACAGCTGGATGCAGCCGCAGACCGGAGGGGTTCTGCCGAAAGAAAACAGAGAATCACAAAATGGAGGAACCAACGATGATTCGTCAAATCATTCATATCGATCAGGAAAAATGCAACGGCTGCGGCCTGTGCGTCAAGGCCTGCCACGAGGGGGCCATTGCCCTCATTGGCGGCAAGGCCTATCTTGCCCGGGAGCACTATTGCGACGGCCTGGGGGACTGCCTGCCCGGCTGCCCCACCGGGGCAATCACCTTCGAGACCCGGGAAGCCCCGGCCTACGATGAGGCCGCCGTGCTGAAGGCCAAGGCCGAAAAGGCTGCGGCTCAGGGCGGCTGCCCCGGCAGCCGGATGCGGACGCTGTCCCCGGAGCCGGAAATGCCCCAGGGCGGCCATTGCCCCAGCCAGCTGCGGCAGTGGCCTGTGCAGCTCAAGCTGGTGCCCGTCCAGGCCCCCTGGTTTGACGGGGCGGATGTACTGGTGGCGGCGGACTGCACTGCCTATGCCTATGGGGACTTCCACCGGGATTTTCTCCGGGGAAAGGTCCTGCTCATCGCCTGCCCCAAGCTGGACAGCGTGGACTACAGCGAGAAGCTGACGGCCATTTTCCGGGAGAACAACATCCGGTCCGTAACGGTGCTGCGCATGGAGGTCCCCTGCTGCGGCGGCCTGCAGCGGGCCGTAGAAACCGCCGCCGCCAACAGCGGGAAGGATATCCCGGTGACGACGAAGATCGTCACGACGGACGGGAAGGTACGGTAAAAAAAGCTTGCCCTCCGGGGGAGCTGGCTCGGCGCAGCCGAGACTGAGGAGGGGCGTAATGAGCGAGAGTGTTAAGGAAATACGTACCGCTCACTTACGCAAGGCCCCTCATCCATAAATTATGGTATAGCTGCCACCGGCAGCTATAGAAAATTAGATTCGCTGCGCGACGCACCGCCGCTGCGGCGGTCCCCCTTCCCCAATGGGGAAGGTCAAGAACTAAAATCAGGAGAGACCCTATGAATAAGAACTTATTTTGCTCCCGGCGCGAACAGACCGACCGGACGGGCCTTTTGCAGGACGCCCTGACCGGGGCGCTGATCGGCCTGGCCCGGGCTTCGGAGAGCAGTGCCGATCTGCTGACCCCGGAGACGGACGCACTCATTCAGCGGTCCCTCTCCGCCTGCGCCGGCAGCAGCCCGGATGACGCGGAAATCCAGGCCCTGCTGGACCAGGTCCACGCGGAGAAGGCCCGGCTGGTGCCGGACTGCGCCAGCTGCAGGAATCCCTGCGGCCACAATGACGACTATGATCTTGCAAACCTCTGGAACGCCCGGGAGGATGTCCGCAGCCTGAAGGGCCAGATTCTCTCCGGCATCCGGGATCTGGCCGCCAGAGCCTGCCGCGCTGCCGCACTGGGCTATCGGGACGAAGAAGTCAACCGCTTCTTCTACCGGGCTCTGTTCACCCTGGGGGAGGATACGGACACAGAACACCTGCTGCCCATTGCCCGGCAGGTGGAAGAGATGAACCGGAAAGCGCCTGCACGCCGCCATAGGTCGGGGCGCGCCCTTTGACGGTTTCCATCCAAAACATGAATCAATTTCTTATATATGCAGAAAAAACGGGGAAATCTTGAAGATTGATTTCACGGATGGGGTGTGGTAGAATACAAAAAAAGCCGAAAGCGAGCTGAATCATATGCTGTCAAAACAGATGCTGTATAATCTTGAAAATTCCTCTGCCATTCGAAAGATGTTTATTGAAGGGCAGGAGCTTGCACAGAAGGTCGGCGCGGAGAATGTTTTTGATTTTTCTCTGGGCAACCCTGTGGCCCCGGTGCCCAAGGCCTTTAACGACGCGCTGATTGAAATCATTCAGAACGAGAACTCCCTGACCCTTCACGGCTATACCAACAATGCCGGTTATCCGGAGGTACGGAAGGCTGTGGCGGACCACCTGAATCGGGAGTTTGGCCTGGGGCTTACCGAGGAGAATGTGGTCATGACCGTGGGGGCTGCCGGCGCCATTAACATTGTCTTCAAAGCGATTTTGGATATTGACGACAATGTGGTGGTGTTCCGGCCCTATTTTGGCGAATACCGCAGCTATGCAAGCAACTTTCATGCTCAGATTGTAGAGGTGGATCCGCAGCTGCCCAGCTTCCAGCCGGACCTGGAGGACTTTGCCCGGAAGGTGGACGCACGGACCAAGGCGGTCATCATCAACAACCCGGTCAATCCCTCCGGCGTTGTCTACAGCGAAGAGACCCTGCGCTGCATTGCGCAGATTCTGGAGGAGAAGCAGAAGCTCTACGGACACGAGATTTACCTGATTTCCGATGAGCCCTACCGGGAGATTGCCTATGACGGCGTGAAAATTCCCTATGTGACGAAGTTCTATGCCAATACCTTTGTGGCCTATTCCTTCTCCAAGACGCTGTCCATTCCCGGCGAGCGGATCGGCTATCTGATCGTCTCCCCGGAGATGAAGCAGTGGCGGGAAATGGCAAACGCGGTGACGGTGGCAAACCGGGTCTGCGGCTTTGTCAATGCACCCAGCCTGCTGCAAAAGGCTGCGGCCCGCTGCCTGGAGGAGAAATGCGATATTGCATTCTATGACAACAATCGAAAGCTCCTTTGGGGCGGCCTGACGGAGCTTGGCTTTGAATGTGTCAAGCCCGAGGGAACCTTCTATCTGTTTGTGAAGTCTCCGGAACCCGACGAGCAGAATTTTGTGGCCCGGGCAAAAGCGCACAATCTGATCCTTGTGGCCGGTTCCACCTTTGCCATGCCGGGCTATGTCCGCATTGCCTACTGCGTGAGCCCGGATATGATCAAGCGCAGCCTGCCCCATTTTGCGGACCTGGCAGCGGAGTATGGGCTGAAAAACGGCATTTGATGGGAACTGAATAACAAAAGATAAGGAGCTTTCCGTATTGGAAGGCTCCTTATCTTTGTTTATAGGAAGTTATGCGTTCATGGCCTCACCCAGCACCTTCAACAGGCTTTTTTGGGGGTCGTCGGCATCCAGGCTGATTTCCCAGAACATAATGCCCGCCAAAAGTCGCTCTTTTGCAAGGGCGACTTTTTTTGTCAGGGTTTCCCGGCCGTTATAGTGGACGGAGCCCTGGGGCATTTCCACGGTGTCCTTTTCCAGCGCGTCCGGGTCTGCCAATAGCAGGTCCTTGAAAGCGCCGGGGAAGGGGCGGCCGTAGAAGGGCAGGCCAAGCGTCAGCTTTTCCGGCGGGAAGTGACGCTCCTCAAGCCAATAGTTCAGGCAGCTTTCCGCAAAGGCATAGGAGGAATGGATGGGGCCGTCACAGTCATAGGTCATGAGGTTAATTTGGTCCAGCAGTTCCACGGCGGGGGAGTCGATGGCTTCGGCGGCGCTGCGGATGGGCTCGTTTTTGCTGTCCAGTCCGGCCAGAATGGCGGCGGTCAGCAGCTTGCCGCCCAGAAGTCGGCGCAGCCGCAGCAGAAAATCCTCGTATTGCTGCTTGGTGCCGTCGGTGGTTCGGGGGTACTCCCAGTCGATGTCTACGCCGTCAAAATCAAAGGCTTCTGCCATGGCAACGATCTCATTTGCCAGCTGCTGCCGCTTTTCGGGGGTGTCCGTAGCGGCCCGGAAGGTGGGCTCCAGGACCTCCTCCTGCCAGCTCCAGCCGCCCAGGGACAGGACCGCTCTTGCGCCTGCGGCATGGGCTTTTTCCACAACGGCCCGGGCCAGGGCCGGGTTTTCCAGGGGCAGAACATGGCCCTGGTCCGTGGGGATGGCAAAGGCGAAGTTTACCATGGTGACAATGTCAAAATCCAGCTTTTCCAGCCCCTCCGGGGCAAAGAGGTATGCAACGCATTCCATAGATTTGTTCATAATGTATTCTCCTTTACAGATTTTTCTTTTTTTCACCTTTCCACCAGCTGCCGCGAAGCAGGCGGATGCTCAGTGCCGCCGTTCGCACGGCCCACTCGGCCCACATGGCGATCCACAGGCCTTCAATGCCCAGCCCCAGGGGGAAGCACAGCACATAGCCAAAGCCAATGCGCACGCCCCACATGGACAGCAGGGACAGCACCGAGGGGAAGACAGTGTCGTGACCGGCCCGCAGCACATAGGGGGCGATGTTGGAGACAGGCCAGAACAGCAGCATGGGAACAAGCAGATGGTGCAGCAGCCCCAGCACCGTCTCCCGCATGGCGGGAGTGGTAGTGTAGAGGCTTTGCAGCATAGTGGGCAGCAGCGGATAGCAGATGCCTGCCCCCAGGCACAGCAGCCCAAGACCCAGGGCAATGGAGCCATAGCCATAGCGCCGGGCATCCCGGAAGGCCCCCCGGCCGATGGATTGCCCAACGATCGTTACAGCCAGGTTGCCCGCAGCCAGACCGGCGGCGGTGATAACGCCCTGCAGGGAGCTCGCGATGGCGTTGGCGGAAATGGCGAAGGTGCCCAGAGGGACGGTCATGGTGGCGATGACGATGTTGCCGCCGTAGAGGAAGATCTGCTCCAGACCGAAGGGAACGCTGACCCGAAGGATGGAGGCGGCTACGTCCCTGCGGCAGACGAAGAGATTTTTTCGGGTGATGTGAATGGGCAGCTTCCCGGGATGGAGCAAAAACACCAGGGCGCAGCCGGAGCCCAGGGCCCGGGCGGCGATCTGGGCCAGAGCGCTGCCCAGAATGTCCAGCTTCCACACATTTAAAAAGAGAATGCTGAACAGCAGGTAGGCCACATTGATCACAATGGTCAGGCACAGACACTTTCCGGAGGCACCCAGCCCCCGGAGAATGCAGAAGATGCCGGTGTAAATTGTAAAGAGAATCAGCGAGAAGCTGCCCTGAACCATATAGGTGACGGCCTTTTCCAGAACCTCCGGCTCTGCCTGGGGATACAGGGCTGTCAGAATGGGCCTTGGGAACAGGATCAGTACCAGGCTCAGGGCCGTGCCGGACAGAAAGGTCATCCAGAGAATGTGTCCGGCAGCCAGATTCATCCGCTCCATGTCCCGGCTGCCGTAGCTCTGGGCGATCTCTACGGTACCACCGGCGGAGATGCCGTTCATCAGGCAAACGATCAATGTAAAGATGGGGGACACCAGATTTACCGCCGCCACAGAGGATTCTCCCGCCGAGGAGATCAGGGCCGTGATCAGCATACTGATGAGCATAATGGAAAGAGAATCCAATATAAAGGGCAGGGTCATGGAGGCAAGCTGCCGCCTGGTGAAAACATGTGATTCCTGGGAAATGGTTTCTTTTTCTTGCTGCATGGCAGATAACTTCCTTCGTTCGGCGCTTAGCGGAGGCAGGGATCTGCCTTGGCTTTTTTGTTCGACCAGAGCGTACCACAAGCAACCGCCCCCTGTCAATTCCGGGGACGAAAATTGCCCGCGCGTTGTTCAAAACCAACAACCAAAGGCAATAAAAGCCAAGGCCATGTCATGACATTTCTCTGTGGGTTTAGTACAATATGGTCAAGAAAGCGAAACACATGAAAGCTAGTTTCGTCAAAATGAATACAAGAGGAAAGCTGGTGGATTTATGCGCAGCAATACCAAAGCCGTTGCCCGCGCCGAGACCCTGCAGCAGCCCAGCCGCTTCACCAAGTGGAAGAAAACGCTGGTCCTGCTGACCATGGTCGCCCCCACAGCCATTTGGCTGCTGCTCCTGCGGTACCTGCCCATGGGCGGTATCGTTCTGGCATTCAAGAATTACAAGATCAATCCCCGGAATCCAAGCTTCTGGAGCAATCTGGTCAGCTCCCAGTGGGTTGGCTTCAAGAACTTCGAATTCCTGTTCAAGACGGATGCAGCCTGGGTAGCCATTCGGAATACGCTGCTGTATAACGTGGTCTTCATCATCCTGGGTGCCATCATCCCCGTGGCCTTCGCCATTATGATGAACGAGATCACCAAGAAGTTTGTGGCCAAGGCCTACCAGACCATGATGTTCTTCCCGTACTTCCTGAGCTGGGTCGTGGTCAGCTACTTCCTGAACGCCTTTATCGACGCCCAGTACGGCATGATCCCCACCGCCCAGAAGGCAGCAGGGGATGCGGTCATCTCCTGGTACACCACCACAAAGCCATGGCCCTTCATATTGGTCCTTGCAAACCTATGGAAAAATGTGGGCTATTCCACAGTCCTTTACTTAGCCGCAATCACCGGCATTGATTCCACCCAGTATGAGGCCGCAGCCATTGACGGCGCGACCAAATGGGACCAGGTCCGCTATGTGACCCTGCCCCACCTGCGCACCATGATCTGCATCCTGTTCATTATGAACGTGGGCAAGATCTTCGCCGCAGACTTTGGCCTGTTCTACAATGTGCCTATGCAGAACGGCGCTCTGTTCTCCGTGACCCAGGTCATCGATACCTATATCTACCGGGTGCTCGTGACAACAGGCGACATCAGCTTCAGCTCCGCCGCAGGTCTCCTTCAGAATGTGATCGGCTTCGTGTGCATCATGACGGCCAATTCCATCATCAAGAAGCTGGACCCCGACAGCAGCTTGTTCTAAGGAGGCAGACCCATGGCAAAGAATCAAAAGAACACACGGCTCAATACCGTCAGTACCGGCACGGAAGCAATCATCCATATCATGATCGGACTGTTCTCCCTGTGCTGCATCATCCCCTTCATCTTCGTTATCATCATCGCCTTCTCTTCCGAGCAGTCCATCCGTGAGATCGGCTACTCCTTCTGGCCTACCCAGTGGAGCACGGCAACCTTTGCCTATGCCTTCGGAAAGCTGCCCCAGATCTGGCGGTCCTTCTTCAACAGTGTGTTTATCACCGTAGTAGGTACTCTGGCCAGCACCACCATGTGCGCCCTGTATTCCTACGCACTGTACCGCCCGGATTTCAAGTTCCGCAATTTCTTCACCTTTTTCAGCTTCTTCACCATGATCTTCGGCGGCGGCCTGGTCCCCACCTACGTGATCTCTACCAAGGTGCTGGGCCTGGGTGAAAATTATGCGGCGCTGATCATCCCGCTCCTTGTCAGCCCCTTCAATATCATCATTATGCGTACCTTCTTCCAGAGCTCCGTGCCGATGGACCTCATCGAGGCCGCCACCATCGACGGCAGCGGCGAGTATTCCACCCTCTTCCGGGTGGTCATCCCCATCGCCAAGCCGGGCCTTGCAACGGTGGCCCTGCTGAATGCACTGGCCTACTGGAACGACTGGTATCAGTCCCTGCTGTATATCAAGCAGAACAAGGTCCTGCAGCCCCTGCAGGCACTGCTGATGGAGCTGCAGAACAACGTGGAGTACCTGAACCGTATGGCAGGCTCCATGGGCACCGCAGCCATTCAGGAGGCCGCAAAGGCGCCTACCCAGACCCTGCGTATGGCCCTGGTCGTCATCATCGTGCTGCCCATCGCCTGCGCCTATCCCTTCTTCCAGCGCTACATCGTTGCGGGCCTGACCGTTGGCTCCGTGAAGGGTTAAAACCATTTGGCACATTCAGCGAAAAGCTGTTTGGCAATATACCAATAAAAATTGGAGGATGTATCATGAAAAAGCTACTGGCCCTGTTGCTGGCTGCGGTTATGGTCCTTGGTTTGGCCGCCTGCGGTTCCGGCACATCTACCCCCGCTGAAACCACTGCCGCTCCCGCCGCTTCCAGCGACGCAAGTGCAGACAACGCTGCGGACACCACCGCAGCTGCCGCTCTGGACCCCGTGACCATCAAGATCTGGTTCCACGGCAGCAACGTTACCCCTGACGCTTCCGCAAAGGTCATGGAGCAGGTCAATGCTTACCTGAAGGACAAGATCAATGTCACCGTTAACCCCATCTGGGGCACCTGGGGCGATTTCGATACCGCTTCCGTGACTGCTCTGGCCGGCGGCGATGACGTGGACATCTACTTCACCTGCAACTGGTCTGCTGACGAGTACAACAAGTACGCCCGTGACGGCTACTGGGTCAAGCTGGACGACATGCTGGACACCTACGCCCCCGAGCTGAAGAGCACCATTCCCCAGGGCATTTGGGACTGCGCCGTGACCAACGGTATTGACGGCACCGGCATCTATGCCGTTCCCGCTCTGAAGGACACCGCCACCCAGAACACCTGGGACGTCAACGGCACCCTGCTGGCCGAGCTGGGCTACGACGTAGACGCTGTCTGCGCTGCCGGTATCGACTACTACTCCGACGAGTTCGAGGAAATGCTGAAAAAGGCCAAGGAGTACAAGGCTTCTCAGGGCGAGACCGACTTCTATCCCCTGGTTGTTGAGCCTGTTGTCCTTGAGAGAATGGTAACCGGTTCCTCCATCGTCACCGGCGACCTGAACGGCGCTTACATGCTGTCCTACTACTACGACACCGAGCATCCCTCTCACGACCTGGGCAGCCAGCTGGTCAACAAGTATGGCACCGAGGAATTCAAGAAGTACGCTGAGCGTACCTACGATCTGGCGCAGAAGGGCTATATCTCCCCCAGCACCCAGAACGTCGGCACCTCTAACGACTACCTGTCCGCCTGCCAGGCTTCCGCTTCCTACCTGTTCGGCACCCAGTCCTATGCTTACGGCTATGAGGCTACTACCCGCGGCGTCCGCGGTATCGATGTCCGCTACGTCCCCGCTGATGCACCTTATATGGATGCTACCTCCGGCCAGGGCGCTATGATGGCCATCTCCGCTACCTCCAAGAACCCCGAGCGCGCTCTGATGTTCCTGAACCTGCTGAACACCGATCCCGCTCTGATGACCCTGATGAACTACGGCGTTGAGGGCACCAACTACACCACCAACTCCGACGGCACCATCTCCTTCGTGGACGACACCCACGGCGGTTATATGCCCTGGAGAAACGGCATGGGCAACGTTCGTATCCTGCCTCCCACCGCTGACGAAGGCGTCACCTATTGGGATGATTTCTCCGCTTACTACAACTCCGCTGAGGCCCTGCCTTACGGCGGCTTCATCTTCGACAACTCCTCCGTCAGCACCGAGGGCGCTGCTCTGGCCAACGTCTATGCCGAGTACGCTTTCAACCTGATGTCCGGCGCTGTCAACCCCGACACCGTTCTGCCTGAGTTCCTGAGCAAGATGGAATCCGCCGGTATCGACGCTTTCGTCGCTGAGGCCAACAGCCAGCTGAACGCCTATCTGGGCAAGTAATTAAGCTACTTCACTTTTCTGTTTCTCCTCAATGAAAACCACCGGGCCGTCTGGTCCGGTGGTTTTCAATCTAACGCAGTTCTTTTTCAAAAGCAAAATCCGGGAAACAGGAAAGAGGTTAGATTTTGCCCATAGAGGGCATCGCTCCCTACGAGAGATAGAAATTTTTTGGAGGGGTAAAAATCGCAGGGCACTGCTTCAAGGCAGTACCCTGCGGGTTTTGAGACGGCTTATACAAGATCCATTACATATTTGGCAGCCTCTGCATCCAGCAGGAATTCGCAGTTGGGATGCAGCTGCAGGACCGATGCGGGGATGTCCTCGGTGACGGGACCCCGGAGCATCTTCTCCACCATTTCCGCCTTGTGAGCGCCCTTGGCAATGAGAATGATGTGCTTGGCGTGCATGATGGTCCTCACGCCCAGGGTCAGGCCCCCAAGCGCATGGTCCGGGCCTACGCCGGTTTCCTTCCGGACTCTGGCCTCGAAGATGGGGTCCATGGGGGACACCCAGGTTTCGCTGCCAAAGGGGGTCCCGGGCTGGTTGATGCCGATGTGGCCGTTGTAGCCCAGGCCCAGCATTTGCAGATCAATACCGCCCCGGTCCTCCAGGGCCTTCTGGAAGTCCCGGCATTCCGCTTCATAGTCATCAGAGATGGTCTGGGGCATGATGAAGCGTTCCTCGGGAATGCCCAGGGGGTCCGCGATCTGCTCGCGGATCATGGTGTAGCAGCAGCCTGCATAGGAGCGGGGCAGGTTGGTCAGCTCGTCCACATTGAAAAGGGTGACGCGGCTGGTATCGAAGGGATAGCGGCTGTAGATGTCGGAGACGATGGCGTGCATGTTCTTGGTGGTCTGGCCGGTGGAAAGACCGATGACGGCATCGGGCTTTGTGAGCATCTGGCCGATGATCCGCCAGGCGGCGGCTACGTCAAAGGCGTGTTCGTCCTTGCATACGGTGATTTTCATATTGCTTCCTCCATTCCGATGATTGCGTTGCCTGCAGCCCCCAGCAGACCGATGGTCCGGGGGTCCAGAGTCGTTAAATGAATGCCTGCGGTGACATAGCGCAGAGGATGGGCCTGGGTGTAGCCCAGGGCCTTTTTCAGAAGAAAGCCGTCGGATACCACGCCGCCGCCGAGAATAATGGCCTGGGGGTCATTGAAGCGGACCAGATTCATCAATAGATTGGAAAGGGCTTTGGCCGCCTGCTCGGTCAGCCGATGACAGAGGGGGTCTGTGTCCGACAGACGGAAGATCTCTGCTGCGCTGACCCGTCCGCCGTCTGCCGGAATGGTCAGCCTGGTATCCGGGTATTCCGGTGCCAGCAGCCTTGCGCAGCTCGAGAGCCCCAGACCGGAGATGACGGACTCCACACAGTCGTCCCGCCCGCACTCGCAGCTGATCCGGAAGGAGAGGCCGGAGCTGGTATGTCCAATCTCCCCGGCGTTGCAGTGCCCGCCGGTGACGATATGCCCACCGGTGACAAAGCCTGCGGCTACACCGGTGCCCACATTGATGTAGATCAGATCTTTGATCCCCCGGCCCTGGCCGAAGCGCAGCTCCGCCTTGAGGGCGCTGCGCACATCGTTATCTGCGAAGGCGGGCAGGGAATAGCGCTGGGAAAGCATCTCGCAGATGGGAAGCGTTGCCTTCCTGCCGCCGGAGATCTCCAGCCAGAGCCCTTTTTCGCTGTCGATGCGGCCCACCAGCCCCAGGCCTATGGCCTGGACCGCGGGGCTGCACTCCGGCAGAAATGCATCCAGTGCGCTGCAAATCAAGTCCATGGCCTGCTGCTGGGTCAGCGCCCCGGTGGGGTAGCTGCGGGTGCGCAGAACCTCGCCTGCTTCTGTGACCTCGCCCACAAGCAGCTTGGTGCCGCCCAGGTCGATACCGATATAGGTATTCATGCTTCCGGTTCCTCCATAAAGTCCGCGCACAGAGAGAGCCAGCGGCAGGCGGAGCCCACCCAGATCTCCCGGAACGTGGCGTTGTTGTTCTGGGGCCAGTAGGGCGCATCCTCATTGCCCCGGGTCTCAATGCCTACGGGGATCTCGCCCACGCTTTCCCCGGAGAGGACGGCGTACTGGCGGCAATAGCGGCTGCCTGCACCGTAGACAAGGCTCTGACCAAAGGGATTTTTGCCCCACATCCAGTAGAGCTGCTCCCGGCCCAGCTGCAAGAGCTCCTCGTCTGCAAAGTATCTGCCCACGATGGAGGCCGCCTTGCCCATGGACAGCAGCACGGCGGAGTTGCCCCGGAAGGAGAACCAGATCGGGAAATTCCGCAGGATGAGCCCGGCGCCCAGGGGCGTGCCCTCCGCCAGCTGCTCCCGGTAGTTTTTCCGCTCCTTGCGGTAGTCGCAGGTGACATGGAGGTAGGGGAACAGGGCGGCATCCTCGTATTCGTCCGCCCGGTGCACACCGGCGGGCAGCATCCCATAGGGGGCTGTGTTTCCGGCGATGGCCTTCACATAGCTTCCGTAGAGGGCCATGGCGTGCTCCCACTTTTGCTTGTCCGGATGGTCCGGCTGGGAGCGGCACAGGGCATCCAGTGCCTGCATGAATTGGTGCTCCCGGGCCTGATGGTTGAAGTGGACAATGCGCATATGGCTTTCGGACCGGTAGAAGAAGCCGCGGATGGGCATCTCCGGATTCGTCTCCTGGCAGAGCAGCAGCTTCCGGGCGGTTTGGGCCGCATCGGAGGCATAGCAGGCCTTCTGGGAGACGGAAAACAGGCAGCTGGCTGCCCATACGATGACCGCATAGTATTGGGACAGTCCGGAATTGTAGGTGTGCTCAAACATATGGGCAGGGTCTACACCGGTCTGCCGGAATTTCTCCCAGGCGAAGCCGTAGTCCTCAATGGCGGCGTGGAGGGCGTTGCCGCTGAGCGCATCGTCGTAGCCCCGGAGGGTTTCGGCGGCATAGGCCTCAATGCCTGCAAAGAGAAAGTTTTCATAGGCGCGGTTATGGACCCGGGTGGGCACATCGTCAAAGTTGCCCATGAGGTTGTCCGTAATGCGGGTGGCCCCGGCAGAGGTGGCCCGGTAGCCGTCGCCGAAGCGGGTGCGCAGGATGAAATCCAGGCCCCACTGGGCCTCCTCCATCAGTCGGAGATAGAGCATCTTGTCCTTTTTGCAGGCTCTTGCGTTTTCAAAGAGCGCCTGGACCACCTCGCCGGTCTGGGCGGCCTGCTGGGAAGCGTCTCCCGCGTCATGCCAGCCGCCGCCGAAGGAGATGGTCTCTCCCAGGTGGTTGGCCAGGAAATCCTGGTGGCAGGTGCTGTGCTTTCCGGGGACCGGGAAGCCGCAGCGCTGGCAGAAGAAAAAGTTTGTGACTTTCCACAGGCTTTCCTTTGCAAGGTCCTGGGCAATGGCAAAGGTGCAGCTCACTTGATTCCCAGCCTGGAGATAGTAATTGCCCGGGGTGGTGAAGTCGGAAAAATCCAGCACGCTGAAGCTGCCTCTCTGGTTCTTCTCCCGGCGTACCGGGGCGGAGAATACCGCCTTGCCCGTTTCGGCATCCACCAGAGAAAACATATCCGCTTTCACAGTGCCCACGGCGGTCTTGCGGCCCTGGGGCCAGTAGCCCACGGTGGAGGGGTGGATGCAGGGGGCTGGGTGCTCCCAGCCGTGCTCGTGCTCCGGGCGCTCTACCTGCTCCAGAACGATGTCCCGGAAGACGTATTCCAGACTGTCTCCGGCGCACAGGTCGTGACCGCTGCAGAAGACGTAAAACCGCAGCTTGGTAACGGCATCCCGGGGCATGGACTGGAATTCCCAGATGCAGTCCTGCCAGACCCCATTTTCCAGGTCAAATACCGTAGCACCCTCCCGAAAGTATTCATCGGGCACGGGGATCTTGCCCTGATTCTCAATGGAAACATTCAGGTGCAGCACCCGGGCACCCCGGATATGGGGCCGGACCTGAAAGCGCAGACGGTTGAATTTTTCCCAGCTGCGCAGGGGGAAGGAAAAGACCATCTGGGCGGTGCCGAAGTTTTCATAGTCGCCATCGGATTCTGTTCCGCCGGGCCAGACGGAGGCACGCAGGGGGGCTGTCATGGTCAGTGTGGTACTCTGCCGCTGCAGTGTGGCCGTCCCTTCGGCAGAGGGGACAATGCTCTGGCAGTCCCGGGTCCAGATGCTCTGCCTGTCCAGGACGCGTTTGGCCGGGAAAGAGGCTTCCAGGCTCTGCTCCCGGTGCAGGGGAAGGGGACGGTGCAGATAGAGGCTGTCCTCCAGCTCGCGGAGAAATTGGGGGTTCATAACATGGCTCCTTTCGGTTTCGTTGGGCTGGCTCTGAATTTGTTACCATCGTATTATGAAAACGTTTTCATTTCAAGTGGTCAAACTATATAATTCGTGTCTCCCTGATTTGTGGGAAAACCCGTATTTTTATCCATCGCCGAAAAAGGACTTGAAACATTTTTCATGCTGGATTATACTTTGAGAGAAATCAAAGGAGGGGTGCCCATGGGGAAAAATGTGACCATTGTGCAGATCGCGAAGGAATGCGGCGTCTCCGTGGCCACGGTGTCCCGGGTGCTCAACGGCACGGCTCCCGTCTCAGAGGAGAAGCGCAGGCGCATTCAGGAGACAATGGCCCGCCATCGCTACAGCCCCAATGCCCTGGCCAGGGGACTGGTGAACCGGCAGAGCATGACCCTGGGTGTCCTGATCCCGGACATAACAAACCCCTATTTTTCCTCCATGTTCACGGAGTTCGAGGCTGCGGCCCAGGCGGCGGGATACTCTCTGCTGCTGTGCAATACGGCCTTTTCCGCAAACCGGGCCGGGGAGAGGACAAAGCGGGAGACGGACTATTTCCGCACCATGGTGGACAAGCGGGTGGACGGCGTGCTGATCGTAGGCGGCCAGGCGGACCTGAATGCCCCCAGCGAGAGCTACCGGGCAGCCCTGCGGGAGCTGGCGGATACGCTGCCTGTGGTGGTGCTGGGCAATCCCATTCCCGGAATCAACTGCCGCTTCCTCCAGCGGGAGCGGGGCAGGGGAGTCTTTGCCAGTGTCAGCTATCTGTCCAATCTGGGCCATAAGCGGATTGCCTTTGTAGGCGGCGAGGACGGCGTGGACATCACCCTGGAGCGGCTGGCTGCCTACCGGCAGGCGCTGGCGGTGCTGGGCCTGCCCGAGGACGAGGAGCTGGTGGCCCTGTCCGACTATTATGCGCCGGACGGCTTTGCGGCGGCAAACCGGCTGCTGTCCCGGGGAACGGATTTTACGGCGATCCTGGCCATGAATGACAATGTGGCTGTAGGCGTTTATCGGGCGCTGGCGGATGCGGGGCTGGAGATCCCACGGGATGTATCCGTTATCAGCTGCGACCAGTTTTTCACGGCGGAATACATGGTCCCCAGGCTCACCAGCGTGGACCAGCACAATGCGCTCTTCGGGCAGTTCGTCATCAAAGCCCTGCTGTCCGCCATGGAGGGCGGCCGGGAAAATGTGCTTCTGCGCTATGACCCGGAGCTCATCATCCGGGAGAGCTGTATGCCTCCCGCACAGAAAGAAAATAAGGAGAATCAGACAGAATGAATGGACTTTTTACACCGAATTCCCGGTTTATGCGGTATTTGAACCGCTTTGCGGACCTTATGATTTTGAACCTGCTGTTTTTGCTCACATCCATCCCCATCTTCACCATTGGTGCGTCCCTGACGGCGCTGTACTCCGTGTGCTTCCGTCTGGGGACGGACCGGGAAGGCAGCACCTTCCGGGATTACTTCGCGGCCTTCAAGGAAAACTTTCGCCAGGCTACGTCGCTGTTTCTCCTGCTGCTGCTGTGGCTGATGGGAACCGGCGGCGCTGCGGTGATCTTCTGTTTCATGGCCGGGTGGATGCACTGCCTTTTCGTACCCTGTGCAGTCCTGTTTATCGTGGTGGTGCTGGTGGCCAGCTATGTCTTCCCACTGCTCAGCCGCTTTGAGAACAGGACGGCCACCACGCTGAAAAATGCTGTCCTGTTGAGCCTTGGCTATCTGCCCAGGTCCATTATAATAGGAGCCATCAATCTGTTTCCCTTTGTGCTGTTGGCCGTGGATCTGCTGACCTTCCTGAAGGCGGGCTTTGCCTGGCTGATTATCTGGTTCTCCGCAGCGGCCTACTGCAACTGTCTGCTTCTGAAAAGAGTATTTGCCCCGTATTTGGAGGAGGAAAACGATGATCATTCGCAAGACGAGACCTGAGGAAGGAAAACGGGTAAACACCCTGTTTGCCATTGCCTTTGAGCAGCCCATGGAGAACGGCCCCGGAGAGGAGCCGGGGGTGACCAACTGGGGAGCCTTTGAAGAGGACACCATGTTCAGCACCTTTGCCGTGACGGATTTTACCCAATTTTTTGATGGGAATCAAGTGAAAATGGGCGGAATCGGCGGCGTGGCAACTTTGCCCAGCCACCGCAGAAAGGGCGGCATCCGTGGGATCTTCCAGGCGGCCCTGGCGGATATGTATGAAAACGGCTATGACTTTTCTTATCTCTATCCCTTTTCCACGGCCTATTACCGGAAATTTGGCTACGAGAATTGCGTGAATCGCAGCTTTGTCACGGTGGACCTGGGGCTGCTGTCGCCCCGGAAGGCGGAGACCGTGAGTGTCCTGGCAGAGTTGGGCAGCGATTTGCGGGGACCCATCCGGGAGCTGGACCGGGTCTGGGAGCAGACCTACAATATGGCTGTGTGCCATCCGGAAAAGGACTATGGCTGGGTCGTCAAGGCGGATCCGGCGGGCAAACAGAATTTCCTCTACGTATGCTTTGATACCGACCGAAAGCCCTTGGCCTATACCCAGTTCCATCTGGAAAACCAGACCGACGGCCGGAATCTGGTGTGCAGCCGGTTCTGCTTCCGCAACCGGAAGGGCTTTGACGGCCTGATGAACCTGTTCAAGGGCTTTTCTGCGGACCATCGCTTCCTGAAATTTTACCTTCCGGAGGACAGCGCCATGGGCTATCTGCTGCCCGAATGGTCCATGGGGGCGGCCTGCTGGAGTACGGCGCCCAGCGGCATGGTGCGGGCTGTGAATGCCCGCCGGGTGCTGGAGAAAGCGGCCTATCGCGGCTCCGGCAGGGTTTGCCTGGAGCTGCTGGATGGGCAGATCCCGGAGAACAACGGCGTTTTTGACGTGACCTTCGAAAATGGCAAGGCGGTCCGGGTGAAAAAGACCGGGGAAAAGGCGGATGTGACCTTGGGCATCAATGCCTTCTCCGCCCTGATCTGCGGCACCTCAGACTGGGGCGACGCACTGCAATGGATGCCGGATGTGACGCTTCACCGGGAAAACCAGGCGCTGGAAGGGGTTTTCTATCGGAAAAAGCTCTGGATCGGGGATTATTTCTGAGGAAAATTTGTTTACACAACCTTCGTTGACTTTTGAAAAGTGCACTGATATACTGAATGTACGATCAACATAAGGAGGCACAAATTATGGAAGAAATCAAAAAGTTCTGGAATAGCCTGGATGGCGTGTTTATTGTCCGCAAGCGGGAGCTGTTCCTGGGCGGCGCCCTGTGCGCTATGACGGGCCTTTCTCTGGGCCTGCTGCTGTCCCCGAGAAAGACGGTGGTTGTTGAGGCAGAACCTGAGAAGATAGAGAAGAAGCACCATCTGATTGGAAAGCACTGAGAGTAAGGCTCCCCTGAAAGGGGAGCTGGCTCGGCGTTAGCCGAGACTGAGGGGTTCTGGCTTTTCACCTGAAAAGCGCCTGCTGGAAGCGGAATATCAGTCCATATAAATTCAAAATTTAGTAATTTGCCTGTTGTAATGCTGGGCAATAGCCGTGCCAGAACCCCTCCGGCCCTCCGGGCCACCTCCCCTTTCAGGGGAGGCTTTTTTTGCGTAAAGCGGTTACAACCAATTTGTAACCAAAATGACAGTCTGACGCGAAAAGTTACGCGGTTTTGCTGCATTTCCTTGAAAAAAGCGGGGGCTGCGGCCAATGGAAACAGAAAAAAACAGAGACCGTAACTTGCTTGTAATTATTTTTGTAATTTTTTGTAATTTCCCTCTTGACGAATCGGGAATTCCGGTATATAATACAGCTACAAACGAAAGCACCCGGAGCCAACCACCATACGGCTGGGGACTTTCACCAACCGCTGGTGCGTACCGGCTATTTATTCCAATCTATTTAGGAGGAAAACAAAATGAAGACACTTAGCAAGAAGCTTCTCAGCCTGCTGCTGGTAGCAGTCATGCTGGTCGCTGCAATGCCCTTCGCGGCATTCGCTGATTCCAGCGACTCCGAAGATTACAAGCTGATCCTGAACGTTGACGGCAAGCCCGTCTATGCAAAGGAAAACAGACCTGCGATTCCCGCAGAAACCGTAAAGATGATTTCCGGAACGCCAGGCAATGAAGTCCTTGAAAGCAGCCTGATCCTGAACGCTCTGGGCCTGGATGGAACCTATGCAGGCTATACCTGTACTGAGGTTGTTAAGAATCCGGAAGCAAAGCTGATCCGCATTGAGCTGACCTCTCCTGCAAAGCCCACCGAACCTGTCAATCCCACTGAGCCTGTCAATCCCACTGAGCCGCCTGTCAAGCCCACCGAGCCGCCTGTCAAGCCCACCGAGCCCAAGGAAACCACCTATACTGTTACCGTTACTGTTGATGGCAAGGCTGTCGCCAATGGTACCAGCCTGGTTGTCAAGGAAGGCTCCGCTGTGAAAGTTGACGATGCACAGTCCGTGCTGAATGCACTGAACCTGGCCTATACTTACGCAGACTACAACACCAAGTCCTTCGACCGCAACGGCACCACCATTACCATCGCCATGGCGGATAAGAAGAGCACCACACCTACCGCCAAGACGGTCAATATTACTCTGATCAGCGGCAACAGCACCACTACTCAGACCGTTGAGGTTGACAAGTACTACTCCGACTACGCTGCTTTCAATCCTGCTGCACAGGATGGCCGTACCCCCGAGAGCCTGAAGATCGAGTCCAACAACGGCGACACTCGTGTTGTGGATGTCAATACCAGAACTGGCAACGGCAAGGTTCGTTCTACCGATACCAAGGTTACCATTCAGTGGAAGGCCGCTGACCGCCAGATCCGCTTCTACACCGATTCCACCCTGGGCAAGATTTACAAGACCCTGACTGTTTACTCCGGCAAGGCCATTGGCGAGCTGCCCACCAATGTCAACGGCAAGACTGTTGAATACTGGACCGTTTGGGGCTCCAGAATCTACACCACCACCACTTACGACTGGACTGCTGACTATGTAGATGCAGTGCCTCACTTCGCAGGCGAGACCGGTAAGGTTTACCTGGAGATCTATGTCAACGGCAACCGTACCTCCAAGTACGCTCAGGTGGATATCACTCACAAGCTGCAGGACGGCGTCATCTACCGCGACACCCTGCTGGATACCATCCGCAGCGCTACCAAGAATAACTCCCTGAAGCTGTCCTCCGTCAGCTACCTGTTCAATGAGTCCGAGTGGAGCCAGTACGTCCGCAACGTGAACAATACCACTACCAACACCAAGCTCCAGATCGGCACGGATTCTCAGAACGCTCGTTATGTCTACGTCATGGTCAACGGTGTCACCACCAAGACCACTGACCCCTCCAACCCCAAGACCGGCGATTCCGCCAAGCTGGGTGTTGCAGCAGCAGTCCTGGCCGTAGCAGTGGTTGGCTTCGGTGCAGTGATTGTTATCAACAAGAAGAAGGGCGCTATCTGATCCCCTTCCCCTTGAAATGAACCAAACCCCCTCCGGAAAACCGGAGGGGGTTTTGAGAAAATAGGAGGAATGGCGAGAATTTGTCCATTCCTCCTATTTTGAATGATTTTCTCTATTATTCGGAAGATTCCAAAAGAATGGAATCAATGTCCATACCGCCATAGAGAATCCGAATGATGGAAACGGTACGGCTGGAATTATCAACTGTGTATATTACAACAAAATTGCCGATTGTGAGTTTGCGCATACCTGCATGTTGCCATGTTTCCAATTTAAATGCGGCATACCTTTCCGGCATTGTGTAGAGAGTGCGAATTTCATTACGAATTCGATTGACTAGCTTTTTCGCAGTTGGCGCAGCTTTTAAGGAGAAGGCGATGTAGGAATATATCCCTTTTAAATCGTCCAAGGCCTGGGGTGAATAAATGATTTTGTAGCTTTCGCTCATATGCCAAACTCCCTTGCAAGCTCGGCATCCACCTCATCAGGGGTGTAGGCCTTTCCTGTTTTCAGGGAATCCAAGCCTTTCTGAATTTCTCTACCGATTTCTTCCTGGCTTAAATTGCCTATGGCAACGGGCTTGCTGGCGGGAAGATGCAAATCAAGCGGGAGCCCACGTGTCAGAACGATCTGACTGTAGAGCATTTGGATTGCGCTGGATGGAGATATGCCGAGCTGAGAAAGGATTCCCTCGGCGTTTTCCTTTAGGCTTGTATCAATTCTTGCATAGACAGCAGATGTGCTTGCCATATAATCACGCTCCTTTTCTATATTATATCCAAGTTCATTGATAAATGCAAGCGATTGCAAGCAAAATTTAAGAACACGTAACAAAAGTTGAGCGACTGGTGCTGTGGGTGGCGTGTGGCATAATAAAAATAAAATGATAATAGGATGCATTTCCGCGAAGGGAGATAGAAAAATATCATGCGGTGTGACTGTCATATTCATATGGTCCTGGACGGCGAAAACTGGCGGGAAGCCATTGCCCGGCACAGAGCTACGCCGGATGAAGCATTCGTTCGGAAGACCCTGGAAACCTATGCCCGCCTGGGCTTTTCCTATCTCCGGGACGGCGGCGACCGATGGGGCGTGGGACTGCTGGCCAAGCGCATTGCCCCGGAGTACGGCATCCGCTATGCTGCCCCCGGTGCGCCGCTGTGCAAGGCGGGACATTACGGGGCCTTTATCGGGGAGAAATATGCGGACCGGAAAGAATTCACAGCCCTTGTGGAAAAGCAGAGAAGCGCAGGGGCAGATTTTGTGAAAATCATGATTTCCGGCATTATGGACTTTGACCGGTTTGGTGTTCTGTCGGAGCCGGGTATGGACCCCGGAGAGATCCGGCAGGTCATCTCCGCTGTCAAGGCCAGAGGAATGTCCGTTATGGCCCATGCCAATGGGGCCGAAACCGTCCGGGCGGCTGCGGAAGCGGGGGTGGATACCGTCGAGCACGGGGCCTACCTGGATAGGGATGCTTTGCAGGCCTGTGCCGACAATGGGGTCATCTGGGTGCCTACCCTGTCGGCCATTGGAAATCTGCGGGGGAAAGGCCGGTTTTCGGAGCCGGATGTGGAGAGAATCCTGGCAAGTGCCATGGAAAATGTGGCGCTGTACGCCTCTATGGGGGGCCTCATTGCCCCGGGCACCGATGCGGGGGCATGGGCCGTGCCCCATGGGAGTCTGACGGAATACGCACTTTTGAAAGAGTGCCTTGGCTCCGGCTGGGAAACGCTGCTGGAACGGGGCGCCAGGGCGCTGGAGGCGCGGTTTTAATGGACGGAAAGATCACGTACTCCCGCCGGAAGAGCCTGTCTTTGCGGATCGCTCCGGACGGCAGCCTGGACATCCGTGCACCCATTGGAATGCCCCGGCGGGAAATTGACCGGTTTCTGGAGGAGAAGGCGGACTGGATTGCCACGCATCGGGCCCAGGTCCTCCGGGATCGGCAGCAGGGGGCGCTCCATGCCATCGGCGCAGAGCAGCTGGAAACCCTGAAGGAATTGGCCCGAGAGCCGATTTATGAGAGTCTGCGCAGGTTTGCCCCCCAGATGGGCGTGAACTATGGCCGGGTGACCGTCCGCTGCCAGAAAAGCCGCTGGGGCAGCTGCTCCAGCGCAGGAAATCTGAACTTTAACTGCCTCCTGGCCCTGGCACCCAGGGAGGTGCTGGATTATGTTGTGGTCCACGAGCTGGCTCACAGGCTCCATATGGACCATTCCGCCGCCTTCTGGCAGGAGGTGGAAAAGGTCCTGCCGGACTACCGGGTCTGCCGGCACTGGCTGCGCCAAAACGGCGGCGCACTGCTGGCGAGAACAGGAGAAAATGGTTAGAAAAGAATTGAAAATGGAATTGCTTTCCTGGGCCAAACATGATACTATTGTTTTATCAAAATGAATTGCTGAGAGAGGAGTAAATGCTCATGTTTTACAAAAATGCACGGATTTTTTGCCCGGATTTCCAGTTCCGTACCGGCGCTTTCGAAGTGAAGGACGGAAAGTTTGGCGCGGTTCTTCCGGAGAATGTCCCATCTGACGCGGTAGACCTCAAGGGCGCTACCGTGATCCCCGGCCTGGTGGAAATTCACAGCCACGGCAACTCCGGCGCGGACTTTTCCGACGGCGACTATGAGGGCCTGAAAAAAATGGCAGCCTTCTATGCCCAGCACGGCGTGACCTCCTTCGCACCTGCCTCCATGACCCTGCCCTATGATGTTCTGGAGAAGGCCTTCGCCACGGCTGTTCAGCTGAAAAAGGAACAGCCTAAGGGCCTGAGCGTCCTGCGGGGCATTCAGATGGAGGGACCCTACTTCTCCTATAAGAAGCGCGGCGCCCAGAACCCGGACTATTTGAAGGACCCGGATTTTGAGGGCTTCCGGAAGCTGTGGGAGGGCTGCGACGGCCTGGTGAAGATCGTGGACGTGGCTCCTGAGCTCCCCGGTGCAAAGGAATTCACCGAGCAAGCCTCCAAGCTCTGCACCGTCTCCGTTGCCCATACGGATTCCGACTATGACCATGCCCGGGCGGTGTTCGATGCCGGGGCCCGGCATTTGACCCACCTGTACAATGCCATGCCCGCCATTTCTCACCGGGCTCCCGGCGTGATTCCCGCCGCTGTGGAGACTCCGGGCGTTCGGGCTGAGCTGATCTGCGACGGCTACCATGTGCACCCCGCCTCTGTACGTCTGGCCTTCTCCATGTTTGGCGGCGAGCGGATGTGCCTGATCTCCGACTCCGGCCGCTGCGCCGGTATGCCCGAGGGCACCCAGTTCCAGCTGGGCGGCCAGGACTGCTGGCTGCGGGACGGCGTTGCCAAGTTGGCGGACGGCACCATTGCCTGCTCTGCCACCAATATGTGGACCTGCCTGACGAATGTCATCTCCTGGGGTGTGAAGGAAGAGGACGCTGTCCGCGCCGCCACCTATAATCCCGCCTGCGCCATCGGTGCGGAAAAGGAAGTGGGCACCATCGAAGAGGGCAAGGCTGCGGACTTCCTGGTCTGCGCTCCGGATTACTCCGCCATGCAGGTGTATCTGGCCGGAGAGAAGCTGTAAGGTCAAAAAATATTTGCCGCTGCGGGAATGGGGAGACCCGGCCGCAGCGGCTTTTTCACTCTATTTCAAGGAGATTTTATGCTGAAAAGATATATTGGCGATCGGGCCTTTTACAAGCGCGTGTTCCAGATCGCCGTGCCGATCATCATCCAGAACGGCATTACAAATTTTGTATCCCTGCTGGACAATATTATGGTGGGCCAGGTGGGGACCCTGCCCATGAGCGGCGTTTCCATTGTGAACCAGCTGATTTTTGTATTCAACCTGTGCATTTTCGGTGCCAGCTCCGGTGCCGGAATTTTTACGGCCCAGTTCCATGGCAGAGAAGATGCCGAAGGCGTCCGGCATACCTTCCGGTTCAAATTTCTGATCTGCGCCGCCCTGTCTCTGGGAGCAGGGGTGCTGTTCTTCCTATGCGGGGACAGCCTGATCGGGCTTTATCTCACCGGTGAGGGAGACGCTGCGGATGCTGCATCCGTCCTGATTTATGGCAGGGAGTACCTGACGGTGATGCTCTGGGGCCTGCTGCCCTTTGCCATCTGCAATGCCTATGCCAGTACGCTGAAGGAAAGCGGCGAGACCTTTGTCCCCATGGCGGCAGGTGTGGCTGCGGTGGCCGTCAATCTGGTGCTGAACTATGTGTTCATTTTCGGGCATTTCGGAGCACCTGCTATGGGCGTCCGCGGTGCGGCACTGGCGACGGTGATCTCCCGGTATGTGGAGCTGCTGCTGGTTGCCGGTTGGACCCACCGCAATGGGGGAAAGCACCCCTTCATTCGCGGGGCCTATGCCTCCATGGCGATCCCCAGGCCGCTGCTGAAAAACATCATCGTCACTGGGATGCCCCTGCTTGCCAATGAGCTGCTGTGGTCCCTGGGGGTGGTTACCATGAACCAGTGCTATTCCACCTGCGGCCTGGATGTGGTGCCCGCTATGAATATTTCTTCCACGCTGGGAAATCTGGCCGGTGTGGTCTATCAGTCCCTGGGTGTCAGCGTGGGCATTCTCATGGGCCAGATGCTGGGGGCGCGGCACAGCGAGGAGAAGGTCCGGGATACCAACCGGAAGCTCATTGCCTTCTCCGTGACCTCCGGCCTCTGCTTCGGGCTGCTCATGGCCCTTGGGTCCGGCCTGTTCCTGGCGATTTACAATACTACGGAGGCAGTGCGGCATCTGGCGCAGAACCTGATCCTCATCAGCGCCATGGTGATGCCCTTCCAGTCCTTCGCCAACGCAACCTATTTCACTCTGCGCTCCGGCGGAAAGACCTTTATCACCTTCCTGTTTGACAGCGTGTTTATGTGGGTGTGCAGCGTAACACTGGCGTTCTCCCTGAGCCGCTTCACGTCGCTTTCCATTCTGCCGCTGTTTGCACTGTGCCAGCTGCCGGAGGCATTGAAGTGCGTCCTGGGCTTTGCCATGCTGAAAAAGGGCAGCTGGATCCAGACTCTAGGCGATTAAGTTCGCTTTATAAAAAAACGTTCCCACGAAAGGGTGAAGATCTCTCGTGGGAGCGTTTTTATTTGCCTTTTTTGGGACTGGGGCAGGGGGCATTGCGCGGGATGAGCCAGGGACTATAGGGAGCAACCTGTTCCGCACCTGGAATTTTGCCGGTTTGACACCAGCGGCTGACGGTATTCTGGGGGTAGCCCCAGAGGACCGCAGCCTCCCTGGTGGACATATATTGCTCCGGATGGGTCAGAATCATTTCAGCGAACCTCCTTGAGCCCGATTGCTTGCTTTATGCAACTTATTGTACAACGTATGCGCTCATTTGTCAATATTTCAATGATAAAATCGAAAAGGCACGAAAAATGTCGAAGAAACAGGCCGTGCCTGAATTTCAGACACGGCCTGTTTGGGCACTGAATGGTTTTAACCGGGATTCTGGACTGCCAGCAGATAGTTCTCCTCGCGGGTCTGCTTGGCGCCGGCGAGATACGCCTGGGCCTTGGCGAGCCCCTCGCCTACGATCTCCTCCGTCCGGTCATAGGAGCGCTGAGCGGAATTGAACTGGTTTTCCGTCATGTTGAATTTTTCCATCCACTGGTCCCGGATGTCGTCAACCAGGGGGACGATGTTATACTGCCGGGAGCCGTCGTTGGAATTCAGGTTTACCCAGGTGGGAATCAGGTCGACCCCTTCCAGGTATACGGTATCATCGGAGTATTTGGAGAAGGTGACGCTGAACAGCACGCCGTCCTCAGTGTGAGGGGTGGACACATAGCTGATGTTGCCCAAACGCTGGTTGGAAACCGCATTGCCCATGGAATAGAGAATGACCGTCTTGTGCTCCGGGTCAACGGTGCTTTGCAGCAGGTCCACAGGCTCAACGACGTGGGGATGACCGCCGACGATGACGTCAATCCCCATATCGCAAAGCTGCTGGGCAATGGCCTGCTCCTGCTCTCGGGCATAGGTGACGTATTCCACACCCCAGTGCATATAGATCATCGTGGCTTCGGCCCCGGCGGCTTTCATCTCGTCCAGATAGCCCTCCACTTCACTGTAGAAGGCGGGCAGATTCTCATAGGTGAAGTAGTTGCAGATCCCGGCCTCGGCAATCGCTGCGTTGCCGTTGAGCTGGGGAGCGCCCTTGGCATCTACGCCGGTGGCGTAGGTGTAGCAGAGCATACCCACTTTGATACCGTTGATATCCTCAATGGTCCATTTCTGCTCGTCGGGGGAGAGGTAGGTGCCCAGGGTCTGCTGCCCGGTAGCCCGGACCACTTCCAGGGTGCGCTTATAGCCTACCAGGGTGGTGTCATAGCTGTGATTGTTGGCAGTGAGCAGCATATCAAAGCCGGCGTTCTTTGTGGCATCCGCCAGGGCATCGGGGCAGTTGAAGTGGGGGTAGCCCGAATAGCTGTAGCCGTTGTCTGTACCTGCGAAGGTGGTTTCCAGGTTGACTACGGCGAAGTCCGCAGCGGTTACATAGTCGGCAGCATATTTGAAGATGCTGTCGAAATTATAGCTGCCGTCCTTTTGCAGACCCGTATCGAAGACGGGCTTGTGCATGACCAGATCGCCGGTGGAGAGAATGGTGGCTGTGGAGACCACATGCTCCGGCTCCGGCATGGTGGTGGTAGGGGGCTCGGTTTCCTCTGTGGTGGGGATGGTGGCTTCTGTGGTGGCTTCCGTGGGCTGCACGGCGGGGCCGGTGCTGCTTGAAGTCTGAAGATGCAGGTAGATCACGGCTGCATTGGCAATCAGCAGCACCGCAATGAGGATGGTGAGCACAGCAACCAGGGCAGAGCCCCGGGTATTTTTCAGTCGTTTTGGCATTTGTCTTCTCCTTTGTTATGCGGCATTGTCCAGGGGGAGATTTTCTTGAGGCTGCTTCTGCTGGGCCAGATAGCTCTGCACCTTTTCCATGCCCGTCAGGGTCAGCGCCTGGGTTCGGTCAAAGGATGCCTTGGCATTCGCCAGCTGGGTGTCGGTCAGGCCAAACTGGGCCTGCCACTGGGCGGCGGTGGATTCTTCCAGGGGGAGAATGTTGTACTCCGTGGCGCCGGAATTGGCGTGCATATTCACCCAGGTGGGGATCAGCTCGGCGCTGTCTACAAATACGCTGCCGTCGGAGTATTTGGCAAAGGTGACGCAGAAGAGTACGCCGTCTTCGGTATGGCCGGTGGGTTCGCTCTGCTGCATTTCCTCCTTGCGCTGGTTGGAAACGGCGTTGCCCATGGAGTAGAGAACAATGGTTTTGTGTTCGGCATCCGTGCCGCTGGTCAGCAGATCCACGGGCTGCACCACATGGGGGTGGCCGCCGACGATGACGTCTACGCCCATGTCGCAGAGCTTCTGAGCCATGGCAGTCTGGTTGGCGTTGGGGCCCTCACCGGTCTTCCATTTGTATTCTTCGCCCCAGTGAAGGTAGACGACCGTGGCCTCGGCCCCGGCGGCTTTCATCTCATCCAGATAGCCCTGGAGCTGGGTGTAGAAATCCGGAAGCTTGTCATAGGTAAAGTAGTTCAGAATGCCGTTTTCGCCTACTTCGTTGTAATTCAGCAGGGGATAGCCGTTTTGACTGAAACCATCGGAATAGGTGTAGCACACCATGCCGATCTTGATGCCGTTGACCTCTTCGATTGTCCATTTCTGCTCATCGGCGGAGAGATAGGTCCCGAGGGTGTCCAATCCCTTTTCACGGACGACGTTCAGTGTTCGCTTGTAGCCCACAAGGGAAGTGTCGTCTGCGTGGTTGTTGGCGGTGAGCAGCATATCAAAGCCCGCCCCCTTCAAGCTGTCCACAATGGCATCGGGGCAGTTGAATTTGGGGTTTCCGGCGTAAGCGTAGCCGTTGTCCGTGCCGCAGAGGGTGGTTTCCAGGTTGGCGACGGAGAAATCCGCAGCCTGGGAATAGGATTTGACATACTGGAAAATGGAATCGAAATTGTAGCTGCCGTCATCTTGCTTGCCGGAGTTGATGACCTTGCCGTGCATGAGAATGTCGCCGGTGGAGAGCACTGTGGCGGTAGAAACCAGCTGAGGTGCTTCCTCCGTTGGCAATTCCGTGCCATCCGTGGGGGACGGTGTATTGGAACCGCCCTGAGAAGCAGAGGGCTTCTGATTCGATTTTGTGCTGCCGGGTGTTTTCAGGCAAAGCCCGATCACGATCACATCCGCTACAAATAGAACGGCGATGAGCACCAGCAGAATTTGAATTATTGGGGAACGTTGTTGACGGGACATGAAAGACCTCCGTTATGATTGAACTTACGTATCCAGCAGATACCGGACCTCGTTGACCACCCGGCCGCCCTGCATATAGATGCGGGGAACCCGGCGGCTGATGCCGCAGACGAATTCATAATTAAAGCTGTCCGCTGCTGCGGCAATCTGCTCCACGGTGATGCATTCGTTGCCGGAGCGGCCAATCAGCACCACCGGGTCTTCCAGCTGCACATCCGGAATGTCGGTTACATCCACCATGAGCTGGTCCATACAGACCCGGCCCAGAATCGGCGCTTTTTTCCCGCGGATGAGCACATAGAACTTTCCGGACAGGCTCCTGCGGTAGCCGTCAGCGTAGCCAACGGGGATGGTTGCCACACGGGTGGGGTGTGTCGTCACATAGGTGCCGCCGTAGCTGATTTCCCGGCCGGCCTCCAGAAGCTTCAGGTGGGTGATGCGGCACTTCCAGGACAGGGCAGGGGTCAGAGAGAGCGCGCCGGGGTCCACCTCGTCGCTGGGGTAGAGGCCGTAGGTGATAATGCCGGACCGGACCATCTCGCAGGGATGGTCAAAGTTCATGATACCGGCGGAGTTGTCCAGGTGGCGGATGGGAATCTCTACTCCCCGCTGCCGGAGCATATCGTCAAAGCGGTAGAAAAGCTCTGCCTGGCGTTTTGCCCGGGTCAGATCGGCGCTGTCCGCCGTGGCAAAATGGGTGAAGAGCCCCTCTGCTTTTATGCAGGGCAGGGCGGCAATGCGGGCACACTGGTCTGCGGCGGCAGCAGTGGCCTGGAAGCCGATGCGGCTCATGCCGGTATCCAGGGCGAAGTGAAACGGCACGTCTGTGAGCCCGGCGTCCTGGGCGGCCTGGGATAGGGCCAGCGCATCCTCATAGTGGAAGATGGAGGGGCGGATTCCCTGACGGATGGCGGTGGGGTATGCGGCCACCGGGGTGTAGCCCAGAATCAGGATGGGCGTTTGCAGCCCCGCCCGCCGGAGCTCCATGGCTTCCAGCATGGAGCTGACGCCGAAGAAGGCGCATTTGTGCTCCAGAAGCCGGGCCACCTGAATGGCCCCGTGACCGTAGGCATCGGCTTTGATGATGGCCATAATGGGCAGCCCGGTTTTCTCCCGAACTGCGTCTATGTTTTTTTCAATCGCATCCAGGTCAATGACTACCTGGGTATTGTCATAATGCAAGTAAATCAACTCATTTCGCTAAACTCTTTCCCATTTTACCACTGATTGTCCGAAAAGGCAACCGGAAGAAGATTTTTTTAAGGTTTAAAATGGGAAGAGAACCCAGCCCTCGACATTTTTGCCCGACTATGCTATACTCTCCATAGAAGCAGGAGGTGTTTCTATGGAACGAAGGAATAATTATGCGGTCCAGGCCCAGAGTGCGAAGCAGATTTTTCTGTCCTATGACCATAATGCCCTGGCTGAAAAGCTGCATCTGCCCATGGATTCGGATTATCTGTATACATCCTTCCTGGGGGCTCCCTACCGAATTGCTCGCAGGACCGGCGATTTGGAACGCAAGGACGGCGGCGTGTGGGTAGACGGAAACAGCTTCGATGAGGTGCTCAGCATTTTTGACCTCGTCTGCGACAGCCGCGAGGACCGCGAAATCACCGGCGTGTGGAAGAATATGACGGACTTCGGCCTCCAGTTTCACCAGAACCTCATGGAGAGCAGGGATGTCTTGGCGGAGTTTGCCCAGAGAGCCCCGGCGGAATACCGGGCAGCGCTGGAAAAAATGGGCGGCAGACCGCTGAAGGGTGCGGACATTGCCTATGCGCTGCCGGTGTTTGAGGACCTGGAGCTGGCCCTGTTTTTCTGGGCGGGGGATGAGGAGTTTTCTCCGCAGATCCGCTATCTATGGGACGAAAACGCTCTGGCATATATCCGGTATGAAACCATGTACTATGTATTGGACTGGCTGCGTACACGGCTGGACTTAAAATGAAATTTTTATTGCATTCTTGTGAATCGGTGCTATAATAAACTGAAATTTGCAATTCTCCAACACCGGAAGGATGAGAAAAGAATGATACTGAAATCAGACCGACTGACCCATGTCCATTCGGACATTCGGGGCCCGCTGTATGTTGAAGCCCTGCGGATGCAGGCCGCCGGTACCCCCGTGCTGCGGCTGAACACGGGCAACCCGGGGAATTTCGGCTTCCAAATGCCCCAGAGTGTTCGGCAGGCACTGCTGGAAAATGTGGATAAGGCTGTGCCCTATTGCGATGTGCGGGGCATGGCGGCAGCGCGGCAGGCAATTTTGGAATATCACAAGAGCTGCGGCATTCAGGATATCACGCCGGAGGATATCTATATTTGCAACGGTGTCAGCGAGGCAGTCTCTATGCTGATGTCCGCCCTGGTGGGCACCGGCGACGAGGTCCTTGTTCCGTCTCCCTGCTATTCTCTTTGGAGCAACAATACCTATCTCGGCGGCGGCAAGCCTGTCTATTACCGCTGTGACCCGCAAAATGCCTGGAATCCGGATTTGGAGGATATGCGCGCCAAGATCACCGGCCGCACCAAGGCGATTCTGGTGATCAACCCCAATAACCCAACCGGCGCGATCTACAGCAAGGAGACGCTGCTGGCCATTGCCCAGCTTGCCCGGGAGAACCACCTCTTGCTGCTTGCGGACGAAATTTACGATCGGTTGACCCTTGAAAATGCGCCCACCTATTCCATGGCGGCGCTGGCACCGGACCTTCCCTGCGTGACGTTTAACGGCCTGTCCAAATCTCACATCATCTGCGGCTTCCGCTGCGGCTGGATGGTATTTTCCGGCCCGAAGGCAGAGCTTGCCGAGGTGGAGCAGGGCGTGACGGCCTTGGCTTCCATGCGTCTGTGCGGCAATACCCTGACCCAGCTGGTCATCCCCGCGGCTTTGCAGGACCGGGACAGCACCCGGGCTATGATGCTCCCCGGCGGGCGGCTCTATGAGCAGAGCAAGGCCACAGTGGAGGGGCTGCGCAAAATCCCCGGCGTGACCTTGGTTCCCAACCGGGCTGCGTTTTACCTGTTCCCGGGCCTGGAGGCAGGTGCATTTGATTTTGAAAGCGATGAGGACTTTGCCATGAAGTTCCTCCATGAGAAGCACATTCTCGTCATCCCCGGCCACGGCTTTGACTGGTTTGAGGATCTGCGCTTCCGCATCGTCATGCTGCCGGAACCGGAGCGGATCACGGCTGCCATGGTCTCCCTGGGTGAATTCCTGGACGAGCACAGAAGATAAAGCATTCCCTCGGATTTCGACAGATCCGGGGGAATTCCGTTACTTTGCAAGCTGGGCGGTGTAGCCAAGATCTACAAGGGAATGAAAGGCATCCCATGCGGAGTCTGGGATATCCTGATGGATTTGGTAGCCCTTTTTGGCGTAGAGATCCATGCGCTGAAAGTCACCTACCAGCATTTCAATGGTGGCCCGTTCCGAGCGGTCCCGGGCGGAATTGGCTTTCAGGTATTCTTCCATGGTTTGCGGGTAGGAGGTGACGGAGAAGGGCATCTGGGGCCAGTAGTTTTTCCAGGCTGCATAGATGCGCCGCTCCATATAGGGCTTGTGCACACCCAGGATGGAAGACACGGCAATGCCCTTTTGCGCCAGCAGGTCGCGGGTAAAGGCGATGTTCTCTGCGGTGTTGGTGGACTCCGTTTCCAGCAGCAGGGCATTTTCCGGTACGCCTTCGGACAGGGCTATGCGACCAAAGCGTTGGGCCTCGCTTTCCGTCCACATCTGGGCGGTGTTTCGGCCCAGTCCGCCGGTAAAGAGCACCCAGGGGGCAAAACCATCCCGATAGAGCTGAGCGGCCCGGCGGGGAATATCCTCGTTATAGCAGCCGAAGCCCACGATGCAGTCCGCTTTCTTGGGGGGCTGATTCATGCACAGATAGTCCCAGAGAACCTGCGCACAGGCAAGCGTATCCATGAAAATCATCCTTTCATGATGTATTTTTGCTATCATATCAAAAATCCTTCCAAAAAGCAAGAATTGGGGGTTGACAAAATGAAAAAACGGTGATATCATACCTGAGCTGTCAGCGAGACGTCTCCTGTGAGGCGCTGAGAGCGGCTCTACAAACCGAAAAACCTTGAAAAAGACGAAAAAGAGTCTTGACAAGTTGAATGGCTTGTGGTAGTATAAACAAGTTCAAGCGAGAGCGCGAACGGCTGTACCTTGTAAATTGAATAACGTAAAGAC